>OGQL01000010.1_pt1 | contig 168645 bp, 195 predicted proteins | sample 1553211 | NCBI WGS metagenome assembly OGQL01 (sample SAMEA2579942, study PRJEB22360) | human gut metagenome
TTCCGTTTCTCTTCTGAGAAACTCCACTGTGCTGAACAGGCTTAAAGCCTAACAATAAAAACAGCCTCATTTCTGAGACTGCTTTCATAGATTTCCATGTCGATCGTTAGATCGAAACAGTATACCTATCCTGAACAAATAGATTATACCATTTCTTTCTAACGTCTGGCAAGGCGTTATTTTTATACAAATTTTTAAGAAAGGAATGATGATCATGTTAATTAAATGTCCCGAATGTAATCTGCAGGTAAGCGATCATGCAATTGCTTGTCCTCACTGCGGATATCCTCTACAAACAACTGCTGCCAAAAAGCAACGAACCAAACAGCGAAGACGAAAAAAACTTCCAAATGGCTTTGGCCAGATATCTGAAATCAAAACTGGTAATCTATATAAACCTTTTCGTGCAATGGTTACTGTTGGAAAAGACTTTTACGGCAGACCAATTCGTAAACTGCTCAAACCTGTTGCATTTTTCAAGACTTATAACGAAGCCTATGCGGCTCTGGTTGAATATAATAAGAATCCTTACGATTTAGACGATGATCTAACTGTTGAAGAGCTGTATGAAAAATGGACTGAGGAATACTTTAAGACTTTATCCAATCCATCTAGCGAAAGAACAATCAAATCAGCTTGGAACTACTGCTCTTCAATTTACAAAATGCGTGCTAAAGATTTACGTCCGCGACACATTAAAGGCTGTATGGAAGAAGGTACATATGAAGTTGATGGTAAAGAAAAACATCCTTCTCCTACCACCAAAACAAAAATCAAGTCCCTGTTCAATTTAATGCTTGATTATGCAAATGAAAATGATGTTGTTGACAAAAACTATGCACGAACTTTCAAATTATCCGATAATATTATTAAGGACGTTGAGGAAGAAAAGAAAGATCATATTGACTTCACAGATGAGGAAATGCTGAAATTATGGAATAACTTATATAATGTGGATTATGTGGATGTATTGCTAATCCAGTGCTACTCCGGTTGGCGACCACAGGAATTAGGCTTGTTAAAAATGGAAAATGTTGATTTAGAGAATTGGTTTATTACTGGAGGTATGAAAACCGATGCCGGAAAAAATCGTGTAGTTCCGATTCATCCAAAGATTCGGAGTTTGGTAAAGTACCGTTACCAGGAAGCTCAAAAATTAGGAAGCGAATACTTGATCAATTGCACTGACACTAAAACTCATCGATCTAGTTTGAAACTTACATATGACAAATACCGGCACAGGATTGATAAGATTGTTAACAAGCTGGAATTAAATCCAGAACATCGTGCTCATGATGGTCGTATCCAATTCGCAACAATGGCGAAAGCTGCCGAGGTCAATGAATATGCCATAAAACGTATCATGGGGCATAAAATAAAAGATATTACAGAGAACACTTATACGAAACGAAAAAGAGAGTGGCTAATGGAAGAGATCTTAAAAATTAAATAATTCAAGCGTAAAAAAAGAGCCAAGATATGATATACATTCTTGACTCTTTTTGTTTATTCACTTGTAGCAACGAGTTGTAGTAATGTTGTAGCAATGTTGTAGCAACGAGTCACTTTTCATTGCTTTTTACCACTTCTATCGTTCCCAAAAACCACGTATTTAAGCGGTTTCTTAGAATTTACCTGCTTTAGCAGCTTCTTCAATGGATACAGCTACTGCAACTGTAGCTCCAACCATTGGGTTGTTACCCATACCGATTAATCCCATCATTTCTACATGGGCTGGTACTGAAGAAGATCCTGCGAACTGAGCATCACTATGCATACGTCCCATAGTATCTGTCATTCCGTAAGAAGCTGGTCCTGCAGCCATGTTATCTGGATGTAATGTACGTCCTGTACCACCACCAGAAGCTACAGAGAAGTATTTTTTACCTTGTTCGATACATTCTTTTTTGTATGTACCTGCAACTGGATGCTGGAAACGAGTTGGGTTTGTAGAGTTACCTGTGATAGATACGTCTACACCTTCTTTGTGCATGATTGCAACACCTTCTGTTACATCGTTAGCACCGTAGCAGTTAACCTTAGCTCTTAATCCTTCAGAGTAAGATTTTCTGAATACTTCTTTAACTTCACCTGTGTAATAATCCATTTCAGTTTCAACATATGTAAATCCGTTAATTCTGGAAATGATCTGTGCAGCATCTTTTCCTAATCCGTTTAAGATAACTCTTAAAGGTTTCTGACGAACTTTGTTTGCTTTTTCAGCGATTCCGATAGCTCCTTCAGCAGCTGCGAAAGATTCGTGACCTGCTAAGAATGCGAAACATTCTGTTTCTTCTTCAAGAAGCATCTTTCCTAAGTTACCATGTCCAAGACCTACTTTACGCTGATCAGCTACAGATCCAGGAATACAGAATGCCTGAAGACCTTCTCCGATAGCAGCAGCAGCGTCTGCAGCTCTTTTGCAACCTTTTTTGATTGCGATAGCAGCACCTACTGTGTAAGCCCATTTTGCATTTTCGAAACAGATTGGCTGAATTCCTTCAACCTGAGCATAAACATCTAATCCAGCAGCTTTTGTGATTTCACCAGCTTCTTCGATAGAATTGATTCCATACTCTTTTAAAACAGCAAGAATCTGTTTTTCTCTTCTTTCATATGATTCAAATAAAGCCATTATTCGCTACCTCCTATTCCTTTCTTGGGTCAATAATCTTAACAGCGTCATCAACGCGTCCGTACTGACCTTTGGCCTTGTCAAGTGCTGTCTGAGCATCGTCTCCAGCTTTGATGAAGTCCATCATTCTACCAAAGTTAACAAACTGGTATCCAATGATTTCATCATCCGCATCAAGAGCGATACCTGTAACGTATCCTTCAGCCATTTCAAGGTAACGAGGACCTTTTTTAAGTGTTCCGTACATTGTACCAACCTGAGATCTTAATCCTTTACCTAAGTCTTCAAGACCAGCACCGATTGGAAGTCCTTCTTCAGAGAATGCACTCTGAGTTCTTCCGTATACGATCTGTAAGAATAATTCTCTCATTGCTGTATTGATAGCATCACAAACTAAGTCTGTATTCAATGCTTCTAAAATTGTTCTTCCTGGTAAGATTTCAGATGCCATAGCAGCTGAATGTGTCATTCCTGAACATCCGATTGTTTCTACTAATGCTTCCTGGATGATACCTTCTTTAACGTTAAGAGTTAATTTACATCCTCCCTGCTGAGGTGCACACCAACCAATACCATGTGTTAATCCTGAGATGTCTGTTACATCTTTCGCTTTTACCCATTTTGCTTCTTCAGGAATTGGGGCAGCTCCATGGTTTACACCCTGAGCTACTGTACACATTTGTTCTACTTCATGTGAATAAATCATGTTGAAACTCCTTTCAGTATTAAAAATAACATCTTTATTTTAGCACATCGTTAAAAATAAAACAACAAATTATCTTAAGAACTTCGTTAAGTTTTTCAATGTTTTTGTTGGTTTGTGTGATAAAAATAATTTTTTTGTCAAGTTGTTTTTCTTTTATATAAAAAATCTCGAATTTTCTTTTTTTTTAGTCAATTTAATAAATTATCTGAATTCTATTCCCCTTGTTTTCTTTAGGAATTACGGGTATAATTTAATACATATTTTTTATAACAGAAAGGAATTATGATTTATGAGTCATTATGATTTAGAAACAAAATGTCTTCATTCTGGTTACACTCCTAAGAAAGGAGAACCATGTGCACTTCCTATTTATCAGAGTACTACTTTCAAATATGATACAACCGATGAAATGGGACAGTTATTTGATTTGAAAGCAGAAGGATATTTCTATACGCGTCTTCAGAATCCTACGAACGATGCTGTAGCTGCCAAAATTGCTGATCTTGAAGGAGGTGTTGCAGGACTTCTTACTTCTTCTGGACAGGCTGCAAACTTCTATGCGATCTTTAATATCTGTGAAGCTGGAGATCATGTTGTTGCAGCTTCTACGATCTATGGTGGAACATTTAACCTTCTGGGTGTTACATTAAAGAAACTTGGAATTGACTGTACATTCGTTGATACTGATGCAAGTGCTGAAGAAATTGCTGCTGCATTCAAACCGAATACCAAAGTTTTATTTGCAGAGACAATTGCAAACCCTGCACTTGTCATTCTTGATATTGAGAAATTTGCAAAGGTTGCCCATGAACATGAAGTTCCATTGATCGTTGATAATACTTTTGCAACACCGATCAACTGTCGTCCTTTTGAATGGGGTGCTGACATCGTCACACATTCAACAACAAAATATATGGATGGACACGCCGTTCAAGTTGGCGGTGCAATCATTGACAGCGGAAACTTTGACTGGGACGCTTATGGACACAAATATCATGGTCTTACTGAACCTGATGAATCTTACCATGGTGTCGTTTATACAAAACAATTTGGAAAGAAAGCTTATATCACAAAAGCTACAACACAGCTGATGCGTGACCTTGGTTCCATTCCATCCCCTGAAAACTGTTTCTTATTAAATCTTGGATTAGAAACACTACCTTTGCGTGTAGAACGTCATTGTGAAAATGCTCAGAAAGTCGCTGAATTCTTAGATGCTCATGAAAAAGTATCTCATGTTATTTATGCCGGACTTCCTGATGATAAATATCATGAACTAGCACAAAAATATATGGATGAGGGAAGAACCTGTGGTGTTATTTCCTTTGAACTGACTGGTGGACGTGATGCTGCAGTACGTTTTATGGATAGCTTAAAATTAGCGAACATCGCAACTCATGTTGCTGCATCAAAAACAATGGTTCTTCACCCAGCAAGTCATACACATCGCCAGATGAATGATGAACAGTTAAGAGAAGCTGGTGTTTCTCCTGGAATGATCCGTTTATCCGTTGGAATTGAAAGTGCAAAAGATATTATCAATGATCTGAAAGAAGCACTTGAGAATGCATAGTTTTATAGGTGTTCGAAGATTACTTAGTAACAGTAATAATTCATATTATAAATTTCAAATATCATAGCAAAAAAGAACCTTAACTCCCAACATTTATTATATATACATTGAGTTAAGGTTCTTATTATTTTATATTCTATAAAATCTATAACAGATTATTCATCCCAGTTTGTATAAACCTCTTGCACATCGTCATCCTCATCAAGAAGATCTAATGTTTTCTGAATACTCTTAATATCTTCTTCACTTGTAAGTTCGACCATAGTACCAGGGATCATTGTGACACTGGCATCTGCCATAGGAATTTCTTTTTAGAACATATATCAACACTGGTGTGTTAATAAAAATCATCATGTAAGGCGAGTATATCATCATTGAATGAAAAAATCAAGTCAAAAAACAATGTATATACATTCGCATATTCATATCTGAAAACATAAAAAATAAGGGAGCCAAATGACTCCCTTTTGATAAAATTTAATCTGTTTCTTCTTATTATAATGTATACATTTATCTCAACAACCAAAACTTAAACCAATCAGGTAATGCAGAGTCTGCTACCCAATACGTAAAAGCCAATGAAAATACGATCGTACACAATGCAGTAACATATATAAGAAACGGGTTATCCCCTGTACATGCTTTTACCAATGTTAATGCTCCAATTATCAAAGCTACAATCATTATAATTACAGTCATTCATTCACCTCCTTAAACAACTCTTCAGCATTGTCTAGCATATATTTACTGATCTTTTGATAACCTTCTGTATTTGTATTTTCACTGAATCCTCTAAATTTACATCTTGCAGGATATGCTCTGATAATATTGCCTGTTTCATCAGTTTCATAAACAATAGCCCACCCAAACGCATGTAAGATAGTATTAATCCACCAAAGCATTCCACTTTCTTTAAACTCTTCCCAAGATTTTTCTTTTAACATATTTCTCCTTTACTATCCATAATAATACAAGCCCGCTAAAAATATTATGATTCCTAATATTACTGCAAATCTCTCTTTCCAATTTTTAAGCTCTATTGTAAATACAACTAATACAAACCATATGATTAGACACGTTAAGAATATTTCTCCAAGCATAATATCTATCGAATCCATTTGATCTCCTTTACTTGTGTCTATATTTCAAAGCAAGACGTTCACTTGATCCCTTTCTAATAATCCAAACATCATCATGATACATGTCATCTAATCGACTCTCTGAGAAAATATCTACCACATTCCCTTTTACTGCACTTCCAGTATCAACAGCCCAATAAATATCATGTCCAATAATAATCTTTGATCCTAAAGGAATCACACCGGGATCTACAGCAACTGTATAAAATCTGCTACTTCTGACTCCAAGAGCTGTTCTGTATCCCCAGTTGTCTTCCCCGATCCAATAATAGGTAATCTTAAATCGTCCCATATAGATTGGAGTATTCTCTCTCTTTTTTTTACGAATACGTTCTCTTCTAAGCTTCTCCTGTCGTTTCTTTTCAATAGCAATCCTTTTTTGTTCGTCTGCTTGCTTGCATTTATCATAGTGTTGATCAACGTCTGTAAGTGCTTCCTGAAGCATTTCTGGATGCTGCTCATCAGCGTTACAATTTTGTAAACCTAATCCTAATGTTATATTTGCAGTTGCTAATAATCCTAAAGCTAATAATCTTTTTCTTAAAATAAAACCACTCCTTTGCTTAATCTTCGTATACTGGTAACAATGGTGCCCAAGCTACAACATCTTCTGAATCAAATAAGACATTGTGCCATTCTTCTCCATCAAATCTGGCAATCTCTCTGAACTTTACGTCTCCGATCTTTACAGATACAAGAAACTCTTCTTCATAAAATACTCCTGTCAGCTCTGGCAACTTTTCTGTTACCGGTGTCCAATTAATCTCCATAAAATCCTCCTATTTACCACCATAAGTCTCTAAAATATTTTCCAAATAACTCTAATCCTTCTTGAATTCTTTCATTTGTTTTATCAATTTCATTTTTCCAATTTGGATCATTAAAATCGATTTCCAATCCTACACAATCTTCTTTCAATACTTTAAAAGAAAATAACATCTTGTCTAAAATCTCATTCCACTCATCAATTGTCTTAAATTCATGTGGAAACCCAATATTCTCTTTCTTAAATTTTTTAGTCTTGGATATACGAATTTTGCTATCGTCCAATCTAATGACCAAGTCTCTCTTGGATCAAAATATTTATTGTGCTGCTTTAACCATTTCTTCCTTTGTCTTTTATTCATGATAAAATCCTCCAATCTAAAAAAGCCCCCTCAATTAAGAGAGGAGCTGATCAAAATTTAAATTCATCTTTTCTATGTGTTTTCCTAATACCTTTGTCGAATAACCAATTATTAAAATCACACCCAGTATTTGTAACGGCATACTTGAAAGATTTGACAATACACTTTAATCTCGTTGTACCAAATATGCTTTCAAATTTGTACCATTTAATAAAATATTTAATGATTCTAATTTTAATCACCTCATTCTTTATAAAATTACATCTACAATTCCATACTCAATTGCATCTTCAGCTCGTATATAAAAATCCTTTTTCTTAATTTTAATGTCTTTTAGAAGCTTCTTTGTCATATTAGTCCTATCAGCTACATAATCTTCTATTTCTTTCTGTTGAGTATCTATAAGCTCTCTTTCTTCTACAAGATCCTGATATTTCCCTGCAATCCAACTGGACAGCTGATGGTAACAGAACATTGAATGTTTGTAACAATATCTTTTAGAGCCTGCCAAAAAGATTTTAAAACCTGCACTATAAGCATATCCTGTACAGTATGTATGAATTGGTGTCTTACTATGTAGCATAATATCAATAAGCCCCCACATATTATCTACACTGCCACCATGAGAATTTATATACATTTTGATTGGCTCTCTTTTAAAATCTTTTTCCTTAGAGTCTTTTGCATCATCTGCATGAATTAATTCTAATAGATAAAATTGAATATAACTCATGGACTTCTCATCTATATCATCTCCTAAAAAGATTGTTCTTGTTGTTGTGTTAATGTGGCAATTATTTTGTGTTTGTAGCATCCTTTTCTCTCTCCTTAAATCTATTCTGTTGTACCTAAATCAATTCTTTTCTGGCATTGAGGGCAAATAATAAAGTTGCGAACAACATATTTGTTACAAAAATCTTCTCCTTGTATTGTAAAACCCATATGGCGAACATCTGTGTCTTGGTATTGGAGCAAAGCTTTGCAGTTACCACATTCAACTTGCCCTATGTTTCCTTGCTTAAGGATCTTAATCATTTGATCACCTCGCTCATAATCTGAAATAGTTCTCCATTCTTCATTGCATCAGTTAAAAAAGATCCTAAATTTTTAATTGTTTCTTCGTCTAAGCTATCTGTATGAGCTAGTGTAACACCTCTCGATTTGGCAGTTTCAAAGAAAATGGGATTTAAGTCATCGTAAGCCAACTGTTTAAATCTTTTCCTCTCCAGTGTTCGTGCTACATATTTAAACTTCTGATTCTCAGATATTACATTGCCGTACTTCAAATCTACTTGGTTAAACATATCTCTAATTCTAAATACAGGTTCTCTATTTTCGATAGCTAACAAATGTATTCCAAATTCCCTGTTAGTCATTTAATCACCTCTCCCATAATTGGACTAAAAACTTTAAGGGTTGCATCAGAAAAGCTTTCAAGGGGTCTCCCTATCACTGCTATTGCTGACCCATCCCCTGCGTAATAAACAGTAGCTAAATCATCACGAATTGATTGCTTAGCTTTTTGTTTTCTGCAAAATATGAGACACATATTCAAATTTTTGTTTCTCTGTTAAATTATTCCCATATCTCTTGTCCACTTGGTCGTATAGTTCTTCAATTTTATCTTTAGGACATTCGTATTTCAAAAACATTAACCAAATTCTAGCTTCTCGAATGCTCATATTTTTGTTTACCCATTCTTCATTCATCCAATCACTCCTTTTAAATATGTGTAGAATTAGTTCTATGGCCCCATCGAAACTGATCATTCATTAATTGATCTGCTGTTATTATTAAATTGGCGCTTCGAGTGCCATCGAAGTTTAAAGAACGATAATGTGAAAAGAAATAGTTGACCTCATATATTCTTTCACAGAATATAGTGATATAGCATTCTTTTTCTTCTTCTGTAAGAGTATTCCCATATTGCTTATCTAATCGTTTGTATAGAGCTTGAAGCCTTCTTACTGTGACATTATATTTTGTTGTCAATGAAGCAATAAAAAATTGTCTTTGTAATGCTTTCCAGCTTAGGTTTATTTTGGTGTCTGTGGCATCTACTATTGTTCTTGTTGTTGTCATTCTGTTCACTCCTTTCTACATGAGAGTAATTCCATTTCTAGGATAAGATATCGTAAACTCCTGATTAAATTGATGTAGTAATTCGTTGTCATCAATAAAGCCTCTAGTACCGATGTAACTCCCTCTATATTTATGCTTATAATTACAATTGTTTTTACAGTAGTTAAGTACATAACTTTGCTTTTCTTTTTCACTAAGAGAATTACCATATTGATTATCTAAACCTTCAAGTAAAGATTCCATTTTCTCATTTGTAACAGCATACTCAATCTGAACCAACTTTTTAAAAATATTTCTAATTGAATGATTCGAATTCATCCTGTTCACTCCTCCTCATCAAAATGCAGAATACGGCTACTATTTAAATATTGATATAAGCGATCTTCGTCTTTTTGATATGTCGATTCAAAAATTGCCTTAGGAACAGCTACAATTCCAACGCCATATGTTTTTATAATGTAATCGCCTTTGTCTGCAGCTCCTTTCTCTGGATCTGCAAATACAATTGTTCCATCTTCTTCATTAGATAAAGATGTCATTATGTAACAAGATCTTCTCCTATCTTCATTAGAAGTATAGCAATAGTCTCTAAACCATTGTGGAATATATTCATCCCATTCATAGTCGTATTTATAACCACCGTTTGCATTTTTTATGAAGCCTGCTTCTCCTGCATGTCCAGTAAACTGAAAATACCTTATAGGAGAAATCTCATCTAAAACGGCTCTCACATATTTTTTCAACTGCTCAAAATCAAGTCTATTCCCATAAGTTGCTTTACATTTGTTTAACATAAATTGAATATCTCCTACTGAAACTCCGTAAAGCTCTGCGATTGTATAAATCCATCTTTCTTTAGATGTTTTTGACTCCATTTGGTCACCTTCCTTTTCTACCATTTCCATTTATTTTTTAAGCATCATAGATAGCATTGTATTATGCAATATTCATATAAAGCTATTTCATTTTTGTTATAACATTTTTCAAACAACTCTCTAGGAATTGCCATTATCCCACAAGGATCAATATTAACTATATAATCATCCTTGTCACAACCCTTCTTTACAGAATAGGAGAAACTAATATAGCCCATCTGAGTTCTTTTTTGATTGTGAATATACTCATGAATTTTACACCCATCTTCGTTATAGAATTTGCGAAACCATTTAGGAACATCGGGTAGCCAGAATAAATTACTTCTTCTAAAACGAAAAACCCTTCCAGTAAACTGAAAATACTGGAAGGGATGATCAGCCTCAATGACTGCTCTTATATAATTTCTTTGTTGGTCTAAAGTAAGTAGATTACCATATTTTTTATGGCATTGATCTACGTATGAATCTACTTCTTCTGTTGATATTTTATGAAGCTTTGCCATTGCTTCTTTCCACAAGAGCTCGTCTGTTTGGCGATGAACAAAATTTATATCTATAATAGAATCACCTCTTTTCTATCCAATAGCATTAATAATAAAATACATAAGAACTGAAAAACATGTACTTACAGCCATTATTCTCCAACACATAGGGGCTCCCCATTTGTCATCAAATACTATATGTTGGAATGCTTTTATACTTCTTTTTTTTATAGCTTTCACTATCCCAGCAATTATCCAAATAATTATCTGAACACCAAAACATAAGGCAACAAAAACGCCACTTCGTCCTAAGATGGTTAAAATTTCTATTATGATTTTCTCCATAGTACTACCTCATTTTTCTTTAATGACTCCTGTACATTAATGACTCTCTGGTTGGTTGATCCTGCCCACGGGTAGGACATGTCCTTCAATTCATCAATGTACTGTCCATCTACGAGAACATCTGTATGGTATAAAACATTAAATCGTTTTAATTGATCAATGTCATGAAAATTAGGAAACCCCATATTTTCTATTGTATATCCACTGTATACCCAGATTTGTTTTTCTGGCATAAACTGTTTGACGAATTTACACAAGGCAAAAACGTCATCAATATTCTCTTTCGCCAATGGTTCACCACCAAGAATACTCAATCTTGCATATTGAGGCTTTGATAACTGATGCAATAGTTCCTCAATTTCTTTAAAAGTTAGTTCATTGCCACCATCAAAATCCCATGTTTCTTTGTTAAAACAATTCTTACAATGGAAATGACATCCTTGAACAAAGAGAGAGACACCAAGTCCCTCTCCATTACTAATATCCATTTTCCTTATTGCTGCGTATTTCATTGTTAAAACTCCTTATCGTCTAAATGATAAACTCGATCATGAATATCTCCATATCGTCCCTGATTGCCGCCATTTTTAGATGTGCCGACGTAGCCACAGCATCTAAAGGCTATATCCATTGTTGATCCATCCTCATTACCGCACTGAGGACATTTCCACTTGAGTGTCCCATCTTCATCAACCAGTGGAATATCACCAGAATAGCCACATTCTTCACAATAGCAGCTTTTTGTGTTAATTTCGGCGTACATAATATGATCATACATATATTTAATAACTTCTAATAGAGCACTTACATTGTGTTCCATATTGGGCGTTTCAATATAGCTAATTGCACCACCAGGAGATAGTTTTTGAAATTTAGATTCTATTCTAAGTTTTTCAAAAGCATCTATTTCTTCAAACACAGGGATATGATAGCTATTAGTAATATAATTCCTATCTCTTCCATCTAACTTTTCAAAAATATCATCACCGAATCTATTTTTTAAACATTTTGCAAATTTATATGTCGTTGATTCTAATGGGGTTCCATAAAGACTGTAATCAATATTCTCTGATTCTTTCCATTCGGTACATTTATCATTTAACTTTTGCATAATCTGTAAACCAAATTCCTCACCCTCTTTTTCAGAATGAGAATGTCCGGTCATAAATTTTACACACTCATATAGCCCCGCATACCCTAAAGAAATTGTTGAATATCCGTCAAAAAGTAACTTATCAATTGGCTCATGTTTTTTCAATCGACTATAAGCTCCATACTGCCATAAAACAGGAGCAACATCAGAGTTCGTTCCAAGCAGTCGTTGATGTCTGGCTTTTAAAGCTTTATGGCACAATTCTGTTCTCTCTTCGAATAGTTCCCAAAAAGTATCAAAATTTCCCGCAGATGAAAATGCAAGATCGGGAAGTGAAATAGTAACGACACCTTGGTTAAATCTTCCATAATATTTATGTTCTTTAGGATCATAATTTTTTGCGTTAGCAATATTGCCAATTCCTTTGTCTGTGAAACGATCAGGGGTTAAGAATGACCTGCACCCCATGCAAGTATAAACATCTCCTTTTAGCTCTTTCATAACCTTTTCAGAAATATAGTCTGGCACTAATCTTTTTGCAGAACATTTTGCTGCTAATTTTGTCAGATACCAATACTCTGTAGATTCATCGCAATTATCGTCTTCTAGGACATAAATTAATTTTGGAAATGCTGGTGCAATAAATACACCATCTTCGTTTTTAACACCTTCTGTTCGTTGTACTATCATTTCTTCAATAAGCATGGCAAGATCTTTTTTCTCTTGTTCGTTTCTTGCTTCGTTTAAATACATAAAGATTGTAATAAAAGGTGATTGCCCGTTCGTTGTCATTAAAGTCACTAGCTGATATTGAATTGTTTGTACACCCTTTTTAATCTCTAAACGTAATCTATCGGATACAATTCTTCTTAATCGTTCTTCTTTGTCATCAACAATAACTCCTTCCCATTCTTTTTCAACTTCTGTTTGTATTTTCTTCCTACTAACTTCTACAAATGGTGCCAAATGAGCCAATGAAATACTCTGTCCACCATATTGAGAACTTGCAACCTGAGCAATAATTTGTGTTGATATATTGCAGGCTGTTGAAAAAGAATGTGGCTTCTCGATCAATGTTTCACTGATCACTGTTCCATTCTGAAGCATGTCTTCTAAATTAATTAATCCACAATTGTGCATCTTTTGAATAAAATAATCTGTATCATGGAAATGAATAATTCCCTCTTTATGTGCTTGTACAATCTCTGGAGAAAGCAAATATCTTACTGTCGCATCTTTGCTAACTGATCCTGCTATGTAATCTCTTTTTGTAGGATTTAAAACTGAATTTTTATTTGCGTTTTCATCTTTAATGTAATCATCACAATCTTCGATCAAACGAAAAATTTCATCATCTATGGTATTATTTTCTCTCTGGAATTCTCTTACTTTCCTATACCCTTCGTATGCTTTAGCTGTAAGTCCTTGATCTTTCTCAATTAACTTTAAAAATACTCTTGATTCAATTGTAGAAATATCAACATCATCTGCTTTTTCTCTACACTCTGCTTCAATTTCTTCCGCAATCTGTTTTGCGATAACAGGTTTGACAATTCCTGACCCATTTTTCATCGCTTTCATAATGGCATTATAAATTTTTGTCCTATCAAAATCTACTAAAGAACAATCTCTCTTAACTACCTGCACTGTTTATTCCTCCTCATCAAAATCTTCTACATTTTTAAGTTCTGCTAAAATTTCATCTGCTCTCCCTTTAGATCCTTTAATATCCTTGTCAATAATTCCATGCCATTCATCAAAGATCTGTTTCATTTCTTTAAGATTTTGTTCAGATTCTTTATGTAATTTTTTCTTCAACTTCCGAGTATCTCTTTTAATCTCATATAACTTTTTCAGTTTAGAACCTAATCTTTTAACACTCTCCCCTAAAGAAGCAGCCTTTTCTTTAACATCTGCAATCTCAGTAGGTCTTGTATAATCAAATTTCACAAACATTGGAATCACCATTGTCTGTTCAAAATTCTTCAATATGTAAGAATCCAGATCTTCTTTTTTTGCTGTAACCATTGGAAGAGGCTGATTAGTACTCAGCCTCTCAATACACTCTTCTGTAATACATCTCTCTGTTTCGTCCATGGCCTCTGTCATAGATGATCCATAACAAAACATATGCAAATCTGGAATTTCTACTAAAATATTCCCACTCTTATTTTCTTTAAGAACGGCACGATATTCTACTATGTATTCCATTAGCCTTCCTCACATTCTTTCTCGTAAATATAACGAACAGCATCAACAGTTTCTTCAAGATTATCATTGTCTAACATGTAATCTGCTAACATATCTGCATACTGAAAAGCCTTCTCATCATAAAGATCTCTTAAAAGAATGGTCTGAGATGTTCTTCTATCTTTCTCCATTCTCTTAATACGTTCATCTCTTGGACATGTTAGTCTAACAACAATAATCTTTTTGTCTCCCTTATATGTTTCTCGAAGCATCTTAATACCTTCGCAGTCACATACATAGATGTCATTCTCATTAACCTGCTCTTCAGTTGCACAATAAAAATAGCCGCTGTATTTATTTTCAGCGACTTTGTCTTTTAGCAATAAATATTCTCCTAAAGAAACGAATGTATGACCATCTTCATTTTCATCTCTTTTAGGTCGAGTCGTATAGCTCTGAAGAACTTTCATGTTATACTTATTTCTTAATTCATTTGCAATTGTTGTTTTACCTGTTCCACTTTCTCCAAGTAAAACTAATAATACTTTACTCATTTGACTCTCCTTTTAAAAATTCATTAATACCGCAACGAATAGTGAAATGCTTCCAATCATTCTGAGGAATGCACCTATCGTTGACAATTTTATATCACCTTTTACATCTCCTTTATGTTCAATAAAGAGTCCGGGGATAAAAGTGCAACCCCATATAAGAATACAAAACATTTTAATTGTTTCTTTACTCATTAGAATCCTCCTAATAATCTAATAATGATTGAAATTGGATAATAAATGCACCAAAAGACACAGCCTGTTGTGACGGTTCTACGACCTTTTTCTCGTTTTTCTTTGTCTCCTAATTTTTTACCTGTATGCATTAAATAAGCTCCCGATCCAATAAGTGAAATCCAGATCAGAATTGCGATAATATTAATTACGCTAGCAATTATCATTCTTTTTTTCTCCTTTCTCACTTTTAACTTCTTCTATTAGTGCATCCAATTGACGAATGTATTTGCGATTACCAGTTACTCTCCTATGACTCTCTAATGTCCGTAAATTCCTGCTTCTTGGTAATCGCTTCTTCTCTACATTCTTTTTAATGCTCAAAGCGACCCTGAAACTCCTACAATGTGTATGTAATGCAAAGTTGTCTGGATTGTATAAAATCCATTCATCTTTGTCTTTATGTGCCTTTTTAATCTTGAGCACTTGATCACTTCTTTCTTACAAAATAAATCGAAGGATTGCCAACAACACTCCGACTATAAGTACAAATTTAATTGAAAATGTAACAGTTGGTGCAATCAATGTAAGTACCCACAACATTCCTGCTGCTAATATAGAATAGATTGCAAACCAGATTAATATCCAAATGATTCCTAAAACTAGAGCCATAGCACAGCCTATATGGATATCATTTCTTTCATGATTGTCCATAAGGCCTCCTATTTATCTGTACTACCAAAACCGCCTTCTCTAGTTCCTTCAGCTTCATCGTCTTCTGTTGTAAAATACTTCTGGAAAATAAACTGACAAATACCATCTCCCGGATTAATACTCATAGGCTTGTCTCCTTCATTTCTGATCTTTACAAAGATATGACCCTCATTGCCTTCATTATCAGCATAGTCGCTGTCAACGATACCAACTGTGTTAGCTAATCTTGCATAATACTTAAATCCTAATCCACTTCTTGGATAAGCTCCTAAGAAAATATCCTGAGGCATATATGCCTTAAGCAATGTAGGTAATTTAATTTCCTGTCCAGGTTCTAAGCAGAAACCAATTGGACTATAGCAATCATATCCTGCAGATCCTTTTGTAGCTCTCTTAGGAAGTTCTACGGTCATTGCAGCTAATTCCTCATCTGGTACTTTAAATCCTTCTGCAGAGAAGAACTCTTTTAATGATTTTACTTTTTCGTCTTTTCCTACGTAACTAAACTTAATTCCTTTGCTCACTTTGTTGTCTCCTTTTTCTATGTAATCTACTAATTCTTTGAAGTATGGCACATTGTCTAACATCCACTGACAGAAGATTCTCCACTCATCCAATTTATGATTTCTTCTTGCGAAGTACATGTTAATTAGATTTTCGTATGTAAACGTGTAATTACGTGTCTGATTATAGCTTGATGGAAGTAGTTGAATCATCTGCCACCACCAAACTTTATTCTTTGTGTCAAGGAACACGTTTCTGCATTTGTTTAGACTTGGTATAATCCATTCCTGTAATATATCTTTTGGAGCATAATAAATATATTCTTCTCCGTCTGGAACACTGATATCTTCATGTATATCATTATCTTCTACAAGATGCTCACAGCTAAAATCATCTAAGGTAAATTCTTTTGCTTCGATTTTATGCATTGTACTACATGAATTACATACCGTACCAACCTTGTATGTATCTAGTTCTTTATAAAAATACAAGGGTGCTGTAATTCTTACTCCTACCTGCATCATTCTTAGGTATTTTCTGTGATCGGTACCTGCTTTGGCTAATTTTTCCATTAAAGCGAAATCTTTGTCTCCTAAAACCATTCCTCTAATAGGATCGAAAGATCTGCATCTATCTCCGCCATTTGAGGGACAGTCTTGACACGCATTAGTGTCTGTACATTTGAAACTATCACTTAGCTTCCAACTGTTCTTTGCATTACGCATACCTTCAATAATAAAATCCATCTGCTCAGGACTTGGAAATACTGGATGTTCAATTTTAATCATTTGCACAACCCTCCAGACTTCTAATTTTTCTCTGAAGTTTAGCAATGATTCTACTACACTGAGTACCTCTACTCTTTAAAAGTTCCACTCTGCTTTTTAGTAATGTGATTTTTGTTTCTGTTGTCATGTTTCTTCTCCTTTTCTTTGTAAATTAAAAAAGAACCCGATGTATTTACATCGAGTCCTAATTTGTTTAAAAATTTAATTTTTCCATGTCTTCTTTATGTAGACTTACATACGAGTTGACAAGGTCATATATTTCCTTACGTGAAAGCATGTTCCCATATTTTTTTACATAATTATGAAATATTTTTTGTACCTCATTTGCTGAGACATCGTATACTAAAGCAATGCAAAAAGGGTCATACATAAGAACATCCTCAGGTATATTTATATTCATACAATTGCCTCTCTAAAATGAAAATTTATTAGCAGCTTTATAGGTCAACAGCTTTACTAAATGAGTTCTCTTTACAGAAATGCTATTCTTGCTTACTGCATATCTAAGAGCATTATTCTGTGCAACCATATAGCACTTATCAATAGCTCTTGTCATTGCTGTATATACCCATTCTCTTGAAAGCTGTATAAATGATCCAAAATCCAATCCAACAATTACTTTCTTACACTGAGATCCCTGTGCTTTATGACAAGTGATTGCATATCCTAGTTCTAAATCTTTCCAATTTTTCTTTGGAAGAATCATAATTCCCGGAATATCCTGAAAATCAACAGCAATTGTATTAGCATCTATATCAATGTTTTTAACAACTCCTATATTCCCATTGAAGATTCCTGCAGTAAATTTATTCTTTGCATAATAATCATTCTGCACATTGATGATCTTGTCTCCCTCACGAAGTATCCAAGCTTTAGAACTCTTTTGTACAAACACTTCCTTCTTTTCAGGACTATCTGGATTGTACAGTGATTGTAAAGCTGCATTTAAATTGTCTACACCTGACTCATTTTTATACGATGGAGCAATTACCATAAGATCCATAATGTCTGTTCCATCTTCAAGTTCGGATGAAGCATGTTGCATTATCTTATAAAACGTATTACTTTTATCTGAGAAGCAATCTAAAACCAAGTCATTAAGTTTACCTCTAACCTCGGTTCCAATCCAATCTTTTTCGATAAGTTGAATACCCTCTCTGGCTTTTATGCTCTCTGTAATAATTCCTGAATTAGCAGCCTGTCTGTGGATCTGGCTTAATTCAATAGAAACAATTTCCTTTGATGCAATTAAATCAGCCGCTATGTTCATACAACCAATACATTCAAGCTGTCCTGTGTCTCCTAACATGATTAACTTTGATCCTGTTTTAATTGCTTTTACAAGCCTGTTAAACAATTCTCCGTCTACCATTGACACTTCATCCAAAATGATGATATCTCTTGGTAATTTATTATCTTCGTGAAAAACAAAACCACCGTGATCACGATCTCCTTTAGGAAATCCTAACAAACGGTGGATTGTATATCCTTCTTCATGTGTAATTTCAGCCATTCTTGCTGCAGCTCGTCCACTTAAGGCCGTTTGTGCATATGAATAACCCTGTAAAACAGCGATCATAGCATCTACAATTGATGATTTACCAGTACCAGCTTTACCTGTGATAACAACTACTTGATTCTCTAAGACTGCTTTAATACCTTTAATCTGTTGTTCATTGTACTCCCAACCTTGATCAATTTCCTTTTGCTTAATGATGTCTTCCCAATTAGAATACTTGAAATCGTTTTCTCCATCTCTTATCCTAATTAGGTTCTCAGCAACGCTCATTTCTAGATCATAGATCCTTTTTAGTCCTACAAACTTACGATCGTCACTAAACCATAGTTGATCATTTACATAATCTAAACCACCTTTTAGTGCCTCATCTGAAATATCATCTCCAAAAAACTCTATCATTGTATCAATAAAATTGATTGGCTTTTGAGTTTTTGAGACAATACCATTCTCTATCTCTGTATTAGCATCCGCAGGAATATATGAATATCCCTCATTCGCTCTCTCTTGGAGATAATATAATATGTAAGTACCAATTCTTTCTGGTGAATCGGGCTTTAAGCCACCTTTCATAGCAATCTCATCACACTTGTGCCATCCAACACCATTGACTTCAATAAGCTTATATGGTTTATTTTGAATAATCTCAACTGCAATATCAGATGATTTATAATGATTTACAATTCTTCTTAATAACGCTTCTGTCAAACCATATTCACTAAGCTCTTTCATTGCGTTTGATAATGGCATATATGTTTTGAACTTATCAATCCAAGCAACTGCTGTCTTCATACCACAATTTTTAACTTTGACCAATGAAGATATATCACCATCTTTCAATGTCATGTATGGATCATCTAATGCCTCATACATTTCTTTTACCTGAAGTTTTGTAAAGATAATATCTAAAAATTCTTTTTGACCTTCTTTACTTTCAATTCCATTTGGTAAATATAAATTGATCGAATTAACTTGATACTGCTTTCCATATTTCTTATTTTCTACTTCTGTGGCTGAAATTTCATAGTCGGCATCTTCCATTAAATATGGCATGATACCGACTACTGTAAATGTTTTATATATTGGATGAATTTCAACTTCACCATCGATCTCTTTTACAAGATCAAAGGAAGCAATTGTAAAATAAGAATCATTGTTCCTATGTATAGTTTTAACTGCTTTTCCTATACATCTCATGCTTCTCTCATCCTTTCTGTCATTACCTCTACTCCTTTCTCTCCGATGTTTGTAATCAATGATGTAGTATGTTTGAAGATTGTGTCTCCATAGTTATAGCATCTGAACATATCGCCATTGCGATACCCCGTAACCATTATCATTTGACCTCTCTTGAACCAAGACTCTTCCATTGAGGTCTTCTTGTTATAATGTAGGAAAGCTCCTTTAGTATATTTCACATTTACAACTCCCTCAGGGGTCAATAATGTAACCGTATGTCGATCTTTATTCTTGTCTAAGACAGTTCCCCAGATTTTACTAATGAAATACTTAGGAAACTCTTTGACTTCTTGAATCTCTTGTCCGTTCTCAACCCTCTTAACCTTTCTTTTATACGTAGATGCAACTACTGGTTCTTCTGAAAGATTAAAGAAATTGACAATATTAAATTCATCTCTGTTAAGGTCTGCCAATTCATGTTCATGTACATAAACACACAGTGATTCCATTTCCATATGAGATGTGGTTCCTGTAACCACTTTTTTGGCTTCATCTTTCACGAGAGCTTTATTATACTTAAGTAATGTATTCGGGTTAGCCAGATATTCTCTAAGAGACTCTAATTTCTTTTCAGTTTCTTTATTGAATTTCTTTTTGTAAATCAAGTAATGTTCATCTTTAACGTCATAGATGGAATCTTCTGTGTAGTGATTTATGAAAAATTGCATTGCTCTATCATCTAGTTCAATGATTTCATCATGATAGCCACACTTCAACATTTTTCTTGACGGATCAATATATTTCTTTACAACTTTCAATTCTTTTACATACTGTGAGAAATTGTATACTTGAATTCCATCTAAAACTTCATCTGGAATAAGATTAAGCTCTGGATACATAAATTGTAATTCCTGCATACGATTCAATTGTGATTTAGTCAGACTTGAGATTAGATTACATTTACATAATCTTACGATCGTATAAAGTAAATCTACTCTGTTTTCATCAAATTCATCAAAGCAACCTGCTTTAATCAACTGAATCATCTGACCTGTTTTGACTAGCTTTGTGGCAACCATTCTTTCATAAAAATCTTCGAATGAAGCGAATGGCCTTGCTTGTCTTATAATTTCTACTACATCATCACCGATTCCTGAAATACTCTTTAATGCAAATAAGATTGCATTGTTCTCTTCATCGGCTTTAAATCCTAATTCCGCTTTGTTAATCAGTGGAGCTTGAATTTTAATACCTCTCTTCTGCATCTGTGCTATAGACGTTGCTACTTTTCCGTAATCTGTGGACTGCTTAGATCCTTTGGATTCTTCATCAGCTCCTGCATTTACGGTTAAGCAAGCTGTATTCCAATAAATAATCGGATAATGGTATGCAAGATTTAACTCCTGCAATCCTATAGCACTGTATGGATAGGTATGATTCTTAGAAAATGAATCATTAATACCCCTAGTTACCTAGTATTTTAAAGGGATTGGACTCTATCTTGAGTGATCATATTTATTGCTTCAGACATTGATCACCCTATCTCAGCGCATTCAACAGTGCTAATCTCTGCCTACTTCAGTCTCTACACCTTCAATTAAGCTCGGCACGGTATTGACCAATACTGGTTGTCCACCGTTAGCCTGTATACAACAGACACCACTTTTGCTTGTGTTTCCTGAGTTTTACTTGAGCCTTCATTTAACCCAAGCTGTTTCCCTACAACTTCTTTCCAAACGTAGTTCAACAGATTATCTGAAGCATGGTTTTCTTTTCCTCTCTCAAAAAATTGCTCTTTCATTGCTTGCTGTAAAGCTGGTTTCTTCTTTGCAATACTTTTCCTCAGCTTATTGCTATCAGCAACACTAAAATCAGCAATCTCTTTATCCATACTGATTTCCATTACAATTTCCTGAGTATCACCTACACCATAATTGGATTTGAGGTATTTCTCTAAAATTTCAATTTCATGATCAGTCAAATGATACTTCGTTTTCATCAAGTCATACCATTGGCCAATATCATTTTTAAATCTAATATAAGTATCAATCGGCTGTTCAGCTCCCTCTTCTGTTACCATAAGTCTCATAATAGAGTTTGCTGCAGCCAATTCTTCTAAACTATGAGGTTGGATACGCCTTGCGGCCTGTAACCCAGTCTGTGTATTAAACTGGAACAGATCCACAACTTTGTTTTCTGCTACCCAATCCCACATTTCTCTAGTTTCATAATCAAGAACATCTGGATGAAGATATTTATCATACGTTTCTCTTAAAGATCCTTGCCATTCCATATACCCTGCATCAATGAGCTGTTCCATTGTCAGGCGGATCTTGTCAAGCGCTTCAATCGTTAAGAAATCCATCTTTAACCCACCACACTCATCTGAATCAGCCATATTAAACTGAGTGGTTAACACTCCATTTGGGGCTTTCATTCGAGCATTGTGAGCAATAAAATCTTCATTAAAGACATATACTGCAGAAGCATGAATAGATCTTCCACAAATTAGTCCTTCAATTCCCATTGCAATATCAAGTAATTGATCATGACTTCTCATTTCATTCTCAAACCCCGGCACTGCTTCTCGTTCTTTTTCTTCGTTTCCGTATATACAATCATGTAAACTCCATGTAGCACCTCTTGTTACTGGCACCATTCCAGCCAAATAACTAGAAGTATCTGGATCAATTCCTAAAGCTCTACATGAAGTTAAAATAGCCGATTTGCTACCTTCTGTTTTGAATGTACAACAATTTAATACTCTTCTTTCTCCTTTTCGATCTTTTACAGCAGAGATAATTTGTTCTCTACGATTCTTTTGTGAGTCAATATCAACCGATCTACCGTCACTTTCGTGATATTTCTGTACGGACTAGACTATCTCATCACCCAATGTTAATCCATTGGCTTGCTTATACAAGGATTTCTCGTGTGTGGCACTACAGATAAGGACTTTCACCTTATTCCTCTTAGGACAGTTTTATAAGTTTGTCCAATTTAGTCGTTACACTTTAATAATGTTAAATCTATCTATCAATCCATTCTTTCGTCCAATAGTAACCATGGTATAATTCATTTCCTCTACAAGCTTTTAATAGCCCAGCATGTCCTTTTATGCCTATGTAATTTAATGCAGTCTTTACAGAATTGAAAATCTTAAAAACTTGTGTATGTTCTTTATCATGGAATGCACATATCATTCTTCCGTTTATGGCTTGTTCATCTTTCTTGCCCCACATACCATTTAATTCTCCTGAAGTCTTCAAACTGGTTTTAACCTTAAACTCTTCTGAATTATAAAAGTCAATTCTGTCTTGACGGTTCCTAGCAATCGCAATCCGTTGTTTTGTATTTTTGCTATGGCTATTTCCCATCTTAATTTCATACATTAAATAATTTTCTTTATATAATTTCTTCCACCAATATTCTTCTATTACATAACGATGTCTTGTAAAGCATTCGTCTAATTGTTTTATTTCAAAATTTTCTTTTCCATATTTTTGAATATCTTTATAAAATTCTGAATTAGGACATTTTTGTAACATTCCTTGTCTAAAGTGTTCATTCGTTCTTTCTTCAACACTTCTTGATGTTGATCCTACATAAATATATCCTGTAACTTTATTTGTAATAGAATAAATATAACTTATTGAATCTTCTATTTCTTAACACCTGCCTTTTGACAGATTTAACATTATTCTTAGCACGGTATTGCCTGCTATCTCTTTCAAGACCGTAGGTTCTCTTAGTCAGCGTATTCGAGCCTTGCCTTATTTAACTGATACCGTTAGCACTTTCGCACACCTTACATTTGTAAGTTCACCACATTTTGTCATATATATCACTATATAAGCGGACTTTTTCAAATCCGATAACTCTGCTTTCTCATGGGAAATATGTCTCCAATGAGGCAATCCCCAATCTAAAGGATTCATCTGTATTAAATCAATTAAATACATTGTATACATACCAGTAACTGATCCTCTGGCTACTCCTACTAAACTATCTCCCTCTTCCCACATGATATTGATTAGTTCTAAGGTTGATATATAATAGGAAGAAATACTTGACTTAATCTTCTCTGTAACTAATGCCATCTCTTGTAATTCAATAGCTATTCGTTCTACTTTTTGCTCTTCGGTAAAGTCATTCCTGCGAACTTTTGCATGAATTTCTTTCTTCTGATATCCCTTTTCAATTAAGTACAACAGATATCTGTCATAGATGTTGCTGCTATTTGCGTATTCCTGCAGTGTTGTAAATCTCTGATAATATTTTTCAAAATAATTTTCTATTTCAAATTTTGGTACTTCTGCTTCAGGGACGATCGTAGAACAACTTAATGAATACTCTTTAATCTTGTTCCCAATGATCGCTGTATTGTTGATAGCTTCTGTTACAGTTTCTTTGTCAAAGTACTTCATGTAATCGTACATTTCTGGAATTTCCATTAAATATGTAGTCTGATAGAAATCATCTACTTCTCTTTCTTCCTCTTTACTTTGCAAATACGCTTTATGAATCATCTGAGAATTCTTAGATAAATAATGTGAATCGGTTGTTATGATACACTTAACACCATAAACTTCTGATAATTTAAGTAACCACTTGTTAACCTTTTCCTGTTCTTCAGATGCTCCTGGTTGCATTTCAAAGAAGAAATCTTCACCAAACAAATCAATGTTCCATCGAACGAAATCATCAATTTTACATTTGGCTTCATATAATTCCAATTCGTTTTGAGCTTCTTCCATCTGCATAATCAAAGTAGGAAGCTCTCCGCCTAAGCAAGCTGTCGATGCAATCAAATGACCCGGTTCCTCTCTTATGATCTTCTCAAGGTCTGATTTCTCAGTTGGAACTCTTGTCATTTTTCCTGTTTGAAAAGACCTGTCCCATGCATTTGAACTCAATTCTCTAAGCTGTCTATGACCAATTTCATCCTTTGCTAAAAGAATGTAATGATAAAACAACTTTCCATTTCCAGCTTTAAAATTTTCCTTTATGTAATCTGCGGTTCCATTGACTAGATAGATTTCATTCCCAAGAATCAATTTAAAATCCTTGGGAATGTTACCTTTCTTTTTCTCATCACGAACATAAATCATTGCCTGAATATGACCACTTAATGTTTCATGATCAGTGATTGCAATTCCTTTCATGCCCAATTTAACCGCTCTTTTGATTAACATAGGAATCTTATTGATACAATCAATTAACCTGATATTTGAATACTCAGTATGATTGTGTAATGAATAAAATTCTAAATCTGCCATGTTATCTCCTAGAAAATAAACTTTCTATTTGAACTAATATCTTGCTTCTCTTCATACCGAGCATTAACCTTAAACGTCTTCTGAGTAGGCGTCCATAAAGAATAATAAGGGCACATACCTTTCAATGTCGGATCAGCGTTCGGTGTATGACCTGCAAAATCACACCAGTAACATAATGGAGTTGCATTTGGAGCAAAATCATTATCTTTTGTGATCTGTTCCTCATGTTCAAGAAGGTTTCTCAATTTCTTAAGTCCTCTCTTGAAATAGCCTTTTGTACACACACCATCTTCTTCTGTTACTTGTTGATCAATACAAATAAAGTCATACTCGTGAGCAACTGGAATCTTATCAAATAATGCATAACAGGCCAGATCATATATAAACATCTGTAATGGAGTCTTCAATTTGTCTTCTGAAAACACCTTCTTGGATGTCTTATAATCAATAACTTTTAGATTCCCATCTGCATCCTGATCCACTCTATCAATGAATCCATGTAAAACGATTTTCCCATCGAAACTAAAAAAGAATGGCTGTTCCGTACAAATCGGATGCCATTCTTCTGATTCCATTCTACTTGGCAATACCTGTGTCTCAAACAAGTATGCCTTTTCAGGATAGTTCCTTCCAGTTGCATTGTCTCCCTCATAGAAGTCCATTAAATATTTACCTGCAAGACCCTTAACTCCAAGGAGTTCTTCATCTGGAACCCCATCATTAAGCATCTCTCTAAGCTTTCCATAATCAACTTCTTCCCCAGAGAGAATCATATTTCCTTTTTCTTCTAAAACTCTATGTAATAAACTACCAAATTCCAAAGGGATTGTTGAACTTTTTGAATAGTTTTTGTCTACGTATTTCAGTTTATATCTTCTATTACATTGGTGTAATACATCAAGTTTGGAATAACTAAACTGTGGTAGCCCAGACTCTTTTGCCTCATCTTTGGTCATGTTCACTACAGAGTCTTTGATCAATTCAATTAAATCATTTTGAACTATCATTGTTTACTTCCTCTTCTACTTCTAACCTTTCTGCATCAAACCAATCTCCACAAGGTCTCCCTGTACTGTCGATACCTTCAATGTAATACCGATTCGGACACTTGTCATAATAATGTGCAGCAGCAGTCACAATACCACAATAACCAGTAATTGTATCTACTACTTTTGTACCATAATCAAGAAATGCTAATCTTCTCATGGTTACTCCTTTCTCTCTTTTGGCTTTACTCCAATCTTATCATCTAAGAGCTTTTCAAAGATTTCTTTCCCTCTATCAGAAGGACTATCTTTTTCTTGAAGTAAATTCTGTCGATCCATAATCAGGTAAACTGACATATATGGGTTTAGTTTCTCAGCAAGCTTGCACAATTTTTCATAGTACAGCAATGCTCTTTTGCTTTTGTGATCGATATATTCCTTATCAAAAGCAATATAACATCGATCAACACCTAAGCTTTTTATAATCTCACATTGATGATCTGTCAGATTTGATCCACATACCGCCAATGCATAATTATAATCTGGATACATTGTTTCAATTTGCAACACAGACTTTTCACTTTCAACCAAAAACAATCTTCCAGATCGGACAATTGCATCTTTGTTTTGATACAATCCATATAATGTATCTCCCAAATTATGCTTCAAAGTCTTTCCTTCCACCGTAATTGGCATATATTTTCGTCCAGCTGCTAATTCTTCTTCATTTAAGTTTCTTCCTCTGATACCTATTAGATTTCCACAAATATCTCTATGAGGAATGATTATTTTATTCTCTTTGCCCCAATAGCTAATTTCAAATTTCTTCATGGATTCTGGACTAATATTGTCTTTAATCCATAATTCATGAGGTCTGTAACAAAACATTTCAAGTATATTCTCACTGATTGCTCCTGGATTTCTAAATTTCTTTTCTTTTTGAGTAAACTTAGATAACCAACCCCAATCATCTATTTTCTGTTCCTTGAATTGTTCCAACTCATCATTCTCAAACAATAATAAATTAGATATATTTGCTACGTATCTCACTGCTTGAGGAAAAGATATTGTAATACCTACACTTCTTTTGCTTCTAATTACCAGTTCATAAATGTCAAATGAGTCACCACAATCTGTGTAGCAATGAAACATTCGAGAATCTGGATAATAATATAGCTTAAATTTGCTTCCATGATGACATATTGTCTGAGCAATTAAATTTCCTTTATCATCTAAGATCGGTTCTTCCGATCCTAAATCCCTTAGGATTGCTCTAATATCATCAAGAGTTAAGCTCTCCTTGATCAAATCCTTATCTAAACTCTGCATGTTAAACACCTCCTAAAAGAAAAACTGCTTAATAGCTTCATCGTGTTCTTCTTCATTTAATGGAATGTCGTCATGCTCTACTGAGTTATCTTCAAGAATCTGTTCTACATTTTCAATTGTTATTTGTTCGACCGGTATAAGCTCATTATCATTGTTTGTTACAAACAAATCATATGACCTACATGTGCCTAGATCTGCATGAAGCCACAATCGAACTCGTGAAATCTTTCCTCTTCTTACCTTATATATATGGTAAATTAAGTTTGGATTCATCGTTACGCCTCTGTCTTCTAAGATTGGTTCTACTGCTTTGAGTTCCTCTCTTGTCGGAGGCATTGATATAATACCTATATCTATCTTATCTGCTATACTTTTTGCCACGTTAATCCCATATTTCTATGAGCGCTGACTATCTCTTACTTACGTTTCCGTAAGAACCCTGTTTGGGAAAGCGTATCAATAGCTCTCCTACTCCCATTGCTGGGTTAGTCGATACATCGCTGCTAATGTGTACAATTTTTAATTTACGTCTTTAAATCTGTTCCTATGTGCAATATCGTAAACTGTTGCATAAGCCAATTTACCTTTATAATCTTTAGAAATTGAATAACAACCTTCTCCATTGTCAAATCTCTGTCTAATAGTTCTAATATCATCATCTGTTGCTTTCTTTTTGGGTCTTGGATTATTTCGGAACACTTCTGGCATTACATCTTTCCAGCTCTTTCCATGCCACATTCTTTGGAAGCCACTATATGTAATTTTATCTTTATAAGATTTTTCATATACCTCTCTTGAAGATTCTCCTTGGGCGTATAATTTTCTACAGTCTATCACTTCCTGTTTAGTTAGTGCTGCCCTTCCATGGTCTTCTCCTCTATGGATATGTGTTTCACAAACTTTATACCCACCGTAGTCATTGTTGTAGCCATTTTGGAAAGTATTTAATTTTTTAACCCAGTATATTTCTCTATCAAACATTTCTGTTTCACTACACTGCTCTAACACTTCTATGTCAAAATGTTCCAATCCATATTCTCTAATGGCTTTGTAAAATTTACTGTCAAATTCATCCTTTTTTCTAGGATGGATGGACTTAGACCTATGGTCGCTCCACCTTTTCTCTATATTTTTTGACGCTCCCACATACTGTTTTCCATTTACGTCATTCGTTATAACATATATCCCAGATATATTTAATTTTTTATTGTACAAATTTTACTCCTTCCTTACACATTAGCCATGACACGGGATTATCTTCATCTTTACATGGTAAGACTTCCCCGTTAGCATTATTAAAATACCCCGCTGATAAACGGATAAGGAGTTACAGGCACTTCTGTACCTCGCAAGAGAGTCTCATCTTTATCTCTTGCATTTTTATACTCTCCATTAAGCTGTGTACTTGAATCAATATGTACTCCCAACTTATTGCAGAGTTCTTTTAGCTTTATAGCAAACATATATAAGATCTGATGTTCTTGTAACTTCATTCCCTTTGACATACTGGCAATTTGCATGATCAACTTTACTGATGTATGAATGTAGTCAAAGCTCACATACAGCACACCTTTTTCTTTTTTATATCTCTTGATCAGATTCTCAATATCGTTAATATCAAAATCATCAATGTGTTCAATATATAAAGGGGCGCTCTCAATAAACTGAATAGCTTTATCTACACGTTCTTCTTCATCTCCTGAATATTTACCATCCAAGATTTTAGATTCGTTTACACCACTTACAAAAGCTATGATCATACTCTGGATCTCATCTGCCTCTAATTCTGTTGAGATAAACAAAGCTGGCTCTGAGAAACCTGTAAATTTCCATTCGCACTCGAAAGTATCATAAAACCATGGTACAGAATACGTACAAACATCTCCAACAGCCATTCTTGTTTTACCTGAAGCTGTTCCACCCGATCTCAAATAAAACTTTTTCAATCGAGCTCCTCTAGCAATTGTGTTCATTGTTGGACTTTGTAATGAAATACCGAACTCTGGCTCTTGTTTCCATTTCTCTTTTAGTTCTTTCAGTCCAGATCCAGCTAACTGTCCCTGTTCTGATTGAACTGTATTAAAATGTAACTTAGGCTTTGTAACCATTTCCAGCTCAACAAGCTCGATAATCTCATCTACTGTATATTCATCTAATTTCCTTGTCTCTCTCTCCTGATCCTCAGGATTCAACTTTGTTGGATCATAAATGAATTTAATATCAGTTCCCTTATAGTCGTAATATCTCAATAATGTGAACTTCTTAAGAGTCTTGTAGTTGTACTCAAAGTTCTCAAGAACAGCTATTTTCTTAGCGTTCTCTATGTAATCCACACCATTATTCATCGAAAAGATCTTATACTGAGCATCATAAGACGATAGATAAGAATCAATTGCAAATGCATCAATCACTGGTACATTTTGCTTATGTAAAACTTTAATCGTATTCAAAATATACACATAAAAGTCTTCGTCAACATCTATTTCTTCTATATAATAGGTATCTAACAGGTCTGGTTTATTTAATAAGCAGCCTAACACCTGTACAATGGCTCGCTTATTAATTAATCCTACCAATCGTAACCACCTCCAGTTCTTTCTATACTTTCTTCTTCCACTATCTTAGGTGGTGCTATTCTCACTTTTTTATGAGTGTATAACTCATTTATATTTGATATGGAAGCATTGTGGGCCTGTACTTCGCAGAGATTCTTAAAGTATTCCTGAGCCTGATCATAGACATAGGGAACTATTCCCAAACCTTGATTAGTAATCGGATTCTCTTTAATCTCATAGAAAAACCTTATCGATTGTTCCAATCCCACATAAGTAAAATAGGGATAATCTCTCATAAGATTTTTGATCTGTGTATATGTCTTAGCGTTTGCTCTTTCACCAAACAACTCTTCAATATAATTGATCAAAGATCTTTTTTGCTTGCTTTCCTCTTCTGTCAAGCAATCTCCCAAGACCGTAGACTTAGGATTAATTTTCTTAGTCTTTTTACTCTTAGCTGCTTTCTTCTCAGAATTGCTTTTTACAGCCATTTTCATCATTGAATTAAAGCACTGGACATGGGCGAGACGATTCTTATAAGGAACCGTCTCATCTCCTTTTTCTATCCAGTTTGAGCAAATAACACATTTCCTTTTACTCAAGCTATTTGCCTCCAAACTAAAAAAGCGTAGCCTAAGCTACACCTAACTTCTGTTTCTGTTCTTCTAATTTAGCCAGTAAGATTTCTAATGATTCATACTGTCTCTCTGTCGCTTCCTGTACTGAATTTCCTTCACCTAGGCAATCAGCAATTAATTCCTGTAGACGTTCTTGATGACCTGCCTCACAGAAATTCATTCCTAAAGCAACTACATCTTCTTTTAATTTATCAAAAGGAATCTTATCAATTGTTTTATTCTGTGTCTGAACTTCATATGATACACTCTCAAATCCTTCAGCTTCTTCCTGAGCTTCAATTGCATCCTGAATAGCTTTGCTTAGATTTTCAGCTGTAAAATCTTCAATGTAAGGCACAATGTAATCAAATCTACTTCTTGCAAAGTAAGCATCTGTCTCTGCGAAGTAAGCAGAAGAATGAACAACTTTACCATGTTCATCTACTCCATTAGAATTTAAGAAAGCGATAATATCACAGTTATCCATGATTGGTGTGATAGACCTCTTATCTCCTTTAGGAATAATCTTTCCATCTTTGTTTTCAGATGCATGAGCAATGAATACTACTGTGTAACCAGAAGATACAATTGAGTTTACTGCTTTCCAATACTCAGTTTCATAGTACTGCCAAAGTCCATATCCACCATTTCCTTCTCCAATGCTTGGAGAGTTGTGTTTATTACAGATGTAAGTCTGACAGAACTGAGCTGATGCATAAACTTCATCTATAATAATGGTTGAGTATAATTCTTTTGCTTTATCAATTGTTGTTGGGTTTGTCAGCTGATTAATAACATTCAAGAAATCTGCCCATGTATGAATGTTTGCATAAGGTACCCCATTCTGAGCATTCAATCCAGATTCACACGCCAGTACAAATGGTTTGTCCATCCTAACTGACTGATATGTTTTACCGGTTGAGTTACCACCATAAAGCATAATAATTTTTCCTTCTAAACCATGAGCTACCTGACTTACCTGTGGATTAAAAATATCTAAAATCTGCATTCACTTATCCTCCTATTGACTAAAATCCAAAGTTTCTATGTCCAGCAGCTGCACTAGCACCAATTGTTGTTCCACCAATAGTCTTATTGCCACCTGCTTTATTGCTTTCCATTGCACGTTTCTTTTTGGATTCAAGGACAAGATCATATTCAGCAATTGCTCTCTGGATTGTTTCCAACTCATACTGCTGTTCCATTGTTCCCGCATGTGTTAAGATAAGCTCATTAACATTCTTCGTCTGAGTTTTTGTTACAGCTCCTCCAATCTGATATTCAACTGTAGTTTTCTTTTCTTCTTTTGTATTGCCAATATTACCAACAATATGGGCACTCTGACATCCTGGCTGAGTAAACAGCTGCTTACAAGCCATTGCATATTCCTGAGGTACCACAATATCTAATGGCTCAATTCCATTGTTGTAAATAGGTAATAACGTATGTAAAATTGCTCTTCCTGTTGGAACCTGAGTTTCTTTATCAAACTCATCATCAACACTCTGAACGAAACACTCAACTTCAAATGTGCTACGTGGATCTTTTAGTTCTGAGATAATTGAAACAAATCCCGTTTTGTATCCTACTTTATGAGTTTTTGCACCCATCTGGTTAAAAGATGTCCATGGATTTACCTGTCCATTAACTCTTACTTTTGTAGCTTCCTCTTCTCCAACTTCAGCGATAGAGTGAGCTCTTCCCATAAATGCAACCAGATTTTCATAAGATTTACTTGGCTTACCTGCTTTTGTTGTAGCTTTTGCACTGATATTGTAAGTAGTATAATTGATATCATCTGTTTTAATTGTGATGTATCCTTCTACTTTATTTCCTCCATCTTTCTCATCTTTAACAATTTCAAGTTTGATTTCGGATAAAACTCCTTCTGTGTAAGCTTTTGCTGTTGCCTGTGATAAAAAGATTGTTGTCTGTTCCATTAATTTTTTCTCCTTGTTTCTTAAATAGTTTTTAGTTATGAATCATTGAGTACAAATCTTTTGATTCGCACTTTGGGCAACACATATCAAATAATTGAATACCTGCATAATTACGATACTTTTTATGAGCTTCTCCAGCTCTAAAGATATGACCACATTTTTTGCACTGCCATTTCTTTTTGTATCGATAATTTACACTTGGTTTAATTACTCTTGTGCTATCCATCATTGTTCCAATCCCCGATTGGTTACCATTAAGAATTTCCTTCTGCTTAGTCTCCAATTGGGACTGAACCTCTTGCTTTGTTCCTTTTCATTTCTTTTGTCTCCTTTCTTTAAAATAAATTTTTATATAACAAAAGCAGCCATGAACAATTCATGACTGCTTGTTGTTGCCTTATCCTTCTATGCATATATGAGTATTTTACTACCCCCATAAAACACTAGGCTGTGCCTACGATATTCAGCTTCAATTAATGTGGGAAGTCTGCTCGACTATTCTAAAATTCCACTAAAAATAATCTTACCACTATGTAATTTTAATGTTATAGTATAATCAAAACGCCCATTTCCTTCTTTAAAAATCATATCTGTTATTGCGGGCAATTGGATTGACATATCTTTTCCGCCTCTTGAATCAAATATACTTACAATGTTCTCTTCTATATTAATAGTTGGATAATAATAATCCTGTTCAACTAGAACACTATCATCCTCACTTTTATATTTAACTTTGACCAATTCGCTTTCAGATAAAACTTCATTATATAATCGTTTTATTTGTGCAGCTAATTTAAAATCTGTGCTAACATTTCCAGCGACAATGTAGTCCCCCTCTTCTGTTACCACTCTGATGTTTATTTTTGCTTCTTTCATATCGTAGCACCTCCTATCGAACGTATGTTCTTTTTATATATTACCATGTTCCATTCATATTGTGAAGCATTTGCATAAAAAAAGGAAGTGGTAATATTTACCACTTCCAAGTTAATCAACATATTCTTTGTATTTATTTAACAACACTGCCTTTCTTCGAGTCTGATACGAGTATTGTGTCATAATCCTCACACCAATTTCTGAATTAAGTATCGCATCCAAGTTGATATGATATTGTTCTGCCGCAGCTCTAAAAGAATTGATCAATCCTGTTCGCCTTAATAATGCAAATGAATACTGAGTGCCTAGCTCTTCATTGATTCGCTTCATTCTTTGATCAATCCATTTCTTTCGATCATCTCCTTTGCTTGTAACTCTTTTCTTAATAAGATGATCATCTTGTATAAACATTTCTCCATTACATTCAACACATTCTATAGCCTCTTTCATCCATAAAATTGTTTCCTTTGGTAAATCAATAACCACTCTTTTGTTTGGATCAATTTTTTGTTTATACACAGCAACCTGATTATTTTCATAGTCCATATCATAGCTCATTATTCCTAAAAGCTCGCTCATGCCTGTTCCACCTATCCCATAATAAGGACATGCCAAGATAACTTTATCTATTGGATTATCCAACTTGCGAATCTGGCTTAAAATCTCTTCTTCGCTTTGTATTTTATCTTCACACATAAGATAGTAAGGAATTTTAATCTTTATATCTTTTGGATTGAATTTCATACTTGCGTTTAGATATTTAAAATAGCACTCCAACAAGCCTTTTAGACCATTGATTTCTAATGAATTTTTAGGACTTAAAATATTAAGCATACTGTTGATTTTATTTATATCAAAATCTGCAATAGACATCTGGTAATGTTCTTCGTATAATTTAACCATATCTAAAAAGAATGTTACATCATTAATTGTGTATCCATTCTCTCCCATCTGATCAATAAAAGTCTTATTCTCCATAGGGATCCCCTTTCTTTGCATAACTATTTTTCCAAACAGTATTTTTATGATCCATTTGAAGAATGATGCTTTCCATTTCATTCTGATCTTCTAGCTTTACTACATTTAATATCACTGGAAAATCTTTTTCTTCGCTGATTCCCTTAAATGCCATGAAAGTATGGTATCCATCTATCACCTCATAGGTTCCGGCAATTACCAAATCACCATTTTCTATTTTGATGTCATTCTTAATTGTGCCTATGGTGATCGGAACACTCCAATATGTTCCCTTTAGTATCATATTTCTGATTTCATCTATGCTACGTTTGCTTCCATAACCTAAAGACCCTGATCTACCATCATGAGATATCAATGTTTGTTTTATAACATCTGTTTCTTTTATCAGTCCATTGTGAGTCAACATATTTAATTCTTTAATAGAAGATCTGATTGTGTAATACTTTTGAGGCACAACCTCTAATATTCTATTTTTTTCTACATGGTGAGAAATCTTTATTGTTTTTGAACTTAAATCAATAGTCGCTTCTTTTAGATCAATAGTCTTAAAAAAGTTATGTCTTTCTTTATTAAAAGCTATGAATCCCCAACAAATTGCATAATATTCATATAATGTTATTTCATTTAGCTTAACCTGACCTGATACAATTTGTGACAATCTAACCAAGTCTATATCAAAATTACTAACTATTTTTCTTAAATACTTTGTCAACCCAACCCTGTATTCAAGAAGCTTTTTCAAATTTTCTACAATTGTTTCATTATTGGTCTCTGTAATAATCATGTTCCACCAACTTTCTATATATCTTTTCTTATCTTACCATATAATTTATAATGATTCTATGAAATCTGGCAAATACATGCTTCTTTTATTTTCTCTAAAAGCCTTTTGTCGTCTATGTGACCTATCAAATTATCTTCTGTAAGCCTGCTTTTATCGATAGGCATAATCTGTTCACCAAGAGCCATAGAATCCAATCGTAATCCAAAGCTCTTATAAATAACTACATGTGTGTCCAAATCCATTTTCTTTGTTACAGATGTAAAAGGCACCACGGTAACGACTGGACTATTAAAGTTGTTTTTGTTATTACTGATGACCAATACTGGTCGCTTTCCTTTTTGTACGTGTTTTTCATAACTCTTTAATTCAACACAATAAATATCTCCCCTCATGCACATAAAGCACTCCTCCTTATTAAAAAAGGACATCTCCTATCATATCTGATGCTTCTCTCTTGCTCTCTTCAACACAAGCTGCATATCGCTTTGTTGTGTTAATATTTTCGTGAGCTATCATCTGAGAAGCTAAATAAATGTCCCCTGTCTTTTGATAAATCATAGTTGCAAATGTACTTCTTAATTTATGTGGAGTGATTTTTTTATCTAAATTTGCTGTATATTTCTTTATCATTCTTCTTATACCTGTTGCTCCCAACCTGTTTAAAGAAGTATTAAGAAATAACGCTTTTTCTTCTTTACCTTTTTCTGTTAAAAACTTTTCTCTATCTTCGAGCCAAATCTGTATATATTCTATCAACTGGTCAGACAAAAAATGTATTATTTCTTTCTCACCTTTGTCTATAACAATTAGTTTTTTATCGTGAAAGTCAATGTCTTCGACATCAATCTCAGACAAGGCTTCTACCCTTATCCCGGTTGATAAGAATAAAAAGTAAATGGCTAAATCTCTATTCCGCCATTTCTTTTGTTTGGCTTTTGCTTTATGAGATCCTGCTCCAGTACGAATTGTGTGCTCAACCATCTTAATTTCTGTTTCTGTTAAGTATACAACAGGATTAAGTCCTTTATTCTTAGGTGGCCTAATACTTTTAGTTGGATCTCTTTCTATAATTCCCCTTTCTTTCATAAATCCAAAGAATGTTTTTAAAGCAGAAAGCTTCGTTGCCCTACTAGACACCGAAGCTTTCTTACCATTTATATAAGTGATTGAATCCATATATTTGTCAATATCACTATCTGTTATATCGTTTGGATCTATGCTCAAATCAGGAGAAAAATACTTTAAGAAATTTACACAATAACCAATGTAACTTCTTTTCGTAGTTGCCTGCATTCCATTTGCTGTCATTCTATAATAGAACTGGTTCAAATAGTCTGGCAAATCCTTAAGTTTTTCTCTGGTCTTTGCTTCAATTTCTTGTTCGTGTCCTTCCCTATTGCTCACTTAATCGTCTCCTTTCTATGGCATCATCCCATGCCCTGCATCAAAGATGATATACAATCCAAACAGTGTAAACACCATCATAAATCCTACAGGGCCAAATATTAATGCTAATAAACTAAACACCCAAGCCAGCTTATACGCATTTTTTTGTTGGTAGTTCATATGGCCATACCTAACACCTAAGTATAGCCAGCACAAACAAGGGAACGTACAGACTATAACAATTCCTTTAATAAAAGCCCATATATATTCTCCAATATGCTCTTCCATATATTTGCGGTCTTCTTCTTTTTCTCTTTCTTCTCTGGCAATGTCTTCCTGTATTTCTGCCCACATCTCAGGTGTTCTATTGTCTACACCAAACCAGATACACTCAATCCCCTTTCTTCTTAAATCTTTTGCTGCCTCGTGTTTCCAATAGTCACTATTGTGAGCATCTTCCGTGTTCTCCCAATAACGACCATACTGATAAAAACCCATTCTTCACATCTCCCCTTTCTAATACCCCATGGACTTTTTAAATTCAATGATACGCACACTAACAAGAGATCTACTGACATTTAACTTCTTGGCAACCTCTTCTCGCCCGTATCCTTCATAAGTCAATTGGATCATCTTTTTAATTTTATCGGGTAATTTACTTATCTTTTCTTTCCAATAAATTTCTTCTGTTACCGTATCTGCGATATTATCGCTTGCTTGTAATGTATCTAATATGGTTATTTCCTTCTTCTTACAATCTTCAAGTGGTGTATATAGTGACATTGCTCCATCATTGGCTTTTCGAACATCATAGTTGTTACAGCGAAAATAATGTTCAATTGCTTGTTTAATTTTCCAAGTAAAATATGTAGTAAACTTGCCTTTTGAAGGATCATATCCTAAAGCAGCTTTACATATTGCTTCATGTCCTAACCCTTGAAAGACCTCCCAAGAGCACACTCTAGTATAACTTCTTCTATATAGGAACCTAATCAACTTGTAGTTATTTTCAATCAACTTCCTCTGTTCATCATTTAACTTTTTCATTAGCTCATCTCTCCTAAAACATACTTATCACTTGCGAATCCTGCAGCTCCTTTGTGTCCGCCACCACCGTACTTAATAGCGATCTCACTTACGTCCACATCATCATTCGCAGCTCTCAAGCTATAGCTCCATCTCTTGCTTCCACCATTATAAGCAAATCCAATATAGATATCATACTTATCATCAACTGACTCGAAGAAATCTGAATTAATCAATCCATGATTCACAGCGAAACACTTATATCCCTCAAACTCTACAGCGAATCCCTTTGAACTGATATATTCTTCTGCCTGTTTCTGTTTGTACTTATAAAGAAGTCGTCCTTGCTCAATAAGAACATAAGGATCTTTTATAAGCTCGAACCATTCGCCAAATTGCCAAGGCTCATATTCCAACATTTCAAATGCTGTATGAAAGTATTTAGTTTTCTCTCTATAATTGAATGTCCATGTATCCCAGTCAGCTACTAATAAAAGAGCAAGGGGCATATCTTCATCCCAATCTTCATCTTCTTTTGGCTGTAACCCTTGTACCCTTTCCATTCCATCGAAGAGAGCATTATTATTGAAATACCACCATGTCAATGAAGCCCCTGATATTCCAGGCCCTGTCATTCTTATCCCTGGAATATAGCTTTCAAAATCCTTATATTTTTCAATAGTCGTTTTATGATGATCAATCCAAACTACATTTTTTGTAATTTTTAAGAGTTCTTTCATATCTTCCGGTTCAATGCTAAAATCAACAATAAACACTCTTTCATCTCTTTTAATTTTGTCTAATGGAAACTCCATGCCATAATTAATCTTAATAAAATTCTCTGGGTTTTCATCTTCCTCTCCTAAACAAGCATAATGCCATACTAAATAGCCCGCACACTTCCCATCTAAATCTAAATGATAAAAACACTTCATTCAATCACTCCTCTCTAACCAAAAAATCTATATTCATCTTTGTTTTCTTTTGGTGCCATAAAAATACGTTTAACCTGCTGTTCTGAATAATTTTCCTCAATAATTTTAGTAATTTCTCTAGCAACCTCAGACTTGGCCTCATCTGGCATTTTATGTGGTGTATAAGTATCATAAAATTTGACTTCATTACCTTCAAAATTAAACATAATTAATTTTTCCTCAGGATCTACGTAATTGTCTGTGAAATTTAATCTCATTTCTCCAATGTCTCTATCATTGTATAATTTAGAAATAGTCAAAGGAATATGCAAATCCATATCATATCCTGAACCGTCATATAGTTCATTTTCTGGTACACTTCCTTCTAATATTTTCCCATTTTCAAATTCAACAACGATATCTATATATTCGGTACTATACATTCTTAAAATATTAAGATCCTCAATCGCCTCTTTAAAGCTTGACCCAGTATTTAGCTCAAATGCAATTGCTCTAAGACAATCATAATTCAATTTCATTCGTAGACTAAAGGCAATTACATTTTCAATTTCTCCATAGTACTGTTCTTCAAGTTTGTCTTCCATATATGCTTGAATCTCATCTACTGTAGGGTAAGCAAATCTAAAATGATAATGAAATCTTCCTGGTCTATTTAATAAGAAGGAACTTAGCTCATCAATCTTATTACAAGTAATAACAAATAGCTTTTTGCCTGCACTCATCCCATCAAACAATGACAGCATTTCTGCCTGACAATTATATTTGTTTTCATCAAAAGTCTTGTCGTATTCATCAAACAATACCATTACAGTCTGTTCAATATCGTCTAAGAAATTTGCAATTCCTGGAATATACTCGTCTACTAAGATAACTGGCACTCCACTTTCTTTCGCTTTGATTCCTAACATCTTAGAGAACAATGACTTACCAATTCCTTTGTCACCACTTAAGATCACTCCTAAATTACGTTTCATCTTATCTAATGCATTTAGAACCTTATCTACTTTTTCTAAATGTTGACCATAAACTTTTGTTTCTGTCATTTCTAAGTCATGTGTTTCAACCAATGAAAAACCTTCCTGATCATTAAAAGCTACCCTATATGTTTTTGCTGGCAACTGCTCATATGTTGTAATTGCGTTATTGTAAAATTTGTATTTTCTTCCTGATTCTACTACTCTCATTATGTAATCTCCTTTTCTTTTAAACAGAATACTCATCAGTGTGGTATCTTCCTTTATTTTGTTTATGATCTTAGTAATTAGAAAAAAACCGGCGATTGGAATGTTTCCTGTGGTAGATTCCAATCGCCGGTTTTCTAATTACTTTGTGGTTAATACTGCCTTGTATCCTAAATCTGATACTCGATTAGTTTCTTTATGTATTTACTTAATCTTGTTATATAACTCTCTAAACTTCACGAAGTCTTTTGCATCTCCACCATTATCAGGATGTGCAGATTTCATTGCATATTTAACAGCCTCTTTAACTTCAGGCGATTCCTTATGTCCCTGAGTATATGTAGCATTTCCTTTTCTAAGTGATATAAGATCATCATTTAAAACACTTACCTGCAATCGTAATTTACGATTTTCTCGTATTAATTCAGATATTTCATATTCTGCATAAGTAAGTTTTCTTTTATATTCGTCAGCCTTATCCTCTGTCCTAGTATCATGAAGACCCCAGCCTAAGAAAAATCCCATACCAAGTACTGTAAGTGAGTAAATAAATTCTAATAAGCTCATAAGTACTACTCTCCTAATTCAATCCCACAGATTTCTTTTGCTAATTCTTGAACAGCAACACGATCTACCCAATCTGTATAATCATCGTCCTCATCTATGTCAATAGCAACATCATTGTCATATAAAAAATTCAAAAGGTCCTCTAATGTGTGAATATCTTTTTTAACTTCATCTACTCTGGCGCGAAACTCCTGTTTTAGAATTTCTTCTACTTTCCCCTTTGTACGATATAAATCCTCAGGAAACATATGATATTTATTCTGGCCCTCTCCTCTTTTACATGATATAATTGCATATTGCCTTTCTGGGTCTAACGATTGTTCAAATCTAGAAATCGTGCCATATTTAATGCTATAATCATCATAACAGTATGGATGAAAATATACCTTATCTCCTATTCTAAAATCATTCATTATATCACTCTCCTTTGTTCAACTCCTGATAAAATGGCACACTCATAAGCTCTGCTCGCAGCTCATCATACATTTTATGTAACCTTGGATTCACTAAACTCATCCATTTCTTGCGATCATCTTTTGCCATGGCTTCTCTTACCATAGTTGCACTAATTGGCAAGTCCTGTCTATTTACGATCAGTTCTGCTGTATTGGCCAAGTCTTTCTTATCAAACCAGCCACTTCGACTTTCATCGTTTCCATAAATCATGATCTCTGGGTTCTTGTAGATATAACGATCTACATTATTTAATAAGTATTTACCCCACTCAGGACAAATATCATTCTCATCTGTCATATCAGCTAATCCATAGATCATTACTTCTGGTCGATCTCCATAGATTTCCTTTAAGATCTTTGTTCTTGTGTTAATGTTGAATGGATTCCTTTCAGTCCCGCACTCCTGTGCTGATCCAATCAGAATCAATAAACGATCGCATAATAAAAGACCGGTATCAACCAGTCTCTCATGTCCCTTATGAAATGTCTGGAATCTCCCACACACTAGTCCTGTATCATATGGTTTCATTATTGCTCACTCCTTTTCTTTTTTTGCTTCTCTCCAATAAGCTTCATCTAATCTTTCCATGTTGTCATCCTCAAACTCTGGAACAAAGATTCGATGTCCACAAATTTTACAAACACCATAGTTTTCTGTGTAAGTAACTTCTATTCCCTTTATTACTTCAGTTGTTTCTTTGGAAAAAGTCTCATAAGGCACTCTTTCACGACAATGAGAACATAATAATTTTTCTTCCATTATTCATCATCTCCTTCACCAAACATAATGCTTAATCCCCTAAGCATCCCATCAAGTTTCTTGTCAATAGCTCTGATTCTTTTGTAGTTATAAATTAACATGTATGGGATTCCAATAATCACACACAGAGCTGCGATCAAACCAAAAACCCATAATATGTAAAACATCACTTCCATCTCATCGTTCCTTTCTAAGCTCTGTTTTCACTTCATACCACCAAACAGATACTTCAATTTGTTTTCTTTCTTCCTCAGTCACTCCCTGATCTTTAAGGGAATTGTCTGCAATTTGTTTTAATTCCCAATCACTGATATCAGGATCTGCATAGTCTGGTAATTGCCAATGATCTTCCTCCAAATACATCTTAATAAGATCATCTACCATAAGCTCCAATTCTTTTTCGGTTTTTCCCTGTGTATTACATAGGAAATATGGAATATAGGCTATGTATGGAATTTCTTTAGGTATCTTATCGTGAAATACAATCACTGGATATTTCATATTGAACTTGTCTAATTTCTTATTTTTCATCGGTCACACTCCTCACATTTTTCTGGACTTGTTTCATTCCATGCTCTTATCGCTTTCATATTTGCCCTATTAATACTTCCTGGATCGGGAATTGTTTTAAAATTGTTCCCCTTAGTTGATAAATCGTAATGCCTATTTACTGTTACAGAAAAGCCACATTTTGGGCAATTGATTTTAACTTCATATATTCCTCTCAACCCACATAATTTATGTGTTTCATAATTAAGATCTGGACTATAAGACCATTTAACTTGTGGCTTTCCACCACATCTGCATTTATGCAATCTTGGATATGTCCATGGTGATTCTTTATGTGTTAGTAAATAATGATTTGTTTTGTAAATAATTACATACACTATCACAATCGAAAATATGATCAATACAGTTATCATTTCCTAACCACCTCTTCTAAAAAATCTCATCCAATGCTTCTTCAATAACTTCTTTGATATTCTCTTCTGTTAAGTCATAATCATACATCATATCATCCATCGGAAGATGACTTTTCATACACGTAAACAAATACTCTGCAAGTCCTTCTGTGTCATAACCTTTTACAACATCATCCTTTCTCAAAGGCTGTTTCATACCATTCCTTATGTGATGTCCAAGTCCATGAGCGGTGATAATAATTTTGTTCCCTTTAGGAATTATCTCTTTTCTTCCCCAGTTTGTTTCAACTTCTGTTTCTCTTTTTGATACTAATATTTCTCCGATTTTATATGTACTCATTTTCTTTCACCTCTACTCCCATTCTTTTCCCAAACTCAATAATCTGCTCTCTACTTAACCATTCTGGCTTTTCATTCTCTGTGAACAAATCCCAAATGAATAACATATAATCAATCTGTTCTTCTTCTGTCTTGCCCCACAAATGATTAACACACTCATGACCATTTAAATAGTACTCACAATCTTGTCTCATACGATCTAACAGCATATATCTATACTTCTTATCTCGCTGTGAAATCCAGATTTTCATTTCTTTCATTTCATTGGTCATAACTTATCTCCCTTCATAGTTCCAATATCTAATCCAACTCATAGCTTCTTCCATATAAGCTGGATTCAGATCCTGCCATCTACTACCGCACTCAAACTCAGCCTTAAGATCATTCCAGAGATTAGCAAAATACATTCTGCTTTTCTCTTTATATAAATCAGAGTGGGCACCACCTAACAGTAAACCCACTCTATCTTTAACTGCTCTATGTACTTTGTTTTGCTGACTTGTTGAAAGAGTCATGTTTGAAATACTCTTGTCAAATGCCTTTGTCTGCTTTTCTAAAGCATCTTTGAATTCAACCATCTGTTGAACATATGTAACCTTAAAATCACCAAACTCTGCTAAAAGTTGGTTAACACTCTGATCTGCTGCAACTTCATAATGTCCTGTTTTCCTTAATGTAGGAAGTACTTCAGATGTTACCCATCTTTTGAATTCTCTTGCTTTCTCTAACTTGCTTCCAAAGATCAATGCGTATAATCCTGATTCGTTTACGATTGACATATTCTGTCTTCCTGAAGGGGTGTCGCATTTTGCGACATCCTTATCTTCAGAGAAAACATGCTTACTAATTGCATCTCTACTGTTTGAATATCCGAGACAATCTGCAACATCCTTGCTCACAAACCACGGCTCACCATCAATAACAACCGTTCTCACTTCTCCAAAATCAGCATTATCAAATACCATCTGTTGTAACTGATCCACTGTACTTTCTTTCTTAACTAACTCTGCCATATGTAAATTTCCTTTCTATTCATAACACACTGTATAATTTACCTTTCTATAAGGATTATCAATCCAGAAATCATATAAGTCACCTTCATCATCTAGCTGTACAGTATTAAAACTAATATCTTCAACCAAACAAGTATCATCTGGAATATAAAACTGTACATCAGATAATTGTGCACCTCGAATTTCATCAATTCTACCATTTGCATACTCCTCATTAAATTTAATTCCTTTTAATCTCCCAGAGAATGTACGATAACCATTTTTATCGCATTCGGTATCAAATCCTAGTTCTGTTTCGTCCCAATCCAGTACAAAAAGTTCCTCGCCTCTTCTGGCTTCTATAAAATCTATTGCTATTGAATCTGATGTCGTTTTTGCCTTTCCTGTTACATAACATCTCATACCATAATCACTCCTATCTATCCTTAGACCCAGCAATAAACAACAATAGAAGATAATAAGTCCTGATTCCCAACTTCTCTTCTGCTAATATCCTCACTGCTTCATCCACATCTACGATCTGTACTGTCAAATCTTCATTCGCTTCTAACTTACTTAAATCAATCTCACCAGTTGCAATCCCATACACAGTACTAACACATTCATCTGTCATACCAGCACTTGAAAAACACGGTCTATTTAATCCAGACATATCATCACATGGCTTAAAGTCTAAACCGGTTTCTTCTTTCATTTCTCTAATTGCAGCTTCTACAACTGTCTCTCCCTCATCTACAAGACCCGCAGGAAGTTCATATATGTAATCATTTACTGGATATCTAAACTGTCTGATCAATACCAGCTTATCTCTTTCCTCACCATAATAAGCATACATTAGCACTGCGTCTGCTTTAGGCTCTCCTACTTTAGCTACCAACTCTTCTTCATTATGTCTGCTAGCTACATAATATGGATGCTCATTTCCATTCTTATCGACCACAGTATAGTCATACAGATTCAAAAACTTGTTATCTGTCTGCTTTTTGATTTCTTTTACTCTACTCATATGTAAATTTTCCTTTCTGATAGCCTAAAGTCGCAAATTGCGACGTTAGAAAAAAGATGAGGTACGCATCTGATACCTCATCTTATGAATTCTCCTTTCAGTTTCTTATAAGCTTCCCACACTGCATCTCCTCTTCTAAAATTATACCCATTATCTGTTGCAACCTCTGTTCCACATTCTTTGTAACGACCAACTTTAAAAGGGAAATGAACTATAGTTCCATGGAAATTCTCTTCCACCACTTCATCACGAATACTATAGTCAACAAGCTTTCCACATTCTTGACAATAGGCACGTTCATGTAACTTACTCACTTTGGTCACTCTCCTAACTTCTATCGATCTCATGCTCTAAAACTTCTTTACATTCTTTCAGATAATCATCGAATTCCTTTCCTGTAAAGAATCTGAACATGTCATTAAAAGTCTCATGCCCATTCTCTTGATCTCTGTAAATTGAAAATAATTCAATTGCTGTCGCACTTGTTTCAAAATCCTGATCATCCATAAGATCTGCTAAAATAGTATCAGGATCTCTAAAACTATGATCAATTTCCCCTTTTATCTGTTTCTCTAAAAATTCTCCATTTAACTCAATTACTTTATCTAAAAGCTCTCTTACTCTCATAAATTCTCCTCTCTCAGTTATTACACTGTTCACGTACTTCTGGTCTAATTTCTACTTCGATCATTTCCACTGCTCTCACCTCTCTAGTCATAACACTCTTCTGGAGTTCCATTGATATAACATCCATATTCTGCTCTATGTGGAGCATAATCTATATCATCACTGTCAATGAATCCAAAATCTTTTCCACATAGTTTAAATCCATCCATTATATACGTTTTAATATTTTCTGGATATACATTATGTTTCAGTGCAACTGCATTTATAAACTCATCAATTTGATAAGTGTTTTCATCATCCATTAATCCAGAAATGGGAAATTCTTCTTCATAATGTTTCCCATCTATTTCAACCATGTCTTTCCAAGTAAATTTCTGTTCTTTAAATTCCATTAGTATATTCTCAATGAGAATAATAGGAATACAGATACCTTTTGATCTACATTTCGTTTTACAGTCTTCTAAATTTTTATAACCTCTAGCTAAAGCTCCTATACATATATCTCTTGTTCTTATGTCTAATTCTCCGTTGTCTTTTTTATAAATTGAATGATAAAAACACTTATATCGAATTCCCATAATCTCACCTCTATTCCTGTGGCATGTAAAAAACCGTATTCTGATCTGGAATACGGTTCTTATATTCTTCTATAATTTTAAGTAATACCTCATTCGCTCTTTCATATGATTCAAAATCTCCTAAGGTTACATTTCCATCTCCTAAGAGATCCATAGAGATAAAAAACCAATCTCCAGAATGAGATACATACAAGCATTTCATCATCTGTATATTATAGACTTCAGATTTCTCCTGACTTACAATTAACATACTTCTACTTCCTTTCTTTACTTACTTATTTAAAAACTACAATGGGGACAGTGGGATTCGAACCCACATAAATATAAGTGTTATTTTATTACAATAGGGAGGTACAAAATGTTTATATTTAATATGAAAATTTTAGTTTTAAGTTCTTTATGGAAGAATGTAGTTTTGCTTTACCTATTAAGCTATGTCCCCAAAATGCCAGCTCTTACGAGCCGGCTCAATACTAATTCAAGAGATCCTGAATATTGATCATAGATTTACTATCACCAGATACTTTAGGAACCTCTCCGTTCCATTTCTCAATCCACTGCTGAATTAAGATTTTATTTGTCAACTGTTTCTCTAAGATTTTGTTTGCATCTGCTTCTGCTTTAGCATTAACTACCTTAGTCTCAGCATCTTTCTTAGCCTTAAGACGATTCTGCTCTGCTGTTTCTACACGTTTCTTGGCAACTGCCTCATCAGCGATCGCTTTTTCAATCTCACTACCTGCGTTCATGTCTTTGATAGTCAGCTGCACAAGCTCAACACCCTCATCTTTAAGCATATTCTGTAAATCTTTTGTAGCTAAAGCATAAATCTCATTTTTCTTAGCACCAAGAGTATCAATCACATTGTACTGAGTAACAACTGTTTCAATACTCTTCTGAGCATAGTTGCTAATGATATTCTGCTTTAAGTTGTCAAGTGTTGTGTATCTCTTGTATACCTTAAAGGCGTCTTTCTGATTAACACGGAACTTAACATTCACTTCAGCTCTGACAAACTGTGCATCTTTCGTTTGCACATTTACGTTTTTGATTGTTCTCTCTTCTACAGTAGTTGGAATAAGGAATACCTTATCAATTGGACTCTTGAATGTAATTCCTTCATTTAATGTCTTGCTGCTAGTTCCACTGAACGCTGACCAACGGATTCCTACATTATTAGATGGTACATATACAACACACAATGTAAGTACAAAAATCACAATAGGAACTAATGCCCATAAAGCACCTTTCTTGGATTTCTTTGGTTCCTGTATATCGAAATCAAAACACCCAACAACAATTAACACTATAGTTGCAATAATCAACAATACTCTAAATAAAAACATTAACATTTTAAACTTCCTCTACCTTTCTACATATGTCCAACTCTCAATGAAATCAATTGCATCTTCAAAATCGTTTGGACTAAGATCTTTATAAGTTCCACATTCAAACTGTTCTCTAAACTGATGCCACAGATTTGCAAAATACAAAGCACCTTTAGCTTTATAAAGCCCTGAATGAGCTCCACCAAGTAATTCACTTACTCTTTCCTTTGCTGCTTTCTGAATACGACTCTGCTTTTTAGTATCAATAGTCATATTGTCCATGACTTTATCAAGTCTTTCTGCTTGCTCTTTAATGGTTTCTGTAAAAGCTACGATCTGCTCTTCCATTTTAAGAATTTTGCCTTCCAGTCCTAAAGACTCATGTAACAGCTCTTTCTGTCTATCTGTTTTATAGAAGGCCGTATGTAATACATCAGCAGCTTCAAGCTGATACCTGAGTAACTTGCTTACCGCTTCTGGGTTTTCTTTTTTCATCTTAGGCGTAAGAGTAATTTGAGCTAACCACATTGGTACAAATTTTTCTTGGATGCAAATTACTTCTCTAGTCACCTGTCTTCCGCCCTCATTTTGAACTGGGGCGAATTTGCCCCACTTGGATTTAAAGAGTTCGGAATTCCTAATATTTCTAATTTGTCTTTTAGCCTGTTCATTTGACAACCCAATATCCAAACAAGCTTTTCTAACAGCCAACCAAACTTTACCATCCTCATCTTTAACACCTAACAAAGTGTCATCATAGAATGGGATTTCTTTTGTCTCTACTCCCATTTATCCTCCTTCCTGATTAGTTTCTTCTATTCCAAGCTTTTATTGATTCAATGGTATGGTCACCTTCAACTCTTGAAATCAAAGGGCCTTTTGCTCCGCATCTGCAACATTTAACAAAGTTTTCGGCATTTGACCATCCCCATTGCTCTTTGTAGTAAATCGGTTTTACTTCATCTGAACCACAAAAAGGGCATGATTTAATTTCAATTTCCTCTATCGTTACAGTTCTTTTCTCATGTTTATAAATCACTAATCATATTTCTCCTTCCTGATCACTCCTGATCCTCTTCACTCTCAACAAACACAAGCTTATCAATTTGCTCTCTGTCACTACCTCTGAAGATAGAAATGTTATTGTCAATAGTCCATTCACCATCAACCTTGACACAACAACTGCCTCTCTGGTATTTCACAGGAATCTTATCCCATTCAATTCCCTTATCAGCCAGTAACATTTCTTTAAGCATTTCACAATTAACACCCTGAAGTTCTTTGTGAGAATAAAATGCTTGTCCAACCATCTGAACTGCATTTCTCATAGCATCCTGTTGTCTCCAATAGATTAAGTTTGTGACTTCTTCTTTTGGAATTGAGAACGCTCTAGCATCAAACATAGCTCCACGTTCCTTAGATTTCTCATAGGCCTTAAGCACTTCCATATCTTCGCTTGATATGTCTTCTCCCTTGTTTACCTTAAATCCATAAACAAAAGCACTAAAAGCCTTATTGAACTCCATAGTAGCCATACTCGCTGCAATGCTACACATCTTATCAGTACGGTAGTTAAACCAGCCATCAGAATTTAGCTTCTGATAATCGATAAGAATAAATGTAATTTCATCACTCTGTGTGTAAGCAAACACACAACCCTGAATCTGTCTACACATTTTCATCATTGTGGCTTGCATTGTGTTGCTAAGCACTTCATCAAATGGTTTCTGAAACCCTCTAGTGAATGTATGAAATGCCTTTCCATCTACCCTAATTGCAACTGGTACTCTTCTTGTTAAGTACTGTCTTGAGACACATTCATAAGCTTTCATTCGTTTGTCAAACTCTGTTGCCATTTTCCTTTTTCATCTCCTTTCTAAAAAATCTATATACTAAAAGAGACACCTCATACGAAGTGTCTCTCTCAATATCAATCTTTAACTAACACTTGAATCCCGGAATATCCCCGAAGAACTCTGCAAGAATTTTATTTAGATCTTCTAGATTATCCATTGCTTTCTTTCCGATGTCCTCTTCATCATCTAATTCTGATTCATCATCATCTCTACAAAAAGCACAAACGTAATCTCCATTACAGTAAGCACAATCGCATTCTTCCTCTTGACTTTCTTTCGTTCCTACCTGCTTTTCATATGCATCCAAAAGTTTATGATAGGCTTCGATTTTGTTCTGCCCATCTGTATCTTCAATTGAACAACAAGCGTCTGTGTAAAAAACTACACATTCTTCATCTAAGTTGTAATCAATAATGCCTGATAATACAAATGTAAATTCATCAACTGTCACTTCATTAGCATCTTTTAAGAGTAAGATTTTATTAAAAGAAAGATCCTTTTCTAAAATGATTCCACCCTTTTCTTCACTTACTTCATGTGTCAGCTTAGGTCGTCTCACAAAATAGCTAACATCCGATCCTTCCAGTCTTTCAAGTCCAGTGTCTAATGTTAATTTAGTTCTTACAACTTTTTCTCCTTTAAAAATCGCTTTCATCTGTTTCTCCTTTTCTATGTAAATTAATAGTTACAGATTTAACTCATTGTGAGGTGATATATTTCTCTATTGGTTTATGATCAAACATGATCAGGAGAATGGAGGCACAATGACGCCGCAGCGGAATGTAATCTCATCAAGTCCTCCCTGGCTTGCCAGTGGAGGAGATGAGATTATGCCTCCTTTCTCCCGATTATGTGAGTGATTCAAACACAATTCATTAAATCAGCAAGTATATCTCTTGCAAAAAATGTAGAACAACTTATCTTTGATGTATTCCTCTATGTATTTATGATTCAAGAAGGAGGATCTTCATGAACTCCTCTCGCAGTTGATGCTGTTAAATCATTACGAAGTGATGTTTAACGTAATCAATGCGGAGGGTTCTGAAGATCCTCCTTCTTCGATGGTTTATGATAAGTATTTCTACAAAGGGTACATCTCCCTTTTGTTGGTTTAAGCACTCAGCTTTTCTGTAATAATTGCATTCTTTTGTCCATACAGAATCTGCATTCTTTCAAAAAATTCTTCAATTACAGTTGCTTCGCTTGCGTCTTCAATGTCTTCACAACATCCCCAAAGGTTAATATCTGGAGCAACTATCTCGCCCAAATCTTTTAATAATTCTGTAAATCTTGGATCAACAATGAACCACTTATATACTTTAAGATTAAAATCTCCTGCTTCAGCTCTCTCTTCACGAATATCATCTTCATACATATCATCATAATCAATATACTCAAGCTCTTCATAATCTGATTCATCATAATTTTCTGGACAGTTATAAATATAAAACGAATCTCCAACCGTTCCATTTGCTAACGAATCTCCATAAATAGCTTCTAATTCATTTACTATGATTGTTACATCTGCTTTTATGAGAACTCCGATTACTTTCTTTTTAATAAACTCATCTGCTTCTTTAATAGTTAATTCTTTTACTTCTTCTGGCATATAATTCCCCTCTCTATCTTGGATTGTAATATCTTGCTACGTAATCTTCAATAATTGTAAAAGCCTGCTCATAATTGAAATCTCCGTTAATTAAATCTTCTCTAATCCGTTTTAGGCTTTCTTTTTGGGATGAAGACATATGTAATTTTTCATAATCAAACATCATAATATGTTTTAATGTAAAATAAATTCCTGAATGGAAAGTTGTTGTTACCAAATCTTTTCTAAATTGTGGCCGTTTATACAATAAACAATTAGGATATCGCCAATATCGTTCAGCTTCAAATCTTTCATCCGCTAATAAATTTTTCATTTCCAAAAATGTATTTTGATTTATCCCTACACAATCAAACCCTTGAGAGAAATATTTCAAAATTTCTAATCTTCCAAAAGCAGCCCATCTTTCTTTATACGCTTTTTTATCTCTTTTTGAGAGTGTATATAAAGCATTAAGCTCTTTTCCAAATTTATCGTACATATATTTCCAATTATCTACATTATTGCCACGCATCAATTCTTTTTCAAGCATCTTTACATAACCAATAGTCTCTGCATAATACTGTCTTGTCCAATGGACAGCATTCATAAACTGATATGGAAGCCATCTTCTGTGTATATAAGGATTAAACACATGCCCATCTCCCATGATCTTTCTATACAGGTATGAATTTTCTGCAAACGCTTTCCCTTGATATCCTAAAATATTCTGCATAGCTAATGAAGGATATTTCTTTGTGTCTACTCCTGCTTTTTCCAAACTCTTTTCTACATTCATTTTACGTTCTTCCTTTCCTAATAACCTAAAATCCATTTTCTATATATATACAAACTCTTATGCTCACCTTTCCAAAAGAACAACTTATCATCTTTCCAAGTGATCCATCCTTTCATTCCAGCGAGTAACACATAGAGTTCTAACAATGGCTGAATTTCACTTCTTCTCATTCCTGTAAAATCATTTGCCCCAAAATCATTTAATCCTTTTGCTATAAAATTCTGTTTCTTTTGAACAGCAGATCTATCAGGAACTGAACAATAAAATAATCCATACAGGTATTCAATAACCTCATATGGATTTTCTTTTTCGTTTAATTCAATTGGTAATATAAAATCTAAATCTCCTTCCTTTATTAAGTCATCATACTCAATAACCTCTCCACTACACAATGTCACATCACTTACTACGCTTCCTTGATCAACAACCTTATACTTCTTAAATCTCACTTGTCTTTTGTATAGATCAGTTGTCATTCTAAAAGACATGCAACTATTAATCATTAAGGTGTTTCCTTGTGACAGCTCATACAATACTTTAAATAAACTTTTCATGATTTTCCTTTCTACATACTCTACATTGGCGACATGTTTTCTCTATTGGTTTATGATTAATAAGGGCACGCACGCCTGTGGCAGCGGTGAAATTATTGTCGAGGAGACTAATTTCCCGCTGCATAAGGCAGCTGTGCCCTTATTATGTATGATTCAACGTCTCGTATGTTTAGCCCATGTTAGCTTGTTTGTATGCTCACAATCATGCTATGTTCCTTTATTCTTTTATGATTATAAAGCGGTTGAGCTGCAGGGATGACTTGGTCAATGTATTGCCAGTCATCCTGCAGCTTCAACGCGCCTTATATGTAATTCCATTGTCTCACATACAACGTCCATAGTAACTTTCTTATGTTCATGTTAATAACACGTTTCTAAATTTCCTTTATGATGATAAGATCCAGGGAGGAACGGGTTGATGGAATGCTGGTTATCAACCATGCATGGAATCACCCGTGTATCCTAGGGATCTGATTTGACTTATAACATTTCACATAAGTACCTCGTGTTAGGTTACACTTAAGATAAAGCCGTCAATGAAGCCCTGTACAATTCTTTGCTATATCTAAACTGATGATACATTTCATTCATACTGATATATCCTGCTTCTTCTAAAATGTCTTTATCACTTCTTGTTTTACGTAAATTTGAACTTACTTTGTTGCCCTTCCCTCTTAATACTCCACATTCATTAGTTACTTTATTTACACCTAGTCCACCTATCTGTTCTTTTCCTCTCTTACCAGTATACAAACCTCTGAGTGTATCTTTAATCCACATATCTAATGTCTTAATATCATCTTCGACATTCACAATACTAAAGAAATACTCAGCCCAACCAAACTCATTAGGATTCCTTAAGAAATTCAAATACAGATATTTATTAATTTGTCTGATTGCAACTTTTACGCTACCAATTCCTGCTTTCTTATTTACATATTCTCTAATATGTTTCTGAAATTCCTTTAAGCTCTTCTCAGAAAAACTTCTTTTCTGTCCATTAATTCGCACTCCTAAGAATGTAAACCATTGATCTGTACTGACTGTTTCTACCTTTTTAGGATTTAATGTAAGTCCTTTCGTTTCTAACATTTCTCCCAACATCTTCAAAGCCTTATCTGCATCCTTACCAACCATCAAGATATCATCTGAATATCTGTAATAAATAATATCCATCTTGCTTAACTCTTCATCAACATCTTTTAAAACACAATTGGCAAAGAATGTAGACACTGCACAACCCTGAGTCATACTTTTGTATTTCTCAATAACATTTCCTTTCTGATCAATGATACAATCATCCATATAATAATCTCTTACGATCTGATCAATAGGACTTCCTGTATCAATTTTATCAATCATTTCATTAAGGACCTCACGGCTTACACTGTCAAAATACTTACTAATGTCTACCTTATACCCGACAGCTCCTTGATGTTTCTTAAGCTCCATACAAATATCATCTACGATATTTTTAACTCCAATTCCTTTCTGATAAGACACACATCTTGGATGAATCATATGACCATATAATTGCATATAAACATAATTGATTTGTGTCATAACAAATCTGTCAATTGGCTGATTAACATACACTTCTCTTACTTTTCCATTGTCTTTAGGAATTTCTACTACATACGGAGGTGCAATTTTGTAATTACCATCCCAGATCATTCCTAAAAGCCGTGCTTTGTATTCTGGATCACACACAATTCTTAATACATCTCTATGTACACCTTTGCTTTGCTGATGTGTAATATTTTGTCTCCATAGCTGATCATCCATAAACAGTTCTAATTTCCTTTTATTGATTCCATTCACTTTGTGGCACCCCCTTTAATAATAATTATTTTTCTTTGACATGTTCAAAAATTTAATAAGCCCTCGATCCATTTTTTCTTCAATCTCGTCATATAATAACCAAAATCCATCAATCGGTTCATTTTTATTTTCTACTCTTCGAAAATACATTCGTGATCTATGACAATTTGTACTTTCCTTGATATACGAATATGTAGAATAATAAGGTCTAATTATTCCCCGATACTTTACAACATTTTTAGTTATTATGTAGGAATGACCTCGATAGTTCACTTTCTGACCAACTTTAATGTCTTCTAAATACATCACATCACCTCAATAATAATTATTTTTACGATTTAAAATCTTTATTGTTCCATATTTCAGTTCTTTAAAGAACCACTCCATAGTCATAGATTCAGGCACAAAGCGTCTCTTCGATGCTTCAATCCAAATCAATGAACTATCTTGATCAATGATTTTTTTAATACAATCATTCCGAAGATCCAAGACATTATTATATTTTGCAAACACTTTTGTTATAGTCCATTCCCAACCATTATACTTAATTTTCATACCCTCTTTAATATCTTTTGCGTCTATCATCTTAAATCACCTACCAGTAATTGTTCTTCTTGTTTGACACGGGGTAAAGTAAGTGTTCTTTTATTTTAACAGGCCTTCCTTGTATCATACATTCTCTGTTCTTTAAGTCTTCATAGGTTTGATAAAAAATGGCTTTAATTATATGATGTGGATTTCCTGTAAATTCTCCTTGGCCTTCTAAATAATCAATGTCTTCTATAATACCTTTTCCTGTAATACCATATGCTTCATAGAACATATTATCTGATCCTATCATATCAGGTCTAACTCTAAAAACACCCTTGTATCCCTTAGGTACTGGAGGATATATACCATTATTTTCCATTTGATTACCTCTTTCTTAATAGTAATTATTTTTTCTTTTGAAAGGAATATAACAATACTTTTCTGTCCCAGACACTCTTCCTACTTCTCTAATAAGATTTCACCTCTTTGCAGATCTAAAAGGCTAGGATAAAAACTTACTCGAATTACATGATCGGGATCTCCCTTAAATTCATTTTCTTCATTATAATAATCTTCATCGATTAAAAATTTGTCGTCTATAATGCCCCATGCTCCATAAAACTCATTGGCTAAGGACGTCGTATCTTCTCTTAGCCTAAAAACACCTGTATACCCTTTAGGAACTGGACGGTACTTTACATCCTCTGGCATACGATCACCTCTTTCTTAATAATAATTATTCTTACGTTTACTTTGGATTTTCCTAAAATACTTATCCCACTGTGTTGAATCAAAATAATAGATAACACAATGACCGTTCTTGCCTGTGGCATCGGTTAACCCATCATGTCCACCAATATGTCTATCAAATTCTAAAACACATTCATAATCAGACCTACTTGATACTTTCGAAACTCCAATAACCGTTGCAGTATCTCCCGGATGTTCATGAAATATATTGCAGCTTTGACGGCTTTCTTCTGTTAGTACGATCCTATCTCCAACCTTAAACACCTGTCATCATCCTTTCTCAATAATAATTGTTTTTCCTCTTTTTCACTCGTGTGCAAGTAATGTCACTCCAAACTAAATCATCACCATTTTCATAGAACCACATACCTGTTCCTATTCCACCTATTTTAACCAATACAGGCATTGTAGATTCCGCATCTATAGCAATGACTGTCCCTTTCACTTTAGGCCTAAATGCACTACTAACTACTACTCTGTCACCAACTTCCCACATCTAATCACCCCCCCTAGTAAAAATTATTTTTCCTTTTGACTTGCTCAATGCTTATGCCATCTGTGATAGTAACCTTTTCTAAACAATAATCAAACCACCAACAATGTCCCCGCTTTCCTTCATAAGCTCCATTTCCACTATGTCCACCCATGGATTCGTCAAACTCTACTAAGAAGCGATCTCTAATGTCATTGACAGGGGTTTCTGTGCACTTAACAACCACTGTCCCCATTAAGCCGATTTTTGCTCCCCCTATTATCTTAACTCTTGTACCTTTTTCCCACATATTCTCACCTACCAATAATTATTCTTACGTTCTCTTGGAACATATAAGCTTCTTTCTTCTATAAGGCCTTCCCTTATACACCTACCATTGTTTGTTAAATCTTGATAAGTCTTGTACAACTCAACGTATACTGTGTGATCTGGATTACCCGTATAGTGATAGCCCTCCTCCAACTTAACATACGCATGGTAATAAGGGCGGAAACGTGCTATTGTTGGCTTAAGTCTTACAATCCCCTTATAATTTTTAGGTACCGCTTTATATTTTTCTTCTATCAAGATCATCACCTCTTACATAGGGAATACTGTCACATCCATTGTCTTCATATCTGTAATAATCATCTGTTTTGGTTCATTCCCTAGGCAAAAGTTAACAAAATTTGCAATTCCATAACAAACAATATTCTTAACTGTATAGCATACACTTAATTCCACTCCACAAGCACTTGTAGGAGTTGCTGCAGCCGCTTCTTCATGGGTAAAATTCATGGTTCCAATTAAGTTTTCAACCTGTTCTTTAACTGAACAATCAGCAAAATAATGCTGTGCATCTGTAAGTCTCATTCTAAAATCAAAGAACGCAATACAGTTTGGATTTAACTTATTGGCCTCTACGATTTTCTTTCTAAGCTCAATATTATCTACACATAAGAATACATATCCTGTAAGAATATATGGATCATCAATCCCTCTTTCATGTTTGATTATTTTAATCTGTGGATTAATTGACTTACACAAATTTTCAATTGCATCTACCTTAGCTTTTCCGATATCCCCATCAAAGAACATCTGATTAGTTACATTTTTAGGCTCAACATGATCGTAATCCCAGAGATGAATCACTGAGACTCCTAATCTTGTAAGCTGTTCTGCGACATTTGAGCCAATTGCTCCACATCCAATTACATGAACTGGTTTTTTAACTAATGTCTGTGCATCAAAAAATTCTAAAACTTTACTTGTATTCATAATCATCCTCCTCTATTTCTTTTTTGTTCCACTATAATCTGGATAAGTAATACAATACTCTTCAATTAAATCATCAAGACTTTCATCACAGCTAATCATCCTCTGTAAACATTTACTCCATTTACTATGCCATTTTGGAGGTGTTAAATCTGCAATAATTGCTCCACTTAATTCTTTTCGCAACTCTGCTTCATCTTTTTTTGGCTTCTCTTTGCCTTTGTTTTTATCATAGTTCTTTTTCCAAGTATCATACAGCTCTTCTGTTCCGTATCCACCGCCTCTATAACCATATCCATTAGAATAATATCCACTTGTTTTTACAGCTACTTCTTCTTTTACATTCTCTTTAATCTGTTCTTTAGCCCATGCCTGTTCATCTGACTGATAAAAAACATAACTAATATCATCTGTCTCATAAAATTTATTGTTATAAATGTCATAAATATTTAACCAATAGCTTCCCTTTTTGTTGAAAATGCCGAATATGTAAAAATTATTTTCATCAAGTGGACTAGACATAAACTGTTGAATAATCTGCTCCTGATACGTATCATCTACACCACTTGGACTTGTTGCCATATTTACATGTGAATGTCCATGAAATCTAATCTTATTGTAAATCTCATCTGGCTGACTAAGCATCCAAGTTGGATATAGCTCATCATCTGATGTTACAGTAGCTCCTGTAACTTCCTGTGGGAATACAATAATGTCTTCTACATAGAATCCATTTTCGCTTCGACTGACAAGTCCATGCCAACCAATTTCTTTTTCACATTCGTGAATGAGATAATACATTTTCTTTTCTGCCATTTCTGAAAAAGCAATCTCAATTTTCTCTTCTTCTTTAAGTTTTACATTAGGATTAATTTCCATCTGTAATTTTTCTGGGGTTAAACCAATAGAAGTGATAGCTTTCGCTATCACTTCTTGTACTAATCTCTGTGCATCTAATTCTTCAATTCTAATTTTTCTCATTTTTTAATCCTCCAATGCTCTTGCTTCTTTGAATGAAATAAATTCTTCTCTTCCTGGAACTTTAAGACATTTTTTATTTGTAAATCTGTCTTCACAATAATTAAAGAAAGCTCCTACTACAGAAGTATCATATAAAGAAATTCCAGCGACAGCTGATCTAACAAGATTGAAAATTGACATATAATCTCTGTTTGAAATCGCTTCAATTAAATTTGCTTCATTTGCTCCCCAACAGTTAAACTCATGGAAATGTGGATTAGGAATATACATATCATTTGTATAATTATAATCTCTCATTGCAACTGGTTTATTATTGACCAAGTCAATCATTATTGCTTGCTGTAGATACAAAGTGTATTCTCTTGTCTTAAAGATTTTGTCGAATACTTTTTTCGTCTTTTCATATTCAGCCTCTTCTTCAAAGTATTCATCATCAAAGTTTCTTTCGTAAATATCATCATCCCAATATAACAATGGCTGAACGATTGCAAAGCTAAACCAATCACCGCTAGGATTACACCTAAAATCACTTAAATCATCACCCATCATGTTTAACATTTCTCTTACTTCATTGAACTGGGAATCATCTTTCATATGTAAATATCCGAAGAGTCTTTCTTGTGACTCTCTTAATGTTTTAAGAGAGTGTCTGAGATTATCTTTATAGCTATTAACTCTGTCCTGATTATTCTGAACTTCTCGTTCTAAATGTTTCTGCTGACCTTTAGATGCAACCTTTAGGAAGTTTTCAATATTAATTTTGTTTTTGATTTTCACATACTGCTTATCCGCTTCTGAGAAAATATCACGGATCATATTCATAGCTTCTGATCTATCTCTATTGCTAACAACTTCTAAAACATCCTGCATTGTATCTCCATAAACATGGCTAACAATCTGCATGATCAGTTCATAAGCTTCAAAGTCTTTTTTATAATCTTCTTTTTCTCCATTTAAGAAAATTGTGGTTCCTTTCTGCTCAGGATGAGTAAACACCTTAAAAACTTTATCGTTGTGGAATTCAACTTCTTCCCAGCCTCTTTCTGTCCACATATTAACAAGTTCTTCTTCTCCATCCTCAGAAACATCTTTTATCGCTACAATCTGCAAATGTGATTTTCTGTCAGTGTAAAAATGGTCAAATGTATGAACACTAACTTCATGACAATGGCTTAGATATTCTGTAACTCCCTCATTAAAATCAATTGATCTTAAAATTGATGCTGCATAGAAATAAGCAATTAATTCATTACCTTTGTTTCCTCCGATAAAATCAATACTTCCATTGACCAATCCTACATAAGTTAATAATCCATTTGCTTGAGCAAAATCGTAGTCCTGCATTACAAAATCATCATCTTTTTTATTAAGCCAAAAGATATAATTCTTAACCTCATCTTCGCTTACAGGCTGTAAAATCTCTTCTGGGATAATACTGTCAATGTAAGTATCGCTTTCCAGCTGGACACTTCCATCTTCTCCATATTCTTTGACCTTCATCAATCCCATAGTTACAAGTTCATCAATCATTGCTTTTCTTGCTCCCCATGGAACATTAATGATTTCTGGATTGTATTCATTAATCTCTTCTTCTGACCAATAACAATCCTCATCATTCCTCATCTGTTCTCTAACAGATTCGGGATCAACCAATCCATATTCTTCAACCAATTCATCCCAATTCTTTACTACCACGTAGTCATTTGTTTTAAATTTTCTTTCTTCCATAATGTATTTTCCTTTCTTATGAATATAATTAATAAGTAAAAAATAAGAACGTAGGCTATGACACCTACGCTCTTCATGTTCTTCTCTCTTTACCTGCTAGAACTAGAAAGCAGAATCGGCTTTAACTACAGCTGATAACATGATAGAATCACCATCATTACATCCAAGCTCTTCAAATGTATCAGTTAATTCAGCTACACTTAATGGTCTCATATTCATAGAGATTGTAGCTCCTGTTGTTGCTACATTATTTTCAGCTAACACTTCACTTGGAGTCTGGTTTCCTTCTACTGTTACAAGACTTTTACCTGCTGTTGTTGCTAATGTTACATTGATCATCATAATTTTGTTCTCCTTTATATCCTTTTAATACTTGTGTTCTATAGTTACTAAAACAAAAGCTTTGCTGTCCAACCCCTACCTGCAAAGCTTTTGAGTCGAAAGAGAAAATATTTTGCTTGGTTAACAGTTACTCGTAGGACTTATTGGGTTGACTGTCCCTGTTTGTTGTGAAATTACATTAGATATTATTTTACTTTCTATTCCGCAAAAATCGCATCAATAGCTTTCGTATCGGCTTCAATTCTCCCAGCAAGGACTTTTAATCCCTTTTCTGCATTTACAAGGGCTTTACCATATTCAACTTTGATGTCTTCCATTTTTGTTTCTGGAGGCAACACAATTGTTACAGCTAAGTTCTTGTCAATTGTAGAGTTACATGTAAGTCCTAACTGAGAAATTTCTCCCTCTCTTCCACAGCGTAAAACAAATGTTGGTACACCATCTTTGTTTGTTACTGTCATGTTGCTTACTTTCTTGTCAAAGTCAGCTTTTTTGATTTCTGTGTTGATTTCTAATGCGTTTTCTTTTAATGATACTTTCATGTTTGTTCTCCTTTTTAATTCATTGATTTTTTTAAGTTTCTTTATATGTAAAATCTCAAATCATCCTGTCCCATCTAATTTATTACTTCCCATGGCGTTATGATTTTCAATATTTACTATCTAATTTGATTTACTACTACATTGCTGAGTCTGCTTTTACAACTGCTGATAACATTACGGAATCACCATCTGTGCATCCTAATTCTTCAAAAGTTTTACCTTTTTCATTATCTGCAAGTGGTCTCATATTGAGTGATACAGTAGCTCCTGTTGTTGCTACGCTGTTCTCTTCAAGTACTTGTGATGGAGTCTGGTTTCCTTCTACTGTTACAAGACTTTTACCTGCTGTTGTTGCTAATGTTACATTGATCATCATAATTTTGTTCTCCTTTTAATCTCCTGAATATGTAAATGTGTAACTAAAAAGGACGCCCTTGGGAGACGTCCTATAAGTGAATGAATTAATATTAGATTATATTGTTTTACCTTTACTCAAGGCTGTTCCTAGGCTTCTGTTGCTTCTTCTGTGTCTGCAAAGATTCCATCAACTGCTTCTGTATCTGCTACGATTCTGTCAGCAATTACTTTCAGATTCTTTTCAGCTGCTACTAAAGCCTTACCATACTTGATTTTGATTTCTTCAACATCTGTTTCCATTGGAAGAATCATTGTTACCGCTAACTCTTTGTCAACAGTTGTGTTGCAAGTTAAACCAAGTACTGAAATGTTAGGCTGTTCTCCAACTTTTAACTTAAATGTCACATTTCCTTTGTCATCTTTAACAGTCATGTCTGTTACCTGTTTGTCGAAGTCTGCCTTTTTGATTCCTGTTACTACCTCTAATCTGTTTTCTGCGATTACTACTTTCATTTTGTTTCTCCTTTTCTTTTATAAAATATTATTGTAGCTATGTATCTCTTACACACGATCCTGCCCTAGCCATTAATTTGCAGTGTTATGTATTTTAGATATGTAATTTAGAGCTTTTACACTCTATAAGACAACCAATGTTTGGTCATCCTATACAATGTAAAAAGCACAAGTAAAACCTGTGCTTTTAATAAAAATCATTTATAACTCTTCAATGCTGTCATCTATGTTAAGTTGATCTGAATAATTGTTTTCAAACAATTCCCAACCACGTTCAGTAACTCTCTTACCATTGACAAGAGGAACAACAACTGCTAAGAGAAGCCCCTGGGCAATATTTGTGTGTTTAACCATAGCAGTCAGTTCATTCGGGTCTATTTTTAATTCAGCTTTTGATTTATATTCAACCCATTCTAATACTTCTTTACATAAGCGTGAATTTGGTTTTATTTTATAGGTTTCCCCTTCCTCTATCTCTTTCCATGGTAAGTGTTTTTCACACCAAACAACAACTTTTCCATCCGAATCAAATATTTCACCTTTCTCTGACATAACTATATTTAATCCACATTCATTTGTCGCTTCTTTATATACCCCATCCCCATTATCCAATAATTCTTTCCAACTATCAAAAGTTACAATAAAGCTTTTAGTACCTTTTTCGTCTTCCTGTTGATTTTTTACTTTTCCATAAACAGACCATAACCGAATATAACGATCATTTATTACCAATATTCCATCATTAACCATCTTTGTTTTTGTTATCTTAATACTATCTCCAACTTTAAACATTTCTTTATTCTCCTTTTAGTAAAAATTGTTTTTCCTTTTCTTCATGATTTTCTTACATATTAATGGTGCTTCACAATCCCGGCTATCTCGCCATTTGATTAAATTACTATCTTGGTTTCCACGCATCCACCAACAGTGTCCCGATTTCCCACTTATTTTACCGAAATCATTTCCATCATGTCCATCCATGGGTTCGTCAAACTCTACTAAGAATTTAATTATCTCATCAGAATTCCATGGGACATCAATCTTTAAAAAGTTGATAATAGTTCCCTTGTATCCAATCTTTATTTCAATTCCATAATTCTCTTGAGAGACTTTGCCTAAGTCTGTAACAGCCACTCTATCTCCAATTTCCCACATGTTCTCACCGCCTTAGTAATAATTGTTTTTTCTTTTTCCTATTTTTTCAATTGTTATACCATCTGTTTCAACAACTCTCCCCGGAACATTATCAAACCACCACCAACACTTCGGTTTGCAATCACAAAAAGTAGTCATATAATTCCCATCCATAGGTTCGTCAAACTCTACTATAAAACGATCATTTCCATCCTTATGTATGTAAACCACAGTGCCCATGATACCAACTTGCGTCATAAGTCTGTTTGATTTTATAATTCTAACTCTTGTACCTTTTTCCCACATTCCTATCACCTACCAATAATTATTTTTTCTGTTGTTAATTTTCTTGACTCTCATTCCATTTGCTTCGGCTTCGTTTTCGTTCTCTCCGTCTGAGGACAAAAACCATCCATAACCTTTTTTACAATCCCCTAGTAAGTCATGACCGTTTACATATTTGTCAAAAACTACACTTATCTCATCTCTACTTGCAAAGTTAACCGTTCCCTTGAAACCTACAAAGGATTCTAAATTTCTTCTAGCATCTTGAATAATTACGACTCTATCTCCGACTTTCCACATTTTAATCACCTCTTAATAATAATTATTCTTCCGTTGACCGACAGCTCTAATTAAATCTTCTTCCCAGATAAAGTCTTTTCCACAGTGGTAACAACCATCTCCAATCTCCAAAAAGCTTGTATGAAATTCATATGCAATCTTGTAACGATTTCTCTCAACCCCTTGTGTATGATCCATTCTTGTTTTTCTACTTAAGATACGAACAACCGTTCCCGATCTCATGTAAACTTTCATATCCGTCAAGTTATTGTGTAATTCCAGCTCTTGACCTACTTCAAATCTAAAACTCATATCTCAATCTCCTCTAAGAATTCCAAAAACTCTTGTTCTGTTGGGAATTTAAAAAGGACTCCATCAATGATTACTTTGTAGCAATCTTGACGAAGTCCTAAAATTTTAATACTCATTTTAACTTCTCCTCTAAATATTTATCCGCTGTCTTAGAGAACTCTGCAAACAACTCTGGATATTTTTTAACTAATTCAGTTTTCTTTTTGTTTGTTTCATACTTGCTCCAATCTACATCCATCTTTCTAATGATTCCTGAGTAAATAGAGCTTCCGCCTAAACTTTTGTTGCCTGTTTGCTCACAAAGTTTTTGAATCTTTTCTTTATAATATTGCCAATCTTTTTCTGGATTGGTTCCCGTATTTCTCTTTATAGCTTTTCTTTTTGTGTTTTCATATATTCCATCAAGAATACTGTCAAACAGGTCTTTCAAATTTTCATCATTGAATACAACATCTAAAGTACTTAATCTACCTCTCTGAGATTCTAATCCGAAAGCTCTCCTGTATTCTTTATTTTCCTGTGACCAACAAATTCCATACACATTCTTCATTTTTGAATAACATGCTGAGAATACTTTTCCTTTTGTTTTATATTCATTTCCATTAAAAACAATATAGGCTGCTTTAGCACCAATTTCGAACTTCCAAGTGTCTAATCTAGGGTTTTCAATCTTAACAACTGACTTAACAGCTGGTTTTGTTTTTACTTGATTAACAGTTTTCTCTTGAGCTTCAAGTTTTTCAACAGGTTTTTGTACTTCCTGTCCTTGCTGAGATTCTAAAATCTTCAACACAGTATCTTTGAATATTTTGTTCTCTTCTCTCATTTCTAAGAACATATTCTGCATTCCATCTAAGAATTTCTCAACAGGTGTAATGGCTGTTTCCCTAGGCTTTCTCTGGAATTCTCCACGTCTATATGCTTCTATAATGTCCCATACCCAATCCATAAATTCATTTGCTTTTGGTTGTCTTGACCATCTACAGATTTCAAAGATGCCTCTTTCATTATATATATAAGTAGAATATTCTTTTCCATCAGTAGACACTAAATTGGTATCAACTGAAAGTGGATCAAGTCTATCTCTATGTGCAGTATGTATTTTCCCGATTGCAATCCTTGGATTGTGATACCCTAAAGCTTTACCAATCTGTCCTCTTGTCATCCACATGTTACTATCTGCCTTGTAAAAGTTGCAATCAACCCCATTAAATTCTTCTGTTGTTACTAATCTTAAATCCTCCATAATATGTCCTTTCTACTATCAATCAATAGTAATTGTTTTTTCTATTGTTTATTTGTTTCCATTCGCCTTTTTTCAATCTTCTTTCGAGCATTGTCTTAGGTATCATTGACGATGTACTTCTCCATACATCATCCTCGTCTGTATTTATACGTACAGCTTGAAAACACAATGATTTGTCTATTATATAAAACCCTTCTTGTATAAAATTCATATCTGTAAGCTTCCAGACAATTCCGGTTTTTACTTCTAAGAACTTCATTCCAATTTTTAATTCATTATCCATTTACACCACCTCACCAATAGTTATTTTTTCTATTTTTCCTCTTTAATATAAACTCAAGGTTATTTCCAATTCTGTCTTCTGGATCGTCTTCAAACTGATAGAGCCAATCTGTTATATGTGTCTTTTGACCATCTGCCCAAAGTTCTATCTCAACACTGCTATCATCAGCATCTTTATCGATAATTTTAACTTTTAACTCATCTGCGTTTGTCAATGTATCAAAACCATCCATCCACTCATTGTCATACATCCATGGACAGTCTTTATCGATCCTAAAAAACATGCCAACTTCGCAATCATCGAAGCATACTTTTCTTTTCTCTTCCATCCTTACACCTCTCTTTACCAGTAGTTATTCTTTCTCTTTGACAAGAATCTGAGATTGTCCTCAATAAACAAATCTGACCTATGTAGTAATATTCCTGAATTGTTTACCAAAGAGTAAAGCCAACCTGAAAATCTTGGAGTCTCTTCATTATTTACATAAGCCTTTATGCGAATGGAGGAATCTTCTTTGTCTACATATATAACTTTTGCCTTTAATACATCTGATGGTTCAAGATCATATAAGCTGTTTTTTCTACGTACATAAGGACTATCTTTATCTATTCCAAAAACATCGCCTACATGACAATCTCCAAAGTGTACTTTTCTTCTCGTTTCTCTACTTTGCACTCAAATCAACCTCGCTTCCAAAAGTTCCAACCAATGCAAGTGCAATCACTGCAACAATTGAAACGTGCATCCATGCCAATGTCACTGCTGCAATCCAACAAATTAACTTCATTACTGTTTCAAATCTATTCATTATCTTCATCCTCTCTTCCTTTTCTTCCCCTGTAACTTTCTTCAATCATCCATTCAAAAATCTTTTCAAATGGTTTATCTGTCATGTTTATTAACCAAGTTGTAAAGGCAATCTCTACAATCTCTCTATCTTCTTTGTCAACTTGTGCATCGGTAATAATAATGTCAAGCACATAGTCATAAATCATTACAGTTACAGGTTTTGTGTTCACACAAATGTATACCGCTTCGTACATTTCTCTTGTGTTGTCAATGATTGCTCTCATGTATTTCTCAAAATATTCTTCATCGAATTTATTTTCTGGACTAAAGAAATGATTATCTAACCATTCTGTTACCTGTAATAACACTTTTGTTTCTTCTTCATTTAAATATCTAAATTTGCTCATCTTAATTTCCTTTCTATTTTGAAAAAAGACGGGAATAAATCCCGCCTTTCTTCATGTATTAACAAAAATCACTCCACTGATTTTGAAATACCTTTAGTAATAGTTGTTTTTCTTTTTGGATAAGATTTTTAAGCAATTTTTCCAATATATATTGGAATGTGGATCATATTCATACCACTGCCCTCGCTTACCTCTTACTTTTCCATCACAACCGTGTCCTTCTTTAAAAGACTTATCAAACTCAACAGCTATTTGCCTTGTCAAACGTCTCGGTTCTGTATAAACTACAGTTCCTTTAAGCCCTACAGGAGCATAGTGATCAATACATGAATCCTCGGTATGGCTTTTAATAACTTCTACTCTATCTCCTACTTTAAAATATCCCATAGTCTTATTTTCCTTTCTCTTATATCTAATAATAGTTGTTCTTTCGATTAATCTTTGAATCGACATTAATGTGAAAACTATGTTCACGATAAGCCGTAGAACTTGTAAGCCAACAATCCCAATATAGTTCACATCTTTTTCCATTTATATGTACTATTACATCAAGAATATCTTTTTCTTTGTGAACTACTGTTGCGGTGACCTTATCTTCTTTTGCTACAGGAATTTCTTCAGATGTAAGGTAAAATTCCACAAAAGGACATCTTGTTTTTAACCTAAGTACATCTCCAACATGGCAATCTTCGAATCGAATTTCCCTTTCTTTTGTCTTCATATAACCACTCCTAATAATAATTGTTCTTTCTTCCTGCTTTGATACGATTTTTCATTTTAAGATTCATTTCAAGATTGTCTTCCTTATACCTACTTCCCTCTCGGAGATAAGAAGTATCATAATGATCATATGAAGCTTTACCTATATAAACATTTATTCCAACTTCTTTGACGTCACCATTATTTATCATATGTACAATCTCTGCTGTGATTTCTTCTCTAGGGATGTATCCATTTGATTCCATTATCCATTCCACAACCCATGGCGAGCGTCTATCTAACTTAAAAACATCGCCAATATGACAATCTTCAAATTGAATTTCTCTTTCTTTCTGCATATTACACCTCTTAGTAATAATTGTTCTTTCGCTTGTTCGGATACTCTAAGTTCTTTGAGATTAGTTCATAACCGTTAGCCTCTATTATTGAATCTTCTGTATAGAAATACCAATTCCTCGGGACACATTTTCGCCCATTTTTATAGTAGATATCTACAAAAATGCTATCTATTTGACTCTCGGTCACCTCTAGGACAATGCACTTTACCGGTTCCTTAGGATCTATTTCCCAATACTTTCTAAAAGGACAATCTTCCTTTAGCTTAAGAGTCATCCCAACTTTACAATCTTCAAGTTTAAGTTCTCTCATGTTTGCCCTGCCTTTCTTTTAGTAGAAGTTGTTTTTCTTTTTAAGTTTCTTACACACACAGTCTTCTTCTCTTAAAGCAAAGTCTACATAAGCCCCAATTGTGTCTGCATCGTCAAGCTGATGTAGCCAATAACAATGTCCGAACTTTCCGTTACGAGAACTCCAACTTCCACTATGTCCACCAATGTATTTATCAAATTCAACAAGTACGCTTGTATCTACTACATCAATAACTGTTCCCTTGTAGCCTAGCTTAGCTACAATTGTTCTACCTGGGGCTTTAGTAACAACCACTCTATCTCCAATTTCCCACATCTTAATTTCCTTTCTGCTCTGTTATTTCTTTATAAAGCTTTCTGAACTTCATAAAGTCTTCGGCGTTTCCATTGTTGTCTGGATGAGACATTTTCATAGCATACTTGACAGCTTCTGAACATTTGCTTTTTAGTTTTCGCATTTCCACAAACTTGTCTATTCCATCAGCTGCGAAAAAGTCCGTTTGCTGGCGGAGTTTTGACATTTCTCTATAATGTTTTTCTCGTATTCTTTCATATTCATTGAACCAATGAATGTTCATGCTTTTTTCGTAATCTCTTTCCTTTTTGGTTTCTGCCAGTTCCTTTTCGACTTCGGTTATTTTGCTGGTTAACTTGTTCAGATTATCGACTAAGTTCTTTGTATCTTTTACCTCAGCTTCTTTAATTGAGTATCCTAACACCCATCCGGTCATAATCCCAAAAAGTGCACTTGCAATAATTATAATTTCCATCTTAATTTCCTTTCTCTTCCACAATTTCTACGTCTTCTAAGTCAATCCACAATCCTTCCCACTGGTTTGTTAATTCATTGTAGAAGTACATGTAAATGAAATTCCCTTGCTGCCAGTTTGAAGTCGCAACATGGATTCCGTCTTCCTCTGTGATTCCGTATCTATAACCATTGCGAAGTGTAAATCCTTTGTAAGTTGCATGACCAAAATCTTTTAGTGTTTTCAGTTTGAATATCTTTTGTTCCATACATTGTTGTTCAAACAATGTTAAAGATGTTATTGTTCCCATAGCTTTGTCTGTTCCTTTCCTGTACGAATGAATTCATCTAAGAATAGTCTATACCCGTGTAATTTAACGAACATATTTCCTTTGATGTCTGTCTGGATTTTCAGTTTGTGATAGCTCTTACCACCACCCCAAGCTCCAGACTCACAGTACATGTAGTCTTCAATTCCATAAGTAATTTGTTTCACTTCTACGCCACATAAACCACTGTAATATGCAATGGTTTCTGAGCGTTCACAGATTTCTTTTTTTGTTAATCCCATAGGCTCTTCCTTTCTCTTGTGCATCCACAAGAATTAATATATTTATAGATACAAAAAAAGCCTTAGATTTCCTTTACTGGCTATCTAAGGCTGATTTTCTAGCTACAAATATATATAATTTGTACTAGATATATATCAAATCACTACCCCTCTATGTATTGATTAATTAGTGTTTCCGAAGTAAATTTCCTTAAGCAAGAAAGCTAACTGTGTTGCATGACTATAGGCTTCCTCAATATTTTCTCGTGTGATTTCTGGTTTCGCTTCTGGTGTAAAATCAGAGTCAATACCAAGTTCGATTTTGCTTTCGTCAACATGAAGTTCTCCTGTTTCTCCATCCATCATAAAGAAAGTATCCAACGCTTCTTCGATTTCCCATGGATCGAAAGTATAGACTAAGTGTGGACAATTGTAGTTATATTCTCCATCTTCCAGATGATGAAACTCAACAAAAAATTGACCTGTAATTACTTGTAATCTGTGCATCTCCCCGTGTACTTCTACATCGTAATGGACAACTTCACAATCTGATTTTACAGATTCGATTACAGCTGTTTCTAAGATTTCTGTCATTAATTCTCTTTTTGTTCTCATGGTTTTAGTTTCCTTTCCTATAAGTTTTTAAGAATTGTGTTTACCTGTGCGAGCGTCATTGCAAAGGCTCTCTGCTCTCCTAAGTGCATATCATTCCCTTGTTCTACACCTTCGTCTATGTAAAGCTCCCAAGACTGCTGTGCCATTACATCTAAATGAGCCTGTAAATGTTCCAAGATTTCTCTTTTGGCTCCTCTTTTCGCTTTCTCAATGTACTCATCTGTAACCTGTACACTCACTTCTGCTGAGAATTTCACTTCTAGTTCTGGTTTGCTTTCTTCCTTGTATGGGTCTTGCTCTGCGTACAGCCAATCTACAGCATCAAAGATACTTTCCGTTGTAAAACATTCTGTATCTGACTCACATTCAAACTCCCACTTGCGACCCCAGTGTGTAACCATTCTAGACCGGTCTTTTGTTGCTACCCATTTTTCTGGGGCTGAAAGTACATTTACAACGTGTGCTTTTAACATTTCAAACTTTGCCTTGTCTAGATTTTCAGTTATTTTTATCATGATTCCTATTTCCTTTCTTAGTTGGCTTCTGTGATTTCTACAATTTCGTCATCAAGTACGCTGTCAGTTCCTTTTGTATCAAACTTGACAGATACTTTGACAGATTTGTTTGTGCTGATTCCGTTGTGATTAGACACTTTCCATACGTTTCCATCTTTGGTCGTGATGGTTCCGTTGTTGTATGTGCCTATTGTGGTGCGTGTGCTGAGAGCGTCAGTAATATTCTGCATTGTTGCCAACGTCCCCCATATCATCATAACGACCCCAATAATTAATAAAATTGTACTTTTTAAATTCATGTTTCATTTCCTTTCTTTAGACATAGAAAAAAGCACGGAATTATTTTATTCTCCGTGCTTTTTTGGTTTCTGTTTTAGTTTGTCTTACAGCATAGGCTGTGGGATATATTTCCCTGTTTCTCTATCATAGTGATAGCATACAATCCTTATGCCTGTCGAAAGACAAGCATTTACTATGGCTAGAGTCGCCATTGTTAGACCTGTTACATACAGGTCTACTCTATCTCCACTACGTAAAGCAAAGTCAGAGAACAATCTCTTTGATGCTTCTAATAACAGGCTAAATGGATCCATTTCCTTTATTGTGTTTCCAAAGATTGCCCCATCTGTAGCCTGTGGGATTTCGTGTCTGCCTTTGCAGACAGCTACTTTAATTTTCTTACTCATGGTTATATCCCTCATGGTTATACCCCCTTATCCAATTACTAACCCATTACGGACTACAGGTGTTTCCGTTCCTGTTCCGTTGTAGCGTTCACAGGCTTCTGTGTAGTAACAACGGTCACAGATTCCACCACAGAGTGCACAGGTTTCGTATTTACATTCCTGTTTCTCTTCTTCTAGTGCTTTGATATAATCTTCACACCAAGATTTCTTATCTGGGTCTGTTGTTGTTGACAGAGTTACTTTGAGCTTGTCAATGTCTGCCTGTAAGCTGTTGACGTAGTTTTCGTGCATCGTGTCATTTGTTGAATTGTTTGTATACATCATGGTATACCCCTTTCTCCTAGCAGTCACTAGGAATTCAAAAATTGATAGTTATAGCCTGTACAGGGAGTTGAACCCTGTGACGTACTCACTCTGGAGGTGTTGGAAGTGAGTACCCACTCAGGCTTATACAAATACCCACTATGGGTATTTATTTGTGTAAGATTAAGCTGCTACATTTGTGAACTTTGTAGCCATAGCTACTAAGTCAGCTTTTTTCAACTTAGATACTTTGGCAGTTGTATCATGTTTCTTAATGAAAGTACGTAACTCTGCCACTGTCATTTTGTCCATTGGTTTGGACTCAGTTGTACCCAGTTTCTGAGCTGAGATTTCAGCACGAGCGTCTGCACACTTTTCATGTACTTCCTCAGGTGTTTCAACTTTCTGAGGTGCCACTGGTGCCTGTTCTTCTGCATCTACATGACGTGCTTTCTTAGTCTTAGGGAAGCAATCTGCACTTACAAACCCCTCACAGAAGAACATATAGAATCTTTCTACAAACTTGCTCTTTTTAATAGGGTTGAAGAACTTACCTGTCTCTAAGAAGTTTTTGTCATTATTCACATTGAACCCAATGGAAGCATTGAACACATCCCAACCATAAGAAGTTAGTGTCATGCCTTTAGATTCAAAGAACCCCTTGACTTTACGAGCGTAGCCGTCACGGTTTTCACTCATATCTGTAGAGCATCCCTTGTATAGGTCATAGATTGCATCTACAACTAGAGACTTCTCAGGCACTGGATTTTTTAAGTTTCTAATCTTTGCGTCAGCTTTTTTCCACTTATCGCAAAGTGCAGAAAGATAGTCATTATCTTCCTTAGAAAGCAGACCTGTAGCCTGTATTACGGAATATTTTTCTAGAATATTCCTAAGGTCTGCATACTCCGTTGGTAATTCTTTGTCTGTATCCACAGGTTCGGATACGTCAAAAGCATTGTTTACTCGAGTGTCAAAGTGTTCTTCACACTCTGTTTTCTCTGCTCGTAGAGCTTCCCTGTTCTCTGCGACTTTCTCAAAATCTGTATAGAAATTGCGACAAAGAGTACGGAATTCTTTAGTTGCTTCTGTGAAGTCCATTTTACGGACTGGTAGTGTAATGTTTGCTACTGTTGTTGTTTTTGTTGATTTTCTACTCATGATAAACTCCTATTCCGGATACAGTCGTACCCTAAAAAATATGTATTTGTTGCATTGAGTTCCTATGAACTCATTAGACCACACCTGTTAGATGTATTCTAATGAACTCACAGAGTTCTAATATTATCCCTAAAGGGACTTTTGACCGCTCGCAAGTGTTCATGCACTCACTCGATACTATACAGGGGTTGCACCTGTCATAGCCTATTATTTCACAGAGTCTAGTCTCCTACCGTTGAACTAGATAAGTAGTAGTATTCAATGCACAATATACCCAGCTCGAATGAGAGCCGTTGTCGTGCCTGTTAGAACTTTCTACCGTGGGCGGTACTCTGTTATAGTGTCAACAACAACGCTTTTCAAACACTTGAAAGACAGGACCCCACCCCCACAGGGACTTATAGTATATGGACGTGTTTCGGGTCAACCGTCAATGTTTGACACCCTGTCATATCGACTATACTAAGCAATATAAAATATATCGCTTAGGAAACCTTTCAACCGTTCGGTAGTTTGTCTACAGGCTGTCACTACCTGTATTTTTGCGAACCGATTCAAAAAATCTGCTACACTTCTTTGGACTTGCAACGACTTCTTATAAATCCTGTACCACGTTCGTGTGACGTTGGGTACAGGCAATAAGTCAAAGGTTTACTTGTCTGCCTGTCACGAATGAGTAACAGGGCAGAGTTTTAGCCTGTCGTTCAGTTTCCAAAGAAACTGATTTTTTGAACCTGTTCGGAGACTTGTCGAACAGTAACGGACTTCCCGAAAAACGAGAGTCCTTAGGCTATGAAATTATCAAGGTACACGCCCGATTTTTATACAGGGGTAGGGCTACCCCCTTTTTATGTTGAATCATTGGCAAGCACGTTTTACAACCCTTGCCGGTTGTTGCTTTATCAAGTTCCCTGTTCGTTTGAACAACTGTATAAGACCACGCCCACGAAAATATTGCAATACCCTAAAAAAATTATTTTTAAAAATCTTTTCAAACGGTCTCAAACCCGCATAAATACGTGCTTTTTTGACTATCTATTTCTGATCAAAAACGCAAGTAAATAGTTATTTACGGACTTTTACAAGTGTTTATGGGGCTACTTAAAACTATTTTTAAATCGCAGTTTTGCTGATATTTGTATAGCTGGTAATTCTATACCACAAGTTCAGCCAGACGTTTCTCCACCCCACATCTACGCCATTTAACCCCTCAAAACCCCCTAAAAACATCCCCCATATTTCTTTCCAAACACCCCACATACACTCCTCCCCCCTCATAAAAACTTTCCCCAGAAACACACCCCTCAGCACACTCTAAAATATAGAACACCTGTTCTGCCGCAAACCCATCTCTCTGAAATTTTTTCAAAAACCAAGCTCTTCTTATATAAATGCAAACCCCTTCTCTGAGAATTCCACATGGTAAAAATTTTTTTAAATTTCTTTCAAAAAACACTTGATTTTTCAAAAGTCAATACTTTAGCATATAAAAAATTAATTTATTTTATTTTTGTACAATCGCATAAAACGGCCATATTCCTACCCATCTAAGTACAACAAATCAAAGAAAAATCCAGAACAACCCCAGTAAAACAGCCAAAGAAAGCACCATTTTAAGAAATTTTCAAAAAACACTTGACATAAAAATCCCAGTCTAAGCCTCCTTAAACGTACTTAAATGAAATAAAAAGTGTCATTACTCTCACAATTTTATTTTTTTCTTCAAAAAACTATTGATTTTGTCATACATCTGTGGTAATGTGAATTCATCGAAAGAAAAGTGTCATTACTCAGACAAATGCATTTTTTCATTAAATTAACAACAACAAACAACGAAAAGGAGGTCAAAAAAATGACATTACAAGAAAGAAACGAATATCTAAACGAACAGTTCTGGTTCATGAAAGAGAGACAACATCTTTTCGATTTATCCAATCTGAAAGAAGGACACAAGTACAGCAAATACTCTGACATTCTTCAATTAGTTGGAATCGACAAGGAAGGCAGAAAGAGTCACTATGCAGTCCATAAAGCTAATTTAAGTCATTTCGTAAATGTAAAAAAACAAAAAGATGGACAAGTTAAAGTGACAAAAGCAAGAGGAGAATATGTTGAGAATCCCTTCTCATGGGAATTAAAAAGTCCTTTCATGAGTACTGGATACATGTTAGAAATGATGATCATCTATATTCTGGACAATCATATTAATGACAACTGGAGCCAATATGACTGGTGTAATAAACTTGGACTTATCTGTGGAAACAAAAAAGATTATGACCTAAGCGATTTTAAATACCCTGTCGAATATTTCCATACGGCATATGAAGCAATTAAAGATTGCGCTCAAGGAAGATTTAGGAATGCAATTGTATCTCTTCAAGAAAGAGGTGTAGTTAAGAAACATGTGAAAATCATTTGTAGAAATCATCCTGGAGCTGAATGGCGACCATTCACACCTCGAGAAGAAGAAATCTACAAACACTGTTTAGGTGTTGTATATCATACGAATGTTGACGTTGACATATATTCAACTCATATGTATACAAATGTATTCTCTAAGTTCAAGCACGAGATAAAAAAATATCCTGAATTTCAAGACTTATACTTTAAGTTTGTATACGACTTAGAGTATCTCTACCCACAAGAGCATAGCTACCTAAGAGAGTATGAATTTTATATGTATCAAAAAAGAGTTCAGAATAATTTAACTGACAAGTATATTAAAGTTGCGCAGCGTAGAAAAGATGATTTGATAAATAATTACACCATAAAGTATATGAACAAGGTTCGTAAACCACTTCTCGATGGACTTAATATGACTGAAGAAGAGTTAAGTGATGTATCAATGAATTTTATTCATGAGTATTATGAGAAGAAACATGTTCGGTACAAAACAGATGTTCGAAAAGTTATCATTTTTCTTCAAAAACATGGTAAAATCAGTCCTCTTTTTGGGAGAGGTTTTAGACCCTCTGTTATGTATCAAACAGCATAAATACGCTATTCTTACGATGCCGTCTTCGAAATCGGGCGGTACAGTAATATTAAATATTATTTAATAATAGTGTTTTATAAAATAAATAAATGATTTAATAATATTTTTAATGTTACGTAGTAACATTAAGAATATTACTTAAATTATGGACGCCGAAATTTTTATACTAAGAGATTAAGTTTTGGAGAGGCTAAAAATTACAAAAACTTCTCTCCACTCAACACATAAAAAATCAAAAAAGGAGTGATCATTATTTCTAAGCAAAAAACGAGTCAGAAATATATTTACAAACTACACAGCAGCCGATTAAGAAAGGCGAAGTGGAAACTTTCTCTACCACTCAATGAAGCGAGGGAGAATGGAGACGACATTATTACTCTTTCAAGTTCTGAAGCATTAAGAACAATTGACTCATTGATCCATGACTATGATTCAGACATAAGAGCAAAAAGAATCCGAAAGAAGATCAAAGAGCTTTCAGCCAACAGAGGAAGCAAAGAACTTATCTCACTACTCTACAATGATCTGTACAAATGTCGATTCCAAACAGACTACCTCACAGTGGTCTTCGACACAAAGAAAGATTATGACTACTGCAGCAAGCATGGATTCATTGTAAACGATCTTCACTACAATCTCTTCTTAGGAACCACAGGAGGTTTAAAGAATAGTGTCGTGATCTTTGTCAGTGACAATGTATACGATGCTCTCTGTGAGAAAGTAGATGCCGGAAGAAATAAAGAAGTTCCGATCATACCAAACAAGCTCGGAGCGTACAAAGCACTCTTCTGCTCTTCTTCTACAGTTGTTACTACACCATCAGGAGTGATTGTTGTACAAGACTGTGAGACGATCTTTAAGGGACAAGCTCTTTATGTGGATGATACAAACTCAGATGAGCCAGAAGTAACTCTTCTTGATGATCAAGAGTTTGTACACAACGGATCTGATGGAGAAGGATTAGTTCTTCCAGAACTTGCAAGACAATGGAACGGTGAACTGAATGGAGATTATGATACTCCTCTTCCATCTGGCAACATGAGAGGATGGCCATTCTGTAAAGGTATGCTTCACTGTATGGACTTTAGAGCCTTTGCAGAGGACGTAGCTAAGACTTATACCATTATTGATGCTTGGGGCCATCCTAGGGACGTTAGAGACGCTCAGGTGATACTTACAACATCTATGTTTAAGCTATGGGATGCATATGAGTCTATGGAAGACTACTTAGAGAACATTGAGAAGTATGATTATCACTTTGCTCTTGCCAAGACAGCCGAACAAGAATGTGATACTGAAAGGAATCTTAACTATCAGTTCTTACAAAGCTATTATCTTACAGACGACCAAATAAGAGAGCTTTGTGAGCCAACCATAAAAGAGATCAAAGACATTCTTGGAATGGATTACAGAAAGACTCTGCTCTTCCTACGAGGTAAGAATATGACTGAGAAGAACATCTTACAGTCAGATGCTTTTACATACATTCAGGCACTCATAGCGGAACCTGAGATGATCAAAGATCCTTTCATTCGATCTAAGATTCATTCTCTCATCAAGAAACGAATCCAAGATGCTAAGATCGGACGCATTAAAGTGAAAGGTAATTATTCAATCGTTGCTGGTGATCCATATGCTCTCATGCAATCCATGTTTGGACTTGAAGTTACAGGATTGCTTAAAGCAGGAGAAATGTATCACAAGCATTGGATCGATAGACAGGTTGATGAAGTAGCTTGCTTCAGAGCTCCAATGACAAGCCATTACAATATCGTCAATCTTAAAGTGAAGAACAATGAGCAGCTTTCATACTGGTTCCAGTATCTCCCATCCATTTGTGTGATCAACAATTGGGATAATACATGTGAATCATTGAATGGCGCCGATCACGATGGCGACCTTTTCTTCACCACTAGCAATAAAATCCTTGTTGAGAACAACCGTCCACTGCCTGCCATTGTTTGTGTACAGCGTAAAGCTAATAAGATAATCCCAAAAAGAAAGGACATGTTAAAATCTTACAAAGATGCTTTTGGAGATGAGATTGGGTTTACTACTAACATCATTACCTCTCAGTTCGAAGTTCAATCTCATTACTCACCTGATAGCAATGAATTTAAAGAACTAGATTACAGAATCATTTGTGGCCAGCTATACCAACAAAATTCGATTGATAAACTTAAAGGGATAGTTTCTAAACCAATGCCATCTTACTGGTACAATCGCAAGGAAAATAACATCCATCCTGAAGACTCACCAAAGGATCGTAAGCGAAAAAAATTTAATCAGAGAATCGTAGCTGACAAGAAGCCATACTTCATGATCTACATCTACTCTCATCTGAGAAAGGATTATACAAATTATGTGAAAGCTTCAAATGACAAATGTATTATCTGGTTTGGGTGCACAATTGATGAATTACTCAAGAAAGCTGATACAGAACCTATCACAGAGGACGAAGCGGAATTCTTAGATCACTACTATAAGTTTTTGCCTGTAGGTACAGGGCCTTGTGTAATGAATCGAATCTGTAAGCTGTTTGAGGACGAGTTTGATGGTTACTTAAAAAAGTTGAATACACAAACAGATTTTGATTACTCCATTCTCAAAAGAGATCATGAGTACAACAAGAATGATTATTATGCTCTTAAGAAGTTATACAGCGAATATTCAAAGAAAATGAAAACCCTGAATGCTCTAATCAATGGCCGGAGTGGCTTTGGACTAAATGTAACAGACATCATCAATAACCGAGTCATGTTGTTTAGAGAAGCTGTTGCCACTGCTGTTCCTGATCCTGAGAAAGCTTGTGACATTCTTCTTGACCTCTGCTATACCAATGGCAAGAGTAAGCAGTTTGTATGGGACATGTTTGGAGACATCCTTGTCCAAAGACTCTTAGAGAGAAACTATCACCAGATCTCTTATCCTGTAAGAGCTGAATCAGGAGATTTTGAATATGACGGAGATTCTTTCGTCATTGAAACTATTAAACAAATTGAATCATCTATGTTTGAGGAGGCTGATTGTTATTAATATCGTACTGAATGAAAAAACACTGGTAGAAAAAATTTTAGAAACAAAAGAGCTGGAAGGCAGTATACCATATACTGCTACCCTGCTTGCAAAGTATTACATCCATGAGAAAGACTTAGAACCTGCACAGGTATATAAAATTATCAATGAGTTCTTAAAAGAGTCCTGTGAGAGCTACAGAGAAGCTAAATGGTATTCATGCATTGATGAGATCATTCACAAAGCTAAAAAGTATCCTCTCGTGGAAATTGATTCACTGCCGATCTATGAGTCTGAAATGGAAACCATAAATGGGTTAGAGAATCTTAGAGATCAAAAGATTCTCTTCACTGCTCTTTGCTTGGCCAAGTATTATAATGCTCTGAATCCTCAAAACAATAATTGGGTGAATACAGACTACAAAGATTTATTCTCATTGGGTAATACAGTAGGTACAAGAGAACGTAGATGCCAAATAATCGGCAGGCTGTTCAGAAGCGATTGTATAACAATGAGCAAGAAAGTTAATAGCTTAAACTTCTCTGTAGATATTCTTGTCGATTCAGGAGATGTTGCTCTTGAGATTACAGACTTCAAGAATCTTGGGAACAGATATCTTCACTTTATTGGATATCCTGAGATTTCTGTATGCTCCTGTTGTGGAGAACCTTTTAGAGACATCTCAAAAAAGAAAAAGCATCGTAAAGGGCGGCTTAGACAGTATTGTACTTCTTGCAAGAATGAAATGCAGTTAAATAGATATACCAAATACTATAATTCTGACAAAAAATAAGCCTAGCAAAAAGAATTACCACATTAATTGACCCTGAAAACGCTAGGTTCTGCCTACGTTCTTCAGGGGGTGGTAAAATAGTGATATATGGAAGGAAGGATAAGGAAATGCTAAAAAGATCAGATTTTCGAAAAGAAAATAAAAGTTAATTATATATACTAAAAAGTGTATTTTAAGGCAAATTTTTGAGTGGTGAGCAGAATTACCACATTAAATACCCCTCAGAAACCCAGGTAAAACCTAGTGTTTTGAAGGGGTGGTAAAATAGTGATATATGAAAGGAAGGATATAAGCAATGAAAAGGAATACAGTAACTGAACATTACAACTCACTGGAAGATTTAAGAACTGCATGGGGATTGAAACCAGTTCCATTCAAGAAACGCCAGCAGATCAAAAAAGATTCCAAGAATAAATAATTGGTTATTCGGACAGATAAAATCTCAAAATGCCAGTGGATCAAAGATTCACGCCTACGCTGTTTCAACAAAGAATATTCGCTTCGTAGGTTCCGAGGTCTATGCTAAAAACAAAAATCAGAGATGACATCCGAGACTTGCAACTGTCCATAACATATATAGACCTCCAGAGGAAACTTGTAAAAGCAACCAAAGGAGACAAACATGAAAAAGAAAATTTCAATGATCGCACTGTTAATGGCCTTGTTGATCACAGTTGGAGGACTTACTTCTTCTGTTCCAGCAAAGAGTAAAAAAGTCAAATGTTTAGGAACATATAAAATCACAGCTTACTGTGGTTGTCGTAGTTGTTCTGGTGGATGGGGAAACCGTACTGCTTCTGGACGCAGAGCAAAACAAGGTAGAACCATATCAGTCGATCGAAGAAAAATTAAACTCGGTAGCAAAGTGAGAATTGGTGGTAAGACACTGGTGGCCGAAGATGTCGGAGGCGGCGTAAAAGGAAAACACATCGACATGTACTTCTCTTCTCACTCCCAAGTCAGAAAATTTGGGAAGAAATACCGAAAAGTATACTTAGTCAAGTAATTGACGAGAGATCCAGACTGTTTGCGAACAGATTTTGGTGAACCAACTGCTAAGGCAGTATAAATAAATCACACATCGTAAAATGATTAGTCTGATGCGCACGGACGAAGACATGTAGAAGCTTTCGATAACTTGGTTCAATGTGATTTGTGAATCTTTACTTCAAGTGGTCTACAAAAATTATGTACAGATGGCTGAGTTGGTTTAAGGCGCCCGACTGCTAATTGGGTTTACATGCGAATACATGTAACGTGGGGTCGTAGCCCACTCTGTACGCTTTTGCTGCGGTACCGAAATGGTTATAACGGCGTAGTCTTGAAAACTATTGTGTCCTAGTGACCTCAAGGTTCGAATCCTTGTCGCAGCGTTTAGGTTGTCCTGTGATGTCTTTCGAGCTCACGGGCTTATATCCCTGTTTATCCCGCTAAGGAGGCGGATCTGACTGTAAATCAGATGGCTTCGGTCACGAGTGGGTTCGATACCCTCAACAGGGACGAAAGTACCTCAAAATCCTATGTGGATTGAGGTCGAATTTTAATGACATGTAGCTCAACTGGACAGAGCACAACGCTACGGACGTTGGTGTTGCAGGTTCGAGTCCTGTCATGTCAGTAATATCGCCCTAATAATTTAGTTGGTAGAATGACGGTCTCCAAAACCGTTCGTGCTGGTTCAAATCCAGCTTAGGGTGTTTGTATTTTAAAACATAAGCAACTCGGTTATAAAACTCAATGCCATGAGTCCGAGAAATATTCTAGGCACATATGTCGAATTGGAGAGATACATTGTACGGATACGTTCTTTGTGTCTCTTTTTATGTCGGAGTGATCTGATATGGACAAGAGAGAAACTCTCAAGCAAATGGATATTGTGCAGCATTTTGGTCTGGTTAACGCACAGAACTTTTCGCTACAACAATAGACGCTCCTGTGGAGAATAATCCACTTCAATGCGTACTCTGGCAGGTACGTAAAAGGTGGAAAAGCCAAATAATGTAGTTTGATGTGAAGCTGTTCAAAAGACAGTGTATAAGAAAAGTCGCTGGTATGTCGCTCAAGTCAGTTAAGGGTAAGTTCAAATTCAAAATGAATATATATGCTAATAGAGTATATAACAATAAAACTTAATTCTGAATGGCGGGTTGACATTGCATGTATTGATCATGTCATAGAACTGGTCTTTTAGACTTAGGTAAGAAGTTAGAGGTCGCTCCTCAAAGCTCAGACTTATCTACTATGTTGCAGAACAAACTATTCCACAAATGACTGTAAGGTGAAGACCTGCTTTAAAATTAAAATACATATAGGGATATCGCCAAGCGGTAAGGCACAGCACTTTGACTGCTGTATTCACTGGTTCAAATCCAGTTATCCCTGTTAATCTTTCTGAGGAATCATATTATCTCCTTTCTTGTGAAGTTTTGATTATTGCGCTTTTCTATTGTTGTTTCATACCTCAGAAAGATTTACAAAGCTATTAAGATTTCTTGTAGGAATCATAATTTATACCTCTTTTCTAAATTTGAGTACATTGTTGGTAGTTACAATGTACTCTTTTTGTGCTGTCGTAGCTCAATTGGTAGAGCAATCGCCTTGTAAGCGATAGGTTATCAGTTCGATTCTGATCGGTAGCTCTATGTCCAAATGTGTACGCTGACTCTTTATGAGCAGCAAGCACGGACTGTAACTCGGAGAAATGATAAAAAGGATGGTGCTGGAAAATTGAAAAAGAAAAAAAGAGATTATTTTAAACACAAACAACGTGATCTTGTTTCAATGGTCTCTGATGCAACAGGTTTCACTAAGGGTGATTGTAAAATCGTGTTAGATGCTATTCCTGATTGTGTTATGAAGATTATGAAAGAAACTAATGATGCTGAAGACACTGAGATTTCTCTCGCTTCTGGTATTGTACTGGGATCTCGGTATATTCCTGAAAAGGAATTGGTTGATCCAAGGAACAGAGAACCTATTACAGTTCCTGCAAAACTACAACCATATGGTAAATTCACTGATAGATTTAAGGAACTGGTAAACGAAGATTGGGAGGGTTAAGACACATTGGTAGATTTAAGCAGACAGGAAAACGAAAACGAAAAACAGTACATATGGAGACTGTGTGACATGAAGAGTAACGGTATTATAGGCAATAGTTGGGAAGAATTAGCCAAACATCTTAATAAAGAACTTGGTTACAACTATGGGGAGTCTAAGTATCGTAAAGAATATCAAAACGCTCAGAAATATTATGAAAATGTATTTTCTGATATGACTCAGAGCAGTGAACTTATTGCCGTGAAAGCTAAAACTAGAGAGTTAGAGCTTTTGAAGACACAGGTTCAAACAGAAAAACTTGAATTAAATAGATGGAAACGTGAGATTGGTCGAGATGATCTGATCTTTGAAAAGATTGGATTGGCAATGAAAGATCTTGAGCCTCTTATAATTCCAGATTTATTGCCGGTAACTCATAATCGAGAAGCTGGTTGTTTGTTCTTCGGAGATGAACACTATGGTGTTGAATTTGAAATTAAAGGCCTTTCAGGTGAGATTATCAATTCATATAACCCAGAAATCTTTGAAGATCGAATGTATAAACTTTTAAGCTACACAATTGGCCTGATTGATGAACATAATCTATCAGAGCTACACATCTTCTCTCTTGGAGACTTTATTGATGGTCTTCTGAGAGTTGGACAATTATTCATATTGCGATATGGAGTTATTGATAGCTCTGTAAGATATGGATATTTTCTTGCAAATTGGTTAAATGAATTGTCTCAATACGCACGAATCAAATTCCACATGACTGATGGTAACCATAGTGAATTGAGAATGCTTGGACAGCCTAAGGGTACTTTCACTCATGAAAATCTTGGTATCGTAGTAAGAGCAATGTTAAAAATATTATTAGAGAATAACCCGAACATTGAGGTAATTGAGAATCCCACTGGATTGATCTATGAAAACATCTGTGGTTTCAATGTTCTGGCTTTTCATGGTGATAAAAAGAACATTAAAGATGCGTATGGTAAATTTCAGAACTTCTATGGTGTAAAGTTAGACTACTTGGTTGCAGGTCACATACATCATCTAGAAAGCTCTGATGTTGGTCGTCATGCTGAAGTTATTAATGTTCCAAGTGTAATGGGTGTTGATCCATTCGCTGAGAAAATTTTACAATCAAGCGATTCTGCTGCCTACTTTACGATCTTTGAAGAAGGTAAGGGTAGAACCGCTTCTGAAAAAATATATTTAAGTTAGGAGTAAGATATGGCGAAAACTGCAATGCGCCGTACACAATCCTCTGCTAAAAAGGTACAAGCGCAAAAAGAAGAAACATTTCGCTGTCCTTTTTGCAACAAAGATCTTCCAAAGACAAAATTCTATAGTAGTTCAGATCCTAGAGTTTTAACAGGTATTACAAGAATCTGTAAAGATTGTTCTACTGCTGTTGCTCGTAGAAAAACTGATGCTGGAGAATTTCTTGGAGAGACAAGAGAAAGCGTTCAAGATGCTTTAGAGTATTTAGATAAGCCATTCTATGAAGATTTATGGGAAACTGCTGTATTCAGTGCAAACAAGCCTCCAGAAAGAGGTAAAAAGAAAGAAAATAAAACTATATGGGGTGTTTATCTAACAAGTCTTGGTTTGAATCAGTATCATGGTAAGCGTTGGCGTGATAGTGATATTTTTAAAGATATGACTCATGTATCGAAGGTGAAAACAGAATCCATTTATACCGATGCTGAAGCTCTTAAAGAAGCATATGAACAAAATAGGAAGGATGTCATTAAAATCATTGGGTATGATCCATTTGATGAATACCCAAGTGAAAAAGACATGCCTCTACTCTACTCTCAGCTTGTTAACTTTTTGGATGAAGAAACTAAGAATGATGCAATGAAGATGATTGCTGCAATCCAAATTGTTAAGTCACAAGCTCAGATCACAAATCTTAACGCAGCTATTGATGCGTACACGATTGATGTTACAACTGCTGTACAGAACAATGCTGTTGTCAAAAACTTATCTGAAACAGTTTCAAAACTGGTCAATAATATTAACTCATTAGCTAAAGAAAATGGTATTTCTATCACAAATAACAATAATAAATCCAAAGGTGCATTCACTCTGTCCGGGAAAGAAAAGCATTTACGAGATATTGGGTTCCGAGAGGCAGAAATTAACACCTTTGATATTGGTACTTGTGAAGGAATGCGCCAGGTTGCAGAGATTTCAGAAGAAGCTCGTCATAAACAGATTAACCTTATTAGTCTGCGTATAGTGTAAGCTGTATGAAAAAATACTTATTTAATTGCTGGGAAGTCCTAAAGACTACCAAACTACAACGTAATACCTGCAATGGTATAGGCGTGAATGTTGTGAAAACTGAAAAAATTGGTTGTATAAGAGCGAGGTTAAATCCCCTGCTCTTTTTTAATGGATAATCAGCAGCTTTTATCGAAAGATGGAGTCCAACGACTATTCCGTAAGGAAGTAGGCCACAAGCGATTGGTGGTTCCAAAAAATAAGCCCCTTTTATTAAGGGTGAAGATATAGTCTGCACTCATAGGGAAACCTTGAGGAGTCGAACTCAGTTAGGAGTAGCGTCCTAATTAAACATAATGGTGGCTATGACGAGAACATTGCATCAGAAATCAAAGATATTAAAGTTGAGTTAGTTGAACAATATAGTAGAGAACGTGATGAAGCTCTTGAAAGGGCAAGAATCCTTCTCGTAGAAAACAGAGATCTTAAAGATTTTCTGATTGAGAAACGCCTCATGACTGAAGATGGTGAGGTGATCGAATATTGAGAGAAAGTAAGAAATACGAATTACACGAATCTGGTGTATATCTCCCAAAGAATTATCAAATCTTCAAAAAACCTAGTTTATATGACATTACAAATCGTCAGTATGAGCAATACAAAGAGACTGCTGAGTTCATTCAGTGGGGTCGAAGGAATCCTACCAGATTCGCATCAGAGATATTTGGTGTTGAATTAATGGACTATCAGACCTATATATTCATGAATACTTGGACTTCTAAGGTTGCAGTATGGGCTATGAGTCGAAATGGTGGTAAAAGTGCATTGGCATCTATCTATTTGATGACTAAATCTCTGTTGGTACCAAACTTCACCGCTTATATTCTATGCGGTGTTGGATCACAGTCTATTGAAATGTATTCAAAGCTTGAAAAGATCACAAAGAATGAAGTTCCTTCATTTACAACACTTACAAGTGTTTATGCAAGTGAAATTATTAAATCTCATGCAAATAAAGATGGATTTGTTCACAATCCTGCTTCATATCATCATCAATTGTATAACGATGCACAGATTTTTACTTTGAACGGTGCATATAACAACAACAGAAGTATTTTAGATATAGTTTATATACTATTACTATGTTTGCTTCCCCAATCAGAAATGATTGGTTTTCCTAAGAGGATGTAATTTAAGTGAGAAAGAAAACGGGAAGGCTGAGATGCTAATCCGAATGGAAGGCCTTATTTAAAAGTAAGGTCACATGCAGAGCGTACAGGGTGAACCTACTTTCGTAGAATATAATCCCTGCAAGAGTTCTCACTGCCTTAACAAGTAAAGTTGCAGGTAAAGAGGTACGCCGATCTTATGCGAAAGTACAAGTATAAGAACTATGGGATAAAAAGCCTGTAGGATAACAAAAACGAAGCGTAGCAATTGCAATGTATATGATGAAGCAATGAACAGTCCAGATGAATTATTTGATACTTCTGAACCATTTACAACTCAGAACGCTGATTTTGCATTAGGAACAAATGGAGATGGTTCTGAAATGCTTATGAAACCACCTATGTTCGAAAATCAGTTACTCTACTGCTCTTCTGCAGGTCGTACTGACCAGTATTTTTATAAAAAGTACAGAGAATGTAGCCTACGAATGGATGCAGGAGATAAAAACTATTTTTGTGCTGATATTAACTGTGATGTCATTATTAAAGCAACAAAAAGAGGCATTGGACTACCTAAACCTCTGTTAAGTCAAAGTACGGTAGACAGTGCTATGCGAACAGATAAGGAAGCCGCATTGCGTGAATATTATAACATCTTCACAAATGAAGGTGGAGATGGTCAGATCATTAAAAGAGCAAGGATCATTAAGAACTCTTACAACAGAATTCCAGTTCTTAAAAATCCAGATGGTCGCAGAGAGTATGTTTTTGCATATGACCCTGCTAGATCACATGATAATTCTGCTCTTGCCATAGGAGAACTTTATGAAGATCCTACACAGGGATTAAAAATGAAAATTGTCAATCTTGTATGTCTTCAAGATTATTTCAAAGCTAATAAAACTCCTATGAATACCCCAAATCAGATTAAAGCAATCAAACAATTACTATTAGATTATAACGGTGATGGCGTTGCTGATTACCAAAATATCAAGAGATTTTTAGTTGATGCAGGTTCTGGAGGAGCTGGCGTGCCTATTACTGACTTCTTCTTAGAGGATTGGGAAGATTCAGACGGATTAATGCATCGTGGATTGATTGATAAAGAATATTCAGCTGAGGAAGCTAGAAACTTCCCTAATGCTATTCCAGACATCGTAAAATTGATGTCCCCATTGAAATATAAGTCTGAAATGTTTGAATCTTTGATTCAAATGATGGATTTAGGTCTGATTGAATTTCCGAATGAGTATGACGGAAAGGGATTCATCAACTTAATTTATGAGATTGATAAAAATGGTAATCGTACTCTGCGTGATTATTTCCCATCTGAGGATGAGGAAAAAATATTAAGCAAGAAAGAAATCACTGTTGATACTCAAATTCACAAGTTAACCACTTATGAAGAGATTGCTTTGAAACAAATTGATCACGCAAAAACTGAATTGGTTAATATTTATCGATTCAAACAGGCTTCTGGCAAGGACAGATTTGATCTTGATCCCCAGAAAGCTAATAAAATGCATGACGATAGAGCCTTAAGGCATAGGGCAAATGCAGCATAATCCATAAACTGCATTTTTAATTCTTTCTGATCAATTTGGGAAAGTCCTGAAGAGGATAACCCACAGCAAGCAGGGAAACCGTGCAGCTGCAACGACTAAGTGAAAGAACTCCATCGGTATTATATGGAGATGCGATAGTCTGGACTCATACTATAACAAAAGAAATATGAGAAATGAGATTAACGTCTCATTCGCCTGTAAGCAGGTCAAAAAGTAACAGAACGATGTAATCGCCATGCTCGCTTGGGAGTTAGCTCAGAGAAGACGTGAGCATATTACTAAGCGTAAACCAAAGAAAACTGATTATACACAACAATTTATTAATATTCGTCCGGCCAAATTTAACTGGAAGCAATACTAGGAGGTGAAAGAACTTGGATAATGTGGCGAAAAAACAAAATGCTGGGAAACCCGTGCGTAAGAATCAACCCATAAAACGTAAAGTTACACAAATGCAATCAGGAAATTATTCAAGACCTTTTGCTTCTACTTTCAGTCAAAGTCAGGTCAATAGTTTAATTTTACAAAAAGCTAACAAAGAAACAAGTCGTAGTTATACTCGTTACACAAAAGCTAAACTACAACAGTATATTCAGAATCCACAATCAAACATTAACAATATCAGAGCTGTTTCTGAATGGTTATACAGAGTAAGTATGCCATATCGGAAACTGATCGAATATTACTCTTCCATGTTGTTATATAACTATCAGCTAGTCCCCAAAGAAGATTTATCGAATGGTGGACAGGCTGATTTCATTACTTCTTACACAGAAGCTGTAAAAGGTGTTCAGCGAATTAATTTTAAAGCCGATATGCCCGGTGTTATTGCAACAGCACTTAGAGATGGTGCTTATTTTGGATTTATTTATGACAATGGCGATGATGAATGCTTTTTATACCAGTTAGAAGCTAAATATTGCAAAGTTACTCAAGTAGACAATGGTGTTTATGGATTTGACTTTGATGCAAGCTTCTTTGATCAGGGAAATAATAGTATTTATCTTGAAGAGTGGGATTCTGTATTTAGCACTGGCTACAATGCTTACAAAAGTAATGGTCAGGATTACAAATGGTTTCAAATTCCTATGGAAACCTCTATTTGTATCATTTCTGGAAACGATCCACTTCTTCCGCTTCCATATCTACTTCCTCTCTTTGTGTCTTTGATTGATCTTTTAGACTATGAAAATTTAATCAAAGCTAAGACAGAGTTGGAAGCAAGTGTCTTATTACTTCAAAAAATCCCATTATTATCTGGTACAAAAGAAATCAATGATTTTGCTGTTGATTTAGATCTTGTACAAGCTATGGATGGACTTTTAAGTGAAGCTGCTCCTTCTTTGGCTGCAACTGCTTACAGCCCATGTGATCTTGAAGTCGTTTCTTTTAAAACAAATGACACGTCTGACACTGACATTTTTGCTAATTCTTTATCTAATTTAATGAGCAAAGTTGGTGTATCTGAAATGTTATTCAATTCTGACAAAGGTGGATCTGTTGGATTGAAACATTCTATAGAAGTTGATGAAACTGTAGCCATAGATTTCTTAGTTAAGATTGAGAGATGGGCTCAGATGTACATCAAAAACAATATTGATGAAAATTATATTATTAAGTTCCACAGATATACATATTTCACACAAGAAGATTATATCAACGTGAGAAAAGATGCTGCTGCCTTAGGTGTTCCAGTAAAAATGGAACTTGCTACTTCTTTGGGTTATACGCCTTATGAAGTTATGCAGAATACTGGTTTGGAAAATGCACTGGGATTAGATGAATTATGGAAGCCTCTTAATTCTTCTTATACATCTAATACAGGTACAACTGACTCTAAAGGTGGTGCTGAAAAAAAGAACCTTGATAATATGACTGAGGAAGGTATAGCAACCAGAGAGGAGAATAAAAATGGAGAATAAACCATTCATCTTTTGTATAGATGAGCAACTAAAAGAAAAATTAGAACAAAAATGTAAGCTGTTAAAAGTTGAAAAATGTAAAGATCATACGGTTTATATTTTTGAAAATAAATTGGAAGCCGTAGATATGGAATTTTCATTAGATGACCGTATGAAGATGGTTTTCACAAATAAAATGACATTCTAGACCGCTGAGGTCTTTTTTTAGTTGTAAAAAACAAAAAGAAAGGCGGTGAAGATGAAATTTGGCTAAAAACAAACAAAAAACAAAAATGAGTTTAAAATACAGTGCCTATATTGAGGATATTGTGTCTGCAAATAGCACTTTTGATAAAGGAATGTTACACATTGCTTACGAGGGCAAAAACCGAAATGGTAGCTATATTAGTACAAAATCATTTGAAAAAGCTACTTCTTCTCTTGCTTACGTACCTCTTGTAGCAAATTATTCAATCGATGAAGACAAGATTGGTTCTCACGACTCGACATTTAGAAAAGATAAGAACGGGGTTTTAAAAGAATACAATCTGACTGATCCATTAGGTGTAATTCCTGAATCTCCACAGTGGTATTGGGAAAATGTTACTGAAGATGATGGCCGTGTGAAAACTTATTTTTGTTGTGAGGTCCTTCTGTGGAAACGTCAGGCAGTTTATGACCACATCAAAGAAAATGGTATTACAGATCAATCCATGGAGATTGGTGTTAATTCATATGAAATGGTTGATGGTGTGTGTCATGTTACTGATTTTGAATTTCAGGCGTTCACATTGTTAGAGAGTGCTCCACCATGTTTTGAATCAGCATGTTTAGAAACATATAGTGCAGATACTTTCAAAGAATCAATGGAGGAAATGTTTGAAGACTTTAAACAGTACTGTTTTGAAATAAAAAACACAGAAATCACAAAGAAAAAGGAGGAACATGACTTGAATAAGAAAGAACTTATCAAATCTTTTGGATTTGATCCAGAGTCTCTTGATTTTGAATATGCAGACATGGACGAAAAAGCCCTGACTGAAAAATTAACACAGATGAAAGAGACAAAAGAATTCTTACTGTCTAGTAATCTCGGAGAAGCTATGAGTGAAGCTTTTGCTGATCAGAAAGTTGAAACTGACTGGGGAAGCTATTCTAAATATTTTGTAGTGGACTATGATGTAGACAGCAGAGAAGTTTATGCTTATGACAGAGAAGATGGATACAAATTATTTGGATTCAGCTTTGATGTTGCAGGCGATGAAGTTAAAGTTGATTTTGACTCTAAGAAAAGAAAGAAATATACAATTGTAGATTTCGAAGGTTCTGAGGAACCAGCTGAAGACTTCTCTCTTGCTGATATTGTACAACCTGAGATTGATAAAGCTAAATATGAAGCTGAAAAAGCAACTGAAAAGACAGTTGAAGAAAAATATACAGCAAAAATTGGTGAATTAACATCCAAGGTTGCTGATTATGAAGCAATGGAACCTGAATTAGAAACTCTTAGAGAGTTTAAGAAAGAGGCTGACAAGAAAGAAAAGACAGCCATGTTAGATTCTTTCCAAGAAAAATTAAAAGGTTCTGAAGAATATTCTGCTCTATATGAACAGATCGAAAAATTCTCTGTTGGAGAGTTAGAAAATGAATGTTTAAAAATCATTGGAAAAGCTGCTATCAGTGGTGAATTTGCTTATAAAAATCCTGCTAAACATAAATTTGGTATGAGTGTTGGTGGAAAATCACCTGAATCTACAGCAAATAAACCATATGGTTCATTATTTGATGATTTTGAAAAATAATACATGAATTTTGAAGGATACCTGTGTGGTGTCTTTTTTTAATGTCTAAAAACAAGGAGGAAAATTTAATGGCAAATACAAAATACGGTGTTGTCGAGACAAGTAAGATCAATGCTACTTATCTCGGTGGTGGACACATTTTTTCTGTAGTTGACGATGCTGCTGCTATGGAAAATGGAATGATTGTTGCTCTGGGTGATCCAGTAGAAACAAGTGGAAATGAAGAATATAAAGCAGCTACACCTACAAAAGGTAGTCAGGTTGTTTTAATTGCTAATCCAGCATTAATTTATGATCAGTCTACAACAGTTGGACAGGCTGAATACAACTATGTGATCGAAGCAGGTAAAAGTGCTCGTGCTTATACTCTTGTTCCAAGAGATATGTATGGAATTTCTGATTATCTGATCACAAAAGCTGCTGGAGAAAAAGTTACAGTTGGTAACTTAGTTGTTGCAAAAGATCGTAAGTATCAGGAAATTGCTAAAGCAACAGCTGTTACAGATTATGGATTTGTAGCGAAAATTCGTTATACATACATCAAATCTGGTGTAACTATGGTCATGCTTGAAGTAATGAAAAACACAGAAGTGGCTACAGCGTAATAAGGAGGGGAGAAATATATGTTAAGACTTATGAAATTTAGCGAACTGGGAGAAACAGTTCAGGCTGTTTTTGAACAAGGCGAGCAGGAATATATGGACTTCTCTGCTTTAATGTTAGACGCAGCTAACGACAAAATGAAGAAAATTGACGGTGTTGCAGATGCTAAAAGTGCTGCTAATACTGTTATCAGAAAGAAATTTGCTCAGGTTCTTGGAGTTGCTGAAGATGAAAAGAATCGTAAAGTTCTTAGAAAAGCTATCCGTAGACATCAGACAGAAGTTTTCGAACTGTTAGAGGAAACATTAGAGAACTTACTTGTAAGTGGATGGGGAGACAATCCTTTCTTCATGGAATGGGTTGATCAGAGAAACTTAGCTGACGGAGATCAGAATGTATTCTATGTTGAAGAGCAAGCTGTATTAACAGTTAGTAGATTCGCTGGTAATCATCACGACTTAATCCGCCAGAAATTAGGAATCGGAGAAAGCTTCTCTGTTACTACAGACTGGTATGGAATTAAGATCTATGAAGAGTTTGAGTTATTCATGGCAGGTAGACGTGACTTTGCTGCTATGATCACAAAAGTATATGAAGCTTTTGACAGAAAGATCAATGACATGATCTATGAATCTTTCATGGGAGCTGATGAAAAATTACCTACAGACTTAAAGATCACAGGTAAATTAGAAGCTGATAAATTAATTGAAGCTGTTCAGAATCTTGAAACAGATACAGGTAAAGAAGTTGTTATCTGTGGTACAAGATCTGCTATTTCTCAGGTTATCGCTCTTTCTCCATCTGCTTGGATTTCAGACGATATGAGAAATGAAAGACATACAACTGGTACACTAGGACAGTTTGAAGGAATCAGATTAATGGCTATCCCTCAGGTTAATGAACAGGGAACAAGAAACAAAAAGCTTGACAATAAGAAATTACTGTTAATGCCTATTGATGCTGATAACAAACCTATCAAGCTTGTTAATGAAGGTGAAGCTATTGTTAAACAGGTCAATGATGGCGCAACAAACCAGGATATGACATATGAGTACGAGTTAATGCAGAAACTTGGTATCAATGTTGTTATCAACCAGTTATTTGGAACTTACAAATTTACAGTAGGATAAAATCTGAGCCAGTTAAATGCTGGCTCTTTTGATATTAAAAAGGAGATATTAAAATGCCAGAAACTAATAAAACTAACACAGAAAATGCAGTCGAGGAAAAAGCTGCTGCTAAGTCCACAGCGAAAAGAACTAGAACAAAAAAAGCTACTCCTAAACCAGAGCCAAAAGCTCGTGTGTTTGACAAGGAGGAATTAATTCCTTGTATGTCAGTAACAACAGGAGAATTAATTTATCACGAAACATTCGCAAAATCTCGTACTCGATATGAGTGGCTTCAGTATGGAGAAATTACTGATGTTGAGTATCAGGACTTAAAAGCAATGTTAGCCAGAAAATCCGATTACCTGTTTTATCCTTATTTTATTGTTATGGATGAAGATTTCTTAAAGGAAAACCCTCAGTTACAGGAAATTACAAATCAGTTCTATGGATTAGATGATCCTAGAAGCTTCTTTGATAAGACACCAGATGCTTTAGAGTCATTCTTAAATAGTGCTCCTGAAGGAGTAAAAGATGCTGCTAGAACAGCTGCTGCAAAACTTATTAAAGATGGACAGCTGGATAGTATTCGTATTGTGAAAACAATCGACAAATCACTGGGAACTGAGTTTGCTAAGTTAGTGCTCTAGGAGGTGTATTATGACCTCTTATGAACGCATCTACTCTGTTTTCTTATTAAAGATCGAAGATTATGATTTTGCTGATCTATCTGATAAAGATGCCAATGAAATGCTGTTAGGTTATTTAACTGCAAGTATTTCTAAGTTTAGCAAATGTACTTCTGATCTTTCCAAGAGAGATGATACTGAAGGGGTCTTTGAAGATGATCTTTCAGATATTGAAATTGAAATCTTAGCCTTGTCTATGGTAGAAGAATGGATTCGCCCTCAGGTGAACTCTACTCTTCTTACTAAACAGATTTTTGGTGGAGCTGAAGAAAAATTTTATGCTCAATCAAATCAATTAGATAAGGTAATGGCCTTGAGAGATCAGATCAGAGTAGAAAAACAAAAAGCTTACAGAGATTATCAAACAGAAAAATTTAGACAGAACAATAGTTAGGAGAAATGTATGAATAGCAAATATGGAAATTTTCCAAAGGAGCAGATCCATGCTCATAAAAAGACTATTCAGAATTCCATCTTCAAGCTGTTATATATGCGTGAAGAAAAAGATCCTAATTTGGATAGATACTTTGCAGGATTATTATGGAAATTATCTGGATACAATAAAATCTTTTCTAATCAGACAGTCGTATTAGATCTTCTTGCTATCTTAGCTCAGGCTAGAGATGAAGCATTAAAAGAAGATTACGATCATGCAGCTTATAGAAAAGCTATTCTCGATGCTACATCACTTGTTGACCATATCAAGGAGGATGATGTAGATGAGTCTAGAGAGTTATAGAAATAGGTTAAATAATGGTGCTCATAGTACTGCTGCTTCTAAAAAGTACAGAGCCCATTCGCTGAAAGCTATGGATGTCACATTCACAAAGGACCCCGCCTTTCGGGAATGTAGGATATTAGGTGAAGATGTTGACGCAAAGTTTTTAGCATATACAAAAAACAGTATCAGTAAAGATGCAATTGATTATCATCTACAGTTTAGACCGGGTGTTAAGTATCCTTTGGGAACTTACGTAGATATTCCTGTCAATGATGATGAGGAATTTAGTACTTGGTTAATTGTTGATCATGATAATCATCCTCTTTTCTATCGGTACAATATTCTTCTTTGCAATTGGACTTTTAAGTGGGTTGCAAATGGGAAAGTGTATTCATGTCTTGGTGCGATCCGCAGCCGAAATTCGTAAATTCGTGCGCACTATCAGGGAAACTTGTTAGTGAAAAAGCTCTCTTTTTGCTGGAAACTCCTTAAAGTTATTTTACTACAACGTGGTCATGAAATATGGGCGAGCGTGAATGTTTGAAAAAAAATAAATTGGACAATCAGCCGGGAAGTCTCGAACAGAGAAACCTTCAACGAGCAAAGTAGGGCAAGTGCCTGAAAATGGGAGCCACCTAAGTTGTACTTACAATATGGTGTTGATGTGCTCTTCTCTTGTGTGAAAGCATAAGGATTTTAGTTTACATAAATAGTTAATTAAGACAGGACAGGAGGTAGCTCCTCTTTTGTTGTGCTCCTAACACAACAATTACTGTCTTTTTTATATTGAAATTTTTAGGAGGAAATTCAATGAAATACGAAACAGATTATTATAGAAATTTATTTAAAAAAGGAAAAACTTTATCAGAAATTGTAGACATTACAGGAGATGGATATCCTGAAATTCATAAAATTATAAAAGATTTAAAGGGTGGACGTTTTACTCATAATGACGTTTCACAAAAGCATAAAGACGATATGGCTCAAATGTATAGAGATGGAGTCTCTTCTGTAGCAATTGGTAAAAAATATGGTGTCAATCATAAATTTGTTGGAAGGATTCTGGACACTTATGGAATCAAAAGAATTGGTAATGGCCAAAGAACTTATAAAGTAAATGAACATTATTTTGATGAAATAGATACTCCAGAAAAAGCTTATATTTTAGGATTTTTAGATGCAGATGGTTCTAATTATATGCCTAAACAGACTATATCTATGTCTTTACAGAAAGGTGATCGTCCTATCCTTGAAAGAATTAATAAGGAAATTGGCAATGAACATCCTTTAAGATTTGTAGATAATTCTAATAAGCATGATTTTGGATATACATATCAAGATCAATATACTTTATTAATCTTTAGTGCATATATGTGTCGTCAATTACAGTCACTTGGAATGGTTCCAAGAAAAAGCTATTGTTTAGAATACCCAACATGGCTTAGAGAAGATTTACATTCTCATTTTATTAGGGGATATTTTGATGGAAATGGCTGTGTAAGAAAAAACATTATTTCTATCACATCTACTAAAAAGTTTTGCTCTAAATTTTATGAAGTGATATCTAAATTTTTTCCAGACATAAAAGCTAATTTAAGACCAGCAAAAAAGGGAAACGACTTTACTGGAGTAATTGATTTTTATGGTGAAAACGGAAAAATAGTCGCTGATTGGATGTATAAAGACGCTAATATATATCTACAACGAAAATATGATAAATATCTTTCTTTATATGTAAATTAAAACTATTTAAGCTAACGACTTAAATATAAAACTAAGAACAATTCTGGTGTGTGGACAGATTATTTGATCACGAGTATAGAAAACCAGATTTCATTCTGGGTTCCAACAAATGATGTTACAAACACCATAGACTACGATACACGATTCTTAATTACACGTAACCCATTACATCCAGTGGCATGGAAGGTTACAAAACGAGAGGATGCAGTTCCTCTTGGGATTACAAAAATTACATTAAAACAAGATGCTTTCAATGGTCACACAGACAATGTGGACGAATTGATTGCCGACTATTATAAAACCGAAGTTCCACCAACTCTTGAAACTGATGAAGACAAGCCTACGTTGCCTGATCTTCCAGATGATAAATTGGTGATCAACTTTGCTGGTGCTAAACCACAGATTAAATGTGGCGGTAGTGCTAAAAAATTCTCTACTGTTATTAAACGTGGAGATGGTACTACTTCTTCTCCTGAAAAAGTGGAGTGGAATGTTATAGTGCCACAGGGTCACTTAGATGACTTTGATATTGTTTGTGATGACACAACAGTGAATATCAAATGTCATAAAGTGTACTCTCTAATTGGTGAGACGATCACCATCCAAGCATTTGTAGATGATTTAACAGCTGAATTTCAGACGGAGGTGATTGGATTATGATAAGAGATTTTCAGAACATAGATGATGATATTATCTACAAGAAAAGGATTATTAAAGAAATTCTTTACAATGATTCTGATATTATCGAACTTTTGGATAACCCAAAACTTGATCCAAACTCTCCAGATGAATATCTGGGAATAAATATTTTTCCTGCAATTCATATTGAACCAGTACAATCTGAAGTTCAGAATTTCATTTGTTTCGACATTGATGATGTAGATATCAATGATCGGAATGGGATGATGAAAGAACAGGTATGTACTTTTAGAGTATTTTGCCACGAAGATAATCTCGCTACTCCTTATGGGGCTGAAAGACATGATCTTTTAGGATATTGCATCAGAGATAATTTTCAGTGGAGTAACAATTTAGGATTTCAAATGAAACTTACATACGATGTGTCAGGAACTACTGATACCAGATATGTTTGCAGGACATTGAAATTCCGAGTGATCACTCCAAGTAATCCTTATCAGGGACGAATGGACAACAGAAATAATGCCCATAACAATGTCTCACATGAGGAAATTCCTGACAATACGGTAGATCATGGATAAAGACCTGTCTATCATTTTCGGAGATGATTATTATATCAATGATGCAATAAGTATTCATCAGCCTACTCTTAGAGACATAAAAGAGATGGGTGAAGACAAATACTTTCAAGCTGTATTTACATTAACCTGTATTCCTAGTGATATGAAATACAGGCTTTTTAAATTGGGATTAGACTATGAAGAAGTTGAAGACTTTGATTTATTTATGCTTATGGCTCCAACTCTTGAAACTGACATATCTCAACGATTGTTCATGGGAGTTGATCTCAGTAAATTTGAGATGGCTCAAAATCAAGTAAATGGAGACCTTGTTCTTGTTGATATGGAAGACGACATCATGATTGACAAGCTAGCCTATATCAAAATATGTGATTATTTTAGATCTTTGCACGGCCTCAAACCTAAAGTAGAAATCGCTGGTAATGAAGAAACTAAAAAAATCCTTATTGAAGAAGACAAGATGAAATATGAAATGAATCAAAACAAAGAGTTTGAACCAATACTTCTTCCTCTTGTTATCTCAATGGTAAATACTGAAGAGTTCAAGTATGATTATCAATCTGTTCAAGATTTAAATATCTCAGCTTTTATGTCTAGCGTTGAACAGATTCAGAAAAAGAAACAAGCTGTTGCACTTTTACAAGGATGCTATTCAGGTATGATAGATACCTCAAAAATTAAAACCGAAGACCTTAATTGGATTAAGTAGCTCTTATGGAGCTGCTTTTTTTATACAAATTTTTAAATATTTCAAGGAGGATTAAACATGGCAAGTACATTCGACATTAATAACTTTGTCATCGATAGATGCTTACGTGCAATCATGGTAGATACAGACACAGGAGAAATCTTATGGTCTATTAATCAGATTACAGAGCCATCTATTAAATGCGAGTCTGACACAACTCAGGCTACTGATGCTCTTGAAGTTCCTATTATGGAATTCGATAGAGCTAAGAAAGCTACTTTCTCTGCAACTAACTCTTTATTCGATTTAGGATTAGCTGCTGCTCAGTTTGGTACAAAGAAACAGGTTGCTGATGCTGAGTCTAAAGTAATTGCTACAGCTTTCGAAACAATTGATATTGCAGCTGGTACTGCTGTTACATTAAAACACACACCTACAGAGCAGATTAAATACATCTATGAATTAAAAGGTGATAGCACATTAGGGAAGAAATATACTAATGGTGCAGCTGCAAGTGATGATAAATTTGTTCATGCTAAAGGAACAGATAGTGTAACATTACCAACTGGCTTATCTAAAGGTTCTCAGTTATTCGTTGAATACGAATATGAGACAGCTGAAGCTGTTAAAGTAACTAACAGTGCTACAAAATTCCCTAAAGCTGGAAAACTGATTGTACAGATTTTAGGTGCTGACGTATGTAACGTAAGTACACTGTACAATGCTTATCTTGTATTCCCACAGGCTAAGTTAAGCTCTAATGTAGACTTAACATTCTCTACTGATGGTAAACATCCATTTGAAATCCAGTGTATGCAACAGTACTGTGATAAAGAAAAGAAACTTTTCGATATCATCGTACCAAAAATGCCTACAGAATAATCAAATTTAAAAGCTGTCTTGTCAGATGATAAGGCAGCTATTTGATTGGAAACGATTTAGAAATGGAGGAATATCATGGGAGAAACGAAACAGAGAACCTGTTTTTGTTGTGGGAAGGCATATCACTACTGTCCTCATTGTGATGTCGATAGAGATAAACCATCTTGGTATTTTATCTTTGATTCAGACAATTGTAGAAAAGTATTTGATGCTTGTCAGAGATATTCTACAGGCGAATGCAATGCTGAACAAACAAGACAAAAACTGGACAAGTGTGATTTAACTAACAAATCTGACTTTCTCCCTGACGTTTTAGGCGTTATTGAGAAAGTTTTCGCTGAGACCAACAAAACGGCTCAATCCCCTTCCTCTTCTCCTTCTTCTTACTCTCGTGGTAAGAAGAAATGGAGATAGGTTTGCGGATCTCTTAGTGAAAAGAAATGATCACTGAGAGACACATAGCCATTAGGTTTTATGTGTCTCTCTTTTTTTAATTATAAGCAGGAGGAACTATGAAAACTACAAGTGGAATTACCGGGAAGACTTATGAACCGGATGAATGTGTATTTATTCCAAATATGCTTCAGAATTTTAAATACTTAAGCTATGGAGCTGAACTTTTGGATATCATTCCAGACAATAGATTCGATCAGAACAAAATTTTATTTGTTTGGAACAGAGAAGACACTAAGCACCTGTATGATGCTTGGTGTAAGCATGAATTAATTTAGAACATTATAGCAGCAGGTACTTCTGCTGTTTTTTAGTATACGGATTTTATAAGGAGGACTATGAGCGAAAAGAAACAAAGAGACAGTAAGTACAATGTTAGTAAGCGAACTGATAATCGTATGTGTGATGGGATCGTATTCGACTCTGCTCTTGAGATGAGATTTTACAGAGATGCTGTTCTTCCGGGCATCCTTTCAGGGGAAATCACCTATTGTGAACGACAGAAAGAATATTTATTACAGGAAGGATTTGAACATCAAGATAAAAAATATCTTCCTATTAAATATGTGGCAGATTTTGTACTTACATATAAAGACGGACATGAAGATGTCATTGATGTAAAAGGTATGCCAGATCATGTGGCACCTATGAAAAGAAAATTACTTCTATATAAATATCCTCATATCAACTTTTATTGGGTAGCATACTCAAAGATTGATGGTGGATGGAAAACTTATGAATATATTCAGTCTCAAAGAAGAAAGAGACGCAAAGAGAAACAGAAAAAAGAAAAGGAGAAATAACTATGGGAGAAAATACAGTAAATTTAGACACTATTATTGAGGAATTCAATAGCTCTGTAGAGGGAGCTACATTAGAACATGCTATCCCAAGCTTAAAAATTGGTCATTATGTTCCAATTGCAATAAAAATTACTGCAATTGAAGAAATCATTAAGGCATTAGGAAAAGAAAGCGAAAGCTATACTGTTACTGTAAATTCAATCAGTGCTTATCATGTATTGATCACTACTGCTCTACAGCTTTATACAAATATTGAGTTTGAAGGAGAAAGTACTTACGAGGTATTAGATTCTCTTGCTGAAGCTGGATTGATTGACAGAATCTTAGAGGAAATTGGAAAGGATTTTGAAGAATTTAAAAAGCTATATAAATTAGCTTGGGAAGACCATATGAGGAATCATAATTCTTTAGAAGCCATTGTTTCAAGGGAATTAAGATTTATTAATCTAAGCGTTCAGGAAGCTATTGTAGAAGGTGCCAAAGGAATTGATAGTACTGAAGTTATGAAAACAATGATTGAAAAATTAAAAGTAGAATAATTTAAAAAGAGTCTCATGTGAGGCTCTTTTTAATGGAAGGAGAATTACATGAGCAAAGCACAGGAAGTGTTGACGAAAATGAATGTTGCTGCAGCTAATTTGGCTGCTCAATTGGCATCAGAAAAATTGAAAGAAATTGGTGAATTAGCTGCAGCCAGCTTTTATGGTGATTACGACCCTAAACAATATGGACGAAGCTATGGACTATATGAAGCTAGTCAACCTCTGGTTAAAACTATCAGTGGGCCTGGAACAGCGAAAGGTGGAATTACTATCTCTTCTGCTTCTATAGGTGGGCACTATAATCAGAGTCCTGAAACAGTATTTGAATGGGACTTTATTGGTGGAGAACATGGTGGATACAATGTTGGAACTCCTACTTCTTCTCCTAGTCCTATGCAAACTATAGAGAACGATGTTAACAGCCGAAGAGCTGAGTTGGAAGCTAGTTGTGCCCAAGAAGCTATGGCGATCGTACAAGGGCAATATATGAACGAATTAAAAGCTGCAATGATAGCTGACTTTAAATCACAGGGGGTGAAATAATAAATGGCAGAAAGTACACAAGTAATTTCTTTTACTGCCTCTATGGGGGTTGACGTTGATCAGGCCTCTTTAGAAAAAGCTAAAAGCGAAGTAGTAAATGGTTTTAAACAAGTTCAAGTACCTATTGGTGCTAATATCAATAAATCCTCTATGGATAAAGTTGCTAAAAGCATCAGAAGTTATATTGATAAAACTGGATTAACAAATTTTCAATTTGTATATGAATCTAAAGATCTGGCCGATGCAGAAAAGAAGTTAAAGAATCTTAAAACTACTTACAATGATCTTGAAAAAATTAAGAACGACAATTTAAGCAAGGTTTCTAAACGTAGCTACGAGGACAGTGATCTTGCCACAAGAGCTGCTTCTAAGGTAAACGAAGTACAAAAAAAGACTTATAAGCAAGATAAATATAAAGATTTTTACAACGAATCTAAAACACAATATAACAAATTACATGGTAATTCTAAAAATGGTATCTCTTTAAATGATTTTAAAGAATATGCAATGGCCGGAATGCTAGCTCAAGAAGACATTGGAAAAGCTTTTGAAGAACTGCATGGTTTAATGTCAAATTCTGATTGGAGTAAGAACGATGAAATGCTCAAACGAGCTGGTGAGTTAAGAAATACTATTACTTCTAGACAAAAGTTTATAAAAGAATTGCTAACAGGACAAACTGATTTTGCAGGTACAGAAGGTTATAAAAGCCTGTTCCAAGCCCAGGGAATCGACTTAAAAAATATTTTATCTCCGATCGAAGAGGATGTTGTTAAACAGGTTAATAAGGCTCTTACTCAGGCTATGACTAGCACTGATAGAAATATCAAAAAGACTACAGGAGTAACTAATAAACTTAAAAACCAATTCAATAAACAATGGAGTGATATTTTAGCCCAAGAAGGTATTTTGATTTCTGGGTTCGACTCTAGTAAACCATATAAATTTCAAGAAGGACAAGCAATTAGTCCTCAACAATACAACGGTGCAAAAGCCGGTAGTAAGAACCTGATGGAAAAACAATCCAAAGGTGAAACTCTTACCGATGAGGAACTACAAAAAGCCGAGTATTACAGTAAAATACTAAGCAATTATCAGCCAGAAGAAGGTTCTACTACTCATGCTGTTGATAAAAATATTACACAATTCTTATCTGAAGCAGTTAAAAAATTAGAACTCCGTCAAAGGGAAGTTGATAAAGATTTTGAAATGCCTGCTGACATGAAAGACATGAGTAACAAAGACCTGATCAGTACTTTCCAAAGCGCTAGAGAATATATCCAGAAATTCAATGAAAAGATTAAGAATGAAGAAAATATCTATGCCGAGGAAGCTAAAGGTCTTCAAGAAGCTGTTAAAACTGTTGATACATACACATCTATTAAAGCTGAAAAAGGAGCTACTATTGAAACTCCTTGGTCTCAAGAAAGCCGTGAATGGTTAAGCAAAAACAAAGATGCAATTCGTGAACTTCCAAGCAGAAATGTTACTGAAACTAAGACAAACAGTGTTACAGAAGGTGAACATCTCAAAGAATCTTCTGTAAAAGTTACTGCTGACACTTCTCAGTTAGAATCTGCGTTAGCTAAGGTTGATGAAAAGATTGCTTCTTACGAAGGCAAAGATATCATTGTTAATCTTAAAGCAAACGATTCCGAGTTCAATACAATTTTACAAGAAATTAATGAACTAAGATCAAAAGAAAATATAGATATTACTATTAATTTTAAAGCTAATACAGAGAATATTGATAACATTCTTCAACAAGTAAATGAACTTCGCTCTAAGGATGCTATTGACGTTGCGGTTAATTTTAAAGGCAATGTTGAAGATCTCGAGAAAGCTATTACTTCAACTCAAAAATTTAAAGAGGATTCTAACAGCGGAGACACAAAAATTGACATCAATGTTAATGATGAAGAGTTAACACAAGCCGAAAGCAAGCTTACTTCTTTAAGAGAGAAAGCTTCTGAACCCATTAAAGTTGGTATTAATACTGATGCTGTATTAGATGATTTGGTTACTGTTGAGAAGATTATCAATGACCTAAAAAAGAATCTTGATTTAAAAGTTAAGTTCAATACAGGACAGTCTTTTACAGACAAGAAAGCTTCTGATATTGAGACCATGACAAATAAGATTGCTAATCTGGCTGACAAGTCTACTGCTTATTCTGCTAAGATCGCAGGTGCTTTTGCTGGTATTGGTAGTTCAATTCGTGAAGTTACAAGACTGGTTGATAATTTAAATAAGAAATTTAATCTTACTGGTGAGATTGCTACTGGCTTGAAGAACATGAACAAGGTTTTAGCCGGTGGAAATGTTGGTGGAGCAAACGATGGTACAGCATTAGGGAATACTAATCCTAAATCTGATCGTGTTAAAAATGCTGCTGACAGAGCTTTATCAAAGACCATTGTTAGTCAAGATCTTGAACAATATACAACAGAATTTGCGACTAAGGTTGAAGCTACAGTTAACCGAATTAGAGATTTAAAAGAAAAACATAGTGGAGATGTTTTCTTTGATAATAAAGAAATTGAGGAAGATATTAGAGAGCTTAATAGACTGAACGCTGAGCTTACTGAACATGGTAGACTTAGAAACCAATTTAAGCTCCAGAACAATCAGGGAACTGTTATCGGAGAAGGATTATCCTTAAATGATTTCAATGAAGCTAAAGCTGAAGAATTGTTCAGAGCTTCTGGTGTGAATAGTAATATTCTTGAAACCAGTATGGGTAGAAATGGAATGGCTGCTTATATCAAGGCGAGATCAAGAGATGATGGAAAGCTTGAAAAGTATGCTATTAATTTTAATCAGGATACTGGTATTGCTAGATCACAGCTTAAGAGTCGTTCTGAATATAAGAGTTTGTTTGGACAAATCGTTGGAGATATGGGTCAAGAAGTTACTAAGTTAAGTAAGTACTTGATCTCAATGGGTGGAATTGATGTCGTATGGCAAGGATTCCAACAAGGAATTGAAAGCATCAAAGAAATGGATGCTGCAATGACAGAGTTAAAGAAAGTCACAAGTGATACGAGTGATGTTTATGCTACTGTCGAAAAAGATATGTATGCTACTGGTAAAGATATCGGTAGAGATGCTGTGGAATTAACCAAATCTACTGCTGACTGGGCTAGATTAGGCTATAACACACAAGATTCTGAGAAGATGTCTAAGTGGACAGGTATTCTCATGAATGTATCAGAATTTGAGCAGGTAGATGATGCTACTAATGCATTGATTTCTATCATGCAGGGATTCGATAAGGGTGCTGATGATGTAGAGAATGTTGTTGATGTTTTGAATAACATTGGTAACTTGGAACCTATTTCATCAGATGAAATTGCTAGTTCATTACAAAGATCTGCTAGTGCTTTAAAAGCGGCAGGTGCTAATTATGAACAGTCAGTCGCTCTTACTACGGTAGGTAAATACAGTTGCCTAGGATGTGCAGAAATGCACAACCAAAGAACACATTTAATTGCATTGGTTGCCTAAAACTCTAAGCCACAATACAGGAGAAATCACTGTATGAAGGATTAACAAGTTAGAGATGTTACAATGGCTAATTTGCAGGGAAGTACCCTAACGTATTCCATAGATCATATGGTGTTAGTCGAGGGTAAACCTTCAACGATCATCCCCATGTCGGGACTCAGGCCAGTGAATAAAGGTGGAAATCCTGAATATCTGAGTCAATAGGAGTAGGACACAAACGATTGGTGTCGGTTAAATACCAGTAAACGAAAAGGTGTGATCCCTAACGTATAGTCGAGGGATTAAAACATGATCTAAACTTCACAGAGATGTGGAGAATGTATAAATGATTTAGTATAATTATATCTATTTATATATTGTATAGTGTAGTGAACTATACTAATAAATTGAATTCTGTAGTTCAGAATCCAGAATCAGTGGGTGGAAATAGACCAAGCGCCCAAGCTGCGTAGTAATATGCAGTTTAGCAAGGAGCCGTATCGGTTAAAATCATAAAGGCGTGACAAGACCGAGGCAACCGAATATTTAATAATATAGCAGAGGAGACTCTGTTTTTTTAATACTTAAATATAAGGGAGCCGTAGAGACTGTAATACCTCTTATGGTGACATAAGAGGTTCAGCTCCTCCCCTACTCTACTTTGTAGAAAGAGGGTGAAGATCCAGTCCGATCTGCAACTATAGCCTAAAAATAAAATTGCAGAGCTAAGAAGAAATTCTTAGACGCCATGTTCTACATGGTACGTACCTCTTACTGTTGGGGAAAGTAACACAGCGTTTGGCCGGTCTAAAAACAGTATCAATGAGGATTAGGGGTACCGACATGAATGTCCTCCAAGAAGCTGGTGAGGACGTTACGGGTTATATCCAAAATAAATCACAGTTACGAGATCTTATTAAAAACCAGACAAAAGTAGCATCTAATGACTATAAGGGATTCGATATGTTAAAGGACGATGGTTCTTACAAGAATCCATATGAGCTTATGTTGGGATTAGGTAAGATTTGGAATGAGATTGGTAGTTCTGATGGTGGTGATTTAAAACAAGCTTCTATTCTCGAAAAAATTGCAGGAAAGCAGAGATCTAACATAGTAAGTTCAATTCTTATGCATCCTGAGCAGTTAGAAAAAGTCTACAACGAAACACAAAACTCAGAAGGATCAGCACTTCGTGAAAACGAAACTCAACTTGATTCCATCCAAGGTAAAGTTGATCAGCTGACAGCAAGTTTCCAAGAAATGTGGAACACTTCTATTTCTTCTGATTTTATCAAAGGACTTGTAGATGCTGGAACTCAAATAACAAATTTAGTAACTAAAGCAGGACTTCTTAGAACAGCCTTTATAGGTGCTTTAGGAGTCGCAGGAGCAAAAGGAAAGCTGGGTAGGGCAAATTATCAGTTGTCCTCATGTACAATGCCCAGAGCAATCTAGTGGTAACACAGAACGAATTTGTATTGAAATGGTGATACGAATAAGAGATTGCTTAGAAAACAACCGAAACTGAAATACTTTTTGATAATTTATGTACGGGAACTGTTAAACGATATTGATTACTAACTTAGTACAGTGATGTATTAAGGGCAAGGGGTAATTCCTAAGATATAGTAATAAGATCAATATTTATACAGAATCCGCAGCGAAGCCTCTATATTAGAGGAACGTCCATCGATCATAATGGGAATCTGGTTAACTCACCTTACGAGTGACATCAGAAAGGGATGATCAGAACTGTATGCGAATGTGCCGCTAGAAAATTATCAGCATGGAAACATGCTTGCACATAGGGAAATGAATTTTATACGATATATTATAAATACTTATTAACATAATTTAATACTCTTTTTATATTGCTCTAGCAGACTTACCACATTAATTGAGTCTTAAAACACTAGGTAGAATCTGGTGTTTTAAAGGGGTAGTAAATTAGCCATATATGCATAGAAGGATAAGCAAATCATCAGCACCATCTGTTCTATGCCATTTGGTGCACCTTCCTGAAGAAAAGGAGAATTTAATATGGCAATTTTAACAAAAGCAGAAAATGGAGTAGAAAACAACAATCAGATTATGAACTTCGTAAACGATGAATTTGGATCAATCAGATGTATTGAGATAGAAGGAACACCATACTTCGTTGGAAATGATATTGCAATCGCACTTGGATATTCTAACTATCGAAACGCTGTCTCAAAGCACGTAGATGTTGAGGATAAGCTGCGTACCCAAATCGAGTACGCAGGTCAAATGCGAAATGTGACTGTCATCAATGAATCTGGTGTTTATGATCTAATTTTCAATAGTAAATTAGATTCAGCTAAAAGATTCCGTAGATGGGTAACATCTGAAGTTCTTCCACAGATTAGACGCACTGGTGGATATATTCCATATAAAAATCTGTCTGAAGCAGAGTTTGTACTTAAGGCACTGGAAATTCAGCAAGCTACAATCGCAGAGCTTAGAGGGGAACTTGAAGCTTCCAAAGAAGATATAGATTTTGCAAGATGTGTTACTGCTTCTTCTGATACGATCGACATGAATACAATGGCCAAATTGTTGCAGAATGATGGATATGACATTGGAAGGAATCGCCTTTTCGAAATTTTGAGAAGCAATGGAATCCTGATGCGGGACAACATGCCATATCAGAGATATGTTGAGAACGGATGTTTTGAAGTTGGCGAACATGTGATTTGCAATGTGATTGTTCCACAGACTTATGTAACTGGTAAAGGTCAGAAACTTGTTTACAGAGTTGTTGGGGATCTTGAAGATTAAAGTTTGGTGAGATTGTTGTTGATAAGGGGGCGGTGAAATATCGCCTCCTTTTTAAAATTAAATTTATATTAAAAGGAGTTTATGGAGATATGGGAAGAAAAAATTATAGATTAGATACTAAAGTTGTTAGTGGATATGATATTACAAAAGATTGTGGAGTTAATTCAAAAAGAGAAAGTTTATATATAACTTCTATTGACGTTGCACACTTCTATGAAAAAAAACATAGCAATGTGTTAAAGAAAATTCACAATTTTATTAAAGACTTGCCTCAATTGGGCGGGACATATTATATCTTAGATTCGTATCAAGATAAAAATGGACAGTATAGACCAATGTATAAAATGAATCAAAAAGGGTTCACTCTTTTGATGAGTAAATTCACAGGGAAGTCTGCCCTTTGTCTTACATACCAATACGTTGATGACTACTCTAAAGCAATTGGGCAGATTACTAATCTAATGAATAAAATTGCTACTCAAAGCAACGAAAATGCATAAGGTAACGAATCGTTACTCCATAAATGGAGAAAAGGCATCCCTACCTCCTAGGAATGCCTTTGTATGAAAATAATTAATTGGGCAACCAATTATTCCATGATGTTTCTAATTATAACTTATGTTTCCAAATATTGCAAGGTTAATTGTAAAAAAGAGGTATCTTTATGAACCTCTCTTCTCCTGTTAAATCCAGATACACAAAAGGCTCACTGAATTGTGAGCCCCATGTGTATTATTACTTTGAGATATAATACATATTTCTTGTTACATAATTAGTATAGAATATTGCATTAGTGATTGTCAAATATATATTTTACCAGTGTGAAAATAGGGTATTTTCCTGCCCTTGAGTAAACAGTTTGCTTGTACAGTACAATAAAGAAACTGGTAAAAATGAATTTCCAATTGGTAGTGCTCTTCTGAACATACTTAGTCCTACAAGACGTAAGGCTAATTATGAGAATATGAAGTCCGATCAAAGTAGATTGCAGGACTTCTTTAGTAACAGTATGGTTCCTGAAATTTTTGGTAGCAAGTCTGCTAAAGAAAAAGAGGATATGTTTAAGCGACTTCAGAATGAAATGAAGACTGAAAAAGGTCGTGATACAGCTAGTACTCTTTACGGTCAAGCCAAACAAAACAACTATGATCTTACCGATAAGAAAAATACTTATGGAAAAGGCCTTGAGAAGTTTAATGAAGCTGTAGAAAAATCTGGTAGCATTGCTCAATCTGCTGCAGGTGGAGTTGCAGGTGCTTTTGAAAAGATCAAAGCTTCAGGTATTGCTGCTAAGGCCGGTGCTTTTGCTGCTAATGTTGGTATTGGTTTAGCTGCTAGTGCTCTTATGCAATTAGGTGCTATGGCACTTTCTTGGGTTGGTACTAAGATTCAAAAAGCTGCTACCTATGATAAAGATAAAATAGAAGCTGCTGACAAAACACGTACAAACTATCAGGACAAATTATCTGATACAAAAACTAATATCTCTACTCTTAAAGGAAACAAAACTGAGTTTGAATCCTTATCTAAAGGTGTGGATGAATATGGTAATAACATCAGCTTAGATACTTCTTCTTATGAAAGATTCTTAAATATCCGTAAGGAAATTTTAGATACTACTCCTTCTCTTATTTCAGGATACGATGCTGAAGGAAATGCAATTGCCAAGACATCAGGATTGATAGATAAAGCGATTGAATCTCAGGAGAAGAAGCAAGAAAGCATACAGAAAAAATATGCTTCTGATGAAACTTGGGACAAATTGGTTGAAGGTAATATTGAAACAGTTAAGAAAGCCTCTGGAACTCGTGTTGATAAGTTCTGGGGTAATGACATGGACACCTTAACTACTCAGTTAAGAAATAGTCTTCAAGGAGATAAAACCAGTCAGTTAACCGCTGCTTTCAACAAAGCTGCCAAAGATGTGTTGAAATTACCAAAAGATCAAAGTTTTGACTTATATAAACAAGCTGACATGAACAAATTTATTGGTTCTTACAAGCAGATTTTGGACAAAACTGAAGACTACTTACCTAAGGGAACGGATCTTAGTGAAGAAATCGCTAAAATCTCAGGTTATGCTAAAGAATATAAAACTGGGCTTACTAAAACCCAAAAGGCTCTTGATCAATACAATCAGGATATTGCCACTTCATTGCCAGGCAGTATTACTGATTATAGTAAATTAGGTAGTCGTACTCAAAGCTTCATTACAGGATTAGGATCTAATACCTATAATATAGACACTGCGACTAGAGACAATCTAAAAGATAAAGATTGGGTTAAGGAACAACGAGAAAATACTATTGCTGCAGCAAAGAAATTTGCCGAAGATGATAAAGTACAAGGAGCTCTTGATAAGTTTATAAAAAGTTATGATAAATCTAGTAACAAGGGTGTTCAGAATTGGCTCAATAATACCAAAGATGCTTACGATAAGCTTAAAAAGGCTGCCACAGATGATGGAGTTAGTATTGAACAATTAAACAAATCTTTGGCTGATTCTTTTAATGTTGATTTCAAATTGGACGATAAAGGGAATTTTGAAGGATTTTTAAAAGATGGTAAAGATGTTCAATCAATGATTGAAGATATCAAAGAAAAACTTGGTGACAACAAAGATACTCAATCTTTCATTGATGGATTAAATCTTACTGAAGCATCTCAGGCTTTTGATATCTTAAATTCTCAAACTGAGAAATGGACAGGTAGTCTTGATCAGTTGAAAGAGCGTCTAAAATTAATCAATCAGACAAAATCTCAGTCTACTTGGAGTGATTATCTTCAAGCTAAGGAAACAGCTGATTCTGGTGATACTTACTTGGCAATGCGTGAAGCATTCAATGCTCAGAAGAAAGAACGTGACAAAGGGCTTATTGGAACAGATGATTTCAAAACACTAACAAGTGTAATGAGTTCTTCTGGTAAGACTGATGCTGCTACTTTTGATAAAACATGGGCTAAGACTACTAAGTATTTTACTTCCGATAATAGCGGTCTGGTTAAATTCTTAGATGATTTATCTGCCAAATCCCAAAAAGCCAATACTGATTTTGGTACTTTAAAGAAAACTGCTGAAGGTACTTATTCAGGAAAGATCACTAATACTGCTTCTGCTGCTAAAGCAATGGGTATGGGTATTGAACCTTTTGAAGCTGTGTTGAACCGCTTAAAGGATTACGGCGGTAAGATTGATTTCAAATCCGTCACAGAACAGTATGAAAAAGCTGAAAGCTATGTTGACCAGCTAACTAAAAAATGGGAAGGAATGAAAGATAGTGCTGGTAAAACAGCATTAGGAGAACAGATTGAAGATTACAGACAGCAGATTCTTAAACTAAAAAATGCTGGAGAAGATATCCCAGATGAGATGGTCAAGAAACTGAAGTTTGAGATTGAGATTGCTCAGGATAAAGCAGATTTTAAAGATGCAGAAAGCAAATTTGAAGGAGCTGTTGATTCTAACGACAAAAAGCTCGTAAAAGAATATGGTAATAAATATTCTAAAAAAGCATTTGAGTATGGTAATTCTATTATTACAAATGCCAAATCAACAGCTGATGACAATGGCTATGCTGTAGATTCTACCTCTAAATATGAGGCTTGGAAGAAAAAATCTCGTGAAAAAATTCAGTCTGGTCGAGAATCTGTCCAAAAAGCCCAGAAAGACTACAACAGTGCTTATGATACTTGGAAGAATGCTAAAACCGATGTTGGTAAAGCAAGTGCAAAGAAAAACCTTGATGCGGCTCAAGATACTTTAAAAAACAGAGTCAAGAATTTAAATACAACCATATCCAATCTTGAAAAAGAAACTGCTAATATGATTAGCGGTAAAAGCAATAATGGTGTTTTTAGAAAACAAATCAAAACCAAATCTGGATTAAACACTCAACTTAATAAGTTAAAATCTGGCCTTAAAGTTGGCAAAGACAATACTGTAGAAAAAACTGGAAATGATAAGATTGATAAAGAGATTAAACGTCTTGTTGATGAATACAACAAACATAAGAAAAAAGGTCAAGTTACCATTGAAGTAAAGGCTAATACAAAAAAGGCAAAACAAGATATTGACAATCTTGGCAAAGGCGGAAAGAAGTCTACAACTGTTAAAGTTGATGCAGATACTAAAAAAGCTACCAAAGAAATAGCTGATTTTTTAAATATTCCAATTGACAAAGAAGGAAAATTAGATGTAGATGCTTCTAAAGCTAATCAAAAACTTTTAGAATACCTTGGGATTAAAGTGGACAAAACCGGACACCTTAAAGGAGATATTACCGAAGCCAATCAAAAAGTTCAGGAATGGAAAAACCAAAAAGTTGTAAACACTGCACAGCTTAAGGCTGACACCTCTCTTGCTGATGGAACAATCGCTGGATGGGCAGCAAAGCATATCACCCGAATTGTTGATTTTGTTACTGGAAAAACACCTTCTGCGCCATCCGGGGGCAACAAAAGCTCAGGAAAGAAAAAAGGAACTAAAGCACACGGAACTGCAAATGCTCATGGATCTTTTATTCCAAGATCAAATACTTTTGCTCAAGGTACTGTCGATGATTTAACAGACTGGTACGATAGCGAACTTGATGATATTGAAGAGTTTAGTGCTTTTGCTCATGGAACAATTAAGAAACTTGGAAGTCGTGCTCTTGCAATGGGAACAACAAAAATTTCTGATTTATCAGAAATCAATCCTGTTGTACAGGCTGAAAAGAACAAATATTTACAAGAGAAAACAGATAAGCTCAAATCATCTGTCGGTAATGCTCACGCCAATGGTGGCGATTGGGGATTAAAACAAGATGAACGAGCTCTTACAGGAGAATTAGGAGACGAACTTGTCGTATAAACCACATATGCGACCTTATGTAGTAATACATATGTGAAAATTTATCTAATTGCTGGAAAGTCTTAAAGATAATTAAGCTACAACAGAAGGATGAAATATGCCTAGATGTGAATGCTACGAAAGTAAAAAGAATTAATTATATGGAAGCGAGGTTAAATCCCCTGCTTCTGCTACAATAGACAATCAGCAGCCAAGATCCGAATAGGATAAGGTTCAACGACTATCCTCTTATGAGGAGTAGAGCCGCAAGCTAATGGCGGTACAGTAATGTTTAAATCAAAATGATAAATTACCTGATAAATATGATAAACAAATATTCTCTCTATGAAAAATATGTAGAATGCTGTATAATTGCTTTATAAATAAATTATGGAGGGAAAATGTATGAAAAAGAAAATTTTAATTGGATGTATGCTTCTTACAGGTTTATGTTTATTTTGTGCTTGTGGGAAAAATGCTCCTCAAAGAGAAGCCAAAATCACAGACCAACAAGTAGCAAATGATTTAAAAACCGGGCTCGAAAAAAGGTGGGAGATCAGTGATAAGACTGATGATAGTAATCAATCCCAATCTGACTACGCAGCTATGATGCAAAAGTATATTGCTACTGAATTAAAACCACTAAACAAATATTCAGAAACTAAAATCCAATTCGAAAACAAGAATACACAAAATTTAATTTCTGAATATATTAAAACCTTAAATACACAAAATGATTTATTTGATGATTACACCAGTGCTCCAACAAAACTAGAATATAATTATTTTGTGTATAATAGTCGCCGTGTTGAGATTTTAAAAAAATTGGTTGACGAAACACACCTTTCTTTCTCAACAAAAAAGGATCAAAAAACCTATAATGAACTTGTAAAAGGGAATGGAGATTGTCCGAAAGGCGCTGTTCTTATAGATGACACATATAAAATTGAAAAAATCGAAGTAAAGTCTTCAGAATATGGATATCGAACTTATAAGATAAAAATCAAGAATCTAACAAATTATGATTATGATATGGCCAATATTGATATTCGTTTTTATGATAAAAATGGAACCGTAGTAAACGATCAATCTCTATATTACTATAATTTAAAAGCATATCAATCTATGTGGGAAGAAAGTAGCTTTGAAGCAAAGGATAAGATTGTCAAAATGGAAATAGTTTCTTATGGTAATTCTGATAAGGTATCCCCTGGACAATACACCTATTATGAAAGTGAAACACCATTTACCAAACCTGTTACAAAGGAATTTTAGGAGGTCAAAGACATGAAAAAAATTACTACTCTATTTGCTGGAATAGTTTTCTGCTTATGTGTAGGATCAACTAATGTTTCAGCTTCAACTTTTACTTTAACTCCTAAGCCTAAAACTATCCATGTTAAATTAGGTCAAAACAAAGAGATATGCGGAGATGCAAAATTAGATGGACATTCTATTGATTTTATATGGGGAGGTGAACTTTTAACAACAACGTGGGAGCGTTCTAATAAAAATATTTCTTTAACTTACGATAACGAAGAAGATGACGATGATTCTCCATCACTTAGTAATTTTGTATATGGAGAACGTATTGGAAAATCAAAAGTTTATCTTCATACCTTGTGCAATGTTTATAAAAATAATGATGATGACAACATAACTTCTGAAGAGCTTTATGAGGGATCATGTTCTTTTAATGTAGTCGTTAGTGGGTACAATAGCATTAAAACCAGTGGAGTTGCTTTATATAGTTATGACACAAGAAACAATGTATTTGACATAGAAATTACCAACTTGTCTAACAAAACAATTAGAATATATTCTAAAGGTGCACGATCTTATGATTGTGATTATACGAAATTTGATAGAAAACTTAAACTTACTGGCAAAAGAAAATATGTTGACATTAAGCCAGGAAAACATAAATACGTCCATTTTAAAGTCAAAGGCAGAACAACTTGGTGGAATGTGGAAGATGAAGAAGTTCATTTTAAAGTCAAATGGGGCAAGAAAAAATATACGTTATGCGCCGATTGTGAGGGCATATATAAATGGAGTAAAAAAAGATGGATTTCTATAAACAAAGATGATATATAATATAATTTCATCAAAGAGCAAAAGTAATTTTACTTCTGCTCTTTTTTCATACAAAAAATCATACAAAAAATCAGGTAAAAGATATAGTCTGAACTCATGTGAAAGCATGAGGAGTGAAAACTCTTGTCGGTGTTGCGAACCGATGAAAACATAATTGACGTGGTAACAGATGGTTTACAGTAGGGTCTCAAGGCCCAGAATTTGTGAACCTCAAACGTGGTGATATAGTATTTAATCACCTACAAACAAAAGAACTCCTAAACAAAGGAAAGACAGGAAGTAGAGCTAAGATTGTTGGCGGTGAAGGAGCATTTGCTCATGGAACTGCTCATGCTAACTCTGCTGGAATTAAAATTAAGTTTAATGGTAGCAAAACTACTACACACAAAAAGAAGAAAACTACTTCTTCTTCTGGTAAATCTAAAACCGGTTCTGGAAGTTCAGGATCTGGTAAGTCTGGCTCTGGAAGCGGTAAGAAGAAAACCAAATCTAAATCTAAGAAATCAGCTCTAGAAAATTATCTTAATAAGATAGGTAAGGCTTTTGATTTCATTGAAATAAAGATTGAAAATCTTACTGCTGCTACTGATCTTTGGACAGCTAAAGCAGAAAATGTTCATAGTCTTACTTCTGCTGTTGATGATTACGATAAAGCTTTAAAAAGTGTTGGTTCTTCTATCACTGCTAATACTAAGGGGCAAAAGAAATACGAAAAATTCTACACAAGCTTTGCAAAACAAGCAGTTAAGAAAGCTCCTAAAACAAAAAATGCTTCAAAAGCTAAGAATCAAAAAGTTCTAAAATCTTATTTTAAAAAAGTACGTAACGGGTCTATTGATATCAAAACTATTAGTAATGATAAAATCCGTAGTGCTGTTGAAGAGTATAAGAACTGGTATGATAAAGCTAAACAATGCAAACAGCAAGTTGAGGAGCTTAAGAAACAACAACAAGAACTGGTACAAACCAAGCTTGAAAAGGTTGTTAGTTATTATGATGCTATGGCATCTAAAACGTCTGCTATCCTAGAGAACTATCAAAAGATCAATGATCTTAATATTGCTCAGGGTTCAGATACTTTTGATAATAAAACAGCTAATCTAAACAATCAGATGCGACAATATCAAAATCAGAGAAATATTCAGCAACAAGAATTGAATAAATATCAGGCAGAATATGATAAGGCTAAGAAAAAGGGAATCTTAACAGATGAACAAAAGAACACATATGAAGCCCAGATTCAAACTTTTAGGAATAATATTGCTGATACTGATACTGCTATTGCAAATGCAAGAAAAGAAATTGATCAGATTAAATTTGATAGGTTGACAAGACTTGCAGATGAAGCTGAACATGCTGCTACTGCCTTAGAACATACTGCTTCTATGGCTGAAGCTCATGGTGATTATGCTACTAAGCAGTCAAAAACTGATCAGATCGCTAAAAACAATGATAGGGCTGCTGTCAATGCTGAGATCATGAAAACCGATCAGGAATTGATGAATAAGGTTGCTAAGGATTCTGAAAGATACAAAGAGCTTTATGATGACTGGTATTCAAGACGTGAAGAAAATTACTCTTTAGAAGAAAAGAATGAACAGTTACGTCAGGAAGCTATTATGATTCCTCTTGATGAAAGCAGTCGTAAGATTGATAAGAGAAATACTCGTATCGATGAAAACAACGATCTTATGAATATGTTGAATCAGGACTACTTAAACGATCCTGACACAGGTAAACTGACTACAGATGGTAAAGCTAAAATTGCTCTTCTAAGTGATAGTATGCGCCAAGAACAGCTTAATATGGCCGATCTGGCAGAACAAAGAAATGCTTTATATAAATTACATGACGATCATCAAATTGGAGATTCTGCTTTTGAAAGTAAGTTAGCTGAAATCAATAAACAACTTCGTGAGGCTGCAACAAACACCAATGACTATAAGAACCAAATTATAGAACTTGGTAAAACAACGATGCAAGCTGAAGTTGATGCTCTGGTTAAAGTTATTGATAAGCGTAAAGAGGCTTTAAATCGTAAGAAAGAATATTATGATTATGATAAAAACATCAAGAGTCAGACAAAAGATCTGCAAGCTCTTGAAGCTCAGCGTGCTGCTTTAGAGGGTGTCGAAGGTGAAGCTGCGAAAGCACAAAGAGCCAAATTAGACGCTCAGATTGCTGATGCTCAGGAACAAATGGATGATACTAAGAAAGAACATCAATATTCTATGGAATCCCAAGGATACGATGATCTGACTGAAAAGTTACAAGAATCTTTAGACAAGCAGCTTAAATCTTTAAGCGGTTCTCTGGATGAACAATCTAAGCTTATTAGCAAGTTCTTAAAACAGGTTGGAGATTCTTATTCTGATGTCTTTAAGAAGATCAATGACACTGCTATTAATTCTGGACTTATTAATGGACTAAGTGAGTTATATCATTCTGAATACAATAGTTCTGCTAATGGCAAGACACCTGAACAAAACGCAAAAGATACTCAGAACAAGAACAGCTCTGTGACTAATAATGTTGCAAATCCTGATACTAATGTAACTGGTACAACTGGTATTACAGGTTCTAAGGTTGATTCTTCAAAAGTTGAAACTGGAAATGCTAGTGCTGTTAGTGGTTCTATGAAAACACCTGAACAGCAGGAACATAATCTTATGTCTTTCAGTGTTAGTCCAGCGTCTATTACCTTAGCCCCTGGAGAAAGTAAGACTGTTACTGTTTCTGATATTGTTCCTCCAGACGGGGCTGGACAATCATTTTCTTGGTATTCTAATAGCCTAGGTTACATAACGATGTCTCCTTCAGGAGCTTCATGTACAATTACGGCTACAAAAGGAGATCATGAAGGAACAGTTACTCCAGTGTGCAAATCTGCTAATGGACTCTCTGTGAATTTCACCGTTGTAATCCAACTATCTGCCAGTCAAAAGAAAGCTAAGTCATTAGGATTAAATTTTCATATAGGAGCTGCTTACACTGAAGCTCAGCTTAAGAGTTGGTCTCCTTTAAACAATTATTTAGCTAGTAAGGGCTATGATGTTGTAAACAATCCAAAAGGTATGGAAGCTCTTGGTAAAAAACTTGGAGTAATTACGACTAAGAACTCTAAAAAGGGGAAAGAGTTTTATAAGGGAAAAGATGGGAAATATTCTAAAGCTCAATCAAATAAAATCCTTACAGCATTAAAGAAAGCAGGTGTAAGAAATGGTGGTGTCATTGATGATGTAATACCAATCTCTAAACTTAATGGTGTAATCCAAGGTAATCATGATCATGGTATTGCTACTGTTCGTAGAGACGAAATCTTACTGAAGCCAGAAACATCCGATGTGCTGAAACAAGCTGTTAAGATTTCTGAATCAGTTGTTAAAGCCTCTAAGACAAAAGATATTATGACTGATACTGGAGACTTCTCTTCTTATTATGATGCATTGATCAAAGTGGAATCTGGAGGAATGGTTGATAAGAGTGTTCTGAATGATCTTAAGGTTGTTGCAAAACAGGTTTATGATCAAGAGCAAGCTAACAAACTAAAAGAATATCATAAAATTGGTCGTAAGCCTACGATCGGTAAATAATGTAGAGCCTATGTGAAAACATGGGCTCTTTTTAAATTGGAGGAAATTATGGAAATTAATTTATTATTATTACTTATTATTGGAATTTTATTAATCGGAGTTGTGCGAATGAAATGCAGGAATAATTTGTATTCAATTTCGTTGGGAGCTCTGATGAATTATATGGATGATGAAGGATTAACTCCTTTTGATGAGCTGACTCCTGAAATGAAGTCTATGTACATCAGAGAAGAAATTGCTTCTATGAGAGATGGAAATTTATTATAAAAGTATAGAAAAAGACACCCACTGTAATTAGTGAGTGTCTTTTTGTGAGTGATGGTTCTTCTCCCTCCATAAAGTAATGATTACGTTCATTCCTTTTCAGCTTTGAGCCATCCTTTAACTCCTGTAAGATGCCCATTCTTACTAAGTTAAGAAGTAACTAAACATAGTTGTTTTTCTTACCAAAATCATCATAACATACATTGTGAAATGATTCAATTGATTTTGGTTAAGCAATAGTTTTTGTATTGGCTTTGTCTAACCTATTATGTGGATTTTGTTATAGTTTATCCAGCGCACCAAATGGGCGAGGTGTATAAACACAATGGTGCGTAGGTATTTTAAGTCTAATACAAAATTCTGTTGCTTGTTTTTTATAGGGTTATGTATCTTATTTCTTTATTAAAGAAATCACAAACGCAGTGGCATTTACAATACCTGCAATGTCACCAGCAGCTGCTAATACAGTAAGAAAAACAGTTAACATCTAATAGTTCCTTCCTACCACATACCCTTCAGACATCATATGTAAAATACGAATAAAGTCATTATATGACAATAACTTCCAAAAGTAAAGGTTATTTTTAAGAATGTACATCTTACAGGATAATTTTTAAGAAAGGAGACTTTATGTACTCAAATGCAGTAAGTTTTACTTATAACAATAAAAGTCTGTCGGACTTTTCACATAAAATGGTCATCGGATATCTTGATAAATCTGAAGATTCATTCGGTCTTGATAGAGAGATCGTAAGCGGTTCAACTACTATGAATCGTAATATCTATCATGCTTATAATACAAAATATTCGGGGAAACTTGGATTTCAGATTACTCTTCTTCATGAAGATCAGAAACGATTTACTGAGAATGAAGTATCTGAAGTTACTAGATGGTTAACAAGTCCTAAAAGCTATAGAAAATTAGAGTTTTATGGCTGTGATGGCAGCAAGAATGATGTCGTTTATTATGCCATTGTTGCTAAAGTTGCTCCTGCTCTTGCTGGAGGAATTGCTGGCTTAAAGATTGACTTTGAGTGTAATGCACCATATGGATTTGTAGGAAAAGAAAGCAATTTATTTGATCTAACAAACAAACTAGAAACACCTAATCATAATGGATCTTTAGTCCTTGATTGTGGATCAGATGAACTGGAACAATATGTTTATCCTATTATTGAAGTTGAAAGTCCTGAGCTTTGGACTGATCTTCAAATTACAAATCATTCAGATAATAACAGCACGATGCATTTATGGGACACAAAAGGTAACTATGAGATTAATTGTCAGCATCAAGTTATTAAACTGAATGGAAAAGGAATTGTATTATCAAATGTGTTTAAGATGGACACTGTACAAAAATTATATTGGTTACGACTTGTTCCAGGAGAAAATAGAATTGAAATTACAGGTCGTTGCAAAATAAAAATCAAGTGGCTCGAACCTAAGAAGGTTGGAGCTTTTTAAATTCAGAAAGGAGGCGTGAGAGTGAATTGGAATTTATAAAAGACATTTTCAATCATACAGAGCCTTATGATTTTTATCTGGTAAATCCAGAAGGCAAGGCAATTTGCGCCTTAAATAGCATTGACACTTCTACTACTTCTCTCACTGCTACTCTTAATGATAGATGGGAATTAAGTTTTAGTGTAGAAAAGTATATTGATATCAACAATGATGCAAATTTTGTCTTATCAAATGGATATGAATATCTAGATAAAGGAATGGAAATTTATATAGATCGTATCGGATACTTTGTGATCACTGAGGTCCCAAGTGTTCAGTTTGATGGATATTCAGAGATGAAGACTGTCAAAGCTGAGTCTTGTGATGTTGAGCTCGAGAATAAAGATTTAGTTACTTTCTATGTTAATACAGGAAAAACAGGAAGTAAAGAATATACTGCTGATGGGAATGTTATCGAAGATAAATTAACAGGTAATAAAATCTTAAAGCGCTATGTTGCTTTATATGATCCCAATAATCGTCAGTTAAGTTTATTAGATTTAGTTCTTGAAAACTTGCCGGGGTGGTCTGTTGGACATGTCGATGAATCTTATATTGATGAAGAGGGAAATACCAAATGGCTTATTCCTTATAAGAGACAAAATGAGAACGGAGAAGACGAATGGTTCTTCGTAAGAGGTACATTTGAAGAAGAGTCTATTAATGTTTATGCTTTCTTAACTCAGAAAGTAGCACAGGCTTATAGATGCGTGTTCACATTTGACATATTAAATAGGAAGATCAATTGTTACCATATTAGTCAACTTGGTAAGGACACGGGTATTTCTTTAAGTACAACAAACTATATTGATTCCTTAAGTGTAACTGGTGCAACAAATGATGTATATACACAGTTTAATGTGGCCGGTGGAGAGAATCTTGATATTAAATATGTAAATTTTGGTGAAATTACCATTGATAATTTATCATATGTTCTTAAAGAACCATTGGTTTCTAAGGATCTGATTGACAAATATGAAGCTTATTTGAAATATAGAGGAACACATTGGGATAGTACCAAGAATGAAAAAGTAACTTATACTCTTGATGATGGAACTTCAAAAGAAATGACTCGTAGAGAGTATTATTCTTATCTCACTAGAATGTGGGGCAAATACAAGAAAGTTGCTGATGAAATTAAAAGTCGTGTTCCTAATGATGGTTTAAAAACTGATTGGGATACATTCAAGGAAGATGAACTTCAAAAGCAACTTGACATCTATATAGATGCTGTTAATTTCATTTTATTAGAGTATGGATATGCTAAAAAGAATAAGAATGGTGAGCCCATTAAAAAAGAAGATGGCACATATGAGACCATTTTAACAGGTGATGAATTACAACTTCAGATGCGAAAAGATGGTTGCTGGTATACTTATACTGCTTATGTTGATGGAGTTATTCCTAACATTAAGATTGCCATTGATAACATTTACAAGTCTGATGATGATAAGGTAAAGCCGATCGACAAATGGGAAACTCAGTGGGAATTATATGGAGTTGATGAGTTAAAGATTAAAATCAAATCTTATCAGAACACATTAGATACCCTAAAACAAAATGGCTATAATAAACCCTACGAAGTTTCTGAAAACACAACAGATTATTACCAAGTTTATCAAGAGTACAGTCAGCATTTGGCTGATGCTCAAGCTGCTTTACAAGAGCGTGAGTCCGAATATGAAACCGCAAATAAAAAAGTTGAAGATAAGTTAAATGCTCGTACTTCCCTAATTGACGAATGTAGTCTAAAGAAAAATAAAAGTTTTGGGTTTATAGATAGTACAGAAAATTATAATACCCTTGGGAAAACAGTATTAAACCTTTATGTTACAACCGATTATGTAAATGAGAATTATTTAATCACAAGCCTTGATGATATTGAAGCCTATGTTGATCGGGCTGAAGATTTATATCAGGCTGCAGTTAAGGAACTGTCTTCACAGGCCCAGCCACAATATATCTACTCTCCTCAGATTGAGAATCTATTATGTGATGAGAATTTCTCTCCTTATTTAGATCAATTGGTTCTTGGAGATTATATCTGGTTAGAAATTGACGATGGGAATGAATTTGGTGGTCATGGTAATTTAGAGAAATTCAGATTGTACACATTTAGTTTTAATCCTAAAGACCCATCTGAAAAGTTTGAAATTTCATTTACTAATATGATCAAATCTCAAGCAAAGCGAGATGATGAAGTATTCTTATTAAACTCTTCTACAAAGAATAGCAGGAATTCTATTAAATCTAACACCTACACAGGCGTAGACGAAAGTATCAATGCAATTCTTACTCCAGAGCTATTAAAAGCTTTGACAGGACAATTGGCTTCTTCTCCAGGTTTCTCTAGTGCTGTAGGGAATGTATGTGAATATATTCAATGCCAGCCTAACAGTGTTTTAAATATTACAGCAAACCAAACAAATGTAAAGAAAATTGTTGGTACAGAAGCTGAGTTTGAGAAATTCTTTTCTAAGTATATTGATGCCGATTATATTAATGCAAGAGTTGTTATTGCTAATGTTGGTGAATTTAAGAATTTAACAACTGAAGTAGCAAACATTAAAAGTGCAATCATCGGAGCTTCTTCTACAGAAACAGGTATCGTATTCAACCTTTCCTCAGCAAATGCAAAGTTTGACAGCGCATGGATCATTAATGGTATCGCAGGGAAAATGACGATCGGTGATTTAGCCGCAGGCGATATTACAATCTCTGATACAATGCGAATCTTATCTGAGAACGGCAATTTTATAATGAACGGGTCTGCCATGCAATTCTTAGACACTGAAGGCAATGTTGGAATTCAAATTGGTTATGATACAAACAAAAATCCTAGCATTATTATCAAAGACGATAAAGGTGCAACGATCATGACAAGTCAAGGTATTACTAAGGATGCGATTGCTGATGGATTGATTGTAAATAATATGCTTGGAGATAAATCTATATCTAAAGATAAGCTAAACTTTCCTATCGTTGAAGCGAACGCACAAGGCGGAGTTGATATCACACAGATTTATGATGGCAAAGGCGGTTTGTGGGGAGCTGAGTATACGACATTTAAGGAAAGTGTAAATAGTACATTGGATAATTTTGATTCTCAAATGAATGAGATGGGTTATAATATCATTCTTACTTCTTCTACAGGAGCAAGGCTTGGTGTGGACGGAACATCTACATTGAGTATCACATTAACAAAAAATGGTACAGATGTAACAAGCGAATGGTCAGAAAATCACTTTGAATGGTGTAGAAAATCGTCTGACACAGATGGAGATACTTATTGGAATGAACAGCACTCTGGTATGAAAAGTGTTGTTGTAAATAGACAAGATATTATGAATGGAGCGACTTTTGGTTGCTCTTTTGTTGTTGATGGAGAAACATTGGCAACTACTTTAAATTAAGGAGGAAAATTATATGGGAAAAGTGCTTGCCTATGGCGAGATTACAATTACAGACTTAACAGATGGGAAGCAGATACAAGCATATGTGACATCGAACCAACCAAATTTTGTATCATACGATCCCAATGCAACTACAAAATATAATCCTGACTGGTCAGCAAGTAAATTGGTACTTACGCCAGTCATTTTTATTGATAATAAACAGGTGTCATTAACTCAGACTGGGCTAAGCATTACTTGGCAGAGAAAAGTTGGATCAGCAGCATCTACAAATATTGTCACAGGAGAAAGTGTATCTAGTGGAGTGTTAAGTGTTAGCAAAAGTATGTTAGTGCCGAATAGTTCAGAAATGATCACCTATATTTGTAGTATCGTTTATACTGATCCAGATACACAAATTAAAGCAGAAACAAGATGTCAGATGTCCTTTACTCTGGTGAAACAAGCTACTGAATTATCCGACTGTAGCATTACTGGAGATACAACATTTAAATACAATGGAGATGGAGCAATTACTTCTGCTTCTTCTATTACATTAACTGCTGTGTTAACAAATACTTCTGTAAAACAGTGGCAGTATAAGAAATCTGATGGAACATTCGCTGCCTATCCTAGCGCTGGCACAACTACTACTCTTACTGTAAATCACAATGATGCAGTGTTTGTAAATGATGTGGCAGTTATTAAATTACTTACAAATGATGATAATGTTTATGATATTCATCAGATTGTTAAGTTAAGGGACGGAGCGGCAGGTAAGGATGTTTATAGTTGTGTATTAAGTAATGATACACAATCTGTGCCTTGTAACGCCAATGGCGGATTATATAGTTCATCTCTTACAGGTGCTGATACTACAATTACTATCTACAAAGGTGGAGTTGACGACTCAGCAAACTGGACTATCAAAGCTACTCCAAGTAATGGTATCACAGGTACATGGGATGGAGACACAAGAAAATATACTGTTACAGGAATTACTGTTGATTCTGGCTATGTTGAATTTGTATGTACTAAATCAGGTCAGGCAAATATTACAAAAAGATTTTCTTTAAATAAAGACAGATCTGGTAGTGATGCAACTATTTATCAGGTAACAGCTGAAAGTAATATTCTTAAACTAAATGCTTCTAATGTACTTAGTCCAGCACAGGCTAAGTTCAGTGCCTATAAGAGAATTGGAAATACTACAGCTGCTACAGCTTATTCTGGAAGATTTAAGATTTCTGAAAGCACAGATGGAAATACATATACAGTGAAATACACATCAAGTTCTGATCAGACCAGTGTTGACTATACACCTTCTAGTACGAGTATTAAGACAATCAAAGCAGAATTATATGCTTCTGGTGGTACAACTACATTATTGGATACTCAGACCGTAACAATTATTGCTGATGGTAAAAATGGTACAAATGGTACAAACGGTACTTCTGCTGTAAGTACAGTTCTTGGAAATTACAGCGAAGTAATTCCTTGCAACCCTAATGGAACTGCCAGTGCAGCTAAAGATATTACAATTCCATATTCTTGCTATAAAGGAACGACAAGAATCGCAGGTAAAGCTACTGTAGGAACATTACCAAGTGGAATAACTGTAAAATCCAATACAGATGCAACTGCTTCTGCCGAAGGATCAATTATCTTAGCTGTTGCTAGTGGTGTTTCTTTGGCAAGTGCTATGAGTGGAGATATTACTATTTCTATAGTTGCAGCAGGATTAACATCTACGCATAAATTTAATTGGAGCAAAAATACGAAAGCTACAAATGGCGTAAATGCTATATTATTCCAAGCTTATGCACCTAATGGAAATCATATTATCAATGATAGCAACACGGTTTTATTACAAACGACATTAACAAATGGTACAACCACTGTCACTTCTGGTGTTACATATCAATGGAGTAAATATGTTAGCGGAGCTTATCAGAATATCGCAAGTGCTACGTCTGCAAGCTTAACAGTAACGCCTAGTATGGTAGATTCTGTTGCTTCGTTCAGATGTAATGCTGTTTATGGCGGTAAAACATATTCTGCGTATGTTAGTGTTATTGACCAGAGTGATCCATGTTCAATTAATGTGCTGAGTTCTTTAGGAGATCAATTGATTAATGGACAGGGTGCAGGTGCTTTATATGTAATCGTTACAAGAAACGGAAAAGAAATTGATACATTGAAATCTACAACATTCTCTACTTCTGCTCCTACAAAGCCTGCGAGCGGGGATTTTTATTATAATGTAGATGCTTCTGCTAAAACAGTTACTTTAATGAAATATAATGGAACAGCTTGGTCAGCAGCTACTGGTAACGATCTTCCAAAATATACTTACAACTGGACTCGAAGGGATAAAAAAGGGGTGGAATTAGACACAGCTTCTGATTATGCATCTGGAAAAGCAATTTTCTTAGATTCATCTGTTGTAAATGGGAAAATGATTTTCGGCTGTGAAGTCGTTGACGATAGTGAATAGGCAATAATGTCAGGGCGTACATTATTGTCTTTTTTTAATGTACGCCCAATTATCGTTAAGGAGGAAATATTTGAATGGGTAAAACTTTAGGCTATGGTGAGTTTACTGTTGCCAACGTGACAGAACCTTTCACAGTCATGTTAACAAATGAAGCACAGCAATTCGCCACAGATTCAAATAGAAAAGTAACTTCCGCACAAAGTTACTATACAGACATTATTGTTATTCGTGGTAGTCAGGAGCGGACTGATTACACAATTGGAAATATTACTTCTGGCAGTGGGATTACTGTCAGTAAGAGCAGTAAAAGAGTTACATTTAGTGTGAGTGCTGGTACTACTATCGGTGCCGATACGGGAGTAATCGAGATTCCTATTACGCTTGATGGGCAGACTGTTAAGAAACAGTTTTCCTGGAGTTGTGGGAAACAAGGACCCCAAGGTGTTCAGGGTAATGATGGGAATAGTTTTGCTTGGAATATGTTAAGTGAAACAAATTGTGGTAAAAAACATTGGGGAACAGAGTCTTCTGGCGGAAAATATTCTGTTGAAGATTTTATTACAGAAGATAATATCGATGCTGTAAAACTAATTTGTACTGAGGCTATATCTACATCAAATTGGTCTTATGTTTCATTTAAAGATATTAAGATGTTGAAACAACTGAAACCATCTACAAAATATACATTAAGTTACGATATTAAAGCAAACAGATCAGGAGCTATAAGTCACTCTATATGTAAAGGAAATGTAAGTAATTTTTGCACTAATACTGTCGTTGTAAACAATATAATTGGGAATGAAACGTGGCAACACATCTCAGTAGTTTTAACTACGAACGATTTAAAAACAACACCTACAAACGAAATTCTATATCTAGGCAGAAATGCTTTAAGTAATGTAGGTTATTCTATCATCAAAAATCTCAAACTAGTTGAAGGAGATATCGACACTCCTTGGAGTCCATCTCAATCAGATATCGAAGGAAAAGGCGTTGTAGAAACAGTTCAATACTACCTAGCAACATCTCAAGCCTCTGGAGTAACTTCTTCTACTTCTGGTTGGAGTACGGACATTACAACTCAAAAACTAACTGCTGATAAAAAGTATTTATGGAATTGCTACCAGACTAAATATAGTGATGGTACGAGCGAACCTATCAGCACACCTAAAGTTATTGGAGTATATGGGGATAAAGGAACGAGTACAAAGATTATTAGGACTGGTTATAAATACACTCAAAATAATATTGATACATTCTCTGCTTCTGGATATTCAAGAACTTGGGATACCGCAGACGCTACAACAGGACTGAAAGTTGGAGACAATGTATTATTAAGAGTTAAGAACACTACAAAAGGCTCTGACTGTTTAATCTTTGCAAGTATTACTGCCATTCCAAGTAATTATAGTCTGACTTGTACAAGCTATGGTTTAATTGATAATGGAGCTGATGGTCAGGATGGTGAAGATGGGGCTGGATTTCATTGGAATTTGTTAAAATATTCTGGTGATTTGTCAAAACAAGTTCTTGGTGGTGCAGGAACCTACACTGCTACAGTAGAATCAATTGAAGACAAGACAACTCCTAGCGGACAAGCAGAAAAAATCACTTATACTGTTCAAGGTACTGGTGGTAAATTTATTCAAACAGGTAAATATATTAAAGAGGGTGACATCAAACAAGGTAAAACTTACACTGTTTCTGTATGGTGCAAATGTAGCTCAATTAAAAGCACTGGTGTTATTAATGCTGAGTTCTTAGATAATAAAACATATGTAAACCCTACATTATCTACTGAATGGCAACAGTATGTAGTTACAGGTGTGGCAAATAAAGATGTTACTTCTACTTCTTCAGCTTCTGCTATTTCTTTCTACTATAGCGATAATATGTCAGTTGGAGATATTTTCTATATTTCTTCTCCTAAAGTTGAAGAAGGTGACAAAGCTTCGCCTTGGTGTACAACTTATGAAGAAACTCTTGCCAAAAACCTCTCTATCACACCTTCATCTCAATACTTCAAGTCTACAGACGGTGGTAAAACATTTGCACCAAACGCAATCACAATTAAACCTACTATTCAAGGAGAAATCAGTTTTGGTAAATGGCAATACAGCATTGATGGTGGAGTTAGCTTCACTGATGTTGTGAGTGGACAGAAAGGCTTGACGATCAGTAATAATATGTTGGCTGTTAGCAAAGATAGTAGTTTATACAGTGATGCTGTAACTATGATTACTTTCAGAGCGGTTGCCGATGATAGTAGTTTTTATGATACTTGTAGTATTGCTAAGATTTATGACGTGAGTGATATTGGTGATGGTAGGAATTTATGGATTACTAGAGATAATATTACGTTACAAGCTTGTGAAAAAGATAAATATATATATACAACGACTGGTACTTCAACTGTTTGCATTGGAGCCGATGGTAGTTCAGTAGGTACAAACACTATTGCGTTACAGACTGGAACTAAGTATACAATTTCATTCGTAATCAGTTCTCCATCTGAGGTAGGCAATGCTCGGTGGTATTTTTGCACTGCGTTAAATAGCACAGGTGTTAAAAATTATGGTGGATATGGTGTAAAATTAGTTACAGGCGAGAATATTGTTAGCCAAACAATTACTGTAGATACTTCTTGTGATGCAGCTGGGTTAGTCTTGTATCATCTTCCAACTGGTTGTGTTATTAAAGATATTCAAGTAGAAAAGGGTTCTTCTCCTACTGGTTGGACACCTGCTCCAGAGGATCTTCAAACAGCGATTTTATCTACCAAATCAGAGATATCTGACGTGAGTTTAAAGGTAGATAAAAACAAGCAAGCCATTGAGCAAAGAGTGGAAAAGACTACTTATGAGCAAGATTTGAACTTGGTTAAAGGTGATATTAGCAAAGCGAATGAAGGACTGAACAAATGGAGATATGAGATTTATCCTAAGAGTTTGTTTACGGATAAGCCAGAGGATCAGAGAAAAATCAGTCTAGACGTATTCGCCAGAAATAAAAATATTATACCAACTCAAAGTATATTATTAGATGACACAAAACTCGGTTACTTTAATTACGATGATAATTACATTGGTTACGCAGTAACATTTGTTAAAATGTCCGAAGCTACCAAATTAGAAACAACATTTGTCCATGATGATGCAGGATCGTTTTATTTAAACGGGAAATTAATATGTACAAATGGCACAAATAATTTTTATAGTAGTGCAACACCTGATACTGTTTCATGTACGTTAGTAAAAGGATGGAACTGTTTAGAGGTTGTAATAAATGAAGGTGCTGGAAGCAAAGGATTTAAATTTGGAACAGTATTATCTCAATTAAGCACCTGTCAGCTAATGAACTGTTACTATGCAATGGTTACTGGGCGTGAAAGTCAGATTACTAATACATTAGTCCAGAATACCATTGATATTGAAGGTGTTAGTACAAAGGTTGGTAAGGTCACAAGTATAATTGGCGAAAATGGTGAGAATTTTACCGACTTTAAGAATGACTACAGTGATTTTAAACAGACGATGAATGGATTTAAAACTACTGTTGGTCAAACTTATGTGACCAAGGATGATTTTAATGGACTTGAGATTGGTGGAAGGAATTTGTTGCTGTATTCTCAAACTGTTAGAGCACATAATGATTATTATAACGTTGGTTGGTTAACAGACGAAGTCGAAACATTTAACGGATGCCCTGTATGGTCGGTTAAAAATCAATGGGGAAAGTTGGGATGGTCGTTCAAATCGCATGTTATTGATAGGGGATTGGTTAAAGTTGGAGATACACTGACATACTCTCTATACGCCAAAACAAATAACGCATCTGGAAAAAGAATTGCATGTTCGTACCGATTCAAAGGAAACGCACAGGGTTATTGGTTCAATGATTCAGCTTTTAATGTTGATACAAGTTGGGCAAGATATTCTGTTACATTTACAGTTACAAAAGATATGCTGGCAACTGATACATATATGAACGAAATTGGGTTCGGAGAAACAGCTTCTATGTCTGGAGACGATAAAGTATATTACGCATGCCCTAAACTTGAGCGTGGAACAAAAGCAACAGACTATACACCAGCTCCTGAAGACAATGAAATTAATGGTCAGAACTTAGTAAGTAATTTGTCTAGTAATTGGGAGCAAGGATCAGTAAGCTATGTTGCAAATTCGACATATGCTTCAATTAAAACAGTTCTAGCTACACGTCTTCGCACAGAAGATGTATTTTCTGTGTCTGGGAATGTCACTATTTCTGCTGGTACTTCCACCAATTCATCTAAAGAAGAATTGAATTTCTATTATGTGCTGTTTGATGTAAACAAAAAAGCGATTGGTGTTCCAGCTAGTGGTAGTGAGTGGCAATCACTAACAAGCCCCAAAATAATCAACTGTGGTGACGCAAAATACATGGCAATCATTCTTCGTTGGGGTTCTGGCTCTACAGTCATTACTCCTTCCAACATTTCGCAAATCTGCTTAAAAATCGAACGTGGTACTTCTGCTACACCTTTCACGCTTGCGCCTGAAGATGTAAATGGAAAGATCGTAAATGCCGAAACTATTGCTAATCAGACCGCTAATAAATTCAGTTGGATTGTCAAAAGTGGGACAAGCGCAAGTAATTTTGAAATTACTGATAAATTCATGAATCTTGTATCAACAAACATTAATCTTGATGGTATTGTAAGCTTTATGAATACTGCTAAAGGAGATGGCAGAAAGAATCTATATAATCTAGATTACTCTAGTTTTGAAAATGTTGCCTCACAAGAAGATGCTATATGCTACGCAAAAGATAACGGTGTAACTTCTGTTGGCATTGATAGTTCGGTATCTTATGATGGAGATAAGTCTCTTAAAATTAGTTATACTACTGCAAATTTAAACTCAAGTACAACACCATTGTATTTAGGAAGTTCTACAAATAATTACGGTTGTGTAAAAATACAAGCAGGCAAACAATACATACTTTCTTGTTATGTAAAATCAGATTCTACTACGGGAATGTTCATGATAGATATTCAGGGACATGATACCCCAGACACTAAAACAAATGGACTTTATCTATCTAACATTGATCCGAGAAGATTACCAGGAAGTTCTACTGGTGTTAATCTAAGTACGGATTGGCAACGAGCTGTTTGTGCAATTAAAGTCGCAGATAATGCAACTGGATTATACTGGTCTGTAGTTCCTCTTATCTGGGGGAGACCAAGCAGTTCTAGTGCGCCTAAAACTTTTAATGTATGGGTAGACTGCATTATGTTGGAAGAGGTTGATTCTATTTCAAATGAACCTGGTACTTACATACTCGATAAAGAAACTATCATAGATGGTGGAAGTATTAAAACCGATACTATTACTGGTAATCAAATTTTGGCTGGTTCTATCACGGCAGATAAAATTGATGTTAATAGTATATTCGCTCAAGATATCACCGCAACAGGCACAATAACAGGTGCAAACTTGATAGGTGCGACTGGTACGTTTAGTGGACAGATTACTGCTACGCAAGGTAGTATTGCAGGGTGGACTATCATTAAGGATAAGATGTATACGACAGGATCTGGTAAATATACAGGTATTGGTAAGTACGGAAGTGCTTATGCTTTCTGGGCGGGTGCAACAAGCAATGATAACGGAAATAGTGCCGTATTTAAGGTTGGTCACACTGGTAAATTAACTGCCACAGATGCAGATATTACGGGAACAATTACTGCTACGAATGGTAAGATTGGTCGCTATGATATTACGTCAACATATCTGATGACAAACAGCGGAAGTAATGCATCTGGTATTGGTGGAAATCAGGCTTTCTGGGCTGGTGCTGAAGATAGCAATTCTGCTCCTTTTAGAGTTGGGTATGATGGAGTTTTGTGGGCAGAAAATGCCGCCATAAGAGGAAGTATCGAAACTGGAAATTTAGGAGATGAAGGAGATACTGTCTCTATAATAAACGGACATATAGGAATACAAGGTACGTCAAATAATGTTGAAATTTATTCAACTGGATTTAAATTTGGTATTGATGGGGACTATTATTTAATGTCAGTTTCAGAAGGAGTCAAATGCTATCGAAATTTGTATGCAACAGATTTTGTAGCGGACGGTTGGCTTTATTGCTCAGAAGTGCATAGTTCTGGTGCAGTTGTCATTGGTGCTGATAGCGAATCTTTTTATTGGGCGCATGGGTACCAAATTGCACGTGGAACATCGTGGGGAGGTGTATGTGTCGGTGATGATAGTCAACAATTGCGACTTTATGGTTCGTCTATCTGGGCATCACACAGCATTTCTACTTCAGACGAAAATCTTAAAGAAAACTTTACTACTCTTGATCAATATGAAAATTTCTATATGAATCTAAATCCTATAGGGTTCAATTACATTGGAGATTATGATGGTAAGAAAACTCATTTTGGATTTGGTGCTCATAAAACAGAAGACGTCTTAGAATCCGAGGGTTATGATGCTGATAAATTTGCTGTAGTAACACATAGACCTCTTGTACAGGAAGATATTGAAAAGCGTTTTGGCAAAGATGTTGAGGTCGATATTGAAACGGAATATGGTGTTTCTTATACAGAATTTATTGCATTAAATACCCATATGATTCAAAAGACACGAAGAGAACTTACCAAAGTCAAACAAGAAAAAGCCGACCTAGAAACTCGATTACAAGCAATCGAGGCAAAGCTTGGACTTTAAAGATAAAAAGCAGAAATCCACTAGGTCTTTAGCCTAGTGGATGAATGTAAATGTAGATAGAGAATAATATACATGAGTGGAAATAAAACAAACAAAAATTATAAGAGTAGAAATCATAGCAAATTCATTCTTACATATCACATTATATTTGTTTGTAAATATAGGAAGAAACTCCTAATTAGATATGGAGAAGATATAAAACAGACAATGTACAACATCAGTAAGAGATATGATTTTACGATTAAAGAAATGGAAGTTGATAAAGATCATATTCATATGATGGTTGAATCTATACCTAAAATATCTCCACTTCAAATAGTAAGAGTTCTAAAACAACAATCCACTATCCAAATGTGGAGGAAATATTCTAAGAAACTAAAGAAACATTATTGGTCAGAAAATACATTTTGGACAGATGGATATTTTGTTTCTACGATTGGAGAAGTAAGTAGCAATACATTGAAACATTACATACGAAATCAAGGGTGAAATTCTATAACATCTTCAATTTTGCAATTAAGAAATTTGCATATGTTATCAATAGTTCCTAATGATACATATTCATTTTTTGACATTTTAGCAAGAGTGGCTGCACTGAAACCGACAGACTTTCTTAATTGGGTTTTTGTCATATCTCTTTCTAATAATAATCTAAATAATGGTTTATAACTTATCATAATGACACCTCCTTGATTTAGATTATACCATAATAAATTTATCTATCAAGACAAAATGTTTAGAAATATAAATATTTTGTTTGACATCGTGTTTGCAATGTGTTACATTATGTTTAGAAATATAAACAAATTATTTAGAAAGGAAGTGATTGTAGATGTTAATAGCTTATAAATATAGGTTGTATCCTAACAAAGAACAAAGAGAATATTTTGCAAAATGTTTCGGTTGTGTACGATTCATCTATAATCGTATGCTTTCTGATAAGATTGATTACTACAAAGAGACAAAAAAGAAATTGAATAATACACCTGCTCAATATAAGAAAGAGTTTGAATGGTTGAAAGAAGTTGACAGTCTTGCTTTAGCAAATGCACAGATGAATTTACAAACTGCATACAACAACTTTTTCAAACGACCAGAAGTAGGATTTCCAAAGTTCAAGAGCAAGAAAAATCACTACTACTCTTATACTACAAATAATCAAGGCGGAAATATTTATATATCAGATAGATATATTAAACTTCCTAAGATTGGATTAATAAGAATAAAGAAACATAGAGATTTTGAAGGGTTGATAAAGTCAGTTACAGTTTCTAAAACTCCATCAGGTAACCATTATGTTTCGGTTTTGGTAAATCAAGAGGAAAAAGAAAAATTACCTGTTGTAGATACTCAAATTGGAATTGATCTAGGAATCAAGGAATTTGCAATTACTTCTGATGGAGAAATGATTGAAAATCCAAAATATCTTAGAAAATCTGAGAAGAAATTAAGAAAATTACAAAAGGATTTATCTCGTTGTCAAAAAGGAAGTAAGAATAGAGAGAAATGCAGAATCAAAGTTGCAAAACAACATGAAAAAATTGCTAACCAAAGAAAAGACTTTTTAAATAAATTATCTCATAGGCTTATCATGGAAAACCAACAGATATGCTTAGAAGATTTGAAAGTCAAGAATATGATGAGCAATCATAAATTAGCAAAATCAATTGCAGATGTATCTTGGAGTGAATTTGTTAGGCAATTAGAGTATAAAGCGAATTGGTATGGACGAGAAATAATTAAAATAGACACTTGGTTTCCATCAAGCCAGATATGTTCTAATTGTGGTCACAAAGATGGCAAGAAAGCATTATCAATAAGAGAATGGACTTGCCCAGTCTGTGGGACGCATCATGATAGAGATATAAATGCATCAATAAATATTCTCAACGAAGGTTTGAGATTATATAACGAAAATAAAACCGTAGGAACTACGGGGATAGCCTAGAGAAACTTGTCTCGTTAGAGATATTGACTAGGAAGCAAGCAAGTCTTTAGCTTGGTTGCGGTTCACGAACGGATAAACAACTAAATAAAACATAAATTTGATCGTACATAGAGCAGTTTTCGGACTGCTCTTTTTGTATGCTCAAAAACAGAAAGAAAGGTGAAATACATATGGTATACACAGTTAAATTAGATAGCTCTGACGACAAAGTATTTAATCTTATGCAGTTTAATAGCATGACTTTTGACATGGAATGTAAACTTGTCGTTTGCACAGATGATCTAAAAACGGTTAAATCAGCATTTACAAACTTTAAAACATTAGACATCTACAGAGATGATGTACAGATTGCAACTTATACATGCTTTAACAATTATAAAGAAATCTCTTTACAGCAGGGATTATATAACAATTCTAATGGAGAATGGGAAGATGCGCTGATTGTATCTCTTACAAGAGCAAATATTGTAGAACAGGTGCAGCGACTTGATGAAAAAGTTAATCAGATCGTTGACGTTAACACACTAAGCCTTGATGAGTACAAGAACTATCTACAGGAGAAAAACAAAGCTGCTCTCGCTGAGTTCTTAGCAAGTCAGAGTGTAGAATTCAATGGTAAGCCTTATGGAGTATCTGAAGAAGATCAGAATGAAATGGCTCTGAACTTTATGCAGTATCAAGCTCTTACTACTGCTGGTCAGCAAGTAACTCTTGAATGGCATAGTAAAAAGAGTGCGTGTGAAACATTCACTGCTGAGGAATTTGTGCAGTTAACAGCAATGATCAAAGCATTTATCTATCCTTATTTCCAACAGATGAATGTAACCAAAGCGCAAATTTTCAGTTCTACTAGCAGAGAGGAATTGGACAAGATTGAAATTAAATATGAAGTAATTCCTGTACAGTCAACAGAACCTACTACTCCTTCAGAGGGAAAAGATTCAGTTACGACTGATAAGACAGATGAAATAGGAAAAGATTCAGTTACGACTGAAGAATAATTAGTTTAACAGAGAAAAGGAGAAAATTAATATGGAAATGACAAATATGCAGGCAGATATGATCTTAGGACAGTTAAATACAATTTATGCATTCCTTATGAAAAACAGTGAATTAGTACCATGTACTTTAAGTGCTGGGCTTGCCAAGAATATTAGAAAGATTCAAGAAGAGCTGAAGGAATATTTTGAAGAAAAACACAAACTCTTACAGAAATATGATATCACTACTGATGCCCAGATCAATAGCACAGAGAACGGGCAGAAATTTTTAGCAGAGTTTAATCCTTTAAGCATGGAAAACTCAGGGGTTGAGTTCCATAAGATGAGAATGACTTTTAGCGAAGTTTGTGATGTTATTGAGAATTGTCAAGGAATTCTTGAGGGAGACATCATGATTTTACAGCTTATTTGTAAAGATGAAAGTGAGAACGAAGATCAAAAAGAAGGTGAATAAATAAAATGCTACATGTAAAGAAATCATGTAAATATCTTATCTTATTCCTTATTGGAGCATTTGCTTATTGTGGAATTGAAATCATCTGGCGAGGATACACACATTGGACAATGGGAGTGTTAGGCGGTACTTGCTTCATTCTTATTGGGCTGATTAATAACAGTCATTTCTTCTATCATTTTATGCCATTTCGTGAGCAGATGGTTCTCGGAGGATTGATTGTTACTGTAATGGAATTCATAGCGGGTTGTATTTTAAATTTATGGTTAGGTTTAGGCATTTGGGATTACTCTCACATGCCGTTTAATCTGTGTGGGCAGATTTGCTTACCTTATACAATTTTATGGATTCTATTGAGTGCAGTGTGCATTGTTATGGATGATTGGTTGAGATATTTATTATTTGGAGAAGAAAAACCAGAATACATATGGTGATTTTAGTTGAGAAAGAGGAGTGATTTTATGTGTTAGGTAGGTAAAAATAGAATGATAGAAAATTGGAATATTATAATTAATTTCTTATCTCAAAACGGAACTGCATTGATAGTATTTATCTTTGCAGTTCTTTTGTTTGCAGATAAATTTTTTGATGTTACTTCTAAACTAAATGAGAAGTTTGGTTTTGAAACCAGAGTTTCACTAGAAAAGAAACATCAAAAAGAAGTTATCGAACAGCAACGCTTAATGATAGATAAGCATACAGAAACTTTGGATAAGTTAACACAGATTTTGGATAATCAGAACAAAGATATTCAAGTTATTAAAGATATGATGAGAGAACAGGCTGCGTTATTAACAGACCAAAAGGTAGGCATGGAACGACTATTTGCACATACAGCTGAACTGGCTAAAAAATTAGATGATGCGTGCGCAATGGACGTTGCTTTATCTGAAGGTGTTGCTGCAATGTTAAGAGACAGAATCAAACAAGCCCACAGGTATTACAAGCAAAAAGGTTGTATTTCCCCTACGGGGCTTGAAAACATCAATGCTATTTATAAGGTATACCATGACCAATTACATCAAAATGGCGTTGGAGAAAAAATGTATAACGAAATTAAAGCATTGCCTATTAAGGATGAAGAGTCATTCTTGTAGGTCTTTTTTATTGCAAAGGAGGATTGCATTATGAACAAATTTAAAGAATTTTTAGCAAGCATTAACTGGAGTGAAGTTAAACCACATACTGTTGTAAGTCTGATTTTACAGGTGTTAGCGTGGATCAATATGGGATTAACTGCGGCAGGCAAACCAGTGATTGACGTACATGAAGATGTAATTAACCAAGTAGTTGGTATTGCTTTTGTAGTTGGAACATCTCTGTATGGAGATTGGAAAAATCATAGTTTTACATGGACAGCTCAGTTTGCAGATGAAATTGCTTATGCTCTGAGAGACGGTAGATTAACTCTTGAAGAGGCTGAGGAAATCAAGAATAAGATTGGTCAAAAAGACGTGATCGTAAAAGTTGATAAGGATTTATTTGAAAAAGAATTAGATGATGTTACTGAAGGTAAAGAATCTGACGACATCGTTGGATAATTTGCTAAGTGAGTAATTAGTAATTGAATAATTAGTTATTTGGAGCAGTCTCTGTTATAGTGACTGCTCTTTTTTAGATAAAAGAAAGGAAGTTTGATATTATGGCATTAAAATTTAAAACTTTAAAATGCAACTCTGACAACTATGGTGCCAAGAGAAGCTTAAAAAATATTAAATGGATTGTAATTCATTACACAGGTAACAAAGGAGATACCAGTGAGGCAAATTGTAAATACTTCCAGTCTCCAAATAGAAATGCAAGCGCACATGTATTTGTTGATGGCGGTAAATATGTATATAAATCTGTTCCATTGTCTAATGTAGCATGGAGCGTTGGTAAATTATATGAAAGAAAGTATGCTGTTGATTGGGGTAAATGTACAAATGCTAACAGCTTAAATATCGAGATGTGTAATTCCGTTGGTAAAATACCAGATAATGTATACAAGCAAACTGTTGAGCTGACAAAATATTACATGAAAAAATATGGTATTCCTGTTTCACGCATTACAGACCACTACAGGGTGGCTGGAAAGTGCTGTCCAGAACCTTGGGCTTCTCCAAATAGCAAAGGGTTTGCTAAATTCAAAGCAGACATTTCTGGTTCTACAGTAGTAAAACCAAAAGCATCTTCTAAGTTCAAATCTTATAAAGTGAAAGTTACTGCTTCTGCTCTTAATGTACGTAAGTCTCCATCTACAACGGCTGCTATTGTCAGAGACGCTTATAAGAAAGGCACAACAGTTACAATCAAAGCTGTTAAGAATGGTTGGGGTAAAACTAAAGATGGTTGGATTAAACTGTCTTATACAAAGAAATGTTAAAGAGTATGAAAAATATGAGAAACAGTTATGATTGATCTGGCGATCAGTCGGTATTTTCTTTATTAGTTTTCTTTATCAGTGATAAAGAATTGTTACTCTCTGCTGCGGAGAGGGTAAATATGAGCAGAATAAACTAGGCTCTGCCTCTATTTTTTTATCGAAAAGTGTTGTATTTGTTTTGAATTTGTGTATAATGAAAGTAGGAATAGTAATATTCTCGATGAAAGAGCATCGTTAAAAGTTGGGCTGCAAGTGGAGCAGGGTAATTTTCCACAACGAAAAGATATTTTAACTGGATATCACGTCTTGCGACTAGGAGTAAAGTCGTAGTCCATGCAGGGGACTTAAGGATTTCTGCAACGAAAAGATATTTTAACTGGATATCACGGCTGACAACCAGCAGAAAACTCTAATAAAGAATTATCGAAGAGTGTGGCTTCTGTCCCACTCTTTTTTACGTATGAGGTAAATATGGCATCAAAAACACAAAAGAAAAATAAAATACGACAAGATATTATAGAGGCAGCGTCCATGTATGAACAATACCTAGCTGGCCAAGCATTTTTATATGTATATGGAAATGAATATTTTGAAGTGATGTTCCCAGTCAATAGATTTTTGCATCTTGCTGGCGTAGAAACTAGATTGTTTGCAAAAAAATTTTATAAAAATGCCAGAGAAAAAACATTAACTACACAACAGTTTTATTTCTCTCCAAGACATCCTTTTGAAGTCTCTAAAAAGAAACTATCATGTCTCAAAAGATTATATGAATTAACAAACACGAAGGTTCGTATTCTTAGGAATATGGAAACAGCCAGTGTTGTTTATAAAGTTGGCATATCGAACTTAGAGTTTACTTTGTGCTTAACAGAGAACAGAGATTCTAATGGAGAAAAAATTAATGAATACTTCTTGCCAATGTCGTTACGAGCAGGAAGAAATTCAACGAAAAATGGCGATGATTATGGAGAAGTTGACTTCATTTTTCAAAAAGACGCAAGTCTTGGAAAGTATACAACTCTTCTGGTAAAGAATGAAAACAAAGAGATTCCAGAATGTGTTCATCATTTGTTGCAAGGGAATTTATTACAATAAGAATAAAAAATTAAGGGTACATCAGATTAATTTCTGGTGTACCCTATTTTTTACGATTTTTCTACTCTACACATATCATCTATTTCATGCTCAGACAAATATAAAGGCATCCCACATTTCTCATCGAAGAATGAAAGGACGTATTCTGTAGAATCAATTCTAGCCCCATATATGGCTGTTTTTATAGGCGTCTGAGAGTCGATTTCTGTAAGTTGTACTGTGTCTCCTATGTGGAATAATCCGCACTCTGTATTGAGCGTCTGAGTGCTTTCGTTGTATTCGTATATTCTCATTATGCATCTCCTTACCTATTTAAATAACTCTGTGATCGTAATAAGTCTGCATATTCTCCGCAAATATACCATGTGCCAGATGATGGAATGTATTTTAGTATCTTTGTCTTTGTAGAGATGTTAAATCGTTCTAACACTTCTATTCTGCTTTTGTAATATTCTACTTCACGCTCTTGCCTTGCTGAGTTGGTTTCTTTTCTAGTACCCTGTAGAAGTAGTTCTCTGATGTGGAATTTTTGAAGCTTACCATAAGAATCTAACATAGACATCCAAATGTCTGGCGGTGTGTCTCCTGAGATGTTGACCCTCTTAGTAGCTTTTGGAATGTTTGTTGTATTGTACATTTTATTTCACCTCTCGAGTATTATAACACGAACATGTGTTTGGTGTAAAGGTTATAAATTCATTAATGGACTTGTACTGATAGCCATGTCCACAAGATCGTTTGTTTCCAATGATTCTAAATATCTTTTTGTGACTTTGATATCAGAATGTCCTAAAAGTCTTGCAATTGTATAAAGATCACAACCGTTTTTTAACTGTGTTTGTGCATAATAGTGTCTGCAAGTATGTGGGCTAATTCTTATGCTAGATCTAACCTTGCACGCTTCTCCACATTGTCTTACAATTCTTTCCACGGTAGCAATATCTAAATGCTTCCCTTTCTGAGATAATAACAGATATTTAAGATCATAACGTACTTTATCTTTTACATATTCGTCTCTAATCCTGCGATACTGTATTAAAGCCTTATTCATAATAGGAGTGATGGGCACAACCCTTTCTTTGTTCCCCTTGCCGTGTATCAATATATATCTGTCGTTTATGTCTTTAAGTTCAATATCACACAATTCACTACCTCTAATGCCTGTATCAAATAATAATATCATAATTAGGTAGTTTCTCATGCCTAAATATCTGGGTCCTCGATAATATCTTATCATGCGATAAACTTCTTCATTGGTAAATGTTTTGATTACTGGTTGTTTTTCTTTTTGGAATTTTACTTTCTTCATAGGACTTTTCATAATATAGCCTTCATCTGTACAGTAGTTGAAGTAAGCCCTCATAGTTTTTATTATTCCATTGATGTAGGTCTCTTTCCTACCTAGACTTGTTAAATATTCAATATAGCCTTGAACAGCTCTTGGATATGTTTCTTCCAGTTCAGTAATACCATATTCTTTTTCAATAAACCGGAAAAATCTTAGATTGTTGTTTAGATAGCCCTTGATTGTTCTCTCGCTTAATTTCCTCATTTTGCAATCGAAAATAAACTCTTGAATTACATCTTGATTTAACATAAAAAACCTCCTAGACATATACCGTGAGATATATGTCTAAAAAGTTTTGTACTCTCATCACTGAGCAGTGTAAATTTTTATATGTTTATAATCACTGGTAAGGTTTTTTCATGTATATCGTCATCTTTTTGATGTACCTAACACACTTCAAACCCGCATAAACACTGGCTTTCAGAAGATTTCTGATTATTCATCCCAGTTAGTATACACCTCTTGCACATCGTCATCCTCATCAAGAAGATCTAATGTTTTCTGAATACTCTTAATATCTTCTTCACTTGTAAGTTCGACCATAGTACCAGGGATCATTGTTACACTGGCATCTGCCATAGGAATTTCTTCCTTCTCTAAAGCTTCTCTGACTGCACTGAAGTCTTCTGGTGTTGTCAATACTTCAAAGCTGTCGTCTTCTTCGTTGAAGTCTTCTGCTCCGGCATCTAATGCCATCATCATAAGATCGTCTGCATCCATTTCACATTCTTCTTTAGAGATGATGATCTGTCCTTTCTTCTCGAACATATAAGATACACATCCTGGTGTTCCTACGTTACCATTTCCTTTTGTGAAAGCATTTCTTACATTAGATGCTGTACGGTTTTTGTTATCTGTTAATGTATCTACGATGATCGCAACTCCGCTTGGTCCATATCCTTCATATGTAATCTGCTCATAATTAACAGAATCTGCATCTCCGGCAGCTTTTTTGATACCACGTTCGATCGTGTCATTTGGCATATTGTTTGCTTTTGCTTTTGCAATGACATCACGTAATCTGCTATTGTTGTCTGGATCTGGTCCACCCTCTTTAACGGCTACTGCAATTTCTCTTCCAATGACTGTGAAAATCTTTCCTTTTTTCGCATCATTTTTTTCTTTTTTGTGTTTGATGTTCGCAAATTTACTGTGTCCTGACATCTTCTTCTTCCTTCCTTTTCCTTTTTTCTACCTTTACCTGTCTAATCATGTTGTCATGAATATCAACAGATTTAAAGGAATATCCTTGGTAGATAATTTCTATTTCTTCATTGTCTTCTGGTAAATGTCCCAGCTGATCAATTAAAAATCCATTGAGTGTCTCAATATCTTCAACGTCAAATTCGATTCCTAATGTATCCTCAAGTTCTTCCAGTCTCGTACTTCCTCGTACAAGATAAATATCTGCCCATCCAATCTTGGTGATATTACGGTCTTCGACATCATATTCGTCTAAAATATTCCCTACTATGACCTCTAGCATATCTTCCATAGATACAATACCTTCTGTCTGGCTGTATTCATCAATAACGATCGCCATATGAATCTTCTTGGTCTGCATCTCCTGAAAAAGCACCGATAAATTCATCGTCTGATGAACAAAAAACGGCTCTCTTGCAATATCAGAAAGTGTTGCTTCTTTCTGATTAAGATATGCATCGATCACATCTTTTAAATAAAGCACTCCTACAATGTTATCAATGTCATCTTCATATAATGGGTATCTTGAATATGGCTCATCTAACATATAATTTAATGCTTTCTCTACGGACATGTTTACATCAATCGCATCAATCTTCTTTCTTGATGTCATAACATCTGTGACATCTTTATCTCCAAATTCGAAAATATTCGTGATCATGCGGGCTTCCCCTTCCATGATCGCACCTTGCTCATGTCCTTCGTTGACAATGTTCATGATTTCTTCTTCATATTCATTGTCTTCATCCTCTTCATGTTCTTGTTCTGATGTGTGCAGTTTTTTCTTTGCTTCTTTGATCTTCTCTCTTTGTTTCATGAAAAAACACCCAACTGCAAATCCGATGATAACTGCTAAAATGATCATCATAAGCACCGAGGGAGTAAATCCTTCCATTTCTTTTTCTTTCTCCTTTTATCTTCTAGAAATTAAGACTATACAAACTTAAATATATCATTTCTAAGAAAAAAGGTCAATATATCCAAGATTCCTGTTATGTATCAAGACTTAAACTGATCTTTAGTGCATGATCCACTTGTTTTAGGAATGTACAATTTAAATGGCATACCTTTTCTCTTAAACGACTTTTATCGATTGTCCGGATCTGTTCTAACAAAATCACAGAATCTTTTTCTAATTCACATCTGTGGCAGTCGATCGGTACATGAGTCGGCAACTTTGCCTTGTTCATCTTGCTTGTGATCGCTGCACAGATGATCGTTGGACTATATTTATTTCCCGCATCATTTTGCAATACGATCACAGGACGGATACCGCCTTGTTCTGAACCAACAACCGGTCTTAAATCTGCATAAAATATATCGCCTCGCTTAATTACCATAAGCATAAACACCCTCCATTTCTTTTTAAATATTGTATGAAGAGTATTTACGATTCTTTCAAAAGTATTCCTTATTTTTCAAAATATTCTGTTTCTTTCATCTCTCCGTTTCGAATGTATACTCGTGGAACACGTTTCCCAATCCCACAGACAAATTCATAATTAAAAGATCCTGCTTCATTTGCAACTTCTTCTACGGTCAACATTTTATTGCCATCGTGTCCGACTAAAGTTACTTCATCCATCACAGATACACCTTCAACATCTGTCACGTCAACCATAAACTGATCCATACAGATTCTTCCAATGATCGGTGCATATTGCCCACGGATCAATACTTTTCCTTTGGAAGAGAGTGATCTTGGGTATCCGTCTGCATATCCTACTGGGATAGTTGCGATCTTTGTCTTCTTATCAGTTACATATGTGTGATTGTAACTGATTCCTTCTCCTGCTTCCACTTCTTTGATATATACAATGTGTGTCTTTAATTCCATTGCTGGTCTTAAATCCAATACATCTTTTGAAACTTCTTCTGATGGATATAATCCATAAGTAATGATTCCTGAACGTACCATATCTTTTCTAAATCCATCCAGATCAATGATCGATGCACTGTTTGATACGTGTTTGATCGGAATATAGATATCTCTTTCCTCAAGCCACGTAATAAACTGATCATATTTTCGTTCCTGCTCATAAGTTTCTGTTTTATCCGCCTCGTCTGCACATGCGAAATGTGTAAAGATTCCTTGAATCTTGATATTTGGTAATTTGGCGATCTTCTCTATGATATCTACAGATTCTTTGGTTGGTTTAAATCCGATACGGTTCATTCCTGTATCCAGTTTGATATGAATCTTCGCATCTTTGCCTAGTGCCTGCGCGATCTTTGATAAGGACTCTGCCATCTCATAGCAGAATACGGTTGGCTCGATCTCATACTGAATCAATGAGCTGTACTGATATTCTGATGTGTATCCTAAAATCAAGATTGGCTGTCTGATTCCATTGTTTCGAAGTGTGATCCCTTCTTCTAGGATTGCAACGGCAAATGCATCAACTCCGATCTTATTTAATTCTTTTGCAATTGGAACTGCTCCGTGTCCGTATCCGTCAGCTTTGATCACTGGCATTACTTTCACACCTTCTCCAACTACACGTTTTACTTCTCTTATATTATGACAGATTGCATCCAGATCAATAACTGCATGCACTCTATAGTACTGGTTCATAATTTCCTCCTGTAACGTCCTTTATATGAGCAATAATATCTGATGCGATCATGCTGTAAGCGCCCAGATCATGCTTTGCATGATCTCCTGCAAGACCGTGAAGATAAACTCCGTGAACTGCTGCCTCATGAACAGATAATCCTTCCCCCAAAAGGCCTGTGATCATTCCCGCAAGAACATCTCCACTTCCTCCAGTCGCCATTCCATCATTTCCGCTTTGATTAATATACACCAAATCATCTTCTCGTGCAACGATAGTTGTTGCATCTTTTAAAACAGCTGTACAATGATATTTCTCTGCAAGATCTTGTGCACTCTGACATAGATCTTCTTTGATCTGTGTGATATCACATGACATCAATCTTGCTGCCTCCATCAAATGTGGAGTCATGATCGTCCCATATGGATAATCAATTTTCATGTTAAATCTACTGATTATATTTAATCCGTCTGCATCAATGACCAATGGTTTTTTCCCTTTTTTCAAAACCATCTCTAACATTTCTTTCATTTCTTCACTGACACCAACTCCTGGGCCAAACAAGATACAATCACACCATTCTAAAGATTCTTCTAAATCTTTTCGTTCTCCAAATAAAATTTCTGGAAGTCTTGTCTGTAAAATCTGACGATTTCCAGCATCAGAAAGCACTTTCACAAGTCCTGCACCCATCCGAAGCGCTGCCTCTGCTGCAAAACATGCAGCTCCTGACATTGTTTCATTTCCAGCAATGATCAAAATCTTCCCATAGCTTCCTTTATTGGAATATGCTTTTCTTTCTGGCATTAAATGATCACTTTCCTCTAATATATATCCTGTCGCATACTTTTTGATCGTCTGGTTATGAAATCCTATGGATACCAGTTTAATATCTCCACAATATTCTCGTCCTGGATATAATAAATGACCTCTTTTATATCCACCAAATGTAACTGTTGATGACGCATGCACTGCACATCCAAGAATCTTTCCACTATCTCCACTGATTCCAGATGGAATATCAATTGCGATCACAGGCTTACCACATGCATTGATCCGTTCAATGACTTCTTTATAAACACCACCAACTTCTCTAGAAAGTCCAACTCCAAAAATCCCTTCGATCAAAAGATCATATTCATGAAAATTTACATCTTCACAATCTATCGGAAAATAGCCTAGATTCTTAAGTATCTGAAGCTGTAATTTCAGATCCGCTGAAGCTTTTTCTATATTACCAACGATCATATAATCCACTAAATAATCCTGCTCCAACAAAATTCTCGTACAAGCAAGTGCATCTCCTCCATTATTGCCAATTCCTGAAATGATCAATATCCTCTGTGAATGATCTACTATCTGTGCAGCCTTATCTGCAACTGCTTTAGATGCTCTTTCCATCAATACAAGTCCCGGAATTCCTATTCCATGAATCGTCTCATGATCGACCGTTTGCATCTCCTGATTCTTTAATACATATCTCATACGCATTCTCCTATCGCAAAAGCTTGTGCAAATTCTCTTGTATTCGTGATCGATACATGAATTCTTGAAACTTGTTTATCTTTTGCTATCTCTTTCGCATTTCCATATAATTTGACATATGGCGCACCTGATTCATTTCTCAACACTTCAATCTCATATGGTTCCACACCGAAAAAGCCGGTTCCAAATACTTTGGAAACGGCTTCTTTTACAGCAAAATTGCCAGCTAAAGTCGTAGCATTGTCTTTTGCATATGCTAATTCAGTTGTCGTAAAAATTCTTGAAAGATGTCTTCCTCGAAGAATCATCTCTTCTATCCGGTATATCTCTACGAGATCTGTTCCTATTCCAGCAATCATCTTCTTACCTGCTATTCGTTCTCACTCTCTTCACGGTTGTGGACATTGTATGTTAATGTCATCAGACTTTCTGCTAAATGTACATTCTCTACTGTAACATTATCTGGTAAATGAAGATCGATCGGTGCAAAATTCCAGAATCCTTTAATTCCCCATTCTGCCATCTTCTTTGCGATCGCAGGTGCCTGATCCTTCGGAATTGTCAGTGCAGCGATCTTAATTCCATGTGTTTTGATAAAGTTCTCTAGTTCATCTGTATCAAGAACTTTCACTCCACGGACAGAAATTCCGATCAGCTTTGGATTCACATCAAAAAGTGCCATGACTTTGTATCCATAATCTTCATTAAAAGACTGATAATTCGCAAGGGCCTGTCCAAGATTTCCAGCTCCAACAATGATCATGTCATTTCTCTTATCCAGACCTAAGATCTTACCAATCTCTGTATACAGATTATCTACATTATATCCGTATCCCTGCTGCCCAAATCCACCAAAATTGTTAAGGTCCTGACGAATCTGCGATGCTGTTACCATCATCTGTTCACTTAATTCTTTTGAAGAGATTCTTGTAATATTCTTCGCTTTTAACGCTCCTAAATATCTGAAATACCTAGGAAGTCGTTTGATAACTGCTGAGGAAATATTCTTATCTGAGTTTGCCATTTTATTCCTCCAAAATCTTTATTTCGCTTATAATTATATAAGATTGTCTAATAACTGTCAATCTTTCCGTCATGAAAATATTTCATTTTTTCAAAAAATATGGTATTCTGAGAAATAATGTCTATAATAAAAAATTTGAAAGGGGTATCTTAATGATATTATCATGCCAGAATATCTGCAAAACATTTGTCGAAAAACCAGTCTTGCAGAATATCTCATTTCACTTAAATGAAAACGACCGGCTGGCGATCATCGGATATAACGGTGCCGGAAAATCGACACTTTTAAAAATATTGATTGGTGAAATCTCTTATGATGAAGGTGAAATTTCTTTAAAGAAAGACGCAAGCATTGGCTATCTTGCCCAACATCAAGATCATACATTCCACCATACAATTTTTGATGAACTTCTTTCCGTCAAAAAAGAAGTCATTGAATTAGATGAACAGATGCGTACCTATGAACAGGAAATGAAACATCTGACCGGTGATGCACTAGAACAAAAAATGAATCAGTATACAAATGCTACTCATAGATTTGAGCAATTAAATGGTTTTGCATACAAAAGTGAGATCACAGGAATCTTAAAAGGACTTGGCTTTTCTGAAGAAGATTTCACAAAAGAGATCAACACTTTATCTGGAGGTCAAAGAACTCGTGTTGCTCTTGGTAAGTTACTGCTTAAAAATCCTGATATTCTGCTTCTTGACGAACCAACAAACCACTTGGATGTTGATTCCATAAAGTGGCTTGAAAATTACCTGTCTCATTACAAAGGAGCTGTGATCATCGTATCTCATGACCGCTATTTTCTTGATAAGATTGTCAATAAGGTCATGGAGATCGACCAAGGACACTCCATGCTGTTTGATGGAAATTATACAACATTTATCGAAAAACGTGATCAGATCAAAGCAATCCGTTTAAAAGAATACAAACATCAACAACAAGAGATCAAACATCAACAAGAAGTTATCAAAAAATTAAAACAGTTCAATCGTGAAAAATCAATCAAACGTGCAGAAAGCCGTGAAAAAGCTTTAAATAAGATTGATGTATTGGAGAAACCTACGGAATATAATGCTGATATGCGTCTTAGCATTGAACCAGAGATCATCAGTGGGAATGATGTTCTGACTTTAAAAGATGTATCCAAATCTTTTGGAAACAAATCATTATTCCATGGATTAAGTGCTGATATTTTTCGTGAAGAACGCGTTGCCCTGATCGGACCAAACGGAACTGGTAAAACAACACTGTTAAAGATCATTTGCAAAAAGATCAGCAATAATGGCGGTACGATCAGCCTTGGAGCTGGAGTTTCCATTGGATACTATGATCAGGCACAAGATAACTTAGATGATTCCAAAACGATTTTTGATGAAATTTCAGATGCTTATCCAGATCTTAATAACACAAAGATCCGCAATACTTTGGCTGCATTTTTATTTTATGGAGAAGACGTTTTCCGCCCGATCTCCTCTTTAAGCGGTGGAGAAAAAGGACGTGTTTCTCTTGCAAAATTAATGCTGTCTCATGCGAATTTTCTGATTCTTGATGAGCCTACAAACCATTTAGATATTCAGTCTAAGGAGATTCTGGAATCTGCAATGAATGCTTATACTGGAACGATCCTTTATGTTTCACATGATCGTTATTTTATCAATAAAACTGCAACACGAATCTTGGAAATCTCTGATCATGGATTAACTTCTTATCCTGGAAATTATCAGGATTATATTGCTCAGAAGGAAAAAGAAAAGGCATCTCTTACTTCTTCTACTGCTTCCTCCGTTTCTGTTGATACAGAATCCAAACTCGATTGGAAACAGCAAAAAGAAGAACAAGCCAAACAGAGAAAAAAAGAAAATCGTCTTAAAAAAGTCGAAGAGCAGATCACAGAGTTGGAAACGAAACAAGAAGAACTTTCAGAAGCTATGTCTTTACCTGAAAATGCTTCTGATCCTGCGAAATTAATGGAACTTAGCAATGAGCAGGCTTCCATCGATTCTTCTTTGGAAGAACTTTATGAAGAATGGGAAACTCTTTGCTAATTTGTAAAAAAACATATATAATAGTAACGTTAACCGTATTGAAAAACAGGAGGTTTTTATGAAATTAATATCCTTTGTTGTACCTTGCTACAACTCTCAGGAATATATGAGACACTGCATTGACACCTTATTACCAGGTGGTGATCAGGTAGAGATTCTGATCGTTAATGACGGATCTTCCGATAACACTGCTGCGATCGCAGATGAATATGAAAAAAAATATCCTGACATCTGCCGTGCAATTCACCAGGAAAATAAAGGGCATGGTGGTGCAGTGAATACAGGAATCAAAAATGCCACGGGTATTTACCTAAAAGTTGTTGATAGTGACGACTGGGTAAATGAATATGCTTATGGAGAAATCCTTGATACTCTTGCGAATTTCTACAAACAGGGAACTGTCCTTGATATGCTGCTTTCTAACTATGTATATGAAAAACAGGGAGCCAAGAAAAAAACTGTTATTCATTATCGTCATGCAATCCCAAAAGATCAGATCTTTTGCTGGGATGATGTTGGACGTTTTCCTGTCAGCCAGTATATTTTAATGCACTCTGTCATTTATCGTACTGCACTGCTTCGTGAATGCGATCTAGAGCTTCCAGAGCATACATTCTATGTGGATAATATTTATGTATTCAAACCTCTTCCATATGTAAAAACAATGTATTATCTGGATGTTAACTTCTATCGTTATTTCATTGGACGTGATGATCAGTCTGTCAATGAGACAAATATGATCAAACGTATCGACCAGCAGTTTAAAGTTACTTATATCATGATTGATTATATGACTCAGTTTAATCTTGTAAGTAAGCCATTAGAACGTTATATGAGACATTATCTTTCCATTATCATGTGTATTTCTTCCGTGATCTCTGTAAAATCTGGGCAGAAAGAGCATTTAAAGATGCGAAAAGAATTATGGAAATATTTATATGACAGTGACAAACGTCTGTATCGTAAGATCCGTCATAATATTACAAGCTGTGCAGTAAATCTGCCTGGATATGTTGGAAGAAAAGCTACGATTGCTATGTATAAAGCAGCTCGTAGATTTATCGGATTTAACTAAATATTTTTACATTAAAAGGTCCTGCAGAGGGCCTTTTTCTTGTTCCCCTCATCTTTTATTCTGCGTATTCTAATAATATAAAGTATGAAAGGCAACTTTCCATGCAGATTTCTGTTTCAAAACAAATCCATGCTGATCTTGCCCATCAGCATGGTTTTCTTGGAGAAGGTATCGGCATTGCCTATCTTGATACTGGCCTTTTCCCACATAAAGATTTCTCTCCGCATTCCACACGGGTCGCCAAATTTGTAGATTTTGTTCATTCCAAATCTTTCAGCTATGACGATAATGGACATGGGACTCATATTACCGGCATCGCTGCTTCCTCTGCAACATTTGGTTCCGATTATTTGGGAATTGCTCCAAAATCCCATATCGTTTCTTTAAAAGTACTGGATGCCTCAGGAAACGGTGTTCAAAGCGCCTTCTTACAGGGTCTTGACTGGATTCATGAGTATCATCGCTCCTATCAGATCCGTATCGTTAACATCTCAATAGGAAGTCCTAGTTCCGAGGATAGTTCAGCCTCCAAAGAACTATTAAAACATGTCAACGCCCTATGGGATGATGGTCTTGTTGTTTGTATTGCCGGCGGAAACCATGGTCCAAAACCATACAGTATTTCAATTCCTGGAAATAGTCCAAAAATCATCACTGTTGGTTCCAGCGACGATAATTTTCAAATGATCGGAAGAAAACACTTCTCTTCAGGATATTCCGGACGCGGTCCCACAACATCATGCGTTATGAAGCCGGATGTTGTTGCCCCTGGAACAAATATTTTTTCGTGTTCCTTAAATAACCGCTATACTATCAAAAGTGGTACTTCCATGGCAACCCCTGTCGTCTCTGGTTCTTTTGCTCTCCTGCTCGAAAAATATCCTTTTTACACCAATAAGGATATAAAAATGAAACTGCGAAAAAACTGCGACAAATTAAAAACCCCCAGACACCATCAGGGCTGGGGGCAGATCAATCTAAAAAAATTAATGGATCTTTGATAAACTTGTATCCTTAAACTTCCTCGTCAAATAAAAATTCACATAAGACCTGATTACTGACTAAGGTACCATCTTGCGTCAGAAAAACTCGGTCTCCTTCTTCTTTCATCATGCCTTGTTTCATGGATTCTATCAATGGCTTTCCATAGACAGAATCCATGGAGCAGCCAAAACGTTCTATAAACTCTTTCTTCGAAATGCCTTTCGTCTTTCGAAGTCCAAGAAACATAAATTCTTCCATCTGTTCATAAACTGATAACGAACAGGCTCCTTCATATGCATCTCCGAACGATTGAATCTCTAAATAGTCTTTCATATCGGATGGATTCTCAAAACGTTTCTCATCCAGATACGAAGAGGCATTAAGCCCCACTCCCAAATACGGAATATGGGACCAATACCCAAGATTATGTCTGCTTTCAAAACCTGGCTTTGCATAATTTGAAATCTCATATTTGTCGTAACCATATTCGTTTAAAATCTTTTCTGTCATTCGATACATTAAAACTTCATCTTCTTCTGATGGAAGAAGTTCCTCTAACTTGTTATCTTCGTAAAAAGGTGTTCCCTCTTCAATGATCAGACTATACGCAGAAATATGTTCTGGAGAAAGTTTAGCTATTTTTCTTAAATTCTCTTCATAAGAAGTTAATGTTTGTTTCGGCACCGCACTCATCAAGTCAACATTGATGTTCAAAAATCCAGCTTGTCTTGCCCAGTCGAAACTTTGTAAAAATTCTTCATAGGTATGAATTCTTCCCAGATACTCCAACTCTTCTTTCACTGTTGACTGCAATCCAAAACTAATCCTGTTGATCCCATTTTCCCTATATGTACATAGTTTTTTTAAATCTACTGTTCCTGGATTCGCTTCAATCGTAATCTCAGCATCCTCACAAATATGAAAATGTTCAAATATAGTTTCACAAATCATTTGAATATCTTCTCTTCTAAGATATGATGGCGTTCCGCCTCCAATAAAGACGGTTACAACGTCTCGTGCCGCTAATTTCTTTCCCCAGAAAATCAGTTCTTCTTTTAGTTTCCCCAGGTATGCATGGATCGTTTCTTCCTCTGCCCGAAAGGAACAGAAATCACAATATCTGCACTTACTTTTACAAAATGGAATATGAATATAAAGCTCGATCGTATTAGTCTTCATCTAACTTCAGAACACTCATGAATGCTTCCTGTGGAATTTCAACATTTCCTACCTGACGCATTCGTTTCTTTCCTTTCTTCTGTTTCTCTAACAGCTTTCTCTTACGGGAGATATCTCCACCGTAACATTTGGCAAGAACGTCTTTTCTCATTGCTTTGACAGTTTCTCTTGCAATGACTTTACTTCCAATCGCTGCCTGAATCGGTACTTCAAACATATGTCTTGGAATTTCTTCTTTTAATTTTGTACACATCTTACGTCCACGCTCATACGCGGTATCTTCATGTACAATAAAAGAAAGCGCATCAACTTCTTCTTTGTTGATCAAAATGTCTAATTTTACAAGTCTTGATGTCTGATATCCTTTCATTTCGTAATCTAAGGATGCATAACCTCTGGAACGTGATTTTAATGCATCAAAGAAATCATAAATGATTTCATTTAATGGAAGTTCATAACGAAGTAATGCCCTTGTCTCTTCCATATACTCCATTCCAAGATATACGCCTCGTCTTTCCTGGCATAATCCCATGATCGCTCCAACAAACTCAGAAGTTACCATGATCTCCGCTGTTACGATTGGTTCTTCCATATGGTCGATCTCAGATGGATCTGGAAGATTGGATGGATTCGTTAATTCGATCATACTTCCATCCGTCTTATATACGCGATAAATAACGCCTGGTGCTGTTGTCACAAGATCCAAGTTATATTCTCTCTCTAAACGTTCCTGAATGATCTCTAAATGCAATAATCCAAGAAATCCACATCTAAATCCAAATCCTAACGCAACGGATGTCTCTGCTTCAAATTGTAGTGCTGCATCATTTAACTGTAATTTTTCTAATGCATCTCTTAAATCCGGATATTTTGCTCCATCTGTTGGATATAGTCCACAATATACCATAGGATTTACTTTTTTGTATCCTGGAAGTGGTTCAGCACATGGATCATCTGCATCTGTGATCGTATCACCAACTCTGGTTCCCTGTACATTTTTAAGGCTGGCTGTAACATATCCAACCATCCCTGCTGTCAGTTCATCACATGGATTGAATCTTCCTGCCCCAAATGTACCAACTTCTACAACTTCTGCACTCTCTCCAGTTGCCATCATCTTCATCTTTGTTCCGACTTTGATCGTTCCTTCTTTGATCCTTGTAAAGATGATAACTCCTTTATATGCATCATACATACTGTCAAAGATCAATCCTTGTAATGGTGCATTCTTATCGCCCTCTGGTGATGGAATCTTCTCTACGATCTGCTTTAATACCTGTTCTACATTTAGTCCGTTTTTTGCAGAAATCTGAGGTGCATCTTCTGCATCGATTCCGATCACATCTTCAATTTCTGCTTTAACACGCTCTGGATCTGCACTTGGAAGATCGATCTTGTTGATAACCGGCATAACTTCTAAGTCGTGATCAATCGCAAGATAAACATTTGCCAATGTCTGTGCCTCTATTCCCTGTGCAGCATCGACAACAAGGATTGCTCCCTCACATGCTGCAAGACTTCGTGATACTTCATAATTAAAGTCCACGTGTCCCGGTGTATCGATCAAGTTAAAAATATATTCTTCCCCATCGTCAGCTTTATAAACAATTCGTACTGCCTGCGATTTGATCGTAATCCCACGTTCTCTTTCAAGATCCATGTTATCAAGAACCTGCTCCTGCATCTCTCGATCCGTTAATGTTCCTGTCATCTGAATGATTCGATCTGCTAATGTTGATTTTCCGTGATCTATATGTGCGATAATACAAAAATTTCGTATTTTACTCTGATCTATTGCCATAAGTTCCTCCTAATTATATTTCAAGTACATATGTCTTTTCAGACACTTCATTTTAGTATAACACATTATTTAATAATTCAGCAAGTAAACTCATAGACGCTTTTGCTTCTGATAACGTATTATTCTGCGCACCAACTTCCACTAACAAGCTTCTTCCTCTGTAGTGCAGATTATAACGATATCCTTTTACGTAAATTTTTCGTGTAAATCCAGGGTATTTCAAAGCAGCCTGTGCTTGCAATTGCAGGCTGAACGCAAGATTTGTCTGCTTATTTGGATTCTTTAAATATTTGATATTTCCATTTGTTGCTGTACGGCTCATTCCATTAAAAAACATGATCTGCGCCATTCTCTTTCCATTTTGTCTCGTCACAAGCTTTGTCGATTCATTGACTCCATCCCTGTGCAGATCGATCACAACCTGAATGGATGGATATTTTTTTAGATTCTTTTCAATTGCAGTTGCTGCATAATTATAAGCCTTGGATCGCTCCTCTTTTCCGTTTTTTACATCGTAAATGTTACGATCATGTACAACCTTGATATTTTTTTGCTCCAATCTCTTCGTTAAAACATCTCCAACACCGATCACAGTATCTGATTTTCTTCCTTTCCTGCTGCCACGGTATGCCTCACTCCCATGTGTATGATAAATTAAAATCTGCGGTTCATCAGATTTCCTTAATTTTAAGTTCGTGTTTAATAAAACTTTTCCATTTAACTCATTTTCTGTCGCCATTGTCGTACTGTCGATCTGATAAATATATTTTCTTAAATATTTTGAATTTTCCCATTTTTTTGCATGAAACAACTTTTCTTCTTTTTTTACCTCCTCTACCACCTCATCCGTTGTTTCATCATCCTGAAAATAATAATCTTGCTGTACTAGATCTTCTTCTTTTTTATCCTTATAATCTGTGCGATATTGTAAGATTGGTACTGTTTCCTGATAATACATACAGACCATGTCCGATAGAATATTTCCCGAAAATGTCACTTCCGTCTTAGATACTGCCGGAAAAAATCCTGTCATGATTCCATGATAATAATGATCCATGAATTCTAAAACCATTCCCTGCGCATTGATCTTCTGACTAAAAAAAATGATCAGAAAACAACCGATCGTAATACTCAATATCCATCTCTTTCTTTTCTCCATACTTTCATTGTATTCATTCATATTTTAATTATGCAGTAAATGATTGATTCCTTCAGATATCGTATAACTGATCCGTTTCATAGATTCATCAATATTTTTTGGTGTAACATGCATGGAAATAAATTCTTCATCAATATTTTCAGAAACATTTTCCAGAGATTTTTCTCCAAAAACATCATGAATGATCGCTGGAACAGAAATTACCGTTGGAACACCAATTGCAAGAACTGGAACACCAATCGTATGCTGTGTAATCTCATTCCTATGGTTTCCAACACCTGAACCCGGTGCAATTCCCGTATCGCTGATCTGAATCGTTTTATTTAACCTGCTATAACTTCTGGCCGCCAGAGCATCGATCACGATAACAACATCTGGTTTTATCCGGTCTGCTAATGATTCTAAAATCTCACTTGTTTCAATTCCCGTCTGTGCCATAACCCCCGGTGCGATCGCACTTAGTTCAAATTGATAATTTCCAATCCCCTCTTTTTGCAAATGTCTTGTAATATATAGATTGTTCACAACTTTAGGCCCTAACGAATCCGCTGTCACATCAGCATTTCCAAGTCCTGCGATCAGTATTTTTTTCTTTTTGTTTAACATTTCCTTTAAATTTAAAAACAATGCTTCACTCATTTCTTTATGAAAACTACCATCGTTTGTTGACAGATCTTTCGCTTCGATCGTAATATAGGTTCCCTTTGGTTTTCCTAAAGAGTCCTCCCCTTTTTTGTTTTTGATGATGATCTTTGTTTCTTTTATATGATTCGTTGTATCAATTCTTGTCTTTACGATAATTCCTGACTGTGCAGAGCCAATATTCTTCTCTTCTTTTAATTCCAGTGCCAGATCTGTACGATTTTGCATTGATTTTGCCTCCTTTTTTCTCTAGTATGTGATTGTTTTTAAAAAAATATTACATTTTTTCCCCAAAGATATTGACAAATTCAATCATTTTCTATAAGATATAACAGTATGTTTTGTGTATAGCTAACCGTGTCTCGCTATAGACAAGATTCAAGAAAAGAAAGAAATTTAAGTTATCATATTGGAGGTGCCCACTTTGGCAAATATTAAATCAGCAAAAAAAAGAATCAAAGTTATCAACACAAAAACAGAAAGAAATAAAGCAATCAAAACTAAAGTTAAAACATATATCAAAAAAGTAGAAGCAGCGATCGCAGCTAACGATAAAGCAGCAGCTTCTGAAGCTTTAACAGCTTGCATTTCTGAAATCAGCAAAGCTACTTCTAAAGGAATCTTCCACAAGAATACAGCTTCTAGAAAGATTGCTCGTTTATCTAAAGCCGTTAACGCTATTGCTTAATCAGATATCAAGAAACGAATTTTAATAAAATTAACCCGAAAAAAAGAAGCCACCGTCAGGCTTCTTTTTTTTCATCATTTTTATTATACTAGACTTCTTCTATCTTAAATTGATTGATTTATTTCTGACTGAACTGGATCAACAATAGTTCTACCCCAACTCTGTCACTGATCTTTCCTGTTTTAATTGATTCATCAGTTTTTGCACATGCTTCGATCATATCTCTGAGTGTATCCATTGAAAACATTTTCGCTTGATCTTTTAACTTTCCTACAACAAATGCTGGAACTTTCATCTGCTTTGCGATCATCCCATTGCTCTTTCCAAGACAATCTAAATCTTTCACCTGAAGCAGCTGATTACACTGTCTGACTAACAATGCCAGAATTCCAAATGGTGATTCCTTTAACTCGATCAGATCATAATATAGTGTCAATACTTTTTCTCTTTGCTTTCTCGCAATTGCCTCAAGCATCACAAAGATCTGATTTGTCGTCTGAGAAGATGTCAACTCTTCCAGATCACGGATCGTAATTTCTTCTCTATCTCCAACATAGGAGATCAATTTCTCTAATTCATTTTTTAAAGTATACATATCAGATCCACAGCGATATAAAAAACTTCGCATCGTTGCAGATGACATCTGTTTTCCTTCTTTCTTAAGCAATGAGGCCAGCCATCTGGATAATTCTTTATCTCCAGCAGATTCAAAACATACCGCATGTCCTTCCTTCGAAAGAAATTTATAAATCTTTGAACGCTTATCTACACTATCTTCTATAAAAAGCACAACACTTGTATCCGAGGCTTCCTTTAATCCTTCAATAAACGTATCATCACTTTTCTTTCCAAGTCCTGTTTCATCCAAGATCAAAAACCTATGATCACTAAAAAACGGCAGTGTTTTAGCAAGTTCAACAATCTCTATCGCATCAGCCCTTTTTCCTTCAAAATAAGAATAGTTCATCGTATCATCTTCTGAAACTAATGCTTTCTTTAACTGGTTTTTCATCTGGGAGATCATATATTTTTCTTCCCCGTAGAATAGATAAAAACGTTCGTATGTATTTGTCTTGATATCTTCTAATATTTTCTTCATATTCTTTGCATCTCTTTCTATAGCTTTTGATAGTATACCTTTTTTTTTGAAGATTTTCAACCATCTCTTCTTTTAAAAAAAATAATCGCACCACTTCGATCTGTTCTATAAATCTTTGTGCGATATGTCTGTAGTCTGTGAATAGTTTCTAAATGTGGGTGTCCATATCTATTTTGTTTTCCACAAGAGATGACCGTCTGTTTCGGCTGAACCTTTTGTAAAAATTCATTACTCGTGGAATTTTTTGACCCATGATGTGCTGCTTTTAATATATCTGCTCTTTCCAATTCTTCTGATAATAGTTCTTCTTCGCCTTCTTTTTCCACATCTCCCGTTAACAGCACCCGATATCCAAGTATTTTTCCCTGCATTACCAACGATGCCGCATTCTTTTCCATCTGACTGTTCTTTTGAGGATGCAACACTTTCAAACTTCCATCTTTTGTAGTGATCTGCCTTCCTCTTGAAAGATAAAAAATAGTTGTTCCTCGTTTCTTCGCTATACCTATGATCTTTTTCATTGTCTCATCTTTTGGAATCTCTGGAAGCCCAAGATACTTAATTTTCCCCATCTCAAGTAATTCCTTAATCCCAGAATAATGATCGATATCCATATGACTGATCACCGCAATCTGAATCTTCTGATACCCCAGATATTTCATATACGGAAGAATCCGATATCTTCCAACCTGATCTTCACTGCTACTTCCACCATCAAATATGATCATCCCAGACTTCGTATCTGCTACAAAACAATCTCCCTGCCCAACATCAAGAAATGCCAGACTCTTTCTTCTTGCCATTGGAATCCATATCAAAATGATCATGATAACATAAGCCAGACTGATCCTGATATGTCGATTTTGTCCATTTTTCTTCCATATCCACAATCCGGTCATAAAATAAAATAAGAGTACCCATAAAAATGGTACATGTCCGATCGTCAACATCCCATAAGACTGTCTGGAAATCCACAAAACCCCTTGGATCATCCATGAGATTGCTTCATGAAATACGGTATACGGCAAAAAAATCAAAAGAAAAGCTAAAGTAAAAGCACACGTTGCCAGTGGTACTGCTGCTACATTCGCAAGAAAAGAAAAAGCTGGAGCTTCATATTGAAAATATATGATCAATGGCAGCATCCCTATCTGGATAAAAATACAAAACGATAAAGATTCCTTCAACTTATAATATTTACCTTTCATCTTTGGTTTAACAAGTTGATAGATTGCGATCACAAAAACTGCTGTAAATGAATATAAAAAACCCGTATCATAGATTCTGTACGGACACATTATAAGTAAGACAATTCCTGCAAAAGCTCCTGCAGACATCATATCATAGTGTTCTCCTAATATCTCTGACAGGAAGTAAACACCCAACATCATCACTGCACGAAGTGACGATCCCGATCCACCTGTTAAAATACAATAAAACACTGCGCCTGTCATTCCTGCCAGTGAACCAACTACAAAATTTCCACACCACTTGCGAACCAATTTATATACCCTTCTTCCTGCCAACGATATATGAAGTCCTGATACCGCAAGTAAATGAATTAATCCACTTTCCTTAAAGTCATCTTTAACCTCATCACTCAGTCCATTTTTATCACCTATTAACATCCCCTTTAAGAAATCACTTACTTCATTTTTGTATTGAATTTCTAACTGATGTTTCATGTACTCTCTACATTGCAAGATCTTTTCCTGAAAATATATATTTTGATGTCCTTCAATCTCAATATTTTTCGAATATACATGATAGTAAATTCCTTTACTGAAATAATAATGTCTGCTTGAAAATTGGCCAGGGTTAGCTGCATCTTCCCATTCTTCTAATTCTCCTTGAAACCGAAGAATATCTCCTGGAATGATCTTTTCATCCTCGGGTGTATATAAAAGGATCTTCCCCTCCAAATTTTTATTTTTTAAAAGTACTGCTAACTTTCCCTTCTTTGTTTTCGATACTTCTAAAACTCTTCCCATTGTATATTCTGTTGCCTTTTCCTTTACCTGGATCAGATCAAATTTCATGGAAGTCTTAAAACCTAACGATAATAAAATTCCTGCAAGTATTCCAACTACAACCCATCCATAACGCCTATCACTAAAAATCAAGGACGCCAACAGACAAATACCTGTCAATAGATAAAAAGCCGCTGTCATGGACATAATATTCCATACAACGGCTGTTCCGGATAACACTCCGGCAAATATAAGAACCATCGGTCTTTGTTTCATAAATTATTTCATTGGCAACTTACCAAATACAAAACTATCTCTTCCAAGAGCACCAATTGCTGTACCATCTGTATCAAGCATTGGCTCTCCAGAAATTGAAAATGATACATAATTGATATCTTTTAACTGAGTCAATGTATATACAATACCAGCACGGCAGATCAAATCTCTATTCCCTGAAATTCGTTTATACCCTGTCGAAAAATCAATCTCAACGATATTTGTATTCACTGATACACCATTGATCATAATTCTCTTTGGAATCACTGAGCGTATCTTATCACTCTTTGGAGTCTGTTGAAGTTTCTTTAATAAAATCTTCACTTTCTGCTGTTGATCTCCTTTAAGCTTCACATTTTCTTTCTTCATGATCAATTTCGTAACATCATTATTTGTATAGTAAATTGCTGTTCCTTTTTGATTGCCTTGGTCATTGGTTTCTTTTTTTGACCGGCATCCTGCCACTAAAGTCATCAAAGCCAGACAAAGCAAAAAGATCATGCATAATTTTCTTTTCTTCATCTCTTCCTCCTAGCCTTTATACTTTAATGGAACTCTAAGTGTAAATGTTGTTCCTTCACCAACCTTACTGTATAACTTAATCTCTCCATTATGAAGAGAAACAACGCTCTTTGTGATCGCTAATCCAAGTCCTGTGCCTCCAGTATCTCTTGATCTTGCTTTATCCACGCGATAAAAACGATCAAATACCTGATCCTGGCAATCCTCAGGAATTCCAACACCAGAATCTGCAACTTTCACATAAAAATACTTATGATCTGCATTCAGTGTCACGCGGATCCACCCATCATCTTTGTTATACTTGATACCATTCTCGATCAGATTCGTAAGCCCTAAAGACAACTTCACTTCATCAATCTCTGCTGTTACCGGACGGAAACTTTCAAAGATCAATTCGATATTACGCTGCAGAGCCAATGGTTTTAAACGCTTCATGATAATCTCCAACAATTCATTGATACTTACTGTTGTGATCTGAAGCTGCGCTGCTTTCTTGTCTAGTTTCACCAGAGATAACAGATCTGAAATGATCACATTCTCACGGTCGATCTCAGCAACGATATCCTGCATGAATTCTCGATATAATTCAGCCGGAACCTGATCTCCCTGCTGAATTAAGGAATCTGCAAGAACTTTCATCGATGTCATTGGTGTCTTTAACTCATGCGATACATTCGATACAAACTCCTGTCTTGAATCTTCCAACGTCTGCATTCTTCCAAGAATCTCATTAAAACGCTGCACAATACTGCGTACTTCTAGGAATCCTGTCTCTTCAATGGATTCATCTTCATGACCAGCCGCAATAAAATCAACATCTCTCTGAATCTTCTTTAAATCTCTCGTCAGCAGATAACTAATGATCATTGCCATTGATAATCCACAGATGATACATGCTACCAGCAGCATATTCCTGCGATGCTCCATCTCCGTAACTGCTCCCATCATATCCTCAGATGGCACAGTCGCCTGCACAGCTCCCAGGATATGATTCTGCTTTCCAGCTTTTGATACGATCGGAACCATCACTTCGATATACTTTCCACTCTCTGATACAATCCTTGTCTTCTTTCCATCCATAACATCCAATACATTATCATTTAAAAAGAATCTAGACTGAAAATCTGTATGAGTATCCTTGATGATCTTATAATTATTCTTAATTACGATAATCCGCCCATTCATACTTGCTGCAAGTTCATCAATCTGATTAGAAAGAGAGTTGGAGCCATCATCTAAATGAAAATCGACTCCAACTACCTGATCACCAAGCCAGCTACACTGACTGGCCACACTATCCACTTTCTGGTCATATGTTTTCTGACGATATCCATCATTTAACAACTTACTAAATAAAACTGATATCAATGTCGTCAGAAGGAAAATTGACAAGAAAATAAAGAACTGCATACTATGTAAAAAGGCAAATCTGTTCTTCTTAGGACTGAAAATAGTAACCTACCCCCCACTTTGTATGTACATAGTCCGGTACTCCCGGATTCACTTCGATCTTCTCTCTCAATCTTCGGATATGCACGTCAACCGTTCTTGCATCCCCCGGATAATCATATCCCCATACTGTATTCAACAAATCCTCTCTGCTGTATACTTTGTTTGGATGAAATACCAGTAACTCTAACAAGTCAAATTCTTTCGCTGTCAGGTTCACTTCTTTGCCATGAATATGCACTCTGCGGCTTTCACAGTCAATCTTTAAACCTCTGCATTCTACAACCTTTGCTGATTCTTCTTCTTTCACATCGTGATGTGCGCTTCGACGTAAGATTGCTTTGATCCTTGCCTTTACTTCCAGAATATTAAATGGCTTTGTGATATAATCATCTGCCCCATATTCAAGGCCAAGAATCTTATCCATATCTTCTCCCTTAGCCGTCAACATAATGATCGGGACGCTAGAGAATTCACGAATTGCCTGACAAACCTCAAACCCAGTCAGTCCTGGAAGCATTACATCAAGAAGAATAATATCATATTGATTCTCTTTGGCTTTCTCTAATGCTTCTTCTCCATCATAAGCACAATCTACTTGCATCTCATCTTGTTCCAGACTGAATTTGATGCCCTTCACGATTAGTTTTTCATCATCAACAACTAAGACCTTCCTCATTTTTTCACCTCTAAAATTATATTGTTATCTTGTCTTTGATCTTATGATATATCCCCTCTTTAATTCCCTGAATCTTCATAATATCTGAAATATCAGAAAAAGGGCCATGTTCCTCTCGATAAGAGATAATATCAGAAGCCTTCGCTTCCCCTATCCCTGAAAGCGTCATCAACTCCTTGACACCTGCAGTATTGATATTGATCTTTCCAGAGGAAGATTGCACTGCTTTGGAATCAGATCCTTCATTCTTCGCTGTCTGTTTCTTTGACGGAATCGTTATCTGCTGCCCGTCTTTCATCTTCTCTGCCTGATTAATACTCTCTGCTGAAGCCTTCTTAGTTAGTCCACCAGCTGCTTTCACAGCAGAAACAATACGTTCACCTTTCGAAAAACGATAAACTCCTGGATGTTTTACTTCTCCACATACATAGACATAAATAGTTTCCTTAGAAGAAGACTTCTCAGCCGTTGTCTTTGTCTCCTTCTTTGGTTCTATCGATACTTCCTTCCTGCGGCTACATCCAATGGACATCATAAAAACCATCAGCAAAATGGTTATCACTTTAACTCTTCTAAACAACATAAACCTCCCGGTCTTATGCAAAGAGTCTGGAACATGTAAATCTAACTTCTATTTTAGCGAAAATTATAATACTTTACAAGAGATATTTATGATTTCCATTTAAATATTATCAATCCTGTGACAAACAAAACCACTCCTAAAAGCTTTACCCATGCAAAAGCTGTTTTTTCCACACCAAACAGACCGAAAACCTCGATCAGATAGGAAACAACACTTTGTGATGCGACGATCAGCATTGCTGACTGTGCAGGTCCTAAACTTGCCACACTTTTGATCACTGTAAATGTGATTGCAGCTCCAATCACTCCTCCTAATAAAAGGTATCTTGGGCTGACCTTTAAAAGCATCGTAAAACTTTGCTCCCTCTCAGCGATCAACCAGATCAACAAACATGCGAGAAATCCTGTTGCCTGTACAAATGTACTCGTTGTCCATGTACTGCTTTGTTTAGTTACTTCTGTGTTAAATACACCTTGAATACTCATTAAAGCTCCTGAAATCAATGCAATGATCAATCCAAACATATAAAAACCTCCATGAAAAACTATCTTTTTACGGATAGTTTTTCCATAGAGGTCTTTTTTATACATTCTATGCAATACAGTCTTCTAAAATAGAAATCATCTCATCTACATGTTCTTTTTCAATCACAAGCGGCGGTACAAAACGAATGACATTATTTCCTGCAGAAATTATAATCAATCCTTTCTCCAGTGCTTTCTTAACGATATCTCCAACTGGATGATCTGCATCAAATTCAAGTCCTTGCATTAATGCAATTCCACGATGTCCTGTGATACAGTCATATCTCTCTTTTAACTCTTCTAATTTATCCCACAGGTAAGCTCCGATTTCTTTTGCATGTTCTGGAACCTGTAACTTCTCAAACTGGTCAAATACTGCATTGATCGCCGCTGCTGCGAATGGATTTCCACCATAAGTTGTTCCATGATCACCTGGTACTAAAGCCCCATCAGCCTTTTCACCTACAACAAACGCCCCAACAGGAACACCACATCCAAGCGCTTTTGCAAGTGTTAAGACATCCGGTTTTACTCCATAAAGATCATGTGCAAACAAAGATCCACAGCGCCCAATTCCACACTGAATCTCATCAAAGATCAGTAAGATATCTTTCTCATCGCAGACTTTACGAAGTCCCTCTAAGAATTCTTTATCCGCTGGGAAAATTCCACCTTCACCCTGAACAACTTCACATATGATTCCACAAGTTTTATCTGTGATCTTTGATACAACATCTTCTAAGTTATTGAATTCTGCAAATACAGCACGAAATTCTTTTGGAACAAATCCATCCTGATAATGACTGTTACCAGTCACTGATAAAGCTCCCTGGCTTCTTCCGTGGAATGAATGATTCATTGCGATAAATTCATAATCTTTGGAATCGTCTTTATTATATGCATATTTTCTTGCAACTTTTAACGCACCTTCGATTGCTTCTGTTCCACTGTTTGTAAAGAACACTTTTTTAAGCCCTGAAGCATCGACAATCTTCTTTGCAGCTTCTACTGCTGGAATATTGTAATATAAGTTTGATGTATGGATCAATTTATCAATCTGGTCTTTTAATGCCTGATTGTATGCTTCATTTCCATATCCTAATGCAAATACAGCAATTCCTGCACCAAAATCCAGATATTTCTTCTGGTCAGCATCATATAAATAGACACCTTTCCCTTTTTCTAATACAACTGGAAAACGATTGTATGTCTTTAAGATATACTGTTCTCCCTGCTCAATATATTCCTGCTGCGTTTTCATCTTAACATCCTTCCTCATCTTCTTCGTTGAATAATGGTTTATCAAATAATGGTTCTTTTAAGATGGCTGTTCCAATACCTTTTTCTGTGAAGAATTCCAGTAACAGACAGTTTGTTAAACGTCCGTCTAAGATATGGACTCTGGATACTCCACCTTCGATCGCTTCAATACAGTTCTTAAGTTTTGGAAGCATTCCTCCTCCAACAACTCCGTTATCGATAAATTCTTTTGCCTGTTTAAGATCCATCTCAGAGATCAATGTTGATTTATCTTCTGGATCTACGAATACCCCTTCGATATCAGTTAAGAATACCAGTTTTTCTGCATTCAATGCTTCTGCAACTGCACATGCTGTGTCATCCGCATTAATATTATATGGTTCATAGTTATCTCCTAAACCAATTGGAGAAATAACTGGTACAAAATCATCTTCAATCAATGCTTCAAGAAGTGTTGTATCGACACTCTTAACCTCACCGACATATCCAAGATCTTTTCCAGGCATTTCTTTTTTCTTTACACGGATCATTTCAGCATCTTTTCCAGAAAGACCTACGGCTTTAACCCCAACTTCTGCCATCATGGCCACCAGTTCCTGATTGACTTTAAATAATACCATTTCAGCAACTTCCATTGTCTCTTTATCTGTCACACGAAGTCCATGGTAAAATTCTGGTTCTTTTCCTGACATACGAACCCATTTACTGATCTCTTTTCCACCACCATGTACGATGATTGGTTTCATACCTACTAGTTTTAATAGTGCAACATCTCTGATCACGCTTTTTTGAAGATTCTTGTCTTTCATAGCGCTTCCACCGTATTTTACAACAACGTAACAGTTATTGAAACGACGGATATATGGTAATGCCTCTGTTAATACTTTTGCTTTTTGTTTTGACTGCTCGATCAATTCGTTAATTTCATTTCTCATCTGTTCCATTGATTCTTCCTTTCATAGTTGTCTGCTTTTATGCCTTTTATTTTGTCGTCTATCTATAATAATCTTATTCTTATGATCGGTAATCTGCATTAATTGTTACATAATCGTGTGTCAGATCACATCCCCATGCAGTTGCTTCAAACACTCCATTATGAACATCAATATCTGCTGTCACTGCATCTGCAGATAATACTTTCGTTGCCTCATCTTCAGAATAGTCTGTTGCGATTCCGTCTTTTACGATCTCGATCACACCATCCGCACTTTTTAAACTAATATCAACCTTGACTGGATCAAAATCAACTCCAGCATAGCCAAGTGCACAAAGAATTCTTCCCCAGTTTGCATCTTTTCCGTAAATTGCTGCTTTTGTAAGACTTGATGTTACGACAGATTTGCTTAAGATCTTCGCATTTTCTTTGGAGTCTGCACCAGCTACATGAACTTCAAATAAACGTGTACATCCTTCTCCATCCCCTGCGATCTGTTTTGCAAGAGACTGGTTAACATATAATAATCCTTCTCTGAATGCTTCATAGTCTGCATCTTTTTCTGTAATTTCTTTATTTTCTGCCATTCCATTTGCAAATACAAAAACTGTATCATTTGTAGATGTATCTCCATCAACTGATACCATATTGAATGTATCTTCAATGAGTTCCCTCTGCAGTTCTAATAATAAAGCTTTATCGATTGCTGCATCTGTAGTGATAAATCCAAGCATTGTTCCCATGTTTGGGTGGATCATTCCAGAACCTTTGCACATACCTGCAATTGTAACTGTCTTTCCATCAATCTCTACTTCTACTGCCGCTTCTTTTGGTTTTGTATCGGTTGTAAGGATAGCCCAGGATGCATCTTCTTCACTTTGTCTGTCTGCTTTTAATTCTGGAACTAACTTCTTGATCCCTTCTTTGATCACATCCATTGGCAGCTGCTGTCCGATAACTCCTGTGGAACCTACGACAACTTCCTCTGGTTTAATATCTAACAATTTCGCTACTTCTTTTGCTTCTGTTACAACATTCTCATATCCTTGTGCACCCGTACATGCATTTGCAATTCCTGTATTAATTACCACTGCTCTGACTGCTTCTTGTTCTTCTACGATCTTCTTTCCCCATAAAACTGGAGCGGCTTTTACAATGTTCTTTGTAAATGTTCCTGCGATCTTTGCTGGCACTTCACTTACGATCATTGCCATGTCTTTGTTTGTCTTCCCTGGTTTCACTCCGGCACGAAGTCCTGCACATTTAAAACCTTTTGGAGCTGTTACTCCGGCATTGATGATCTTCATAATTCTAGTCCTTCCTTACCAAAGCCCTATGGGAACATTGGTACTAATTCTAATCCTTCAGTTTCTTTTAATCCAAACATAAGATTCATGTTCTGTACGGCCTGTCCAGCTGCACCTTTTACAAGGTTGTCCATGGCACCCATCATGATAATACGGTTTGTACGTTTATCGATCTTAAAGTTGACATCCACATAGTTACTTCCCTCTACCCATCTTGTCTCAGGGCAGACATCTTTATCTAACACTCTGACGAATTTTTCATTCTTATAATAAGAGTCGTAGATTGCTTTCACTTCTTCGTAACTTACATCTTTCTTAAGTGTTGCATATGCTGTCACTAAAATTCCACGGTTCATTGGAATTAAGTGTGGTGTGAAGTTTAATAATACTTCTTCTCCAGATGCATAGCTTAACTGATCTTCGATCTCTGGCGTATGTCTGTGAGTTGCAACTCCATATGCTTTGATATTTTCATTTACTTCACAATATAAGTTATTGACTTTCGCACCACGTCCAGCTCCGGATGTTCCTGATTTAGCATCGATGATCACACTGTTCATCTCAATGAGTCCTTCTTTCGCCATTGGATAAATGGATAATGTAGAACATGTTGGATAGCATCCTGGGTTAGCAATCAGTCGTGCTTTCTTGATATCTTCACGATTGATCTCGCAAAGTCCATAAACTGCCTCATCAATAAATTCTGGACTCTGATGTTTGATCCCATACCATTCTTCATATCGATTTACATCTTTAATACGGAAGTCCGCACTTAGATCAATGATCTTAACTTTAGATAAGATTTCTTCTGATACTAAAGAACTACAAAGTCCCTGCGGTGTTGCTGTAAAGATCACATCCACTTTAGATGCAAGCTCATCCATGTTATCATCCAGACATTTGTCATCAACGATCTGGAACATATTTCTAAATACTTCATAATATTTCTGGTCTATATAACTTCTGGATCCATACCATACAACCTCTGCATCTTTATGCTGTGTAAGGATTCTTACAAGTTCTTGTCCTGCGTAACCTGTGGATCCAATGATTCCTGCTTTGATCATGTTAATCTCCTTGTCCTTCTCTTTATAATGTAGGTTATTTTTTTAATCATTGTTCATAAGTATACAACTGAATTTTAAAATATGCAATAGTTTTGTATAAATATGCAATTATTTTTCATTTTATTCATTTTTATATTATAAATATTCATTATTTTCGAAAATAATCCTTGCAAAAGATGTAAATATAACGTATATTAGTAAACAAGCAAATATTTATATGAACATACGGGATTTTCAATATCAGATCCTATATATAATAGGAAAACATCCCGTCAATATACACTTAGGAGGATTTATTTCATGAAAGAAAAAGTTGTTTTAGCATATTCCGGAGGTCTTGATACTACAGCTCTGATTCCTTGGCTTAAGGAAACATTTGACTATGAAGTTATCTGTTGCTGTGTTAACTGTGGACAGGGTAACGAATTAGATGGACTTGATGAAAGAGCAAAATTATCCGGAGCATCTAAATTATATATCGAAGATATCGTTGATGATTTCTGCGATAACTATATCATGCCATGCGTACAGGCTGGTGCTGTATACGAACATCAGTATCTTCTTGGAACATCTATGGCTCGTCCAGCAATCGCTAAGAAATTAGTTGAAATCGCCAGAAAAGAAAATGCTGTTGCAATCTGCCACGGTGCCACAGGAAAAGGAAATGACCAGATCCGTTTTGAACTTGGTATCAAAGCATTAGCTCCAGACATCAAGATCATTGCTCCATGGCGTATGACAGATGTATGGACAATGCAGTCTCGTGAAGATGAGATTGAATTCTGTGAAGCACACGGAATCCACCTTCCATTTGACGCAAGCCACAGCTACAGCCGTGACCGTAACTTATGGCATATCAGTCATGAAGGTCTTGAATTAGAAGATCCTTCTTTAGCACCAAACTACGACAACATGCTTGTTTTAGGAGTAGCTCCAGAAAACGCTCCAGATAAAGATACAGAAGTTACTATGACATTTGAAGCTGGTGTTCCTAAAACATTAAACGGAAAAGAAATGAAAGTTTCTGAGATCATCACTGAATTAAACCGTCTTGGTGGTGAAAATGGTATCGGTATCGTTGATATCGTTGAGAACCGTGTTGTAGGAATGAAATCCCGTGGTGTATATGAAACTCCAGGTGGAACAATCTTAATGGCAGCTCACGATCAGTTAGAAGAATTAATCCTTGACCGTGAAACAATGGAAGCTAAAAAGAAACTTGGAAGCCAGATGGCTCAGGTTGTATACGAAGGAAAATGGTTCACACCACTTCGTGAAGCAATCCAGG
>OGQL01000011.1_pt1 | contig 164295 bp, 174 predicted proteins | sample 1553211 | NCBI WGS metagenome assembly OGQL01 (sample SAMEA2579942, study PRJEB22360) | human gut metagenome
GCAAACTATGGTATGACCTATACGGTCACGGTAACTCCGGCTACTGGGTATAACGCAGGTACTCCCTCTGTTTCCAGTGGTACTATCACGGGTAACCTGACTATCACTGCTACCGCGGCTACTATTAAGACTTTCCGGGTTACTATCACCCAGACTGCTAACCAGACTATCAAAGTTAAGGCAGGTAGTGTTGAGTATACCTCGACATTCACGGCAAACTATGGTATGACCTATACGGTCACGGTAACTCCGGCTACTGGGTATAACGCAGGTACTCCCTCTGTTTCCAGTGGTACTATCACGGGTAACCTGACTATCACTGCTACCGCGGCTACTATTAAGACTTTCACCTTATCTATTGGTGCAACGACCAACCAAACGTACGTAGCTACTATTGGTGGCGTTGCTAAAACAGCCACATCTTCTGCTACAAATTATACAGTTGATTATGGGACTGCATACAGCATTGTATATACTGCAAATGCTGCAACTGCAGCTTACACATATACTGCATCTGCTGCAGTAAGTGGAACAGTAACTGCGGATGTCAGCGTTCCTGCTAAATCTGCAACATCCACATTAAGGTACTATAACTTGACTGTGCCTGCTACGACTAACCAAACATATGTTCTTAAACTCGCTGTCAACTCTACTTATGGTGGAACACTGCCCAGCTACACAAGTACTGCAACAAGTGCTGCCCAAAATAACCTGAGCTGTCCATATGGAACTACCTATACAATTACCTATACTGGTAATACAGGCTATAATGGTGGCGCAACTAAGACTGGTACAGTAACCGCTGCAACTACCGTAACTCACAATGCTGCTACTATTAAGGTATTAAAAGTTATTATTTCTAAACCTGAACATGGTAGTATCTATGCTACCTATAAAGGGAAAAATTATTGGGGTGAATTAAATGTCAATTATGGCAGCACTGTTACCTTCACGTGTACACCTGATAGTGGTTATACCCTGAAAAACTGGACCAAGAATGGCTCAGTAATAAATTGACCTATCGGTAATAAATGGACCTATTAGATTCTCCTCCTCTGTTTTAGGGGAGGGGAATGACTAATATATTATAGCTTATATGCTAGGAGGAATATCAATAATGGAAAAAATCAAAGAAATAGCTACTAAAGTAATTACTGCAGTTAAAGAAGGAGCCAAGGCATTAGTTGCTAAAGTAGATTTATTTATCATGTCCAACCCCAAGAAAGCTACGTTAGCTGCACTTGCTATCGGCGTAGTCTTAGGGCTTTTATGGGCAGACTTAGAAAACCCTGTAAGACACTAAAAGAAAGGAATGTAAAATTATGAGTAAACTTGATACTGAAGCAAGAGACAAATTGCCAACTGGAGTATTTGGCATTCCAGAAACCCGGTCCTATCCCTTAAATGATAAAAACCATGTAATGGCAGCAATTAAAATGTTTCGCCATGCCCCGGCAGACAAAAAACCACAACTTGTACGAAATATTCGTCGTAGAGCTAAGGAATTAGGTATGAATGTAAATATTGGGGATGATACCAATATGCATAAGTATACCAAATCTGAAAAACTAGCCCATCTTTTAGAATCTAAATACTTTACAAATTTTAATTATTGAGGTAAAATAATAAGTAGCATAAATATCTTGAAATTTAAGGTATTTCGTGTGAATAAATAGTAAAGGAGCTTGTTTTTTATGAGTATTACTCGACGACTACTTATGTCATCTGCTATATCTCCTGGTGAACTACGCAATCTGCGAGCTATCATTGGATATACGCCTCGATGGTATGCCCGGGAAGATCTATTTGAACCTCATAAAACAACCATTGTTATCCCCGCCGCAACAGAAATAAATGTTGGTGGCAATGGTTATGTAGTTTCCCAAGATACAACGTTAGACTTATCTACTATAGGGACTGCTGCTGATAGAGCAGGAAAAGATGTTTATATATATGCTTGTCAACCTACAAGTAATATTAACAATCTCGATCCTACACTGGTGCTTTCTCTTGACTCTACCGCTCCTGCAGGGTATACTGAACATACCAGTAGAAAAATCGGAGGATTTCATTGTCTATGTGCAGATGTAGGTGTTATTGAGGGACATGATCTGAGTGGTTATGTTGCTGGTGATATCTTACCTGCTAGTGTATGGGATCTATTACACCTTCCTAAAAGCGATCCTGAAGGCATGGTATATTCTACGGAATATGGACAATGGGTAGATATCTACCTCCCCAGTTGGGATGAAACTACGGGAAAGCTAGTTAGCAAGTATAATGGTGTTATCTGTGATGGAACCTCAACTCCCATGAAATTCAATGGTGAAAAATTTGTTGAGCATTTTGGAAAAGTTACTAAGCATTTAATTTCACGGAATGCTTTTATGGTAGTAATGAAAGGCACTCCTGAGTGTGTTTCTATTAAAGGTAGTGCTGATCCAAGTACCACAGGTGGACATATAGCTAGTAATGATACGCGCATTATAAGTCACATAGGAATCGAAGACTGTACTGGTGTATTATGGCAATGGGGAGAAGATACCTACGAGTATTTTCCTGGAACAACATGGTCGAGTAGTGATTTCTCTTTATCTGGGTACTCATGGCAATCTAAACCAGTTTTCAATAGTACCTATGATGATACCAATCGAGGAGCCTGTCTTGGGCTTTTGCGGCGGGTCCTCTTGGGTGCCCGCTGGGACGATGGCTCGATTTGCGGTTCGCGGGCTACCGATTGCATCGGTTTCTCGGCTTATGGGGGCTACGATTGCTCGTCGCGCGGCGCGTCGGAGCCGCGGGTAGTTAACTTGTAATCATGAAAGTTTTTGTAAAAAATATGCGCGGGCAGGCTTTAATGCCGTGTTCGCCCAGAAAAGCAAGGATTCTGCTCAGGCAGAAAAAAGCAAAAGTTGTAGATTACAGACCTTTTACTATCCAGCTCTGCTATCCTACCGGGGAAGCAAAGCAGGAAGTAATTATAGGTATTGATCAAGGCGCAAGACACATCGGGATTGCGGTTATCAGTCAGGGCAAGATACTCGCCAAAGGCGAAGTTGAGCTCAGACAGGATGTACATTCTCTTCTTCAGACCCGTGCAGAATACCGCAGGGGCAGGAGATATCGTAAGACCAGATATCGCAAAGCAAGATTCCTTAACAGGATCAGACCTGAAGGCTGGCTTCCGCCCAGTATTCAGGAAAAGCTCAATGCGAATTTTGCCTGGATTGATAAGTTCTGCAGCCTTGTACCCGACTCGAAACTTCGTATCGAGGTTGGAAAATTTGATACCGCGAAGATGATTAATCCCGATATCAAAGGTGTTGATTATCAGCATGGGCAGACTTATGGTTATTATGACGTAAGGTATTTTGTTTTCGCAAGAGACAATTATACTTGTCAGGTCTGTCATAAGAAAAACAAGATCCTGCATACGCATCATATTATATATAAGAGCAAAGGCGGCAGCGATAGGGCAGATAACCTTATTACTGTCTGCACTGAATGTCATACTCATGAGAATCATCAGGAAGATGGAATTCTCTACCAATGGATGCTCAAGCACAAAAAGACCAGACAGTATAAAGAACCATCTTTCATGAATATTCTTCGCATCAGAACCTACAAAAAATATTCTGAAGCTGATATTACTTATGGTTCAGTTACTACTGAAAGAAGAAAGGCTCTTAGACTGGAAAAAACTCATTATAACGATGCGATTGCTATCACCGGTATCGACAAAGTTGAAGAAAATATTGATGAGTGCTTCTGGATCAAGCAGCTCCGTAAGAGAAAACGTTCTCTGCATGAAGCTACGCCTCGTAAGGGACGTAAAGAGAAAAATACAGAAGCAAAGCGCAACAGTAAAAATACTAAACAGGTTAACGGCTGGTATCTTAATGATGAAGTAATCTGCTATGGCAGGCGTGGCTGGATTACTGGTTTCAACAGTGCAACTTCTTCTTCACCTGCTGCTTTTGTCGTTGATAAAGACGGTAATTATATTACTGTTCCCGAGAAAAAATATAAGCAGGTAAGTCTTAAGTTGCTGAAGCTGGTAAGGCATAATAATAACTGGCAATATGTTGTTACTAAAGAAGAGAAATCCGCTGCCTCTTCCGAAATTCCTCACCCACCTATAGAGGTAAGTGAATCCTTTCTGGCAGCTTGTTGAAGAATTAAAAGAAGCGATAATCCATGCTTGTGGTGGTATGACAAAAGAGGAAATGGAAAGAAGAACGAACAAGACTTGAAAAAGAACGAAGAAAGGAGTTTGAAGAAAGTGTCGAAAAATAAATACAAAAATCTTGTAGGGAGGGGCAGCAGGTAAAGAGTTTCTCTATTTGCCGTCTTCCCCTTTTGTTACAGTTACATGCACTAACTGATAATCCTATGTCGTTAACGATCACAGAGGATATTACAGTTAGTGCGACGTTAGAAGCTGATACTGCAACCTATAATCTAACTGTTGGTAATAGTTATGTCGAACAGGAAGATGGTTGGTATATTATCGAAGAATACGGATTTGGGACATCAGGCGAAGGAAATCCAATTACAAAGGGAAGTATTTCGCCTACAACATTTAAGGGCTATAATATACAGGGCTTCTGTGTAGAACAACGCTATTTTTCAGACGGTGGCTTAGAAGCCTATGAAATTTGGCTGGCTCTTACAGGTGATACTCAATCTGCAATTAAACAGGTTGAAGTTGTCTTAAATGGAGTAGCTTATATGTGTACTTATAATAAAAAATCTAGTCAAGCTACTTGGTATTCGTGTTATTCTGATAGTAGTTGGAATTTCCCTGCATGGACATATTTGTACCAAAATAGAGGGAAAACCGTATCAGTTACTTTTAAGTAATGTAATAATCCTCTGTATAAACGGAGGAAAAGATGGCTGTAGAAAACCCTATAAGTTTAGTAATTACTAGTGATACAACAATTGGAGTCACATTAGAAGCGAGTGTGCCGACTACTGAAACTCAATTGTTCTATATATCTGGAGCATACTTAGATAAAACTGTAAACGTTACTATCCCTGCCGGAGTAAAAGTAGTATGTGCGGATGGAAGTTTCTCATCTAACTGGGATGAGGGAGAAGCTAGTTTTATGTTACGTAATACATCTACTAATAAAATCTGGTGTAATGCGTATGGAACTGGATCATCAGGTGATACAACGTATGTAGGAGTTACTGCTGGAAAAACATACTCCTTAAGAGCTACTACATCAGATGATGGTGACGGATATATCAGAATACTTTATTCACAAGCTGTAAATAATAAAACTCCGAGTGTCACTGATTACTAAGCTTAACCCTGCCATAATTTATGGTAAATATAAATAAATTAACGTTAGTTACCCCCCCCTGCAGGACAAAAGTCCATATCAAAATATCTTGGAAGGAGGTTGGCAGGTAAAGAATTGTCTGCCAGTCGTCCTCCAAGATTGCTATTACAATTACACGCACTAACTAATAACCCTATGTCATTAACGATCACAGAGGATATTACAGTTAGTGCAAAATTGGAAGCGTCAGTTCCGACTACCGAAACAAGATTGTTGAGTACCATGGATGTGAATACAACGGTTACTATTACAGTACCTGCGGGTGTAAAAGTATTAAAAGTAGCTGGTGATGTATACCATGAAAACGATGGCGAAGTAGAACTAAAAGTATATTCAGTAACTGGTCAAAGAACTTGGCTATATATGTGGGACTATGAAGGTGTTAGTAATGCTTGGTATGTAGGAGTTACTCCTAATAAAAGTTATACATTAAAGTTAGGAACTAGTAGCTCAACGGGAACTGAATCTGGAAGTGTAGTTATTAGTTACTCACAATCAATTAACAATCAAACTCCGAAGGTAACTGACTATTAATGTAATAGCCCTCTGTATAAACGGAGGAAAAAGATGGCTTTGACAGATAATCCTATGAGTTTAGTGGTTACAGGCAATGTGACGATAAGTGCTAATTTAGAGCAAGAAATAATAGGTGATCCTGAAGTATTATTATATTATGTATCATATACTTCGAAAAGTAAAGCTCGATTAGGTGCTATTAGTGGAGTCAAAGGTAGCAATAGTTCTAGTGATATTAGTTTTACTAATAATCTAGTAGGTGATATTGATGCGCCTAATATTAATGTTGATGATGGTTATAATACAGAAGTTACTTGTCATAAATATGTAGGTGACTACACTACGTTACTAGTATCTATACCTGAAATGTCGAGTGGTAGTTCTTTGAATAACTGGTATGATACCTCTTCATATAGTAAATTGACCACTGATACAGCATATAGTGCAGTGTTAAAAGCTGCTCCATATTCAGCATACTCAGACAGATGGTTCTATCTCCCTGATGCAGCGACTGGTAAAATTTCCGTTATTGATACCAATTTTAATTTTACACAAATACGTCAGATAGAAGTACCGTCCGGTTTTAATACTGCTTATAGTTATATGTGTATGGATATGAAAGTTGTTGATTCGTATCTGTATGTTCTATATACTCAAAATGTAAGCACTTGGTCTTATGGTGTATCATATGTCTCACGCTACAGAATCATACCCAGAACTGGTAATCTAGTATATATGAGTTCAGTTGAACTTGGCTGTCTAGGCGGATGTAAAATGTGTGTTCATGATAATAAAATATATCTTGGATGCACTGGCTGGAATAGAGATGTAGCTAATAGTGATAATCATGGAGTTGTTATGATAGATCTAGATAATTTTACTACAGATACAATGTATGCTACGCCGCCAAGAAATAACGTTGTAGATATGTGTATGACTGATGACGGCACATTGTACGTTTTATCTGGATTAATGACACGAGATACTGATCAATGTTGGACAGAATTAACCATTAGTCGAAAATTACCAGAAGAGTCTGAATTAGTTACTAAGTATCTTGGGTCTGATACAGAAACAGCTCTTTTTACAAATAAACCAAGACTATACGTTGAAGGTAGGAATAAACGATTATGGTTATTCAGAGGACGTATTATATATTTATGGGTTAATGAAAACTCAATGTCTAGTGATACAACAACTGCCGATAAATCATATGTAGCTGTTACCATTGGAGGAGCATTAACTAGTTCTGTTGTAGATATACTACCAGTATAAGATCGATTACTAAAGTCTCTAAATATTACTAACTATTAAACTTAAAAACCTGCCATAACTTATTATGGCTTTAACAGACAACCCAATGTCACTTACTATAACAGGTAATACTACTATAGGAGCTGAATTAGAAGTCAGTACTCCTACTGGAGAAACTACGTTAGCACATGGCAGCACATTTACAGTACCTGCAGGAATAACAGTATTAAGAGCTTCATTTAATCAATCCGGATATTTAAGTTTGACTAAGTATGTAGGTGTGACACCTAATAAATCCTATAAATTGTATTCTATTTGGACTGAATATAATTATGGGGAAGGTGAAGAATATTTGTTGTACAATGCTAACAACAGTAAAGATTGGATTAACTATACTATAGGTAATCTAGACGTTGATACTGGTTCCACTGAGTTGAATTTTAAACTCGAATGGTCGCCTACTATCAATCAACACGCAGTAGAAGTTACAGATTACTAATATTTTTAGGGAGAGGCTAACTACCTCTCTTTTTTTACTTTTCCAAGTATAATATAATTATGAAAATAAATACCAGGAGGACCTATGCCAAATAGAAACTTATTATTAAGTAGTGGAAAACAAACAATATCAGTAACACTAAAAGTCATAAATTCAAGTGGAAACGCTATAAAAAAATGCTAAAATTGAAATTCAAGAGCTAGGGAGCTTTACAACAGATAATAACGGTAAAGTATACTTAGAAGGACTGCTTGAAAATGAAATCTATAGAGTTACAATTTCTGCGCCTGGATATACCTCGATTAGCAACCGATTTGCTACAAATACTGACCCCGTACAAGAATACACGTTTGTACTTCAAGTAGCTCTGCCCAGTGTAGAAACTATTCTTGTAACCCGGGAACCAGAGTATCAATCCTTTGCGTTAACGATACCCAATGGTGTAACTGTGCTTAAAGTACTGTCTGCATATTTCGTAGAAAGCTCAGAATATATAGGCAATATGTCACTCCATAATATAGACAATAATAAGTATTGGTTTGCTTATGATTTTAATGATGATTCCGCCCCTTTAACTTATTATGTTGGGGTTACCCCTAATAAAACCTATAATTTACGGCTTTATGGAGACTGGGATGGGGGAGATACGACTTTTAGTTACTCCAGTAGTATAAATAGTATCACGCCTAATGTAACTGATTACTAATATAGGTAAGGAGTATGATCTATGAAACGCGTCATCCAGATGCTGATATTATTAATAGCTATGTATTTACCAAGTATCGTATGGAGCCATCAGGTCGTTGGTAATGACCGATACGACACTCCTGGTAAAATAGCAGAAATCGAAAAATACTTTAAAGAACGATATAACTTAGAGCTGGACCGGCATGTAGTGGTTATCCTGGAACCCTCTACTAAAGCGTATAGCAGACGACTGCAAAGTTTAAAAGTGAAAGACTATGAATCCATAGCCTATCGCAGCCAGGCACTGACCTCTAAGGAAAACGTTATTGTCATAGATTGTTCAGGACTATCTGACCGTAGTTATATGTTCTTTCTTGTTCATGAACTGGTACATCAATATCAATTCCAATTATTAAAGGAAAAAACAACAGAAGACATGGTAGCTGTAGAAGGACTTGCGGACATTATTGCCAGTGATATCAGCGGCTATCCAATTGAAATCAAAAATTATAAGATAAGCTATGAAAGTATTAAGTCTTACTATGATTTCAAATCTTCCCTGGCTAGCCGTGGAAGTGCAACGATATACCAGGCCCGCTTTTTTATGCGAAATGCAAACTTTTTAGATTATTTTAAAAAAGAATAAATAAGTATTGACAATTTAATAAAAGTATGGTATAGTATCAATGTAGCATATCTCCAACTCTAAATAGAATTATTTCGTTATGCCCCTTTTATCTATCCGGATTATACCATCGTTAGGTTTCTTGTTCCTACTGGTGTTATAATCCGGATTTCTCTTATAAGTCTTGATTTTTCAGCAAAATATGATATAATTAAGATAACTGAGAAATAAAAGGAGGCCATATGAATGACTATGAAAAACATTGAAATAACTGTTATCGGTCCGGGTAAAGTAAACCTTGGTAATACAACTGTAGCTGCTAACTCTACTATGCATGTACCCTGGAGGGCAGGACTTCAGCTTCTGCCAGACACTGATGTTATATGTACTAGAATATTATACAATAGTAAAGATGTACTAACAGTGAATGACATCGCTAGAAAGGCTACTATTTTTAAAATACCTACTGATACTGAAAAAATATTGGTATGCTTTGAAAAACAGGAGTTTGCAGAAGTTGTCTTTAGTATTAATTTAGAACCAGATATACTAAAGCCGCCCTATGATACTATGCCAGACACTGTAGCTCAGTCGATATTACCTGACTTATGCAGATTATGCAATACATCTACACTAGAGAGTAAACAAGTCAACTACTTGAATAATTTGAAACCAGTCAGTAACCAAAAACTTATCTCGTTACCCATTAAAGTACCGGTGGCTAATATGTTCAATGTGTGCCATGCGATACTTGCAGGTAACTCAGATGTCTTAAAGATAGCGAAAGGGTTCCTTAAAAATAGTGTTCAAGTACTAGATACCTCTACAAATGCTAGAATAAAATCCACAGGCAAAATTTATGCATTTGCATCAGGGGAATCTACCAGCTATATATCTCGTAAATATATGTTTGTACCAGATCATACCTACGAAATAGCAATGCAGCTTAACGCTTCACATATTAAAACTAGTATCGAAGGAGATATACCTAGTGATATGTTTATGTACCGAGATAGAAATGGTGAGTTGCATCCAATTACGACGAAGCTTAAAAGTACGGAACTGAATGGTATGACCCTTGTTGTAACAAAGTTGTACCGTGAAATATATGTGATTAAAGTGAAAAGTGATACTTGGAAATATAAGGGTCTTGTAACTTCTTGTGTTTCCACGCAGCGCTACATAATTGTACCTGGATATACCTCTGTAAACAGTGACCTGTTGGAAGACGGAGAGAACTCCGAATATAAAGTTTTAAAAAAGCCATTAACTGTTATACGGTTAAAAACTAATATATTATCAAAGATAATAATTGAAGGAAAAAGCTGTGATACTCCAGAACGATTAGGAGAAACTTTGTACCTTAGTAATGTAAATGTGCATACTAAAGAGTTTGTTTTTGAAAACTACAGAATAAAGCCGCGTAAGGATTTACCTTTATTAGCACTTACATATGCAGATCATCAGCTTACAACAGCGAAATCTCTTATAAACACTATAGTACTAAATTATATGAATAAATTAAACTGTAGATATGCTTTGTACCTAAATAGTAAAAAATTGTATTTCGTAGAACTTATCCAAAAAATAAATAAACATCTATATAGAATAATCGGAGACCTAATTTCGCCAAAAATAGTAAGTAATTGTCTTCCGGATATCAACTTAGAGGATAAATACTATGAGTATTTATATCGTCCTTGCCCTGGGAAACATTTTTATTATGAAGTTAGTAAGGAACTTAACATTATTCCCGATCCGACAACTACTGAACTATCTAGTTCATCGGTTATAAGTCCCAACGGGCAGATGATTCCTATTTCCGATATATTATTTGGTAACGTGCCTGGGTGTAGAGTAGAAAAGCTTAGTGAACATTCATATCAGGCAACTATAACGCTTCCTATGCCAGACTCAGTAAAAATAGATATAAGATGTGGAAACGAAGCACCCCCTCCCAAAAGTATATTTTTTACACAAGGAGAATCTATAGATTTAAATGATATAGCTGAAGAAATAACTGAAGAAATAGATGGTCTGGAATATACCTTCTCGCAGCCAAATTATTTACGAGATATGCAGGACCTCAGAGATATCCCCGATCCACAAGATGTCCTAGACTCCTGGGAACATCCTGAACCTTCGACGGAAGCTTTATTGGGAACTACCCTTGACCAACTTATGCGATACTCGCGCTTATCAGAATATAGAGGTGATCATTTTGTCAACAACTAACGTAACGGGTAACCCCTATAACATTACACTAACTGGGGATACTATTATAACTCCAATATACGAGCCGATCATTGCAACAGGTAGTGTTACTTGGAAAAGAACTTGGAGCAGTACCTGGACAGAGACCTTAACTATACCCCCGCATATTACGCGTATCGTATGTAATTTTACGTGGTATTATGGATCTGATGAACGTAATAGATTACGCCGTGGTTTGCGTGGGGTAGGCAGAGGATGCGGTATCCGTAATGCAAGTTCTAATAAATCATGGATATATTACAATAGGAATAAAACTATGGGTGTAACACCAGGTAAAACATATACCTTTACGATTTGGGTCGATGGGTATAAAGGGCGTGACTATGGCTTTACTTTATCCTGGAGTCCAACTATTAATACCTACGGAATCAGCGAAAATGATTTATAACTTAGAATCCCCTTCTTAATTTACTAGGTATAATATATACCAGAGGGTAATGAGGAGGGGATTTTTATTTTTAAGAAAATCATAGATAATCTATTAGAAACGCTTAAGGAAGCCGGTGTTTATTCAATCAATCGTGTAGTACCTGTAGGAATTATTGGCATTGATATCACTGCTTTTGTTGGAGTAACGCTGTATTTGCTGTACTTAAAGGAAACATGGAGCCATTACGGGGAATTCTCCTCTACTGTTATTTACCTTTTTGTTACCTGTATGATTTGGATCACAGGCAATAAAATTACTAACAGTATTTACAATACTACCCCTGGAGGTCCTGGTAAACCTCTGAACAATGTAGTAGACAAAGCTATGTCCACCATTATTGACCGGGTAAACGCTGCCAGCAAACCTGATGAAACTGAAAATAAAGACAAAAAACAGGGTGACGCATGATTATTTGGATAGTACAAGCAATCTTTGAATTATGTGCAATGGTTATAGCCTACCTTACAAATCCAATTGTCGTATTGTTTGCCGATGAATACGGAAATTTACCTAAATGCTTACGTTTCTGGCAAACTTACGATAATTGCCTGGATATCTCCTGGATGATTTATGAAGACTGTGTACCTAAAATATTTCAGTATGACTTTAACAAACACTACATCTATCATTACGAAGATAAAAGTGATCCTGATCACATAATTCCAGGGTATGTTGAGATAGTTGACCCCATTTTTACAACGAAAGAACGTATCCAACGTTATTTTTGCAGGGTATGCTGGCTTTACCGCAACTCCAATTATGGTTTTAGCTATGAAATAAACGGACGCACATTTAATGGCAAAGATAACACTGTCTACACTGATATCAAGGAGCTAAATAATGAGCAGTGGTTCAGTGTAATCTACCCGGAAAGCATTAAATCTAAATTTAAACGCGGAATATATTTGCTTACCCGTGCTACATGGAGCTTATTTTACTGTAAAAAATACTGTAAGTGGTTCAGATTTAGGCTATATATTGGCTGGAAACTGAAATCGTGTACTAAACCTGTTGATCAGCGTGCTATGCTCGCTATATCTATCAACCCATTTAAACCTTTAGAGATCGGAGAAAAATAAAATGCCTAATTTTGCTAATCCCTTTCAGGGAAATGTTAATAAACAAATGTCTCCTGATGAGCTTATTCGAGCGATCCGGCTTGATATCGCTGGTGAACAGGAAGCAATTTTCTTATATGAGGCCCATGCAGATGCTGCAGTAGATCCCCGTGCCCAGAAAGTACTGAGAGATATTGCCCATGAAGAAAAAGTGCATGTCCATGAGCTCCAAGCTTTACTGAATATCCTTGATCCTGAGGAAAAAGGTGCAGCTCGGGAAGGTGACAAGGAGACTACAGATAATCTGGCAGAAGTAAAGACTGCGGGAGATGCGCTTCTTGAAACGTTAGCGCAAAAAGCCCGACGTCCCTAATCTATAAACGAGGTAACGCTGTATGACAATGTATGACAATGAATGTGCTTGTGTCCAGGGAGTCGAGGTTTTCCTTGACCCTAGGATATATATGCCGCAATGGGAAACTCCGGATACCGGAGCAATAGAAGATAGCGCCATTGAATGGCAAAGAAAAAGAGAAGAAAAAGCGTATGCGGAAGAACAGCAGAAAAAAATTGATAATACGAATGTAGTTATCAATGCTGAACGTGTAGCTGAATTTGTAGTACAACGGAATGTGCTTGTACCTACTGGGTTTACACATTTTGTAGCGTACCAGATCCAGTCCATGTACATCCGCATAAAAACACTTGATGAATATTGGCTTAACAGCGAGATCTCTGTTATCTTTACCCATAAGGAAAGCAATACAAGTCGTACAGTGCCAGTATTAAAACTGGATAGCCTGGTAACTATCCCTGCTGAAGTATTACGTCCTGGTACCCTTAATATCGCTCTTACAGGCATTAAGCTTACCGGCGAATACCAGGTAGTTACTACTGAGGCTATGACTTACAAGGTCTACGATGCTGGAATCAAGCCAATTAAATGGCCTAAGATGAAAGACTATGACGTCTATCTCAATTATCAGCGACTGGCAAAGAATCTCATTGCAGAAGTAGACAGTATTAAGAAAGACAATGTAGTGTACTCGGATAACATTGCTGTTACCTATCCCGTAACTGTAACATGTGATAACACTGCGTTGCCTGCCCCTACAATAGTACATGTAGACCCTTTAATCAGTTATTCCTATGATGCACATAGATTTACAATGCAGGTCAAAGATATTGAGCTGCAAAACCTTAATGGTACTGAGAGTTCTGTAACTATTAAACTAAATTTAAAGGACATTGGTATTGAAGATCTAGACGTTAAAGGGAAAACCTTTATAGGCTATACTCAATTTAATGATCCTTCGTCTACCTCGTTGTTATCGGATTTTAAAAGTGCAGTTATGCCGAGTTTTGTAATGGTACAACAAACAACAGATACTGCTGGTGTTTATCAGCTTATTATGGAATTACCTTATAACCAGTTGCCTGAAGGAGTAATCCGTCATGCTAAACTTGTTATTCCGGAGCTTAGCTTCCGTAGAATAAAAATCTAATTTTGGGAATCTTAAGATACTAAAGGAAATTTATAGGAAGAATAAGGACAGACAAACACTTTAGCCCAGCTGGGCAACATCCTGCTTTCATAGATTTTCCCGTGTAAATTAAGAAACTCTTTAGTTCTTAGTGATTCTCCACTAATTTATAGGAGATGAACTAGAATTATGAAATTAATGCTTAATGGCCCTCAAGCCCTTACTATTTTTACTATCGCCAAAGATGAGCAGGTGCCTGCATCTGCCAAAACTTCCAGCTTTGCTACTCCACAAGGTTACTACTGTACAGAAACTAATAAATTACACTTGTTTATCAAGGGTAATGAATATTGTTTCATTGATATGGACGAACATGAACGAGTAGTTACAGAAGCCGTAAGTACACGAGAACATTCCAGTACTTCTGGTGAAGAAGACGGAGAACTCGTGGAAAGACTCTGTAAAGTAGAAGCTGACCTGGAAAAGGTTACTCATAAAGTACACTGCATGCACAAAGCTTTATATGTGCCCCTGCGTGATGCTTTTGGAAAAGAAGAAGAAAAAGACGAAGCTAAAGGAGAGTAATGGCTATGGGACTGACTAAGCAAGACCTGAAGGCGGTGGAGATGATGCTTCGTGAACTTCCAAAGCCGGAATACGAAGATCTATGCGACTTCATCGGATTAGATGCACCTGAATTAAGAATCTTGGATCTTAAATACAGACACTATACAGAACGGTACACTCGTGAATATATCGCAGAAGAACTGGGCATGTCAGTGTCTACCTTTGATAGACGTAAGAAAGCAATCTTGAAAAGGATAGCTAAATACGCTAACAAAGCTATGGCTGCACTCCGCCATCCGGCAAACTAGCCTTGATAATTATTGATGACTTAATGATAAGTTATTGAATAATACCTGGCGAACTTTAATCCCCTCTTTATGTTATAGTTATTACAGGTTAGGGAAACCTAAACTAAGACTATATGTAAGGAGGGGATTTTTATTATGCCCGATGGTAACTCTTTAGATTTAGCTAACTTTCTACAGAACGCTGTAAAAGGTGACCGTAACAGTGATGGATGGGGTGCAAACGGCGGTATGCTGTGGATATTCCTGTTGATTCTGTTCGGCTTCGGTGGATTCGGTGCTGGTGGATTCGGTGGCTTAGGCCGTGGTGGTGCTGGCGCAGTTGTTAACGATGCCGCTATTACTGGTGCTGTAGAAACAGCTATTGCTAAGGCCCACGCTGCTGGGGTAACAGACCAATTGATGCTTCAAGCTATCAATGGTAACAAAGAAGCAATTGATAAAATGTCTATCGCTTTGAACTGTGACTCCAACCGCATCAATGATGCTCTCTGCAGCATCAAAGGTGGTATTGACAAAGTAGCTGGTGAAATTGGTATGACTTCTCAGCAAGTTATTAATGCTATTCAATCCGGCAACGCAAGCATTATGGCTCAGATGCAGTCCTGTTGCTGCGACATTCGTAATTCGATCACCACGTCAAATTATGAAAACCAACTGCAAATCATCAACCAAACCAATGCTTTGTCTGGTCAATTGCAGAGCCAAACCAACATTCTCAGTGCTAAGATCGATGCTCAAACTCAGCTCCTGAACGACAGATTCTGTCAATTGGAATTGCGTGAACAAGCTCGTATTATCACTAAACAAGGTAACGAGATCTCTGACCTCAAAGGTCGCCTGTCTACTCAGGAAATTCTCGCTGCAATCGGTACTAAAACTACCTCCTCTGCCAGTTGACCCAGTACCCACTAAGGTGGAAACTTTGACAAAAACAGAAACTCCTGAAAATGAAGTAACTCCTGCTAGCTTATCAGTAGCGGTTCCGGCTCCTTCCGCTACTGACATAGCCACCACACGGTCAGTCCCAATGGCCGCAGATACTTCAGCGAGTCTCACAAAGCGAGTAACGCGGAAACGCAAAGCTCCCCTATCACCGCCTGAAAATACTGAGAACCCCTCTAAGTAATTTTCAAGGCTTGGAAACCCCTAGGACTTTTGTTCTGGGGGTTTTCTTTATGCCTAATTTCGGTATAATATGTAGTAGAGAAAATTCCCTATAATAGGAGGAAAATAAATGGCTTTCGAGGATTTTAAAAAAAGCCCCCAGGTAATATCTGAGGTTGACTATGATGCAACTAAAGTCATCGCTGGTGAAGGCGCGACGACGGATAACTTTAACCGTACACTTATATCTTCTATAAATGCAGATGCTGCCCTTGAGTCTGCACTGACTTATCTTGCTCGTTCAAGCTCTCTCTTTACAACAAATAATACGAAATTTCTATCGCACTGTGAAGGCAAAGGTATCGATGTTATCAACGCTGTAGCACCAATTTTAACTACACAGCCTGAAGATGTATTTCTCCCGGATAACACGTTTATCGGTGCTGCCTGGCCGCAACGTGCAGTAACTAACATGATGAGCTATGGTAGTACCGACTCGTCTATGAAAACACAAACCGGCTGGTCTATTACGATCCCGGAAGGCACTGGTGTGTCTATTATCTCCACATCTGACGATTATACGCAAGTATCAAATCTAAATAAGGCAGATGATGTCATACCTGGTGATGTAGTGCTTTCTACAGCTATTATTCCAATTACGGATGCTGGCGCTGAATCACTAAATAAAATCTCAGGCGGTTTTACATTTATTACCACCTATAATATGATGTCTACTGGGACTGAACTCGTATACACCTTTGATATGTTAAATGATAGCAATGCTATTGTACAGACACAAAATGTATCTCTTATACGTGGTGAATATAATGGTGTAGTAGGGTTAGAAAACATTGACATTCCACAGGGTGCTACAAAATTCCAGATCCATATCAGGATAAAATTTAAAAACCCTGATAGCCGTGCATCATTTACACTTAAAAATGTAATGGTGCAAACAGGTGGTATTTTATCTCCGTACACTGCTGTACAACGTCAACAATGTACTGTAAGGTATAACAATGTCTCTAACCCTGACAACGGTGATATTACTGCTATGTGCTGGTGTACCTTTAAGCCCTATACCTTAGCAACCCATGCAGGACCTATTGGTCCGCTCTTTGTATCAATGCCTGACATTAGAATCGGTGGTGTACATAGAGCAAAAGATGGCTCTAAATTAACTTTATCATTATATATTAGTCATACGGCGGATGGTTCTGTTGACTACGGTCCTGAATTTACCATTCCAGACGATTATCAAGATGCTTACCTGTTATCTGCTGTGCGTATCCGACCTTCAGAAGAATCCACTGGGAAATCTATCGTAGAATTTGCTATATGTGCCGGACCCCAAATATATAAATCTGAGCTGCTAATTGATAGCTCCTTGGTTAAACAAGGCGATTTTATTTTAGGCACTGATTTCGGTGCTACCGATTTCTTCAATGGTCCTGTTACTGAAGTACGCTATGATACCGAGTGGGTCAATGATACCGAGCTTTATATTATTTCTCTTGCTAAAAAGGCATTCAGCTTTAAAAAATCAAATGACCTTGGTGCATCTGATGCTGGCGATTCGATCCAGGACACCTTAGATAAAGTAGGTGTAAACCTGATCCTCAACCCCACTGGCCGCTTAGCGTTTATTGGTTGGAATAATTACCCTGAAAACTATTTTTCAGTTATTCACAACGACGCCTATGCTGGTAATGCATTTCTATGGGTAGGCAATGCAAACAATGACTACCAGATCATCTCGAACCAAATGAATGTCAAAGCCAGCAATGTTTACACAATGCGTGCAGTAATGTACTCTGACCAGAACTCTGCTGGTGAAGCTGGAATTGGTGTTACCTGGTATACCCAGGAAGGTACTGAGATCTCGACCTCTAAAATAAACATGACACACATTGCTACCCCCAAATACTACTCGCTATCTGTTGTAGCCCCATCTAACGCAGTATCTGCTAGTGTATTTATGTATGTAACTAAAACACTAAAAACTACACGCCTTACATGGAGTCGCTTGAAATTTGAGATGGGTGACGCCACCCAATTTACTGATGATTCCGGTGCTGGGTATGCACTCTACTATTAAGAAAGGATTGGTATGATTTATCATGGCTGAAGAAAAAATCGCACCAGTTATCAATGGTACACCTATACCCAGAGAAACCATTGTAACACTACGTCAGGACATTGAGTCTGTAGCAAATAAGTTGCGTGCACATATTCAATCACGAGGTAATAAAGCTCATATTGATGGGGATACAACCTATCCTGGCTTTATGAGCCCAAATCTTTATAAAAAACTTATATCTTATCAATCAAAAATTGATATTTTAAAAAATGAAGTGGAAAAATCAAAACTGCCAGAGGGAAGTGTACTTTATTGGGGCAAATCTGAGGATTTAATACCTGATGACTATATTCTCTGTGATGGTTCTAATGGATCGGATGACTTCCGTAGCAAATATGTAATGGGATCATCCAATGACGCTGAATGTGGTACAGTAGCCGGTAAAGAATCCGTTAATATTGGTAACCTGCCAGTACCCCGGCATACCCATTCTTTTAAAAACTACTACTGGGCAGAAACGGAATCTGAAATTAAAGGCCCTGTTAATTCAACTTCAAATGCTGGTTATGACTCCAAATGGACGTTAGGCTCTGAAAACGATGGTAGTAGCTGGGATAAAGGGTATCCACTGTGTTACCCTGAGACCACCAGTTCTACTTCTGGAAGTTCGACTAATGTTACTATCCAACCACCATACAGAGTTTTAAAAACAATACTTCGTAAAAAAGGCATTGTGCAGTATGCTGCAGATGGTATTGGAACCTTACATTTACTACTTGGTACCAACGTTCCTGCTGGATTACTGGAACTCAATGGTGCTCTGGTATCTCGTACACTTTACAAAGAATTATACAAATGGGCACAAAGTAATGCACTGTTAACCTCTGAAGGCGATTACACATCTATTTTAAATACTTATGGTTCCTGTGTCCTCTTTAGCAAAGGAGATGGTAGTACCACATTTAGACTGCCTAAACTACGTGCAATCCTTGCAGGTAATGAGTTATCAGGAACTTCGCTATCCGAAGAGGAAATCTCAGAAAGTCATTTCCATGGTTTAGGACGTATGCAAAATAATAACGGTAACTGGGGGCGTTATAGCTATTCTGGTGCAAAGTATCCTTCTGGTACTACCGGTTGGTTCTGGAATGGAAAAGGCGGTCACTCAACGGTAGCTAACCCGGATACTAATGGAGATATCATTATATCTTATAATATTAGTGTTGGAACAACTGGTAATGGTGAACTCACTGACTCTACCAACGTTGGCATAGCTATCCGAGCCTACCATCCTGAAGCGATAGCAACTATTGCACGGGCCACAGAGCTTAACGAGGCAATCTCTGTTGCTAATATTACAACAGAAAATCTCAATGATGATGGAATGGCAGTTGCAGATGCCAAGAGTAACCCTGATAACCTTGGCTGGTACTATGAAAATGATGGTACACTTGAAACGTGGGGAACTTATGAAGCATCTGTCGAAAACATGCCAACTATTATTTATACACAATCTATGAATAATAATCCAGTATATATATCTCTGCGTAACCAGAATCCTGAAAGTTCTGACCCTGTTTTAATCAATTTCGACGCTACAAAAATGGTTATCAATCTGGGTACTTATACACCTGGTGATACCATTGAATATGTAGTCCACGGATACTAAGGAGGAAAGTCTTATGGCAAGAGTTATTTATGGTATCATACGCTGGCTTGATGACCCTCTTTATTCCGCGGTGACACCTATTCAAGAAATACACGCTACTGAAATATCTGAATATCTAAAAAAAATAGATGATGACCTGGCGTACCATAAATCCCTGCGCTCTTACGAGGCTCACGCTGCTGTAAACATCGTTGAGTCTGGATTTATAACCCCAGAACTTGTAGCAGAAATTGAAGGATTAGATAAACGTATAGATGACCTGATAGATAAAGCGAAACGGCGCCTACCTGCTGGACTCATTGTTATCTGGAACGAGCTTACATCGAACATTCCGTCAGGCTGGCACTGGTGTAACGGCGAAGCCACTACTCCGGATACTCGGGGTAAATTTGTAGTAATGGGGTATCCAGGAGGTACAAAGTATCCCCTTCATTCTTCTGGTGGTAACACAGGCGCGCTAACCAGTAATTTACCAGCACACACCCACACGTTCTTCAATGGATTCCACACTGAATGTTACAATGACTGGAATCCCTGGAAAACTCCATATGGACTAAGTGTTGGCGATGGTGGCGATAATGACTGGGATAATAGTTGGGCGTACTTGAAAGACACGATGGACTATGCAGGAACAGATACTTCCTCTACAAACGTGGACATAAATCCTTTCCATATCAAAAAGCCATTTATGATGAAAGTTCTAGAATCTCCAAATACTTATACTGTTGAAATAGTACAGCCTGAAGCAGGTCTCATTATGATCAATGGGTCTTCTGCTTCTCCCTTGATGCTGCAGGAAGGAACTTTGATCCACATAACTCTTAATGTTGGTCCGGAACACTCAGTAAAAAGTTTTACTGTTAATGGAGAAAACCGTGAGTATCCATGCTATATCGTTGTATCTCAAGATATCCTCGTTACAGCAGTAGTTGAAGAACGCTGGGTAAACGTTACTGTTAACCAGAATTCGATCAGTAAAACGTATATCAATGGGACCCATGGTACTAACTTTAGTTTTCTATATGGTTCCACGATTAAAATATCTACAGACCCTACTAATACATACAAGGCAACAGGATATACGATTCAAACCTCAGACGGAAATACTGTTAAAGTAGCAAATATGCGAGCTTTAATGGCAGCACTATATGAGAAACCAGAGATATCCACTGAAAAAACAGAGTATGTACCGCCCTTTATTGAGAGTGCCTTTGATTCCTTTAGCGCTAATGTACAACTGGGTAAAACAGTTACACGCCAGGATACCAAGTCGGTAACCATTGAGGAAAGTGAAGACGTTGTGATCCTTGTACAAACTTCATTCTGGACTAATTTCTATGGGTCTAGAAATCCAGCGCAGAAAATCTATGTTTATCTTAAAATAGATGGGAATACCGTAAGTACAAAAGAAATCACCTATATTGAAGGTGGGGAATATACGCTGCAAATGTTCAATGGTGCCTACCGATTAGATAAAGGTGAACACAAGTTTACTTTATACGTTCAAGCAAAGAGTATCGATGCTAATCTGGACTTAGCACTGACCAGCAGCGATATTACACTGACCCACACGGGTAAAGTTTATGAAAGCGAGGAAGTACAATGAGTTATCAAGACGTAAAATTAACGGATTATAGTGATGATCCAATTGTGGATACCACGCCCATCTCTGTTAATATCATATCTGAGGTACGGCTTAATACCCAGACTATTCTGACTGCTCTTGATAACCATTATGGGCGTAGAACAAGAGCAGCACATGATGATGTTACCTCATCTGAAAGTGGGTTTATGACACCCCAACTGTTAAACCTGTTGGATTCATATAATACCCAGCTGCAGGAAATAGATGATATCCTATCTGTTGACGATTTCCCTACCTATGGTATTGGGATCTGGTATGGTGAAAAAGCGGATATTCCATCTGGCTGGGCAGTATGTGACGGTACCAATGATACTCCCGATCTACGTGACAGAATCCCGATAAACTGGTCCGCAAAGTATACTATGAACTCTGTGGGAGGTACCGAAAACGCGACAGTCAGTGCTAACGCAGTATTGGCATCGCATAACCATACATATCAAAACTGTTTCTACTGTGCATGGGAACAAGGACCATATAAACGGTTTACAAAGTATTCCACTGTATATGCGACCTTCAGTGGCTATGACTGGGATAACAAGATCTATGGTATTAACGATACTACTAGTTCTACAGGGTCAGGCAGTGGATCTTACAATATTAATATCATGCCTGCCTATGTGTCGAAAATGTATATCATGAAAATGCCAACTACTAACCCTGAATATAAATACTGGAGCATCGTAGTTGTTAAACCTGCGCTGGGAACAATTACTACAAGCGTAACCGATAAAATCAGGGATGGCTCCAGGATTACAATTTCTGTTACACCTGATCTTGGTTGCAGAGTAAAAAAAGTCAAAGTCAATGGTAAAGAGGTTTCCAATAACCTGGTAATGTATGTCTATGAGAACATTGAGATCACTGCTGAATGTGAACGCATTGAGTACAATGAGTCATTTTTTTACGCACCTGCCAGTATCGTAGGTACTAATGATTTGGCGTTCTCGTTTACTGTGCCAGACGATGTTTATAAACTGAGAGTCGCTGCAGTTGGGCCTGCAAACTATGTGCTGAGCTCCGGCTGGGATAACAGCTACAGAGGAGATACAGACCCCTATAATAAAGGTGCTAAAGATACTTACTTTGGATCTATCATAGCACGCAGGGCACTCTCCCTGTACCCCCCGCAGGACGGTGAAGCCCCAGATACTATTCCCATTCAATCCAAGCAGACAATGGGTGGCTGGGACCAAACCTGGGACGCAGAGAAACTCCCTACAGGCAGCTATGGCGGCAGTAACAGCGGTGGTAATAACTGGTGCTGGGGTAGGTATATCGTTAAAGAACTGGTGGTTAAACCCGGCATGATCATATCCGGCAGGGTAGCTGCGCCGATGAAACTTGAAAGCAACTTTGAAAACATCTTGTATACTGGTTTTATATGGATTGCCTATGGCGGCGATATTGTGGAGACTGATATTGATAAGTCAAAACTGGTAACTCCTGGCTGTGAGCTGTTAGACAATGTAGCCGTGTCCAACGAGGTTGTTATAAATAAACCCGCTGAAGCTACAAAGATCAAACTGCAGTTCCGACCTGTGGATACACTGACGATCTATGAAGTCCAGGTAGACGGCAAAACTGTTGCATCCAATCTTATAGGTGACAGAACTGTGACCGTAAGTGTAACTGATGGTTATACAGCGCGAGTCAAAGCCATCTGTACTAAAGAGCCGAACACCGTGATCCGAGCGATTGCAAGTTGGGACTACGAAACTAATATCAGTTAATAGTAGAGCCAAGGGAGGAAAAATGAGTATATTATGAAAGCAGGTGACAAATTTAATTTAACTGTCATACAGGAAAAAATAAAGAACGCTAAGGCATATCTCAAAACGCACAGGAAAAGGGTCCATGGCCTGTTATTACAACTGTTCCTATGGACTTCTGTGTTATGCCTTATCCAACTTTTTTACCTACGTCAAGACCTTGAACTATGTAGTCAAAAAAACCAGGAAACATACAATGATGTCCAGAATGCATCGAGTTACGATGTTAACGCACTGTTATACTCAGGGTACATGAATGCTGCCCAGCACGCAGAGAGTCTTCGTGACGACCTGGTGCGGACGATAACGACCCAGTATAACGGAGATATGCGGATGCTAAAAAGTGACTTGAACACGTATTTCTCCGCTAACAACGTCAACAACCAGCTTTACAGGATCATTGCCAATACAGCGTATACCTATGAAGATCGATGGTTCCAGAACCGCAAGGATGTACAGATATTAGTTGTCAGTCATAAAGGTGTACTGTTTAGTACTGACAGGCACAATGCCATTCGTCAGGCTACCGCTCTCGAAGAATTGTTTAACTGGGACGGCAACAATGTCCTTGCAATGAACATGCATGGTGATCCCAGTGATATCCAGGTACTAAGTCCAAACCAGATTAGCAAAGACATCAATGCCCTTAATGGAAAAATATTCATAGCTCCTGCATATATATACGAAAGAGAAGATATCTTCGGTGTTTCCAACATTTATCCAAATGGAACTATGAATAACAATGACCAGCTTGTAGTCCTGGTAACTTACCAGCCATGGTTAAATGATAACTTCTCAATGGTACGTACCTATAGTGACAAAATACAGAAAAACGTCGAAGAGCAATATATCACAGTGTTGTCCAATGGGATTATCCGAGTAGGGGTGCTCGCGATGACCATGATCGGTATTGGAATAATATGCAAAACTATTGATTAAATATGCAAAGAGAGAATGAATAACTGCATATAATAAATACACAATGTATAGATATTCATAATTAATGCATAGATATACATAGAAGTGTATACTGCTTACTTTTTAATACTTTAAGGATTGGTGGTGGACTTGGAAAATTGGAGCCAGAAACTGATAGCACTGTTCGTAGCCGCTCTAATGGATAAATTTATAAATCAAGAGACTATAACACTGTGCATCGACGGTATTCTGTGCGGATTGCTAGGTATCATCAGTTTCTTGGGGATTTCGCTTATTTATAAAAACAATGATGACTCATATCGTATCCATTGGAGGCTTATCCTTGCAGCGTTTATCTTTGCCTCACTATTAGGAGGCGCGCTGAGCAACTTCCTGTACCCATGGCTGGGATGGCTAGGGACAGTGCTTGTAACACTTATTATAGGCGCAACTATACAAAACCTGCATAAAGCATTTCAGTTTGGTGTTATCAAGAGCCTGCTGAATATCTCAATGACTGTCGTGCGGAGAGAGAAGATCACGGATGACGAGATACGTCCTACAATATCTAAGCATACCTGTGATTCCAAGTGTCAGGGAGGTACAAATGATCGAAAAGATAAAGAGACTCCTAACAAATAAATACCTGTGGGCACTGGTTGTTATATTAATAATAACTATTACTATTTATAATTATATATCAAGTAGTAATAAAATTACAGTGCATGACGCTACCAGTACTGGAGTATCCGAATCAGTGGTCAACGACATCTTAACCAGTGAAAACGTCGCTCACGCCGAGACAACAGCGCCACAGATAACTAAAAAAATAGAAAACATCAAAGAAAAAGACCAGGCTCCCATTGTCAATCTGCCACCTACAGCGACAGAAAAAGAAATCCAAGCAGCTATAGATGAGGACAAAGGAGACCTGGCTATCAAAGAAGAGAACGTAAATGTACGGCCAGGCACCAATATTTACAGCATCCACCTTGACAAATCCAAGCATGGCATTGGGATCTATGGTGCAATGTCATACGATGCAGGCGAGGTAAAAGGTGGGTACGGCCTGCATTATCGCAACAAGCGCTGGGTGTACCAGGCAGGCGTTGGTGCCCGAGGTGGCTTTGACGGACGAATTGCATATGAGGTGATACAGTGGTAACGACCACGCCAGAGGCTCGATGAGAGCCTCTTTTTTATTGGGTGAGATCGCGTAGTGCAGCTCAGGGAGCCAATATGTCTCTGAGATCTTTTTATTTTGTTTCTGAGAAGAGAAAGAGTTGCTCAGGATAACTTCTTCGTGTTACATGTGTTTCTCTTGTTAGAGACGATCCTCGTTAACGAGAGAGGCATGTATGGGTTTCCAAAACTAGCTACTTGGTCGCTGCCGGAAAGTACCTCACACCCTATGTTACACTCCATGTTTTACAAAGTGTAACATTGCTTCCCTTTGTGCCACAATTCTGTCGTTGTTTTGCTACCAGACATTTATGCCTCATTTTTCCTTCGAGGTTACACGTGGTTACACTTTGTCTACAGTGTGAGTCAGTGACATTTGTCCATGTACCCTTGGTTTGTACCGTTTTTCGTACATCTCAATGTACGGATTTCTCGTACTCCGGTACACCATGATGCCATGGGCCCTTATGTCATGCGGGTTTTCATTTTAAGTAACTGAGAGTCATCGGTTTTCCAGTGCGCCATCAGCGTTTTACAAAGATTTCACGGTAGAATGCGGCTTGAGGCCAAGTGTAGACACTTTTTGTAGCACGCCACCGACGAAATCCGCTGATAAAAATAGGTTGTCTACACCTGTCTACACTTAATTTTGAAAAAGTGTAGACACTTTTTTGAGGACGCCACGCTACGAATTACCCCGTTGTCTACATGTCTACACTTTTTTTAGGGTAGACCCCCTATATATATATCTATTTTTTTATGTATATGTATACGCTATACATTTACTACCCCCCGCAGAAAAACTTCCGTGATGTAGCTCTACCTTAAAAAAAGTGTAGACATGTAGACAATCATATAATTTATATTATATTATAAGCAAAAAAGTGTCTACACTTTTTAAAGATGATTTGTAGACAGTGTAGACAAGTCTGAAAAATTAATACGAACATGTCGGTAAATTGGGTAAAAAAGTGTCTACACTTGTCTACACTTGGCTCTGGCACTGGGGTTACGGGGTACGACAAATGAAGCGAACATGTCAAAATATACGAACAGTTTGTGAACTTTTTGTGAAAAGTGTAAACTATGTATCAATTTTTATCATTTTGATATCAAAAGTGTAAACTTGACTGACTTGAAAAAATTAGTACCTAGGTACTAAAAATGAAAATGGACATTTGTTTTTCAATTTTTATCATTTCTTTCACATTGGCTTATCATTACGTCAAAATCCTTATTTGTTTTAAATGTATGAATATTCATTTTTAATGCATAAATATACATAGAGGTCTAAAAGGTATTTATAAAATAAGTAATAGTAATTATTACTAAATGAGAATACACTAAAGTAGATGACTAAAAAAAGAGAGGTGACTAGCCTCTCTTTATCAATTAGAACATATTCTCAATTTGAATATAATTCTAACTATTAATAATTACTTATTTCTTTTGTGTCCATATCTGGATATGGGTCATCTAAGTTTCGGAATTCTCTAATCAGTTCCATCCTTGTTTTATTCGCTGTTTTTCCCCAGTTTTTCTCTATATAATAGGTGCTGAGCCATGTACAGATATCCGTAAAGCGATGGCGATTGTCTGGACACCAACCATCTGGGGGTGTAGCGTCATTGCCTAGTAAGCGATTCAAGTCTATTGAACTGCCTTGTCCATTCAACTCCGTAAACAGGGAATTAAGAGCTCCCTTGACTTCATTGCCACACAATGTACTCATTGCCTCACGTAGTTTCGCATGGTTAAACGGGCCTAGATGTAAGTTCTTAGAATTGCCCCGTGTATACGATATGGAGTATGCAACAGGCATCATTGCTGATAGTCCGGGAATAAAGGTTTTAATAATGATTTTGTTAGCAAGATCGTCAGAGGTTTTATCTTCACTTTGCGTATTAGCGTTCCCCTGCGGTGAAGAAATTCTTTTATAGAGTGAGTTAAACCGTAGATAACGGGTACTCAACCATGTAAGAACCGATCGTGATAACTCGTCTCTTCGTATCGTTGTCTTCATAGTATCATAGGTTTTAAGCCAATGTTTTTCGTCCTTGGTATCACGAGATACTTGAAGCGCGGTATACAAAGTCTCAACCATGGCTTCCTGATCTTCTTCTTTGAAATGTTTTTCACATAGAAATTCCCAAGCATCCATAAACGCGCTGACATCATATTTATCAGCTATGTTCATCAGAGTCTTACACAACAGTGCAAGTAACTCGACGGATACCTTTCCGGTGGTAATTATCGTACACATATCAAGAATAGAAGATGCTAGATTAAGCCAGTTGAGGGTATTAGAACCTTGTAGTTTAGTATAGTGATATTCGTTGAGGCTGTAGTATTCATATCTGATATTCAAGTTCAAGGAGTTTATAAGGTTTCGCAGGTTTTCATCAGCATTCCAGCACTTACTAAAGTTGTGCATACCTAATCCCTGGTATATACTTCGGCATACAGTTCTTTCAATATTTCTTCTGGGGAGTGCCTTAGGCATAATTTTAAGACGCAGGTTCTTATAATTAATAGGAAGTCCTGTTTCTTTCATAACGTGCATATACAGCAAGCGTGGATACACGGAGTCATACAGCATTTCTCGGTAGCATACCCGAGGTTCTTTAAATTCAATATTTGTTAAGATATCTTCGGCAATCAGAGGACAAGTCAAAGCATTGTTAATTTTATTATGCACTGATATATCGGCCATGAATTTAGATGTAGATATAACCAGTGCAGTGCCGGTACTGCTACTGGTTGCAAATGAGCTTGCAACATCATCATACATACTCCACTGGGGAGAGCTTGTATATTTCATGGCATTCATGGGACCCATATAAGGGGTAGGATCTATTCCTACACTTGAAATACTCATGTTATATACTTGATTCTTCAAATTAAATGAGCCGAAGCTCGAATAATTATACATAATGTGTTTTACTATTTGTTTAGCTCTCATACTGGTACCGAGAATTAACTGCAGCATAATTGTTAAACGTTTCAAACCATCTTTTTGCATAATCATGCAGGGTATAAATCCTCTGTGCAAAAGGTTATCCGGATTGCAGCGAAATACAGTACCTACTTGGATGGGCAGTGACTGCTCGTTCATAGGGTACATATCTGTAAATCTGGATTTAAGTGTAGAATAAGGTTCTTGATTATTACTTATCAGACTTGTGACTGGTGGCAGATTTACAGGTGACAGAGGGTTTGGCTGCCAGAACCCATAAGGGTCATAGTTTTTATTATATAATATTCTTCCATATATAGGCATTGTCACTCACCGTCCCTTCTGGTTACACGTTTCCACCCATTAAATACAAGCACATAGCTGGGTACATTGGCGGGTGTAGTTAGCGCTGTGATTTTATCCAGCATAAAATCTGTATTGGCAGGTCCGGCATCTGGGAATTGGCTGCAGATCCGCCTACATGGATCAACTTTAAGAAACTCAGTAAGCTTGGAAACGCATGCGAGGAAGAACCAGCTTGAAGAGTATGTACTGAGTACCGTTAATCCAGTGGAGAAAACCTGTAAGAATTCTTTGGACGGTGCCATATATCCAAGCATAGCTATTGCATGTATTTCACGTGTAATTTTCTCAGATATTCCTTCATAATCGAAAGCTTTAGGGTGAGTGCAGGGATCATAACGCATCAATCCATGGTATATAAAATTTACTTCCCATTCCTGCTTAGAAGTTTCTGCGCCTATCTGGGAATAGATTTTACTTCCGCCAGTATTAAATACTGGAACAACGGGAACATTATTATACATGGCATAAACGCACTCTTCTAGATTAAAGTATTTTTCCCAGATTTTAATAAATATGGTTATCCCGGCAAGTACGCAGTGTGCGAGAGTCGTATGGTTCATATACTGCCCTATATTTTTGAGTATAGTTCCCATAAGTGCATATGAGCTGCCATATATATATTGTTCAGCACTTAATTCTTCAATTTTGGATTTTATTCTTTTACTGCAGAAGGGTCCAAATTCCTGTTCATAGGGATCAAACAGTAGTTCTTCAAGATAATTTACTATCATACTTATGATATATTGTTCAGGTGTTCCTTTGAACTGAAAGAATCCTGAAGACGTAAAGAAAGGGATTGCAGCTTGCAGCGCATGTATTTCTGCCAGTGTACCATAATTATTAATGGCATAAACACTGTTACGCTTAGAGTCTCTGAGTCTTAAATATTCCTCATTGAATAAAAATGCATATCCCTGTCTGACCCATTTTTGTCGAACGAGAATTTTTTCTATAAATCCATGAGTGTTTTCTTTGGTTCCCAGTGGTGGCAGCTTGCATAAAGATGTAATAACCGGATTACTCAGATCCAATTTCCCTATATATGATCGGTTACTAAAATTACAAGATAGGAATATTAGCAACTCATCATTGAGTGTATTATCCGTATTTAGTATATTAGAATAGCTTATTATCTTAGCATAGTTCAGAGGTTTAAAAATGTAAGTATCTGGTGTTTCTGCGGGTGCCACTTAATAACTCACCTTCTTTTAAAAGGATACGGAGGTCAGACTAAGCTGACCTCTCATATCTTCTGCGGATTATTTTAATTGCAGGTAATCAGAGGTTAAATATTCAGATGTGAATACATTGGTATTAACATTAAAATTAATTCCTGCGGTAGTAAGGATTGTTCTGTCGGTGTCTTTCATTGGTAACATACCCCTGAGAATAGAAGTCAGATAATTATTCACCAATGTAGCGGCAGTTTGATTAGCTGTGATATTCTGTACATTCTGGGCAGCACGTTCAGCACAGCTCATTGCTTCTTCTGCCTTGTCCACCTCGAGATCAAGGAGCTCAGGGAACCTCTCATAAGGAGTTGGTACAGACATGAAGAGTGATTTGAAATAATTAGGATTCTCAGTGATTACATCCGGGATGGATTCCCATTTACGTACAGTTAAATTAGGAACTATTTCCAGTACCCGGTTGTTTTCATACAGAGACCTCATACCCGCATTTTTCTCTGGGGAACCATTATACTTAGCCATAGCAGTTAAGAGATTGGCCAGAGAATAGTCTTCAGGATCTCCCTGAGTCATGATATCGGAATAAGTTGCGGCAGGTTGATCCGGAAAGAACTGTGATATTCTTCCCCAATATACCTGGCCAGTATATTGAGAGTTACCTGAACTTATAAGATAGATATTAGACCCTATACAACGCCGCAGATTAAATATATCACTATCAGTAAGTGTACGACCTAATTTTTCAACAAATTCGTTAAACTTAGTTGGTGTATCTTCAAGGTGCAACATCAATTCCAACCTAGTCCGGAAAATCGAATTGTTTTGATAACAAGATTTACATTCTTTATATCGTTGCATATAATCATGGATTATTTTTCTAGGAGCATTTTTATCTACACAATCAATAAAGATGATTGTTGGGAATGTAGATGAATGGCAAGGGATAATGGTTTCAAGTTGTAATGCTTCACGTATTTTTTTACATTTAGCTTTTTCTTCGGTACTTAAAGAGTTGGTATAATGTAAGTTTTCACATTTATATACAGTTTCAATCCATAGATTATGAAGGGTATTCCGGTTAAGTGCTGTAGGATTTGGGGTATAGTCTGGAATAGCATTAATATCGATAAGCTGGGATATATCAGTGAGATATTCTGGAATAGCAAAGAGATGATCCATATTACAGCCATAGAACTCACCATATTTATTTATCAATACTTCTGCTTTATTTTCTCCGAGGTCGTCTTCAGTACATAATTGCCGACCCATATTTTTGGCTTCAAATTCATCACCATCCATGAGCCAGTAGTAGATTCGATCTTGGAGCAGAGGGTGCATACTGCCTAATTGTCGAAGAAGATTAGATGCTACATATCCCCCGGTACCACCGGCACCGATTTGAACAATATGGATAGTATCCATACTTTTAAATATTTGGGATATTACATCTTGGGTAGAAGCTGCCTGGACAAGCGGATGGTTAAGTATATGCTCCAGAGAGCTTTCTGAGAATCCTTTAGGTATTGCTACCGGGAAAAGTTTAGTAAGGTCTAACATTAAATAATACCTCCCATATTATTATTTTAAGTCAGTAGAGACCGATGCATTATATTGCCAGTCAACATTTTCAAAATCCAGGATCTCGAAGAATTCACTGATTGTTTCCTTAGTAAAACCGAGAGATGCCATAGATTCATCTGCATATTTGATCATTGCAGGCCAGCATTCTTTGGGTACACAAAGAATAGAGTAGAACGCGCTGGTAGCTTCTGCTGTATATTCTTTGTTTGCACAGAATGCTTTTGCAAATTCGGGAACAGTGAGATCAAAGAATTGAGCAAGGCGAATTTTTTCGTTATCGGTGAACAGCTCATACATAATGGCGCTATCGGCAAAGAACTCAACGTCTTTGATATCTTGTATATTGGCGTCAATTTCAAGATCGTAGTATTCAGGCCTATTCATATTTTTAGTTATAGCATTAGTAATAAAGACACGGGATTCCACATGGGTTTTAAGCATAGTCTCAAACTCTTCCGTGTTAGAAAAGTCTTTGGGATCTATACTTGTTGGAATGTTTTCTCCTGGTCTTTCGATCTTTTCTTCCTTTTCCGCACTCTCGCTCGCTGTTATGTATGCCAGAAGCTTTCTTGCGGCGAGCTTTTTCCTGTCTGCGAACTTTTTTCCGGTCAAGTTTTCATCAGAATAGATCTCGGAGATATAGGCTTTATACCCAGCTATCTGTTCTTCTAATGGCCGAGGATCTTTAACCCAACCACTACCAGCAGCAGACCACATGTAACCATCAATAGAATAATACTTATTAGTTTTGCTGTCTCTATACGAGTTATCCCAGCGAAAAGAAGACAGGTAGGACGCCGTGTTGGAACGGGAAGATACTGTAGATGAGGTGTTCCGGCGAGCTCTTCCCCAGTCATAATCGCCATACAGGTCGCCATATCTTTCGCTGTAATACTTGGCGTAATCGATATCCCCGGAATAACGACCAAAGGTATAGCCTGTGCTATGAGCAATTACAGGAGCAGTCAATTTAGTTTCGATCTCAGGATTTCCCTCGGAGAAGTTTTCTTTCTTGAAGATCTCGATTTCTTCTTCAGGAGTCATATCAAATACTGTATATGCAGGGAAATTGATATAAGTTTTATCTTCTTTTACTCTGCATTTATAGGTTGCGCTGTCTTGTCCAAATGTACCAATTACCATATAAAGTCCACATTCAGTTTCATTATTGTCGTCAGTACCGGACCAGAATGCAGCCATGGTATTATGGGAATGGAGTTCCATAATGAGATGGTTTTCTTTTCTTAGTTCGAGCAAGTTTTCATCAGCATCATACGCAACGTGAGCACTGGAAATACGTTGTTTCGGATAATAAATGAAGTATTCTCCAGTAGCATCTTTTCGATAGATCTGGGCTGCAGCTTCATCACCAGAGCGTTTAACGATTCGATAGAAGCTACCGATTATTTCAATTAATAGCTCTTTAGGGATTTTATTTTTGATTGAATATCCGACTGTAGGAGTCAAAGTATCAAGCAAGGGACATTCAGCGACAATATCAGTAAAGGTAAATGTATTGCCATTAAGTACTCTGGTTTTTCTGCAGGCAAGACCTTTACGAGTCATAAAGTATACATCTGGTTTAGGATTTTCCAGTGCCATAGCTTCTTCCAGACTACCTACAACCTGGGCATTTGCTTGCATAAATGCTTTTACTGCCTGTTCTGCTATAGATTTGGCAATCTCGTCAGTTTGGGGGTCAGAGGTAGTAACCGGGGGGGCAAGCGGGGTTACTCTAGAAAAGCCCCGTGTACCGCCATAGGTTACAGTTCCTGCTTTAGATTCAGCAGGGAGTTCAGAGGTTTCTATTTTTGTTACAGTAGACATAATGGGCACTTCCTTTCAATTACTTCCTTATTTGCTTTGTTATTATTATTTAATAGATATTTTTATTAGCTAAAGCACTGAGGGTACCTTGAAGATCCGCATAATAATCCAAAACTTCTTTGGGGAATGAAGTTTTTCCTGCGATTGACTTTACTACTTCATACCCGTTTCGATATCCCGCAACTTTACTTGTACGGACTGAACTCAGATCGGTATTTCCTACACCATGGAAAATAGTAGTAGGAATAGAAGCAAGACTTTCGATCGTTGTATATGACTTTACAATATTACCAATACAGCATCTTCCATTTTCATACATATTACTGAATGGCCATCTATATAACTTTACTTTGGTCATATCCAATGGATAAGAATCGAGTGCATATTGGTAAAGGTTTACGAAATTAAAGCGATTATCTTTCTGCTTAGCTACCACAACAATAGAGCAACTTGGTGGATAGGGTACAGAAAACTTTTTAATACTGTCGCCCATATTTTCAATAAAGTCTGGAGGATCGCCATAATCGTCACGTTCTCGGATACCCCATTTTAACAGATGATCGCCAACAAATTCTGGATTAATAAATGCCAGTACCATATAGTCGTTGGTTTCTTTTATTTGTCTGCAGCCATGAGGAACTATTACATCTGTAGTTTGTGTAAATGAACCAAGTTGTCTGCACAGTTCTTCAGTTTTTACTGTTTTCATTTTATTGGTTCCAAGTTGATCTTTATAAGTCAATACGGACGACGCCCCGTTAATTTTGATTGTAAATTCATTATCCATAAAGTTTCCTCCTTTATCCAGTAGTTAGATTTCAGACGCGGGGATGGAACACCATTCTACCCGAGGCATCTTGAGTAAAGTATCCACTATCAGTCTCCATCATAACTCTTTCTGGAGCTGGAGCTGGAACTGGGGTATCATCTGCGTCTTCATAATAATCATCATCATCGTCATCATCGTCATCAGGTATCGGGACCCCCATGGCTCTACCACGCGGTATATCAATCATATCTTCATCTGTATTTTCCCTAATTTCCTGGCTGGTATTTTCAGGGACCCACGCTGCTATTCCGGGTGCCAGTTCTTGCCAGATATACGTTTGGTTGCCGCGTTGACTACGTGTTCCTATAATATTGCCCATAACGATACGGTCAGGAGTAGGCTGCATATCTGCGGGATTATCTACAGGATTGCTTACTGGGGTAGGAATGACAGTAGTATTGGGTACACGATAGATTCCCGAGTTAATAAAGTTTGTATCTCTGATTGCCATAATCAGGGATTGGACGACTTCATCATTAAGAACCACGATTTCTCTGCTTTCTCCACGGGTATCTAATATCGTCATTCTAGTAACGATTGGCCGCGCGATGTTTCGAGGTATTTCATTGGGATTCTGTGAAGTAATTTGGAGATTATTATGTTCATTATCGCAGTCGATATGTAGAACTTCTCCTTGATCGGTTACAACGACACTGGATCTAAGAATAGATTCCAATGCAGCGATTGTTGCAGTAGATTGTTGCATATATTGTTCTCTCCTTATAGTTTCTGCATTTTTGACATTCGCAGTAATAACACTCCATACTGGGGCTTTAAGTTCTGACAGGATTTTTGCAGATATTTCTTTTACCATATTTAAATTATTTACAACAATGGGTAGGAAATCATACATCCCAGGGCCAGGAGTAGTAAGACCATTCACATTTATATAAATATTGGGCTGCATAGTTTCAAATTCAGCAATGTTATCATTCCCGGTCAGAAAGATTTTTTCATAAAACTGTGCAAGGGATGGTGTAGTATGGATATCGAGATAGAACTCATTTAATTCTTTCCAGAGGTCTGGATTTAAGATAGCTATTGCATTTAATACTCGTGCAACAACATTATGTGTATGTTTACTAAATTCTTTTACGTTTGGTTCATTATATACATTTAGAGCACTGGAAGCTGATAATGTATTTTTATGTCCATAAGAATATCCGATATATAACAGAAGTCTTAGGATATCATAAACATACGATGGCAACCGTAATATAATCAGCTCTGATATTGAATCTCCATCTTTAACAGAGGATGTTGATACTGCTGCAGTAGGGAAAATAGCAGCGAGAAGCATAGGTAATAGCTGTCTGTTAAAGCTTTGTGGATTTCCAGTATTAGTAATTATTAATTTCACAGTAGTTTCATTAATATCATATTCCGGGAGAAAACGTTTTAGATCTGTAAGACAGTTCCACCTGAGGGATATGTCTTTTAGTTCACTGGACTGTGAAATGTTGCTTTTATTTTCACGCATTTTCTTCCAGATCATGTTTCCGAATATTTGTGCAACAGAATGTCCACATTTACTCATACTATTATTACTCCTTTCTTTTTACTTGCCGGAATATTGGAAAATACTGTTCTTATCTTGTCGGTTATACTAGCAATTGCTCTATTATTAGTTTCCGGCATGGAGTTAACTAGACTTGTAAGTAAATCCATTGGAAATGGCGATGCGAATACTTCATTTAACTCTTTATCAGCAAGCAGGTTAGTTAGAATATCTTGAATTTCCGCGTCATTTAAAACCTCTGATAGCTTAGTTAAACTATTGCATAACTCAGTCACGGGGAATTCCTCAGGTGAAGTTGTGCTCATAATATTCACCTCCTATTTTATAATTAAAGAAAAAGTAATAAAAAGATACCTCCCTCTGACATCAATTACTGGAACTTAATCCTATAATCAAATCAGAGGGAGGTAAACTTGGCGCTTAACATGTTAAGTTTTTTTTATAGTCCTTTAAACGAGGAGGACAAATAGAGAGGGTAATAAAAAAGATTAAAAATTTTCATTGATAGTGTAAAAATTTTTAACAGTTTAGACAGTATTATTAGAGAGTAATATTATTACTCGAGAGCAAGGGATTAGCAGCCTTTGTTTTGTGCACGCGGCAGGAATTGAGCTTTGTAATATTCTTCCCCATTAATATCACGGGTCAAATTCCATGCAATCTGAGTATTGGTATCAATATTCGGATTTACTGCAGCAACAGCGGCTTTAATTACATCGTCAGAAATGGGAACATAGTTACCATTTGCATCACGTTGTGCTTGGAAAATAAACGGATGTTCGTGTCCGCTAACATAAACTCTGCGTTCTAATTCGTTTCTCATTATAAATTCCTTCTTTCTATTATTTGTAGTGGGATGTAACCTTGTTCTAGAACCCGTTTTTTACCTATGTATTTTCTTCGAGAGAAATATAGATAATCACCTGTAGGTTCTGAGGTCACAAACGGGATTGTTATATGTCGGGAGACGTCCAACATAATATTCCCATCAGGTGATTGGGAGAAAATGATTTTCCCAGGAGTTTCCGGCTGTAATACGAATGTATTACCAGGATCGAACTGATTCATTTTAATAACAAAGCTTTGAGCAACGTATTCGGAAGCGCCTAACCGAAGTCGTTTTTCCAGTCCTTTGCTATTTTTAATTGTCAGTCGGGTCAGGGTCTCGCCCAATGGAAACTGGCTGAGTGGAAGTTGAGATATTATAATCATCCACTTCCTTTCTCCTGAAAACTGTGTACGTAAAAAATCGAATCGATTTCTACGGTAGAAGAACGCGTTAAATTCTTCTACAATATACTTATACCGCAGCTTTCTGTATTTTTATGCAGTCATCTCAGGTATAATAGAGACCAAGTAAAGAGCAAGGAAAAACACAGAAATGTAAAAACGTGAAAGTTAGGAGGCCCTTATACATGACTACCAAAAGTAACAAGACGGAAGTGGTAGGATCTGTACTCACTTATGACCCCGAATCAAATTCAAATATCTTTTTAGATTACACTGAATGCAGTGTCCATACAAAGCATGGTCAGATGTACTATATAGAAACGAAAAGCGGGTATCATATAACAGTTACAGACGACCATTCCTTAGCCACGGTAGGCACAGATACCTTTTTCAGCCCTTTGGAGCCTAAGAAAGCAAAGGGAGCCTTTGTTCCCATTATGACTAAATTGAATTACTCTGTAGACACCAGTGTAGAAATGAGTGCTATCCAGGATGCTGCTGCAGATATCATATCACAGAAATGTGATAAATTCAAGGATTATATGATGGAGATCCCGGTTTCCTATTTAGTCCCTTTGATTTGGGCAATGTTCATCCAGGAAGATCCGAATACCTATGTATATTCATGCAAAGACACAGATGAACTTGAACTGGCAAAGCTGGTCATTGCACGTATAGGCGTATGTATAAAGATAGAAGGATTTAGAATAATTATACAATTAGATGCTAAGAGGCTTTTACCTGAAGATGAAAAGCTTTTGCCCGAGGATGAGGTAGAGAAAAGCAATCCGGCTAATCCGTATCTTAGATTACCATATGCCTGGGATGAAGTTGTAGAGGTCATCGAGGTTCCCAGAGAGGAAATCACTTATGACTTTACAGTACCTAAGTTCCCGCTATTTATCGGTAATGGGATCCTGGTGTATGATACGATGCAGCTGCATGTCCCTGCTACCGAAGAAGCACGTGTAGAAGCGCTGGAGAAAATGCTGCCCAGTAAGAACTTGTTTTCTGCAAGAACTATGGGTCCAAACATGCTGCCTCAGCAGGAATCAGTTTTCGGGTTATTCGTTGCCAGCAATAATGTCAAGGACTTTACTAAGGATACCAAGTTTAAATCTGTAATGGATGTAGACCAGGTATTCCAGGATATCCGTATGAGTGTTATAAAGCCGAATACCCCAGTAATATATAAAGGGAATAAAACTACTGCAGGATTGGTATTGATAAACGATTTATTACCTATGCAGTTCCGTAAGTATAACGAGGTATGGAACAAGCAGGTAATGAGTAGAGTGTTAAGCCAGATTGGACGTTCAGAACCTAAACGCTATACCGATGTGGCAGATGGCTTAAAAGAACTAGGTGCTTTATTTGCATATAAAATGGGTGTATCATATAAAGCCAGTGACTTTAACTTAAAGGACCTGAAAAAGAAACGTGATGCTTATTTTAAGAAGATAGATAAGGAACTGGCTGAGGTAGATAAGAAGAAACTGAGTCCACAGGAAGAAGAAGCGGAGAAGGCCAGAATCCTTAGAAAGGCACAAGCTTTTACGCAGAAGCTTACCGATGAGGCTAAGGATAATACGTTCCAGCAATGGGCTTATACGGGGTCCAAAGGTTCTAAAGGTCAGATATTGCAGATCATTGCATCTCCTACTGTAGTAGCAGATCCAAAGAATAAACTTATCCCATCACTGATCCACAAGTCTTACAATGAAGGTCTGAGTCCTTCTGACTATTGGATCTCCAGTTATGGCACCCGTAAAGGCACAGTAGGTGCAAAGTTATCTGTAGCTCCTGCAGGTGCTTTGGCGAAAGAATTGATCGGCAACGTGCTTGACGTGGTAGTATCCCAGAGGGACTGTGGTACTCGCAGAGGTATTACTCGAAATATAGATGATACTGTAAATGTTATTAACCGTGTAGAAGCCAGGACCAACAAGTTTATCGATGCTAACTATTATGAACAGTTAAAGAAACGGGGTATCAAAGAGATCACAGTACGCAGCCCGGCTACCTGTGAGGCACGTGAAGGTGTTTGTCAGATGTGTTATGGGTATAACGAGAAGCTGAAGTTCCCTGATATTGGAGAGAACGTAGGTGTAGTTAGTGCCCATGCGATTTCAGAACCATTCACTCAGTTAGGCTTATCCGCCAAGCATACCGCGGGTACTGCGGCAGGCGATGCAGTAGGTTTGAATACTGTTAAGTCGTTCTTTAATATGAGTACTAAGTTCAGCGGCGCTGCAGTTATTTCAGAAGTGACGGGTACGGTTACCAAGATAGAAAATGCAGCTGCAGGTGGTATGAACGTATTTATTGGCAGGAAGAAGTATTACATTCCTCCAACGCGTCAGCTCAAGGTTAAACTTGGCGATAATATAACGGCAGGTGACCCATTGACTGACGGTATCTTGAATTTAGGTAAGATCGTACCTTATAAAGGTATTGACTATGGTCGTTCCGCATTTATTAACAATGTATCTAACTTATATGACCGCGCAGGAATAGATTCTGTGAAGAAAAACTTTGAGGTCATTGCCCGTGGTTTGGTAAACTATGTCCAGATCACAGATCCTGGTGATTTCGATGATTACATTGAAGGCGATGTAGTTGAGTATAATCAATTAGTAGCAGATATCCGTAAGAATCCCCGTAAGAAAGCACCTAAATATGTTCCGTTCCAGAAGGGCACTAATAAGTCCCCGACCTATAAACGTGATTGGCTTGCAAACTTTGGGTTCAAATACCTTAAAGGTGAACTCATTGAAAATGCGGCCACACGATCTAGTAGCCCGCTTCATTCTTATCATCCGATCCCTGCGTATGCAAGAGGTGCTACGTTTGGTAAGGGTGAATCTGGTAAATATTAAAGGAAGGAGGCTTATTAACAATGGCAAATCCCACAATGTTTACACCAATGATGGCTGAGCAAGCCGCATCTGGTGGTCTGTTAAACAAACTTATGCAAAAAGCAATAGCAGCATGGCCCACTATTGCACCTATTCTTAAATCTGTTGGCATTAGTCTGGCCGAAGCAGTTGCTGCTATGTATCTGGTTCCGGACCATGCAGTAATGACAAAAGACGAAGTAGAAAAGGGTGCAGAACTTTCAACGTCAGAACTTATGATTCGCAAGGCTTCAATTCCTATTATAGTTAGTAACCTGGTAGGTGCCCCTACTAAGATTACTAACATCGGCAGGTTGGTAGCTGCACCGGGTGTAGAGTCTAAAGCTCGTGCATTCGCACAGATCCTCAAGGGTACTCCTGGATTTTTCATTACCTATAAGGCACTGGCTAAACGCATTGAGGATAAATATCCCACACTTAATATTCGAGAATTAACTCCCGAAAGTAAATCTGGAGCAACTGCGCTAGTAGCAGCTAATCGTTCGGGACAGTTTTTAACAGGTGTGATTGAAGGTGTTCGTCGCGCTGGCGGTTTTAATTAACAGGTATAATATACTACATAAAGAAATTGTACTCTTATGGAGGCTGAAATATGAATTCTGAATTATGGTATGAGTTACCTCCTGATATGTCCATGTGGAATAATGCGGTACTTGAGAATATAGCAAGGAAAATCCCTGGTATTCCTAGTTTTATTAGTTCGATTACCTGGTCAAGAATTGATCCTGCCACAGGCGATGCAGAAGGTATGATAGATTTACTCAACGGAGTTGCGTCCGCACCGATTATCGTTAAGGGCAATAAACTTGCCCCTGTCGATATAGTAGCAGTGAAAGGCAATACCAACGATGTTAAATTTTATCCATTGTCCCCCTTGTTTTTAGATAAGATCTATGCTGATAATGTTCTCGGTGAACCTGCGCAGCGTACTACGGAATCTGAAGATGACTATGAAGGTCCATCCCGCAAAGTAAAACGTTTTAAAACAGTTGATGCTACTAAGTACGCAAGTGTTGAAGCCGCTAAGGAATTGCTTGAAGAAATTAGTAAAAGTGCATCAGTAGTTAATTGGATGGTAGAAAATTTACCTGAGGGCTTAACAGCTATCTATGATAAAGCAAATGAAGTAGTAGAGAAAGTTGCGACTGCTCCGGAAATTCCGGAATTAACTGTTGTATGGAAAGACCGTGATAGTTTCTATGCTAATGGTGACGAAGTTACTGCAGCTCAGGTGAGTGAGTTCTGTAAGTTGGCTAATGTAACCGATGAAGAACGCAGTAATTTATTTGTTGGTATTCCAATTGTACGTGATAGCCGGGAGAAAGTAGCATCACTTATTATTCCCAAGTCTCCTAGCGATTTAGTGGTAGACCGTAATCCCTTTGCAGATACTGAAGATGCAGATAGTGTTTCACCTACAGTAGCTCCGCGTGATATATCTTTGACTTCTGCAATCCTTAAAGATGGCCGTACAGTTCATGGTTTATTATTTGATAATAATGCTATTAGAAGCTTATCTCCATATGATAATAATGGATCAAGTACTTTTTATCCCCCGTATACTAATCCATCTTCATTTAACAAACCGGACCTGGCTTCCGAATCGTTACGCGGTAAATATGAACTCTTTGTATCGACTGAGGGTTATGCTATCCAAACAGGGATAAAAACTACAGTGCGTGTTCCTATCTCAGGGAAAGCATTAGTTATGGCGTCTGAACCATCTGATCCTGCTATTGATATGGTAGCATTGTGTATCGATGATAACGGCTATGTTAATGGTTTTTATAAAGTCCAGGAAGTATTTTCTTTAGGCGATAAAATTGCGCTTACAGTTTATGACCTGATTGCACATACCAGCAAAAGTATAACTCTGAATAACAGTGAGCAATTATATGAAGTAACTGATAATATCCTGGGAGTTATGTATCCGGAAGAAATCGATCGAAGCATTATGACTACAGGTGTAAACGGTGTTGTTACCAGAAATGAAATGGGTGACCTGATTGTGGATGGCACCTCTCATACTATTGTAAATTGCCCGTACGCCCTTATGACTAAATATGCATCGAGTTATGAAGATGCAAAAGAAGTTTGTAAAGTTGCGTTTGAAACCGGTCGATGCGAATTTACTACAGTATTTACAGATGTGAAAACTGCAGCTCGAAATGATAATCCGGATAAAAGCCAGGTTAAGGATACTAAAACCGATAAGGCTACAAACACCAAAGGTACTAAATCTGGTACAGATGATACTTATGGTGACGACCAGATGATGCTTCCGAATCCATTCCTTGACCCGAGAGACCAGATGTCAATTCCTGGTCCGTCAGTGAATAATCCTGTATCATCTAAGGATTTGGAGAATATCATTCAGGTCAATGACCCTCAGGTTATGGATGCGTACTTAACAGGCAATTTGGCACTGTCCAACTTGTCTGGTCAGGAAACTTTAATGAAAGCCAGTGATAGTATTTTGAATGCGATCAGTCATTTAAGTCAGTTATTGTTCCTGGTCCGTCAAGGTTCTCTGGACTATTTATCTGAAAGTGATTTACAGGTCGCAATGAATAAAATGACAGATGTAGCTGACCGTTTAGGCATAAACAATGTCCAGGTAGCTTAAATAGACTACACTAACCGCAAAGGAGGTGAGGTCCGTACATGTCAATATTAGATCAGTATAAATCTAGTAAAATTCGGCATCCATCATGGCGTATGTATAAAGCTATAGCAGATATCCGAGAGTCTAAGACGGCCTCTCTTGATACAGTTAGTGAGATTACGTTACCAGCGTTTGGGCTATCTGAGAAAATAGACGTTTATATCCCCTATCCTGTCAACGATGAACTTACTGACGAGATTATTATAGCATTGACTCATGAGAATTACAAAGATAATGAGTTTAAAATAGCGTCATGTTTAAGTATATTTTGTGATGTAAAAGCCCGACAGCTTATTGAAGGTATGTTGATGTGTGGTGATATCCCGCAGGACATTGCACAGGAACTCAAATATGACCTGTCGATCGTTCAAACTTATGCACAGGTATTCTTTGATATCTCTGTCTGGAGAAGTGACGCAGACAGGCTTGCATATATTACACGGGGAACAACGGGTGACGATGCAAGGATCAAGCGTTTGATCTTTGAACGCGGCTTTGAATATGTTCGTGTAAAAGAATTTAATATGCCCAGCCGGATCAGACTTGATTCCGCGCTTCAAACAATATTTGGTGATGCGTACCAGGTTATCCTGGAGAAAATAAAATCCGGGGATAATGAAGACCATAAGATCGCACAGGGTTGGGCAAAATATACATTGGATATTTACAGAGAGCTTAAAAGTTCTGCTAAAGGTACTGGTGGTATTAGAGAGCTTACGATTGCTCTTCAAACCTCTAAAGCTCCGCAGAGATCCATTGATGACTTAGAATAGAAAAGAGAGGAGTTGAATTGATTTGGCAAGTGTAACTGATAGCTCCTTGCGTGCTGCAGCACAGGATATCGTTTCAGAATATCTTGAGAACGGGGTATCCTTGAACGAAGGTGTTACAAAGAAAGCAAGTGAGATAGGGTTGAACCAAGATCAAACAGCACGTTTAATAGAACGTACAAATACTGAAGCTTTTCTCAGGGTGTTTCCAGAATCGACAGAGTTCGAGGTAGCAAGTCCTGAGGTCGTACTTGGTATTAAAACTGCTTCTGTAAAAACAGCAAGAGTAGCAAAGCCTGCAGATGATTGCGGTGCTGACGAAGGTTTATTCAAAGCAGCCAGTGTACAAAAGGAAGCTAGTGCACCACGTAGACATAGAAGTCGCGTAGATAACATTTCTGCTGAGGATATCTTTGGTATGGATGAAGAATTCTTGAAAGTCGCTGCAGAAACAGCGTATGACAGCGCAATTGACAAAGATGTACGTATGATGCACCGAGCGTTCGAGACTGTTACAAAGACTGCATCTGAACTTGCACGGGAAAACCTGGATAGAGAGATGCGATTCTCTGAGGCTATTACAGGCTTTATGGATCATATCAAACAGGCATCACTTGCAGGGACTCAATCCATTGCAAGCTCTGAAGCTGAACTGCTTAATATGTACCCAGAAGAATCAAACCTGATTCGTAATATCTATGATGAAGTTACGATTAAAATGGCTCACGAAGTAGAGGATGCTCGAATTCTTGAACGTGCAAAAGATGTCATTAAAACCAAGTTTGCACATGAGTCTCAGTTAACAAATAAATTTCAAAAGATTCTTGATATTATCCAGGAGTAGACTATGATTTCAAAAATTACGATTCCCAAGTCTAATACCCCAGGTATGAATACTAAGATTTTAGGGAGGGTAGCACCTGTGAAAAATGTAAAACCTGTAAAGATTGCCTCCGCTCCGGTAGAGTTTGCACATGCAGATGAGGAAACAGAAAAGACAGCAGCAGCATTTAATTTCTTATCTAAAGTTCCTGAACCCGCACGTCAAGCATTCTGGAGTGGTGTAGGTGCCTCCGCAGTAGGTGCAGTTGCGTATGGTGTAGGTGCAGGTATTGATGCCGCTAAAGGCTTACTTGCACAGACTAAATATGATAAAGCGTTGAAAGACGCAATTGCAATGTCACCAGCACTGCAGATGCACGGCTATGAAACACTAAAAAAATATATGCCCCTAGTTATTAAATCTTCTCCTACTGTTGCAGGCGAACCATTGCTTTTAGCTAACTATCTGGAAACTATGATTGATGCACAGGGTCATATGAACGCAAGCATTTTCTCAAGCTTGACTGACCTTGAAGGCTCGATGTTGCGTAATAACCAGGCTAAACGTGTATTCTCGGATTCACTGGTTAACACTGCTGTAAAAGGTGTAGCTGAGAGCACGGGTAAAAGCTTCGGTAAAGTTATGGCAGATATATACGCCAGAGAAGCTAAACAGCAAAAAATGCAAGGAGGCCAAGTGTAATGGAAGATGTTAATGTATATCAGGGTCTTGGCATGATGATTGCTGGCACTTATGAAAAGACAGCCGCTGAAAAAGCTGGTGAAGAATTATATTTAGATGCTTATCTTGCAGGCTTTGAGTCTGGACTTGGTGTTCCGGATGGGTTAGCAAATCATACCAAAGTCGCATCTCAGTTCTTAGGTCGAGAACTTATGGGTGAGTTTGTAGCAAAAGCATTGTTAAACAAATAATATCAAGGAGGCACGACCTATGTTAGGTAAAAAATATTCACTTGGCAGTACGTTTGAAGCTACAGGCGAACAACGTATTAAGTTAGCCAACTTTGACGAACTTAAAAGCCAAGGTGCAGACATAGCCTCCTTCTTAGAATCTTTCAAGCCGAATCCAGGTTTCACTTATTTACATGTAATTGCAATGGGTGCTGGCGAATACTATGGTTGTAATGTTAATGGCGATTATTTCCCCGAAAAAGATTTGATCGCCAGGCATCATACCTTTGTAGAACAGGCGAAAGTATTTAAAGAGCATGATAATAAGCCTACCAGTCCTAGCTTTGGTAACGTAGTGTTCTCCTGGTATAATCCTAAAATGCATCGGGTAGAGCTGATCCTGGCTTTGGATAAAATCAAAGGTGAGGAATTTATTCGTCGCCAAGATGCAGGTGAACAACTGGAAGTGTCGATGGGGTGTTTCCCTGCAGGTACACTGATTACCATGGCAGATGGAAGCCAGAAGCCAATTGAAACTGTTGCACCCGGCGAGAGTGTTAGAACACATATGGGTAGACCCCGTAAAGTTGTAACGGCTATGACTCATCGGTATACAGGTAAAATGTATACTTTTACAATAGCTGCTACACCAAATATTCCAGAACATACTATTACTGCAACTCAGGAACACCCTATTCTAGTGTATTTGGATTTAAATACCGCCATAGATCAGGCTGAGGCTAGCCCTGATTGGGTAGATGCTCAAAATATTAAACTGGGAGACCGTGTTATTCAAAATCCTTACGAAGAATCTTCATATACGGTGTTTGAGTGCGGCGAAGTTACTAACATTGCAGTAGAAGATATCGCAGATACCCCAGTATATAATCTGTCTGTCGAGGAAGACGAATCCTTTGTTGCGGAAAACGTAGCAGTGCATAATTGTAGGGTTCGCTTTGATGTATGCAGTATCTGTGGGAATAAAGCAACTGCCAAGAACCCCTATTGTGAACATATCAAGTATCATAAACGTGAAGTGTACCCTGATGGTAAACAAGCATACATGATAAATGTAAATCCAACGTTCTTTGATATTAGTATTGTACGCAGACGGGCAGATAAAATTGCTTATGTACTGAATAAAGTTGCAAGTACTGATTCCGCAGTGTCTCTCATGGAGAAAAATGCAGAACTGTTTGAGCACTTAGGCAGTGAGCTTGAAACAAGTCTGATACCATTAGCTCCTACTCCTGACGAAGCAATCTTTGCTATCCCGGATAACGATGACATGCAAAAGATAGCTGCAACCTTAAATGATCGGGAAGAACAGGAAAAGCTTGCAATGGTAAAGCGGATCCGGGCGCAGGCTGTACGTGTACTGCAGAAAGGTATAGAGGAAGCTCTACCTGCTTTAGAAAAGGTAGAACCTGATCTTCCAGCAGCATTATTAGATAGAATGGCACGCCGTCATTCTATTGAAGATATATTGCATAGTTTCTTTTTAAACGCGATTCCAATGAAGCCAAGAGAATTTACCCGTATTATTATAGTACAGAACGGTATCCCGCTTGAGAAGTTCGACGATGTACTTGCAGGGGTTAGAGCAGCTAGACCTGCTAACCAAATTCCTCATGGTCATTACCAGAAAGAGATTGGTTCTTTACTTGAAAAATTCTTGATGGATCGATCTTCGTTTTTACCTGCAGTTATGCACCGTATGGATAAGGTAAAAACTTCTGCAGCATTAAATATGAATGTGCCAATGGCATATTATGACTTAAATCCTAACTTGAATTTCGGTCATGTACGTCGTCCGGCGCCTTATACAGAGATCAATCAATCTATTGATGCTATTCCAGTATATCGAAATTCATATGCTCAAACGCCAGTTATGATGAGTCCTGCTCAGGTTGAAGAGCAGAAATTAAGACCTAAGCTCAAAGAACCTCATATGGGACCCGTTAAAACTGGATTAACTTTAGGTGCCTTATATGCTGCATATAAAACTCATGGTGCATTGGATACTATTTTAAAAGATCCTAAGAATATGGCACTGGTAGCATTGCTTGCAGGTCTTGTCGCTCAAAAATTTGATTCCAGAAAACCTGGCGGGAAAGAAAATGGCAGAGTAAAGACTGCAGGTTTCGTAAAAAGTTTTGGTGGCAAGATTGCACTGCCTTTCGTTGGGGTACATTTACTTGCCGGGCACTATCGTAATCAATACAATCATGGTAAAGATCTAAACTTTGCAGAGCAGTATGTGGCAGAGAATCCCGATATGTTATCACTGATAGCTCCGGTAGCTATAAACTATGCGTTAAAGAAACATGCGGCTATTGAGTTGCCTGATGATATAGATTATGATATCCCAGAGGAAGACGTTGAAAAAATAGCGGAATTTTCGGATAAAGTTTCTGATTTCGCAAATGCCGCCGTTCCAGGTATAATATTGCGTGGAAGGAGACATTCGATCCTGAGTAGCATAGTAGACCAGGTAATTGATCAAAAAATAATAAATCAATTTACGTCTTCCTGAAATAGACAGTCCAGGTATAATATGTTACAGAACTAAAGAAAAGATTCAAATTATTGATAAGTTAAATTTTTGTAAGGATGGTGCACATAAGTATGTCTAAGAAATTAACACTTAATGAGTTGGTTAAATCCGCACGCGCTGGTGTAGACTCTGGAAATGAGGCTTTAATGAAAACCGCTCACGAGCAAGGCATTCAAGATGCTGAACGTTTGGTGAAAGTAGCTGGCTATACTGGTGATATTGCTGGTAACCAAATGTTCGATACGTTCGCTAGCCGCATGGCTCAATCCCTTGGTTTTAACCCGGAGGACGAAGTAGTAAAAGAAGCATCTTTGAAAGACTTGATCGATGCTGCTGTTACTGATGCTTTTGTTAAAGTTGCTGAAGAGTATTCCCCGCAAACCGGTGGTGCCAACTTGCAATCTACTGTAGATGCTGGTGCTGACCAAGTACGTGAAGCTGGTAAATCTCATGCAGTACTGGCTGTACAGTCTGCTAACGATGCTTTGGCTTCCATTGACATGGGTGATGCTAACACTGGTATCCAATCTCTGCGTACTGCAGGTGAAAACATCGAGCTTGCACGCCAAGCTGCAGAACACATCGAAGACCCAGAATTGCATGCTCAGGTCGCTGAAGCTGCTGCTATCGTAAGCCAAGCTGCATCTGCTATTCAAGCCCAGGGCTAACATAAGAAAGGAGATAACGTCATATGCCTAACAACTGCACAATGGATGAGCAATTGATCCAAGAAATGCGTGAAACTGCTGAAATCCTTGAGAAGTGTGCAAATGATGAATCTCTGTTACTGGATAAGACTGCTAGCATTTCTGCTCCGGCTTCCAGCTCTCGCTCTGAATATATGGACGGCGTGATTGCAGGTCTGGGTTTAGAAGGCTAAAATGAGTAAAGAAAAATCTGCAGCATTTCTAAATACCCTTGCTAATTTTGCAAAATCGCAAAAGAACCTTGTGGTAAATGAAATAAAACGCACACGTCCACATCATGTATTGGCAGCGAAAGATCCTGGGTTTACAATGCATAATTGGGTTATCGGTGCACTAGCAGATAAAGGTGCTTTTGGTGCACGTGCTACTCAGAAAGGTCTGCAAAAATTAAAATATCGAATGAGTCAGGTAGACACCGGTCTAGGCGCGTTGCTTAGAGGTAATGCTGATAAAAATTCATTACGATATAAAATATTTACAGATATCAGAGGAAGTACGATCCCGGTCAAACAGACTTCTAAGGGTAAGATAATGCATGATTTACATAATAAATCTGGTCAGGGTCTTACCCAGCAATTGGATCGTGCAAGCGTAAGTGCTCCAGTAAAAGCTGTGTCGGCTCCCCTGGTAACAGGCTTAGCTTTCACAAAAGCAGACGAGATCCTACAGAGAAATCGTTCAAACAAATCTCAAGGAGGTACAAACGCATAATGAATCCTGAAGTAAGAGATCAACTTCTGCATGCAGCCTCCTTATTAACAAAAGCAGCTAGTATGCTTGAATATAATGTTAATTTAAAAAAAGAAGCTGCAGCAACTGCAGATGAACTAATTGATAGAGGGTTACTTGCAGAAGATCAACGTGAGACATTTACAGAATCTTTAATGGAAAATCCTCACAAGATTGCGACATTAAAAACTGCCGCACTTGAACTCCCTGCCCGTCACTCTTCTGGTGAACTGGGTGAGGTTTCTAGCGAAATGTTTAACAGTAATATTGCTGGTGACGCATTCGATAGAGCACTCTACGAGTAAAAAACACATAAGAAACTAAGGAGGAGAATTCCTAATGCTTAACATTTTGAGCGGATATGCAACCGCTAATATCAAATCCTATGAATTTAAAGCAGGTGTTCAACTGGAGCCTGGTGATTGGGTAGTATTCGGCCCCGATGGTACCTTGATTAAACAGAAGGGTGCCTATGATATTGCTACCCAGGGTGCTACTTTTCCAGTATACCAAAACAATGTAACTGCATATGATAACCGTGTCTTGGGTAGAGTAGACGTTGTAACTGCTAATAGTGGTGTATTGGAAACTAATAAATTTGCTGCAGTCCCCTTTGCTCCGGGTAAAGCGCTTACTATCAAAGACGGTGTTTTGAATCTGGCTGCTGATGCGGCTCCGGTTATTGGCTTTGTTGTTAAATATGATGCTGCCAAGGAACTTTTGCAATTCGTTTTAAACTAATTGTTACACACAGTATAACAAGGAAGGTGTAAATTTACATGATCGTTCAAAATGCTGATCAAGCTGTATTAGACAATACCGCTTTTGTACAAAAAGTTGTTACCAATGAAGGCCTTGAAAAAATGGCAGGCATCGCAACCGACTTCTGTCGTGTTAAAATCCGTGAGGGTTCTTTTGCCCGCAAAATTTTACCGCCTAAGATGATTACCTCCGCAGATCTGGATCAGGCTGTTGATTCTGATTCCCCGATGCGTATCATCCACAAAGATAAAGTATCTGAAGCTTATCCTGTTACTTTCCGTGAACAGACCCAACAGAGATATTATACTGGTTCTAAATTCCAGGTATACTATACTACTATTCAGTCTGAAGAATTCACCAAAGTTATCGAAGAGCTTCAAACCTATCGCGTTCCTATTAAACAAATCATTCAAGAGAACTATCTGAAAGATCTGCAACGTGTAGAGGATAGTCTGTTTGTAACTGCAGCAGACAATATTATCACCAAGAAAGAAACTGAAAAACAAGGCAGTGCTTTGTATACAGTTGCTGGTCCGTTCACTCCGGCTATCTTGGCAGAAGGTCTGAAAATCCTGGCTAAACGCGAAGTACCAATTGGAACTATTCTTATCAATGAAGTTGACTGGATGAGCCTCTTGCAATTGCAACAGGGTGCAGCTGGTTCTGCTGTAATGGAAGATATCATTCACAACGGTTACAGCTATACTAAACTGATGGGTCATAATTTCATCCGTACTATCAAACAGGATGTGGTTAAACCTGGTCATATCTATCTGTTCTCCACTCCGGAATACCTTGGCGTATTCGATATTCTGAGAGACGTTCAAGCATTCATGGAAACCAAAGGCAATAAATTCTCCATGTATCTGTGGGAAACCATTGGTATTGCTATCGGCAATGACAACGGTATTGCTAAGATCGAGTTAACAACTGCTTAATCTTATATTTTAACGCATGTTGCACAGGTGTTAGATCGGCTGGACTAACTTAAATGATCCTGGACTAGAGCAAAGTTAATATAACTTTCTATGAATGGGCGGCCTTGTGCATTTTTACTAAATTTAAACACGATTGTGAGGGAATACAATGTACGTAACGAATTTAACAAAAAGCCGGTTGGGTATTAATGGTATTATCAACTTGGCACCTGAAGAAGTTAACCGTTATATCCCTGATACTCCTGATCTTATTTCTCGTGTTGGCAACTTAGAGCGAGCACAGCTTGTATCTGTTGTACGTGAGAATGGTAAGACTAAAACGGATATCCCGGGTAAAATCGTTAAAACTGTAGGTGTAGATACAGGTGCCCTCTCTACAGGTCCTCGTACAGAAAAAGCTGCAGAAGCTAAACCTGTAGAAACTCCTGCTCCGCAGAAAGCTGCTAAAGCTAAAGCTGCTGAAGTAGAAGTTGAACCTAAAGCTGCTTCCACTAAAGTTGAAAAAAACACCAAGGCTAAAACTACGGCTAAGGAATAATAAATGGAACATCAACCTCAACTACTAGAACCCGCTAACAAGAGTACCCATATAGGGACTGGGGCTAAAGCTGGAGCGCTTCTTTTTACAGGTGCAAATCTTATGCAACCGCTTCTTACAAAGAGATTGCCTAAAAACAACCGTGTAGTATCAGCTCTTGCATCTGCAACTTACGGCGGGTTAGTTGGTGGATTAGTTGGTAGCTTTATACCTAAGAAAGAAGCGGCTATTACCCCGAATCTTGAACATGATAAGGAGATTGAACATACAATGATTAATAAAGAATTAAATGATGTTTGTCAATTAGTAAAGAAAGCGGCAGACATGACAATTCCTTTAGAGAAGAAACCCGTTCCTGAAGCAGGGTCTGAACCTGTTCCTGGTATGACTAACAATGCAACTGCTAATCCGGCTTCCCCGGGTATGCAGGTTTACGGAAGTTCCGTAGATGCTGCTGCTCTTGCCAAAGCTAAAATGAAAGCTCAGTGTGTACAGGCTAAAACCGCGGCTGAAGTAAGTGACGAATATCGTCATTACAGCGATCGTTTATCTCGAGATGTTGGTAGAAGTGCAGCGCTTAGTGTGGCTACACCAGTACTGTCAGGTGGACTTGCAGCAGCAGGACTGGGTAAACCTGCTATGGGTCTTTATGCAGCTGGCATGCTTGGTAGTCTGGGTTATGGTGCTAGAGGTCTCTATGATGCATATAAACAAATGAAAGCTCGCCCGAGCGAGAAAACTGCTGCTGAAGAAGCTAAAATGCTTCATGCAGGTAAAGGTGGTCGCCAAGCTGCTATGGAATTCTTGAAGAAACATAAAAAATCTCTTGGTGGCGCAGGTGCTGCTGCGGCTGCAGGGGCTGCTTTATATGCTTATAATCGCAAAAAAGAAGCAAGCGCTGAAGAACATGGTTTTGACATGGATTATGTAAACAAACTGGCATCTGTTGAAGAGACTGGAGTTACTCCTGACGAAGCTTATGCTGCTGCTGAATATGCAATAAATGTTTACAATGATGCAATGGAAAAAATTGCTTTTGCTGAAGATCTGTGGAATGAATCTGATGCGTATTTTAATACTTTAGAAGCATTGGAAAAAGAAGCTGCTGAATATGCTCCTATCGCGGGTTCCACTATTGGTGGTGCATTAGGTGCTACTGCAGGCTTGCTTGCTGCAGGTAAATATTTAGCTCCGGGCAATGCTGCTAAAGCTGCTATTGGCGGTGCTGCTCTGGGTGCTGCTGTAGGTGGCGCTGTTCCGTCCGCTTTGCAACATTTCGCTGCTAGCGTACGCTAACAATAAAACATAGGGAGTTATTGTAACATTTGCTCCTAGGCCAGATAAGGCCGTCGCTATTTTCGGCGGCGGCTTTTTCTTATTTATAAATTAAGGAGATTCGTATATGACGCTGCAAACCAATGTAATACGTAGTTGGCCATTAGGGTCAGCGGTCTCTAAAGTAAAAAAAGATATGATGACAGCAGCAACTACTATAAAACCTAAAAAGTATATACCTAATGTAGCGAATAAAATATCACCAGTTAGACCTATTGAGTTTCCGGCAGTTAATTTGGTTAGTAAATAAGGAGAACTATTATGACTGAGATCAAAAAGAAAGATGTTGACAGTACAACACTTGCGATCAGTGAAACATTAGAACGCAAAGCAATAGTTACTCCAATGGATGTTCGATTAGCCTTAATGGATTATCCAGATAAGAATATTCCATTATACATGGAGCATCTGACTGACGAAATGCTTTGGAAATGTTTAGATTGGGCACTGGCATACTTTAATGAAACACCTCCAGATGTTGGTCAGGTATATACTTTGGCTAATTTCCCTAAACGGAGATTATTGCTTGACGGCGCAGTAGTAGAAGCTCTAAAGTTAACCGCACTTGTAGAACTACGGGGTGAGATGAGTTATAGCGATGGTGGTGTACAATCCACTGTTTATTATAAAAGCCCTCAGTTTATTGCTTTAAGACAAGAAGCCCAACAGCGTTTTGAAGCAGCAGTCCAATCATCTAAACGTGCGTTAAACATTAATAATTGTTATGGAGCATTGTGCTAAAATGTCATTACAAACTTTAGACGAAAAAAATAAAAAAGTTATGTTTACTAGTGGTGCTGCTGCGGGGTTGGGCACTCTTGCACTGGAAGGCATTGGGCACCGTTATTTTAAAAATCCTACAACTGTATCTAAATCTTTAGCGCGTGCAGGACTAGCTGCTGCAGGTACTATTGGAACACTTCAGGGATTTAGATATGGATTACGTAGAGCTTCCAAACAATCTTATGAAAAATTACAGAAACAAAAAGAGGACTATATAATGGCAAAAACGTCATCATATTTCGATTCTGTAGGTTTAAATGATTTTGTAAAGACTGCATCAGAAACAATGGGTAATGAGGCGTATCTCGTTCCTAAAAAATTAGCACATGAAGCATACGATCTTTACAATAGCTTGCCTGCAGATAATAGAGTATCAACTGTTTTAGCAATGTATGACGCAGTAGAACCGGGTATGCAGAAAGTTGCTATGAAATTAGTAGCAGCAAATGTGTACGCTGAAAAACGTGCATCTATTGGTTCTTTAGCTATGTCGGCAGCAAAGAAAGCCATAGGTCCTACTGCTACTACTGCTTTTGTAGGCTCAGATATTGCATCAAAAACAAAAGAGTATAATGTAAAAGATAGACCTATATTAACTCAGGGAGCATCAAAGCGATAGAAAGGAGTTACCTATGACGGCAAATATTCAATGTTTTACTGATCCAGAATGTACAAAAGAATTATCGTTTGCATCTGTAGGTACATATTTGCTACGATTAGCTCCTTTTGAGGGTATAAACGGGAATACAGGTGTAGACTGGTCTACAGTGTTATACCTGAAGAACACAGGTACCCGTGCATCCCTGAACACTTATATCTATAAGGAATCTGATATACGAGATTATGTATCATTTAGTATAGAAGGTTCGGAAGAGGTATCTAATGGTTTAAAATTGGGGGACTTAAAGGAACAGGAAATTATTCCAGTAACATTTAAGGTTTCAGTACCTCGGTGGACGTCTAATATTAATTATGGTTTAACGATTATTGTTGATTATTATACATTGCCAGATATAGATACTGTATTCTATAATCCGTATACCGATACCCGGGAGGTGGCAGAATGAGTGCAAATATCAAATGCTACTGGGATCCCGAGTGTACTGATGAATTGTTTTTTGAAACTATTTCATATTCAATGTCTTTAGGGTTACGGACTGGCCTAAATGGTGATACTGGGGAAGTAATGAATCAGGATGTTTATTTAAAGAACGTTGGTGATGAACTTGCTCAGGGTACACTTATTAGAGAAACTAGTGACTTGAACAACTACTTTAAGGTATCTACCCCACTTGCAGTCTATGCAGAAACTTCTGCTAAAATTGGTGATATTGCGCCTGATGAAGTTGTTTTGATTACTTTTCATAGTTTAATACCCCGAAAGACATCTGCTATGTCCGGGTTAATAAACTTTTCAATAGAGTACTATACATTACCAGGAGCTGACCGCGAGGGAACTCCTTCTACATATGTTCCGAGTCCTCCAATTTTAAAATATCCAGGAGATCCTATTCCAGAAGGCAGTCCTGCAGGTAGACCTTACGGTCATGGTCCTTATGGTGAACCGTTATATGGCCAGGAAGGATTTATTCATAAGCAGACGATCTTGGATACCTATATCCCCATTGCAGGTCTTCAGACAACTTATATTAAAGCTACATATAAAATCAATGCTCGTTATAACGGTACAGAAGCTTCTATAGAAGATATCCAATCATATTATACTTCTACGTATATGGCACTGGGATGCTATGACGGGCCGTGTTTACCGCTGTGGCTTAATACAGGAGATGAATAACTATGAGCTTGGATAATACTATTTATACAGCAGAAACTCGTGTAGATACATCTATAAAAATAGAAGCTCATATGTTTTCTCCCCGTATAATGGGTATCAGTTGGAACGAGTTGCCTCGGGAATATTTCCCAACTACTGACTCGTATGCATTGTTGGAGTGGTCTGATTCACCGCGAGAGGGTTTTACCGAATTGACCAAAGTAAGTGTAAATCATCCTCCATTCTATACAGACAATCATACTATTACAACATTCTATCGTTTTCCTGTAGTGTACTATAGATTTTATTTCCCAGAAATAGATAAAGTCTCACTAGTATTCTCCAGTGAAAAGCTGCCTAACTTTTATGCCGCTGAAATTATTAGGCGGCATCTTATTCAGTTAAAGGAAGGGCATGCGGGTAACTTGATGTACTTGTGCATTAGGAAACGGACTTCGGAAAGATGTCCTACCTGTTGGGATTCGATTCGAGGTCAACGAACTCGGTCATCATGCCCTACCTGTCTGAACACTGGTTTTATTGGGGGTTATTTTAATCCAATAGGTATTTATATGTCTCTATCTCCTGAGAACGTAGCTGTTATTCAGCCTTTTGACGGCACTGCCATTACAGGTCAACTACAGGGCTGGACAGCAGGATATCCCAGGATTAACGTAGGTGACGCAATTGTGGATAGTGTAACACGTAATATATGGCATGTTTCACAATCTGCACTTACTACACATAAACGAGTAGTAACTAAGCAGGAATTAGTATTACAGCATCAAGATGACGATTCTCATCTTTTTGATTTATTACAACGAATTCCAATTAATACAAGGAAGGAAGATATACGTCATGGGGAAATCCTTTTCTAAACTAACTCCTCGTATTGCAAATACATTTTTTTTACTTGCATTACAGCATTTTTTCACTAATCACCCAGAACACCCATGGCATCCGGACGACTCGATCTCCAAACTGAGTATTGCAACGGATTTCACTGAAGATCCTCGTGTTCAGGATTCAGTTCCTAATATTGTAATCAGGAATGGTCCATGTACAATAGATGCCTCAGGATTTGGCAGTGGTATATATTCAGCAAGGGAACGTCAGGCTATCATTGAAGGTCAGAAGGTTACCCAGAAAGCTATCTGGGATTATAAAATGGATTTCACTATTAACAGTTATACAGAGATAAGTGTTATTTCATTTAGTAAAGATGATAGTGACGAACTGGCATTTGAAGTTGCAATGTTTATGGCGATGTTAAAATCTGATGTCGGTAATATTCTTCAGCTTCAGAACCTTGGTAATCCTCAGCAATCCCCGGCTCAACAGATGACGCAGGTTGGTTGGTCTGGCAAGTATATGGCTAGTGTAACTGTTCCGTATACCTTTATCTTATGTAGGCACTGGAATCCTGTGGACGCAGGTATTTTGTTAAGGTCTGTTGAGACTATAATGAAGCCTGTTAACCCAGATAGAATACCTCCTAAACCAGGCGATAAAGATGAACACGGTAATGATATTAATATCGGTGAGGTCGGGGGCACTAACACCGGTGGCGAAAATGGTAACTGGGGAGGTAAAGGTGGTATCTCTGATGATCCCAACGCAGATGGTATTGATGACAATGTAGTAACATTGCGATTCCGTGCACGAGAAGATACTATTGAAGGATACCAACCTGGGCAACCGATGCCAAACACTAAACAGGTATAATATACCTAAGAAAGATAAAATACTTTTTAATATTTTTATATAAGGAAGGTGTACTCAATGGCTTTTCGTACTCCAAGCGTGCGTGTATATCAGGAATTGTTAACTGTAAATCCGCAACTTACCACTCCATTCTTCGAGCTGTGTATAGTTGGTCCGTGTTATCAGGTAGAAACTAATGTAGCCTGCAGCAGTTATACATTGTCTGATACAGATTATACTAGTGCATATGTAAATCAAGCGTTAGGGTCTGTAATTGATACAGATTCTGTAGTTGTAAACTTATCTAATATCTATGTTAAAGTATGGCCGCAATTAGCATCCACATTATACAGTGCAGTAACTGTAAATAATAGTGGTCCGATTACTACACTTACTGCTACTACAAATCCATTTTCTGAATCGGTAATTAAAGCCGGGGACTATATTGATATTACCTATAAAGAAACCAGCGGGGAATTGACTTATAGTGCAGTAGTACAAGAAGTAAGCTCTGACGGTAATACTTTGACTTTGAAGAAAAACTTACCTGAACCCGAAGAAAGTGCAACTATTACTGCAGTAGTAAAACGTGTATCTCCAGAAGATACAATGCTTGAAAGCCAGTATGTTACTGCAAAAAGTGATAAATTCACTATTAAAACTGGTGCATCTATTTCCACCTCTGTACTGGATACTGCAGGTGTTGTAGTAACTGCCGATGTAGCAGTTGCTTACCGTGCTCTGCGTAAAGATATTGCTAATGATTTCTTGACCATTACCAGCCAGTCTGTAGCAGAAGCTCAGCTTGGTAAAATCAATGTGCAGAACCCGCTGTCTGTAGCTGCCAGCCTTGTTGCATCCGCAGTAAGTGATATGACTTATAAAGTCTTGCCAATTGATACAGACGACAAAAACGGATATTTAAAAGCATTGGATATCTTGTCTACCACAGAAAAGGTGTATGTAATTATTCCTCTTACAGATGACAAAGATGTAATTAGTTCCTATGCTAGTCACTGTAAAACAATGAGTGAGCCGGAAAAGAGCAGATGGCGTGTTATGTATGCGAATATGCCAATGCCCACCACGAAAGTAATGATCGAATTAAATGATGGTGTACTTGCAAAGGGTGGCGATGATGATCATTGTTATCTTAAAGATACCGCTAATGGAATGTTTATTACTAACCGTGCACGTGTAACTGATTTCATGGATGTTTACAGTGATCAGAATGTTTATCAGTATTCCTTACAATTACTGGAAGTTCTTAATGATAGTGTAGCTGAATTTTCTACCTTGAAATGGAATAGAACTTCAGAAGGTTACGTAGAAACTGAAGAAAAAGTAACTGTAGCTGCTAATACTAACGTTCGTTACGAAGTAGTTCGTGTACTGGATACACAGGGTGTTGCTGACGCAATTTCCGGTGTAGCCGAATCTTTCTCTAACAAACGTTTACGTTATGTAATGCCTGACAGCATTATGCTTAATATTAACTCTGTAGATGAAATGATGCCTGGTTATTACCTGTGTGTAACTTTGGGTGCTATGCGTGCTGGGTTCCCACCTCATCAAGGTTTTTCTACAATGGGTCTCAGTGGCATCAAACGTGTGTTCAAAGCAAATAAAATGTTTACTGACGATCAATTAGCTGAAATGGCTGGCAATGGTGTATTCTGGGTTTGTCAGGATGAACCTGAGGAATTACCATATGTCCTCTATCAGACTACAACTGATACTACTCAGTTAGAAACTGCAGAAGATAGTTGTGTAGCCGTTGTTGACTATGCATCTAAATTCTACAAAGATAACTTGAAAGATGTTCTGGGTAAATATAATGTTAATACAATTTCTTTGAAATATTGTACAACGGTTATTAATAGCTGCAGTGACCAAATGATGAGCACTTCTTATCAGTATATTGGTCCTATCCTAACTGCTGCTACCCTGACTTCTATTGAAAAGAAAGCAGATAAAATCATTCCGACTATTAAGATTGAGATCCCGTATCCGGTCAATGGCGTGGATGTATACCTGCAAGTTTAAACGTAATACATTAAGCAACCTGGGGGCCTTATGCCCCTGGGGTTGTTTGATACTAATTTAGAAATTCTCGAATCTTTAATTGGTTCGTGATATAGACAGGAGTACACTTATGTTTTATGAAAAACTAGCTGGTACTGTAGATACATTTAGAGCAGCGTCAGGCATTGCCCGTCCTAAAGGAGTTCCAACTCTTAGTGCAACTCCCAAAATGCCTAAACCGTTGACTTCTAAAAGTAATACTCCTGCGGTATCTACAACAATAAATAAAAACCAGGTTAATAGTGATGTTAAAAATGTAACTGCAGTAAAAACTGCCGCCCGATATCATCGTATGCTTCGGCGTGTAAACAAGCATTTACATGACTTTACAGATAGTAATAGTCCGCATACTCCTGGCGATGAAATTTTTGATACTTACAATCAAGCTGTCGATCTTTATTCTCGAGTAGAAAAGAGGCGGAATCGTAAAAATAGAGGAGGAGCTACAGTGTCTGAAACTTTAAATAAATTAAAAGAAGCCAGTATTGTAGGAAATGTAGGTCGCATTTTTAAAGCAGTAGGTGGTATGGCTAAACAAACTGTCAAAGATGTAGATCAACATGGTCTTACAGTAGGCAAACATCAAATCAGCGGCAAGACAGTTAGAAACACTGCTTCTAATATAGGTAAAGGTACTGTTGGTACTATGGCAGCATATGGTGGATATAAAGCGTTATCCAGTGACGATCGGAATAAAACTGCTGCAGATTTAAATAAAACTGAACGTTCTGCCGCTACTGTCGGTATTTTGTCCAGTGCATTAGCTGCAAATACTGCTGCACAAAAATATACAGCAGCTAAATCAGCACTTGAAGGACTTAAAGCTGAAGGTCATTTTCTTAAAAATAGAGCGGACGAAGTACTTCATGCCCGAGATATGAGATCTGCACAAAAAGCTTTTACTGCTGCTAAACGTCAGCGCAATGTAGCAATCGGATTTGCTGCGGCAGCTCCCGCTGCGGTATTAGCATATAAACACTTCAAGAAAAAAGAAGCGGCCTATCTTCCTATGACAACTGCCCGGGGGGTAAAAAAAGCTCTTCCTAGTTTACAGGAAGCAGCTAAAATGCAGGGAACTAAAGGTCAAAGTTCTGCGCTTGCTAAAGCCAGAGAAATTATGTTAAAAAATAATAAACCTAATGAAGCTGAGTTTGGTAAACTTCATAAAATGATTAACCTGAAGAATAACTAATAGGTAGGTGAAAATCTTGTCGGATTATAATATTAACCCATTAAAATCTATGGGTGGCGTTGTTAAGGAACAGACCCTTAACGAAATCCTGAGCAATGACGGTGCACCTCATTATAATTGGGTTGAACAGTTACGCCTTGCAACAGATTTTATTACACCAGATAATACACTTATCTGTGTTGCAGACTCTTGGCTCCATGACCAGGTAACTAAAGTTACTCCTATTGGTCTTACACAGAGTTTTGGCTATCAAGAAAGTTTACCCAGTGCGTTACAACCAGAGATTGGTTCTCGACGTAAACGTGCAATGGTAGGCTCTTCTGGCGGTGGTAACATCAGTATTTCAAAGATGTTAGTACATGGTAACAGTCCAATACATATTTTGTCTAAGTATGGTAAGACTTTTGGTATTGACCGTAACTATTGGACAGAAAAAGAATGGGGCGCTGCTGTCGGTTTGAACTTGGATAAATTACGTACACCCCAGGGCATCATCGTTCTTGAAGGTGACCCTGCTGGTCGTTCTTTCTCTTGTCACATGTTTGAGCAGTGTTTGTGTCAAGGTATTTCCCGGGCATACCAGGCAGGTAGTTTCTTAGTTGTAGATAACTTTAGTTTTATTTACGAACAAATCGTTCCTATCTGGGAAAACGATGACGTTCTCGGCTCTCATATTGATTCGTACTAATAAGGAGTAATAATAATGGCACAAATTTCAAATAACATTTTATCTCCTGAACAGTTAGATGGGAGCGATTATAGAAAACAGTTTGTAGAGATGAATACAGACGCTACTGATTTTGTCACAGCGGATAGCTCTCTTTTACTCTCTACTGTTCCGTTCCTTCCTGTAGGAGATTCCTTTACTGATATCCCTTTGTACCCAGTTGGCATTGCCCAACAGTTCTCATACAATGAAGGCCTTGCAGGTCAGTTTATTGGCGAGGTTGGTTCCAGTCGTAAAATCGGTGCATCTGGTACTGCAATGGGTAGTGGTATGATTAGTCGTCTTGCTGTACACGGTAACTCTCTTGTAGCAGCATTATATCGCCCAACCCTTATTTGGATTAAATCTACAGATAGTTTATCGGATATCACAGATCGTATTGCTGGTACTGATAAACAATGGATCCAGGGTCTTAACGCTCAATCCATGGATGTTTTTGATGCAGATTTAGATGACTATGTTGATCGTGTTATTTCTGCTGGTGGTATGAATTCTCTGTTATTCAAGATTCCTTTTGGATTGATTGAAATTAAACGAGATCCCCGTCAACGTGTAACATCTATTAATTTCTTAGAACAATGTGTTCTCTTAGGTAATCAGAATGGATTAAGTGCTGGTCAGTTCCAGGTAATTGACAGCATGAGTTTAAACTTTGAACGTCAGCGTCCATTAAAAGGTATTGGACCGTTTACCCTGAGTGACGACACTTTGATAGGTTTATAATTTAAAAAGTATGGAGGCCTGTAATGTCATTTACTTCCCAAGTTAATACATTTTTAACTGGTGCATCAAAGGTAGTATCTGATGCTAGCTCATTAAAAAAAAGCTACAACCAGTTACGCAGCGGCATCAGTTCCAGTACCTTGGGACTTGTAAATTTACCACAGTTGCCTAGTTCCTTAAATCGTATATTTAAAGCTGGACAGTCAGTAAATACTATTTTGCAAGTACTGGGACTTACAGGTGACGGTGTAGCAGGTAATGCAAGCCATACCCAGGTATCTAGCAATGGTGTTGAAACAGGTTCGTTTAAATGGGTAGAAATGGAAACTACCCCGGATTCTTTTGCGACAGCAGATTCTATGCTGCTGTTCGCAGGAGATCCTATTTATGCTAATTTAGACATAGGTGCTGAACTGGTTCCTATAGGATTATGCCAGCAATTCAGCTTTTCATCTGGGGTCAATGTTTCCACATTTAAAGAACTTAGATGTGAGGAAACGATTGTAATCCCCGGCAAATCACTCGCAGGATCAATGACTATAAGCAGATTATGTGGTGATTATTCAAGCCTTTCTAATAGATTACATATTTCTCCTAACTGGAATTTTAGTACCCAGTCTACATTATATAAACCCTTATTTGGTTTAATGGCTATGTTTTTAAATCCCAGTAGAAATAAAACAATTAGTACCTTGTACTTTGAACGATGTGCAATATCATCCTTTAATGTAGGTGTAAGTGCGGGGAATTTTCAAATATTAGATAACTTAAATATTGTATATGGACGGTGTATTGGTGTAGGTGAGATATCATCTAATGTAGAGTCTTCTGGTACTACAGAGAATACTCGTACCCAAGATGCTGCTCAAAATTCTCCAACAGGTAAAGAAACTATTACTGTTGGTGGTAATACAATAGATAAAGATTTAGTTATAGTATCCTAGGTTAGAAAGTGAGTTGAACAGTATATGGCACGGTCTTTAAATGGTAATCTTCGTCCGGCAGTAGTAACTGGATATGATCCTAATACTATGACGGCCACAATCTCCCCTTACGATGGGTCGGGGAATCTTTCCAACGTATCATGCCCGATGAATCGTTGCGACCCTGTAAACGGAGCCTACGCGATCACACCGCCAAGTATAGGGTCTCCCTGCTGGTACACCGAATACAATGGTGAAGTTTCTATTATCTCATTGTTTCCTCCACTTAATATCAATAGTGATGCTAATACGGACCTCAAAAGCCCACTGGGTGCAACCGCAAACAGATGTCCATCAGATATGGCTAATAAGGCTACCTTACCTGGTAATTCCTCAGCTACTAATTCTATGGGGTCTGAAGAGTCTTTAACTGATATGATGAAGAAAATCATTATGTCTCCAGGTAAATTATCTTCTGTTTGGAATCTGCTAAACTGTGTATGGGAAAATGTTTGTAGTATCTTCCGTCTAAAGGCGGGAGGAATGGATGTTGAAGCTGAAGTTGACGGTGCTAATAATACAAATACAACTATTCGGTTTAGGCGAACAGTTGGTGAACGTGCGAGTACATCAGTAGTAGATTTACAAATTGGTCAAAATGCAGGGATTATCAATCTTAAAATAAACGGTAATGATTTCTTGCATGTAGACGCAGCCCGTAATGTAAAATTAGTTGCATCTACAATTTCTTTTACAGCCAGTGAATTTAACTGTATGAGTGTAGATAGTGTTAAATTACCATAAGGGAGGGGAAATACTATGGCTGCAGTATTAGTTATAGGGGATCCGGATTCCCATGGTGGAGCAGTTACTTCAGGCTCTTCTCGAACTACAGTTAACGGAATACCTGTTGCACATGTAGGTTCCTCCGTATCTCCTGACCCATTACCCGGTCACTCAGGTAAAACGATTGTAAGCCCTGCTGCATCAGGTAAAACTACTGTAGGCGGAAAAGAAGTTGCTGGGTCTGGCGCAGGGGTAAGCTGTGGAGCTACAGTGAGTGCAACGAATCATAAAACTACAGTTAGTTAAGTAAAAAAAACAAATATAAAAGAGTGAGGACGTGGAAATATCCACGCCCTCTTTTTGTTATACCAAAGTTTTAATTAATTTTAATTTTAAATCCTCACTTAAATCAGAAATTAGCAATTCATATACTTCTTGTAATACCGGAGTTTTAAACGTTAAAGGTTTAGTTGTAGTTTCGACAGCCTTAACTGTTCCAGGAGGCAGGGTACTTATTTCTTCAGGAAGCCTCGGACATATAATTGATTGAAGTTTTGCCCCGGTCTCAGTTTCAGCTTCCTCTTCATCCATGAAATTCTGTGGATATCTCTTCCGAAAATCTACATATTCTTTTCCTTCTTTAGCAAAAAGGTCTTTGAGTAATTGAGCATATTCAAATCCGCGTTCTCTATCAGGGGTAGCCGGATCATAAAATGCTTCGCTAAGTTGTCGAAAATCTGGTAAGGTTCTATTTGTAGCATAACTTAATTTATGGTTGTTAATATTAACCGGAGTTGTATCCCGCCAGAAATTGCGTAACCATTCATACGGTATTTTCCGCACTTTGTTGATAACAAGCCAGGTTCCTTTTAGTAAATGATTATCTCTTGACAATGCAAAGAAGTTAATGATATTTAATGTTTTATTTGCAATAAAATCATTTGTGTCAAAAGAAATTAAGGTAAATCCCCAATCATCTAAGGTACGCTGATAAGCTTCACTGTTAGCATGAGTTTCTAGTGTAATAGGGAAACAGGGCGATTGCATCATACCTAAATTAGAAATATCAATTTCGCTGCCTGTATCACTATGTATATACAATGGGTCAGGTTCTTCTTTGTCTCCCATTACAGGTTGATATACATTTGCTGTACCTGATTTAATAACTTCTAATAATTTTAAATCTACTAGATAACTCAAGAAATTACGATATCTGTTGTTTCCAGGAGCATTTAACAAATTGACAATTTCGGCAAATGATTTTTGCCAAATAATACCACTTTCTCTTGCTTGGTAAATCATGGTTACCAGAATAGTTGCATGGATATTAATTACATGCAGTTGGTCTCCTGAATGACCATATTCTTTCAATTTTCTTACAATAAACACGTTTTTTCGTTGCAGATAATTTACTGCATCTCTAATATACATTTTGAGTTCCACCCCTTAAAAATTAGTATTACAGATAGGTTACAATTTGGGTTACAGATCGGGTTACAAATACAGTACTCAATAAAAATCACCTCCTAAAAAAATATAGAGGATAGACTTTGCAATCTATTCCTCTATATTACTTATACCGAATTACTTATCGATTTCTGGTTTTGCAGGTTCGGAAACGCCAAGTTCTTCTACTACTTCTTCGTGTTGACAGGTACACCCTTCACAGTTACCATTACACGGTGTTTCTCCGATTTCTTCTTTCGCTGCTAATTCAGCACGCAATTCAGTTTCGGCTTTTTGCAGATCTTCCGCAGTTAATTCACCTGATGCTACTAGTTCTTCTGTTAATCTAGTATTTGTTACAGTTGCGCTGGCAAGCATAAAGCTCATAAAGCCCCAGATTTTATCTCTGATTTTTTGGATACAAATTTGAGTACCCATTTCAGGATCATAATCTTCGGGACGTAAGCACGTAGAAGTTTCTGTAATAATAAAGTTATTACGTAAACGTGCAGTGACTAGCGTAGTACGTTTATCTGCAAGAGTTACTGCTTTATAGTTAATGATCATACGTTCACATAATTCAGGAGTAACTTTATCCTCAGGCATTTCAAATTCCATTCCAATAAAATTATCAGTTAAATTACGTCCTGGGCATTTCAGCGTTACAATCAAGATATACGGTTCTTTCTTTTCAGGTGCTGCATTTGTTTCTTTGTTTGTAGTTTCAGAAACGATTTCAGCGTCTTCGATATTAGTATCTACCATTAATGTTACCTTCTTTCTCATATTTTGTATTCGTTAAGAGTTCCATAGGTATCACCAGCTTCAAATTCTGCAACAAATGGCATTACCTCACATAATGGAATTATTCTACCATTGATACGTGGTTCTTCTAAGCAACCCTTTGCTATCTGTACGAATTCGTCTAGGTACCCTTCGCGAACTTCACATACAACCGAGTCATGTACTGTAGCACAGAATCTAAATTTATCATGGTCTAAATTCTGGTCCATATTTACGACGCCTGCCATCATGAAATCCGATCCAGCCGATTGTACAGGAGTATTTATAGCTTGTCGTTCCGCATCACTTTTGAGTTTCCATTTATCAGATTTAATACCTGGCAAATATCTGCGTCTACCGAAGCAAGTATATGTGTATCCGTGTCTTCTGGCAAATCGAATCAAATCCGTTTGCCAGGCAATCAATGTAGGATATCCCTCTTTAAATCTGGAGATAAGGCCCTTACATTCTTCCGGAGTCCATATACGTCTACTACCAGCATCTCGACCTTTATCATTAAGGTCCTTAGCTAACCCCCATTGACTCATGCCATACAGGATACCAAAAGATACACTTTTAGCAGCCTGGCGTTCGTCAGGGAAATTATGTTTGATATACTGACATAGTTTACGTTCTACGTAGACTTGGAATTCTTCAGATCCAGGCACAAGCCCAAGTTCCTTAGCTTCATTTTCCCATACTTTAACTGAAATGTCAAGTGAAAATGAAACATTCGCATTACGGCTGTGCATATCTATTTTATTTTTATAGGACTTAATAAACCGTTCCTCACCTGAGCAGGCACCTGCAATACGCAGTTCTAGCTGTGATTGGTCAGCGTTTACAATACACCAGCCAGGGCGTGCTACAAAAGCTTTTTTCACCTTAAACTCATGCAGTTCCTGGTATCCGGGGGCTGTCTTACTCATTGCAGATGGTATATTTTGCAAGTTGGCATCGCCTGATGAGGATAACCTGCCAGTTACTGTACCTACCAGTACAAAATCTGCTCGAAGCCGCTTATCTAGTCCTATATTTTTTAAATAGCCGTTAAAGTAAGTAGACAGAAGTTTTTCAGTTTTTCTGTATTTACGCATTGTCTGAGTAAACTCAGTATTTAGGATAGACAATGCGTCATCATTTGTTGGATGTTCGGTATCAGCATTATCTTCGTCTTTAGACGCACTGAATTTTTGAAATGCATTTAAGGACGGAGGTTTATATCCAAGCACCGTATATAAAACATGAGCTAGTTCAACAGGGGAATTCCAGTCAAAATGTCTGTTTCCACAAAGCCTGGTCAGTTCCTTATCAAAGAAAACTACTAGTTCTTCCAATTTTTTACGTGCATCATCTACCCATTCTGTATTAACCAGAAAACCATGGTGTTCCATTTTTGCCAAGGGGAACAGTGCATTCGTCATTACCCAATGTCCTACAAGCATATTCCGTTCTTTTAGTGTATTAAAGAAGATATGGAATATTTGTAGGGTAGCATCTGAGTCCGCACAGTTATACGGAGCAATCGTAGCCATATCAGCTATTTCCCATTTGGTTTTCAGCTTTCTGCCTTTATCATCAAGCTGATCCTCTGTGCCTTTCATATCAGTTTCGTATCCCCCTAAATCGGTAAACTCTGCTGATAAGGGTTTGAGACCATAGCCGAACTTTCCTTTTCCTGGATTAAGCATACTAGCCATTAGCATTGTATCCCCAACAAGGCGTTTTACATGGATATCATTTACTATCTTTAAAAAGAAAATATCAAATGCAACGTTATGTCCACACCAGCTAATATCCGACTCCATTAACTTTTTAAGTATAGGATAGTACCCTTCAGGATCGTCCTCAAAAGGTACACACAGTGCCATTCCCTTTGCCCAGGAGAAGCTTAGGCAACGTAGTTTCGGAGGGAACTGTGCATCAAATTCAGTTTTAGGATGCAGTTCGCGACCATTGGTCTCGATATCGAATGCATGGATAATCTTTTTTAAAGTAGGGTTTGTCATGTGCCTTTCGGCCCATTCTTCAAACTCTGCTGGGGATTCACATAAATAATAATTCTCAGGTAGTTTTATTTCACTATCCTTGGAGAATCTTTCTGCTTGTCTAAACGCTGATTCTACAGAACTCCATACCTTGATATCATCTGCGATATCAGAAGGCGAGTGAGTAATAATCAGTTTAGATTCACGGGTATGTTTTAATGGTTCGTTAGGATCTTCGCCTGCTTTACGTGGTATTGCGATAGGTTTAATAGTAAAAACTCTGTTGTACAGTTCTTTAGCTTTACCTGTAATATTAAACGGGGTAGCTGCTGCTTTGCCAAGACAAACAATGACATCCGGCTGAATATCAGTCAGCTCTTGCCGTAACCTATCCTCACAGCATTTTACCATTACTTTTGTAGGATTACCTTCTCTGCAGCATTTTACTACCGAAGTCATATACACTTTATTTGCTGTGATATGGTTCTTCATCCATTTTGTGATAAGCGTCCGTACATCTCTGTTTAGCAAGCACTCCGGGCTTTCCGGAGCACCTACTAAAACCATTATTATCCGTTCTGTATCAGAGGTTCGGCGTTTACCTTTTAGTTCCATTATTTCAGGTGTGAAATCAGGAGAATTGGCATGCTTTAAAGTGCAGCGGTCACAGCCATAAGGTTTACGAGAGTTCGAGCCCGTTACACTCCGGCGCGTCCCGAAGGACTCCTGATGTAAGTTTGGAGTTATCGTTAAATGCTTCATCGCCTAATTTTTCAACTACTCCTCTCCTAAATTCTAATACACGTGCACTGGACCGATTATTAACTTTAATTACTTTGGTTGGTTTACCATTTGCATCTGGTATTACCGTGCCTGCAGCAACTAACTGTTCATAAATAGTATTAGCAGTGTATTTAATGGGGCTACCAGTAAGTTGCATCCGCAATTTATTTACTTCTGCAAGCGCCTTACTTCCAAGGATATAAACGTGCTGAGAATTTATCCAGCCCAACCGCTGGGAAGTTTCCAGGTGTTCTGTACCATTACAGCCTAATCCCTCTAAATGGAAGTTACCAGAGTCAATCAAGTCTGCCAGGGTTTCCTGGAATACATAGCCTGCCTGTTCCTGCTTGGTGGTTAAATTCATAGTAGCCAAGATATTTGATACACCGCGATAATAGTCTTCGGTCAAATCTTCTAGCCCTAAGAACTCTGCAACCAAATCCCAGGCAATGGAATTCGCTGCCAGCGATTCGCATACACGGCCATGTACTGCTTTAAATTTATTTCTACGTTCGGCCAGCAGTTTTTCATAATCATGTTCCCGTATTTTTTTATTACACAGGAACTGGATAAACTTAGCCATAACCCCTGGTAATAATTTAGCATGAGCTTGCGCTTTTGTCAAATGGTCAGAATTACCTCTGCCAGGTATTTTAAGTAATAAAATACGAGAGATAACAGACGCTTCACCTGTAGGAATATCCTCTGCGGTAGAAACCATATTACCACGGATAAACCATGTTTTACGAGCAGACAGGTCAGTATTCATACGACCACGACCATGCCTGTCGCCATAGCTCTGGATACACCCTGTCAGAGCTTTAGGATTTACGTCTATGCCCTTATAGTCATCGACTACATATAACATATCCTTAAGGTAATAACCGTTCTTCTCAATGGAATTTGTCGTGGATCTCCAGGTCTCAAAATCACCTGTTTTGAAGTCCCCAAAGAAACTTGCCATTAACCCTGTATATGATGTTTTATAGGAACCGGTCAAACCAACGACCCACAGACATACAGGTTTAGCCATCGGTATAAAGTGTGCAAGTGGGGACCAGAATACATGAGCCAGATACGGCAGTGTTATATCATAGGAAAACACTTTCAGCATATCGTTCTTGATTACATCCCTAATCAGTGTTAAATCTGCAGGAGGTTCATCTAAACGATAATTTTTCATGTAGCCTGGGTTTGCTGGCAATTCTACTTTTATATCATCTAATGGGTGGAAACCATCAGCATCTACATATCCATTAGGTGCTAAAAATTTATCTTCTCGCCAACCAGTATGGGTATAGATATTCTCTTCCCCACCTGTTTCTTTTATTGGTGTCAACAAATTGCACGCCTCCCGTAAATACGATACTGTACGGGGTTTTATCCAGACACTGGAACCCAGTGCAGTAATAATTGCAGAATATAAACGTTTATCATCAGCATATTCTTCAGGAGTAAGTTCTATTTTGGTACTCTTATACGCCATGGATACTCGGAGTACAATTTTACGTTCTACGTTATCATCACCCGCATCCAGGATAAGGTCCCGTTCAGTTTCTAAAATAACATTAGAAATTGGTTCCCATTCTGACGTATTTTTATTGATAACGTTCATCAATATACCGAAATGAGCAGGATTTAAAACTTTACGATATTTTATCTGTGACCGGTCATCTACTTCTTCCATCAATGCTTCAAAAGATACACCTGCTACCGTTCCATAATTTTTAAGGAACATTTCTCTATCAGTAGCCGGGAGTTTCTTAGCATACTCAATAAGCTTTACCTTAATAGCAGCCTGGTCTTCCATTGTGGCTTCCTGAGCCATATTTGCCAGCTTTTGACCAATCCATGCAAACGCAGGTCTACGAGAAGTATAAGCCTCATTAAATTGCGTAACATTGTGAGACGCGGCCCACGTAGCCGGATCATCACCTTGTTGATAATCTACCGGCATTATTACATACGTTTGGGTATGCTGTTCTGCCACTGTATAAGAGTAGTCGATACCAACATCGTCATTATCCGGGAATAAATAGATATGCGTTTTACCCATATCTAACAGCGCACTGACCCCACTGGATAAATTTGTACCACCACTGAAGCAGTAGATAGGTTCTACGATATCTTCATCCGACTCTCGGGCACACATACTGAACAGTGCACCGACATCGAATTCACCTTCTACCAGTATAGCGTCATCTCTATCATAACAGCCCTCTTTAGTCCAGCTAAAATAACCAATGCGTTCACCTCTGCGTAATTTTTTACCCAGATACATTGTCATTTTATTACCGTCACGTTCTTTTAAAACATTGCGGACTTTAATGCGGCTGTATTCTTCATAGGAAGTTCGGTAAAAAAAAAGTATACTGCCTACAACTATCCCCTCACATCTGTGAGTAGGAATAAGTTCACTGCCCAGCAATTCGAGCAGTTCATTTTCAGCGAGCCATGCTTCAACTTCTTCGACCTTGGGATAATACCCAATAGGTGAATTAGGGATAGTACGAATATCTATTCGTCTGCCTGCCAGATAAGCACGAAGCCCAGCAGCGTCATCTGATGTTTCTAACAAACTATTAGTCCAGGCCAAGAACTTTGTCAGCCCGTCATTACGCAGTCTATCTTTCACCTGCTGTTCTGTTTCTTGTAAATAACCTTTTTGTACTAGCCAGTAATTAGCTCCTGCTCTTGTCTCGGTATTAGGGATCTTCGACCGTAACACAAGGTCAATCAAGCCCCCGCCGATACCCTCTGCAAAACAGTGCCAGCGTTCGCGTCCCCTGGCATCTGTATAGATACCAAGAGACCGCTGGTGTTTATCAGTATGGAACGGGCAAAAGCCCTGTGCACAAGAGCCAGAGTTACGCCAATTAAAATTGTGATTTGGAAACGCTGTTTCAAAAGCTTCAACTAACATAGCGGTAACACTCCAGTTCTCTAAATTTTATCCGTATAAGAATTATACCTCATTCAGATAGGTTTTACAAGTGTCTTTAAAGGTGCACCAACTACATTGAAAAGATTTATTTGCTGGCCATATAGTAGAATTATCACACTCGTACAACCGGGTTTCAAGATACGCAAGGGTATTCATATATATCTGGGTAAAGTACGCGGTTTCAACTGGTGTTACACTGTTCCATACGATACGATTTTTTCGTAGGAAATTTAAGCCAATATATGCCCGAGTCCATTCCAGATTGTAAATCTTGGAAATCATTGATACATAAAGATTAAGTTGTTTACTCTCCTTAACCTTGTTTTTAGATGCTGCGGATTTGTTGGTTTTATGGTCAATAATAAATATCTCTTTTGCAACGGGATCATACGCCCAAAGATCTATTATGCCTCTGAAGTATGTTTCTCGTATTGGACTTGGATTATAACTTGCTCGAGTTAATTCACGTGTCCAACCATAGGGATGTTCTACTCTAAATTTCTTGATATTTCTGTTACTGCAAAATGTTAACCACTTATCTACAAAAGAGACCATATAAGGAAACATTGTTTTTACTTCTGCTAACGCTGCTCCTTGCGGGTCTGCCACTTTATACAACGGGTAAACATTCCCCAGAAATAACTCGGCCTTGCTTACTGAGGGGTTTTTATCTTTTAACAGTTCTGCGATTATCTCATGGGCAAGGCCTCCCAGTGTTAATGCAGGGCTGCTTTCTTTTATTCCCTCTAAATACACTTTCTTAAACTTGTATAAACACGCGTTTGCTGTATCGGCCCTAGAACTAGACCAGGGGAGGTATTTAGCCTCCCCCAGTAACATGTCAAAGTCGCCGGAGATAACATGGGTATTTGTAGCCATATCGCTTCTCCTCTTTGAATATTTATTTTATGGAACTCAAAAATTCCTCGTCCCAGTGTACTTCAACGTTTCGTCTGCTTGCAATAAAGTCTGCAAGGTGTACACAGAACTGTCCTTTATTACCTGGCTTCTGGTTGCCCCATTGCCCCATGTGAGCAACGACAAGCCCTGCCAGGAGATTACCAAACTTTTGATCTCCGCGTTTTTCAGCGAATTTGCGGATCTCTATTGCAGCAATGTTAGGATGGGACCGTTCGGTTTTACCACTTTCTTCTTTACCTTGCTTAAAGGTATCATGGAGAAGCGTTGCTGCAAAGATAAGCTCCTGTTCACCGGGAGAGAATTGCCAGTATTCTAATGCCGCGAGTTCCTTTGCTAATAATGCTGCTGCTATTGTATGCCGGAGTAGTCCGCCATAACCCAGAGAATACTGGGGATGATATTTACCGCTGGCACTGGCTGCTATACGTGCGAAGTAGTCGGGTACTACATCTTCTAGAAATGCTAAAGTAAAGTCCCTAAGTTCCGGGTGTTTAATTTTGCCTGCTAAGTTAAGAAGAGTCACCCAGTCCTTATTCTCTTGTACCTTATCAGCCATGACAGATTTCCATTTCGGTTCTGATTTCCCCACTCATAGGTCTATTGTTCATTTCAGCAACAAACCTACATTTGAAGAAAGTATAAATCAAAAGGTCACGCAGGCGTTCTTCGTACTCAAATACAGACGGTCCTTTAGCAATCGCGGAAAGATGTTTTTCCAGCAGAATATCAACAACTTTAATCATTGCCTCCCACTGATTATCTTCATACATCTCAGGCAAATGCTTGGCAGCAATACTTCGGATAGTACCAAATTCATCTCCGTTTACATTGTACGCTCCGGATTTAGTAGCGAATAAAGGAAGGATTTTAGTATCCAGGTATTCACGAATAAATTCTTCCTGAGTTTGTACTCGTGGAATTGCAGTTAGCTCCACCGGAACCATAATATCCCCTTCACGAATAAAACTTTCGCTAAGTTTTTTATGAGATTCCATTAGTTCTTCAGTTATTTGATCACGAGTTTCTTCATTATTCATAATGAGTATTCTCCTTTAGTTGGTTAAAAAAGTAAAAGTTATAAGAGAGGGGAGGCCGAAGCCTCCCTCAGACTATCAGAATGGAATATTTTCTCCCTTAGGATCAGAGTGGTCTGCATCTACATCTTCAATACCGAAAGAATTCAGTACATCAGTAGTCATACCACTGAAGCTGTCATTGGAAATTTCCGGGTTTTCGGATGCAGCTTTATTAGCCAGCATACGCTTATGATAATCCACAGAATTATCTCTCAACCGTTTAACTTCCTTGAAGCTTTCCATAAACTCGTCTTTTAATTCATCGGGAATCAAAGCTTCACCTGGTACTGGCGGAACAACGTCTACTTTATAAACATAGTATTTACTGTTTATTTTTGTATTAGTCTCCTCGCCCACGGAAATTTTGACTTTAAATGCAAAAGACGGAGTATTACGGAATCTGCTGCCTAATGCTCTTAAGCCATTTTCAAGTTTCTTGGATGCTTTGTAACTGGTTTTAGATAAGATGATACGAAAAAGTTCATGTGGATCATTTTCAGTAGCAACGACCATATGGTACTGTAATTGACAACGTTCTGGTGCGTCGAAATTATTGTAGATGCATTTAGCACATGCACCGTGTTCACTGCCGATATCCCCTTCAGGGCTATTATAAGTCGGGCAAGTGCATTCGATACTATTATTGCCCTCACCTCTCGGTGCAAATTTAGCTCTACAGCGCCATGCACGCATTACACGTACAACCAGAGATTCACCTACAGGAGTCTTAGTAGAGTCGTTCATAAACATGCCAGCGTAAATATCTTTGTATTCACGGTCTTGAACTTCAGGAGTCATTGCCTGAGTTAATTTCAAGATAGGAATCTGGCTTAAATTCATTTCTCCGCCTTCTAAGCCGAAGTCCATATCGTCTCCTGATTCTCCGTCTAATCCAGCAGTCAGAGAAGCTCCAAATTCTGACCCAAAGCTATCAGCTTTTTCGTCTTTTAAGAATTCAGTTACAGGAGCACCAGTTTCATTAGTTGCATCTTTCAATACTTGAGCATCTTCATTCTTTTTAGCCATTTCTCAATACCTCACTTAATCTTTGTTTACCTTTGATTACCATTGTTTACCTTGTTAACCTTAGGCATACTCATTATACCATAAATTTCTCGTCCATGTCAAATGATTTTCAGCCCAAATAAAATACGCCCTGGTAATTAAACCAAGGCGTATCATATATAAATGTCTGCGTAACAGCCTAACGCTCCACTCTCAGAGTATCACCAAGTCACTCTAGTGGCCGAAGCCACCTAAGTCACAATTAGGATTTGAATTTAGACTTATGCACTTTAAACTAGGATGCTGAGAACGCTGAGGTACTGATAGACGTTTGATCTCACATACTAATTTGCTACATTTTGGTCAAATGGCACAATATATTATCTTGCACACACCTGATCCTAACATATTGTTGTATAAAAACAAATAGGTAAATTTCGAGAGTTACTTCGTTAAACAGACATTATAAGTTTAAATCAATCGGGGATCTCTATCATAGTTATCGCATTGCTTTCATTTATTAACTGATTCAGCTCATAGCCACAGAACATAGATTTCTTAGCTGCATTTTCTAAAACTTCCTGGTCAAATAGAGTTACAGGTAATGATCTTAATTTCTCTATATCTTCTACAGTCATGCCACTACTTACAGCATTTATAGATTTATTAGTAGCATTAGCAAGTTTCTCAGCTTCTTCCCGGGCACTACTTAACGCTGACAATTTATCTGACAGGGTTTTATCTAATTTCTGGGTTAAGAGCATAGCCTCTGCAATACTAATAGTTCCCAGTTCATCGGTGTGGATCGTAGTTTCTAAATTCGATTTAGAAATAGCTAAGCTGATTTGAGTATAATCAGTAATTAAATCATCAAAACTGGCTAAAAGTTTTGCATATTCTTTCTTAGCTTCTAAATGATTAGCATTGATATCTTTATGACTAGACAGTTGACTAGTTGTTTTACTGGTTACATAGCCATATCTTTTAAGGCTACGGTTAAGATCATTCAATTTAATGAGAATGATTTTTAATTTTGTAAGAGCTCTTGCTACGGTAATTTTTGCCATTGTAGAAACCTTCTTTCTTGTTTTAAATTGCTTATTTACTGATGGGCTAATTATACCACAGAGGAATTTTAATGTCAATACACAAAAAGAATTCCCCATGAAGTAGCTGGATACTCCACAGGGAATTCAGAGAGAATAGCAAATTATTGATTACATGTCTTGCGGGCGTTTTTTCAGCTTGTAAGTGTAACGGGCCGGTACTTCTACAGTTTCACCGGTACCAGGTACACGAGCTACACCAGCCGGGCGGATCTTTTTAGTTAAAACACCAAGTTCACCCAGACGAATGTTATTACCTTCATCCAATTGACCTTTCAGAAATGCAATAAAACCTTTCCAGGTATTTGCAGCTTCTGCTTTAGAGGTGTTATTGGCTTCTGCCAGTTTTTCAATTGTTTCTGCTTGTGTAAGTGTTTTCATTGGAAATTCCTCTTTTCTATCATTTAGGTTTAGAGAATGTTTTGCAGCTCAGTCGGTATCGATACCGTTCAGGTAAGCCCTTTTCAGGATTGGCTGGTACACTACCTGTAAAAATTACACCGACTCTTGGCAAATAAACTCTGTTTCGGACGTCCTCATTTAGATATTCGTAAAAGTGAGTAAGCATATTATCATACCACCACTCTACTTCTTCATATCCTTTTTCAGGATACCCCTGTAGGAAATCATTAATGAAGACCTCTTTTGAAATCAGATATGGGTGTCGCACCCGACTATCAGGGATTTCATTTTCCATCCTTACGCCCCCCCAGTTTTTTAGCTGGCCTAGGGAGCGGCTTTGCCCCTCGAGCAATTTGGGCCATCGTATAGGCATCATTTATGTCACTGTTAGAGTGACGATACCCCCAGCGTTCACGAACACCCTTGATAACTTGCTCTTTGTTTGCGTTTCCGCTACCTGAAGCTACTTTTTTAACATAAGTCGGGGCTACTAAACTGTACGAAACTTTGTTCTCGCCTAAGAAAAATTCTACTACTCCGCTAAGTTTGCCAAGTTTAAAAGCATTAAACTCAGAAGCGAACGAAGCTCCTTCCATTACTACATAGACATCCTCTAGATTGTATTTTAATATACATTCGGCTAGTTTGTCAAGTAGTTTTTTGATACGATCATGAAATCTTTCGGTAGGAACGCCTGCCTTGATTGTCATAGCTACAACAGGGTCATTAGTCTTGTTGTCAAGAATAACAAGTCCAGTCGAAGAATAGGAAGGATCAATACCTACGAAGTATAGAATATTATCTATATTTACGTCTGTATTTTCATCTAAATATTCGACTGTAACTGTTCTAGCTTTTCTTGTGCGCGGCATTCTATTTCTCCTTCAGTTTCATTCTCTGGCGGGGCATCATACCAACCGTCACCAATCATCTGGATACGGAGGTAACGGTTACCAGCACGCTTCATCTGCGAATATTCACGTTTAGTAATATTCAGTGCAGCGCAGATCTCAGGTTTTTCTAGCTGGTACTGGCCATTTAAACCGAGCTCTAAATCTAAAAACTCGGCAAGCTTAGGTTCACTCTTTCGTAAATCATTAACTTGCTTTTCTACATACGAAAGAAACTCTTCGTTTAGGTATTCCGTCTCTGCACTAGGATGTGAAGGGACTCCTATTTGATTATAAGCTTCCTCTTCCTCATTATCTGAGTCTACCACGTTATCTAAGCTTTTAGTTCTTGATGCAATGGAATTCAAGATCTTCAGTTCTTTTAACGTTTTTTCATTGATCCTTAAGCGTTCCATAATTTCTTCATCTGAATAGCCCATCATTATATACTTAATGAAATTAAATAAACGCTCTTTGGCATCTCTGCCTAATCCGAGTCCTCCTAAAGGAAGAAGTTCATTACGGATTTCGATATAAATAAATTTTAAGATCCAGTAGTGTGCGTAAGTAAGAAATGTACATTTTTTACTTTCATCCCATCGCTTCGCAGCTTCATAAAGCCCTACTGCACCTGCTTGTAAAATATCATCAGAATACCAGTTACCCTGGGTTATCTCAATGATCTTATGCAAGATATACCGGTAATGTTTACAGAACAGCAAATAGTTTCCTTCACGGTTACCTTTTCGCATCATCTGTATAATGCGAGCATCATCTACATCGGTAACATCCAGATCCTTAAGCTGCTTTAAAATGCTGCTATGTAAACCTTTTACTCGACGACCTCTGCTACTGTAACTATCTGTGTCGCCAGAATCTTCATTCTGCATCATATGAGGAGGCACGAGTGGAACATCATTCGGGAGAACATCAGTTCTTCTGCTCCTGCCTCTGGATTCTCTTTCTGCCATTTGCTAAACCTCGTTTATTAAGATTAGCTCCCTAATGGCAATGATATCATAGTTTTCACAGTTTGTCAATATCTCGCAAACATTTGTTTATTTTGCAGTATACACGCTACATTTTCTTCACCTCTTTTCTTTAATTAAAAAGAACTTTGTATTTTTGTCAGGAATAACTGTTAAGTTATCCCTATATTATACTTATACCATTTAACCCATTCCAAGCGACTCAAACCCGTCGATTTCAGTTAAATATTCAGCTTCTATTGCTTTACGTTCTTCCAGCTCCGCCTCAACTTCTTCCGGCATCTTTGGACGTTTCTTGCTTTTCGTTTTCTTTACAGTTATAGATCCACCTTTACCTAATAGGAGCTGCAGATCCTGTTCACGGATATACTGAGCAATAGTCTTTTTGTTCTGAAGTAATAACTGAATACCTTCGTCATAGGTATCCTCACAGATAAGATCGATATATACTGCTGTACCTGTCATACCAATGCGATGCTGTCTATCTTCTGCCTGGCTTCGTTCTTCCATACTGCTCGTATTTTCAAAGAAAATAGCACTGACAGAATTGGTTTCACATGTAAAGTCGTTGCCTCTGCATTCTGATGCTATCTGTAAAATAACTACCTTTAATTTGCCCTTTTTAAAGCGTTCCTTAACTATTTTGCGCTTACTGTTAGATACCCTGCGGTCCAGTACTTCTACCGAAACTTTTCGAGCCAGTAAGTATTCCTGCAGCTTTTTCAGTACGTAAGTATGACTTGCCCAGATAATAAAGGAGTCCGTACTGTTAGATATAATAGAATACATTTCCTCATATTTAGGGCTATCAAGCCATAGATACTCTCCAATATCAGTTTTTAAGAACCCTGCTGTTACCTGTTGTAACTTTTGGATCATGGCCACAACATACTTAACCGTAACTTCAGATGCACCCGCCTCGTCCACGAGGTTCTCTTCTGAGACCACTGAGTCTATCTGCGAGACCAAGTTATCATACCATGCTGCTTGAGAGTCATAGAGGGGAAGTTTGCGTGTCTCATATACACGCGGCGGTAGATCAAGACATTGTTCCTTGGTTCTGGAAAACGCTAGAAAGTAAGCACGCTGTTTAAGCTCGTCCATATTTTTATAGCCCTTGATATACTTGCCAAACGCCGCTTTACCATAATTTATATAACGTTCTGAAAATATCCACTGATTTGTACCGTAAACACTGGGATCTAATGCCAGAAACTGTGCAAATAAGTCTAACGGATTATTTACATATGCCATGCCAGTCAGTTCTACACCGTAAGGAATAGTCTGGCATAACTCTGCAGTAGCTAATGTACGTTTGGCTTTGGGGTTCTTGATCTTCGTAGCTTCGTCCATAATAAACATATCAAATTCCTGCAGCTTTAGATCTTCTTCCAGATTAAAAATACCTTCATACGTTATCATGGAAAACGAGAGCCCAGTATCTGGTATACTATACAGGGCTTTTTCTTTTTGCCGAGGTGTACCCGCTATAATAATACTCTGCGCTTCATCTGCGATATCCCTGACTTCTGTATCCCATTGGTACATCAAAGATCTCGGGGCAATCACAAGTACCTTTTGTACATTGCCTAACGCTGGAATAGCATGGCGTAACCTTGCAAGTGTAATAGATGTAAATGTTTTCCCAAGCCCCATATCGAGCCAGAGTGCACAGCGCTTCATATTCAGAGCAAATGCAATAGCTTCTTTCTGATGCTGATAGGGTACTTTTTTATAATCTATTACATCCGGAAGCACTACGTCACGTACACCTTCTCTCTGGGTACCCCGCTGCAGTTCATTAAGTCTACGTAATACTACTTTGCAATCTGTTACCCACTGAGCGGTTTCAGCGTCATCCATTCTAATATTCTGTTTAAAAAATAACATAATATCAATAAACACGGAGTAAGTAGCGGGTGCAGTCCACGCTTTTATCCGTGGGCTATATTGGATATATCTCAGTTTACCTTTGAATATCCCCCGCTCTTCTATCCGTGTCTTGAATATTATGGTATCTTGACGTTTAACAAGTTCCATAATATATTTCCCCTATTTTACAGTGACCCATCTTACAAAGGCACCATTTTCTACATTGAGATCTACATCTTCCGGAATAGGTTTACCTTCTTTTTTATACTCTGCTATCAGTGCTTTAACCAAATCGGTAGCGGAATCCAATGCATCTTTAAGATTCCTGCCTTCTGTACTTTTATCAAAGCCTGGAATATATACATATGTTTTATCGATAGATTCAGTAAGAATCACTGGATATGCTATCGGATCAATTTGATTTTTATCCATCACTTTCCTCCTATTTGTCAGTCAAGATAAAAGGAAGTTGGCCTCCGTTACCCATATAGGTTGGGAGTTTACCATCCCATTTATCAATTGCTTTCTCTTGAAGCACCAGTGGGCTAAGAGATCTCTGTTTCTGCAGTTGAGCTTCTGCTTCCAAGGTTACACGTTCTAAATCATATTTAGCTTTTAAAGCTCCCTGCTCTGCTACTTTTTTACTCTCAATAGCTTTATTGTATTCATCAGAAAAATCGTGATTTGTAATCAATAAGCTTTTCACAGTAATACCACTATTTGCGGTTTTAGCAATAAAAGCTGCATTGATTTTATCGGAGATCTCAGCTCTCTTTTCTACAAATTCTTCGATTGGATAATTCGCAATAACTGAATTTGTAATCTCGAGCAACGTAGGTTTGATAAGAGTAGTTTCGTAGTTCACACCGTAAGTTTGGTAGATCGTACCTACACTAGCAGGGTCCAACGCATACAACAGGCTTACATCTACCTGAATACCCTGCATATCTTTACTGGATACTTCAGTTTGAATTGCATAATTTACATCACGTACATTCATTTTAATAACAGTGTCCACAAATGGTACTTTGAAATTCAAGCCCTCATTCATAATGCTGGCGAATCTACCCAGCCGGAGTACCACGCCACGTTCACCAGTATCAATAATCGTAAAACTGGAGAACACTAGAACTGCGAAAATAACAACTCCAGTAATTACTGCCCCAAGCCCAGCAAACACTTTTGTTATATTTTTCTTAGGCTTAGGCTCATAGAGAAAATTATCATCCATACATATACCCTACTTTCTTTTGAGATTATTTTAATAGTCAGCTATGTTTAATCTTAACCCTTACAATACGCCGACCCCATTGATACGCTGCTTCCTTTGAATCCATAGCAATATCTATTTTATTTCCTTTTATTGCACCGCCAGTATCATGTGCTATACACCATCCAATGTCCGGCACATAAACCTCGCTTTGCATTGGGATAACATTGGGATCTACTGCAATTGTTTTATACGGGATAGCCGGTTTACCATCTGCAGCAAGCCCAGTACCAGAAGCGTCTACCGGATCCATTGTCCAGTACGCTGTAGCTACCACGTCTAATACATAATAATCTGGCTTTTCTTCTGGTATAACTGCTAACCCCTGAGGCTCTTCTTTTTTCACATCCGGGTTAAGGGCATCCTCTACCGGCATTGTAACAACTTCATTCTGTTTATGCTGCGTATCTAATTCCCATACTACCACAGACAAAACAAGGATTGCAGCGAATAACAGTGCTAGAAAACAAGATTCCTTAATCTTCACTATATAGTTTCTCCTCTCCTAATTCTACCACATTATTAAACAATGCGGAATATTTATCAAATTTATAGTCTACATGAAAGTGTCCAAAATACCATTTTTTATACTTAAGTTTTGGACATATCTCAGTATCGAACCATACACTTAGTTCATCATCTTTCTTATCATCAAAACTGGGACTCCATGGTGGCATTAAAGGTTCCAGGTTTGGCATTGCAGATAAAGGACAAGTATGGGTGATTACATAGTCTACTTCCCAGTTATTCGCTTCCAGATTCTTAATTGCATTGTCTTTCTCTGTCTGACTGGGATATTCCTGGGGCCACCAGCTTATCTGAGGAATACGGTGGTTTTGATCAACAGACAATCCACCGCCCATTGTAAATATCTTTTTACCTTCAATAGTATAAACTTCTCCACGCATTAAGTGGATGCAATGAGGGCTTATTTTTTGAACTCTACCGCCAAACATTTCTGTTACAGGATAGCCCTCAATTTTATTAAAGTTTTCATGGTTTCCATCGACCCATAAAGTCGTCCACGGAAAGGTATCTTCATATAACCTTTTAATTAATTTTTCATCTGTATTAGGAGCATTTCTTCCCCAGATACCACCGAAGTCCCCAGCTATGATAAGATAATCTTTACGGGACAGTTTTAAATGTGCATCAAGTTTTTGTAGGTAATAAAGCTTATCTATATCATATTCACCATGTACATCACCACATACAAATATCATAGTTATTCTCCTTTACTGCTTTTAAATGCACCAGTCAATCCGCCCAGGGCAAGGGCGGCCAGTGTAACTATTATAAAATGTGGAATTATCCTATCTATTACAATGACTGCAAAGAATGCCAATCCGTACCACATATATTTCAGTGTAGTATCCATATACTTTCCTTTCTATGCATCAAAATTTAAAATCATCAGGGTCAATGCTGAAATAGCTAGCCAATGCAAGCCAAGATAATAATGCTAATCCACCTGAAAAAATTGCTACTAATAAAGTTTTTGCCAGAAGCATAAATATTATTGACATTATAAATAATATTGCCCAAAACCAGATAGGCATTCCCGCTACTTCATCGAACCACATTTTATCACCCCCATTTGTTCACGCCATACAACTAACTCCCCGTTTTTAACTTCATATATTTCCTGATTTGTACTGCCATAATACGGGACTGCGCTGCTACGCATACTTTCTATATACGGTCCTATCTTTACATAATCCAGATAGTCTGCAAAGTCAGGAAATGTATCTAAAAACTTAAGACGCGAAAAACCTGTATACAAAATACATTTCAAGTTTTTTCCTTTAGCAATTTTGTATACTTCTTTTACAGCTTCAAGTTGAAGCAATGGTTCGCCGCCAGATACTGTAACCCCAGTTGTGCTTTCAGTAATATGATTAAACAAAGGCTCAATCATCATCTCCCTACCTCCGTCCAACGGATGAGTATCAGGATTATGACAGCCTTTGCAATTAGCCAGACAGCCTTGGGTTACCAGTACAAGATTTATCCCTGGTCCGTCTGTTATACTGTCCTGGATTACTGTATTTAATCTAATGGTTCCCATTCTCCAACACCCTCTTGTTTGTTTTTCGTAACTAAAGCGCGCAATTCTTTTCTTACCAGTACATCAAGGTCAATCATTTTATACCCATTACATTCCAAAGCTATCGGATAATGCAAGCAACAGCTCTTAATAGTTGCTAAGCTATGTAAATGCCCATGGATATTTACATCTGCTTCATGGAAGATTCGAGGTGCATGAGTAAACAACATATCAATACCATAACGCCTCATTGTCAAGGAATCACATGCAAAGTTAAATCCACGCTGCATATAATAATCCAAAGAACACGGATCATGGTTCCCCCTAACTAATATCTTTTGTCCTGGCAATTCTTTGATTATCGAAAGATACTTGCCACCCCAGGCTACATCACCTAAATGAATAACAGTATCTTCCGGGGATACCACTTCTTTCCAATTAGTGATAATTAGCTCCTCGTAATTTTCAGGCCTATTAGCTAATTTTATTATATTTCTATGCCCGAAATGAGTATCTGTAGTTATCCAAATCATAAGCGTCTCCTTCCCCATCCTCTACGTTGAACCAGATATTTATTTGCATATCTCTTAAACCGTTTATCCATTTCTTTTCTAAACTGAGCAGTTGCATAAATAATAAGAGTAGAATGAAATTCAGTGAGCTGTGCATTAAACTTTTCTTCTTTTTCTTTTAAATTATTAAAAACCTCTAGTAAATCAACCATTTTCATGTCATGTCTACTAGGATAATCTATAAACGCTTTTTCTATCTGTTGTGCATGTAACACTATTTTATAAAGTATTAGTACCCAGAGATATGCAGGATCAATTCGGTTTAATACTTTAAGAGCTTCATTTTCTTTGATTTCCTTAATAATAAAATCTCTTCCTGATGTACAATTCTTTATAAGTTCCTCTGGAAGATACTTGAAAAGTTCTTGGGGAATACTAACGTTATCCAGCATCTCAGGAAGTTCTTCACAGATTTTTTCAAAGTCTTTCTCAGTAAACATTATATCACCTCGGTATATTTATTGGTAAGACTAGTATACCATATATTAGTACGATATACTAGTCTTAAACCGAATTATTTATTTATAGTTATTCCTTACCTTGTTCTATTAAGGCTAGTGCTCGATCAATATATTCCAACAATTTCTCTTTTTCAATTGTAGGCGGAGCCTTCTCCTCCCCACTTAAAAGATCGGCTTTCCAAGCTTTTAAAATATAATCCTTTCCATCAAACAGTATATCATCTATTTTACTTGACCAAGCCTCTATAGCATCCAATAGAAGTTGATGCGAGAAAAATCTGGGTGTTTTCTTCATTACTGTCCCTGCACCAAAACCACAGGTACAGCATTTTATTCCACCAAATACTCCCGGAGCTGCATCACCTTCAAAACTCATTATAAAGTGAAATTTTTTACCATAACATATCGGGCATTCCGTAATCCAAGTATTTTGAATTACATGAGAGCAACTTGAATGTGTTTGTACCTCTCCTAAAACAGCCTGTATAGCTGCTTTATTTTTAGTTGCTTTAATATACCGAGTAAAATCTCTGATAAGTTTCCATTCCTCTGCAGTAGCTATAATTTTTCTCTCACTGCCTTCTGTGGTTTTTATAGTTTTTGTGTTTGTCATTTTAATCGTCCTTTCATTATAATGCTGCTAAATTATTGAGTAAAGAATGTTTAATTTGTTTACGTTGTAGTACTATTGTGTATTTGCATATACCGTTAGTCAGCGGTGCCCAATGGTTATAATATAGATTATATTTTTTGCTTTCTTTAATGCAGGGGTTTCTTATAAGACTCTTTCCCATACGTTATTCCTCCTCTGATTCTTGATATCTCTTACATAACCTTGTATGCTCTTTAATAGCAGCTTGATTCATAATATTTTCCCAGAACATCTTATCGTGTTCCAGGTTTTTCTTCGCTGCCTCCATTGTGTCATAGATCAGACCTTGAGTATAATATAAATAATTTGATGCATAGTTATTATCAAAGTCAAGCCTTTGAGTAATAATCTCACCAGTGTTAGGGAAAAATCTATTGATATATCCATACCCATTATCTGTGATTTTATTAACAATTCTCCAGTCTACTTCATCCTTTAATATCTTTGTGAAAATAGAATCTAAAACAATATCAGACTTAGCCTCTGGCGGTATAGGGAATGCATACTCTACCCCATTAGGTCCCATTTTATAAAAATCGGGATCACCTTGAATTTTAAATACCGAACCAACTGCTGGTACAATATCACCCATAACTCTTTTCCATAGATTGGAATTTTCCTTTTTACCACTCATACCAGTCAATCCTTTCCTAGGATACTATAAATTGTATCTTTATGTACTACCTGGACCTCATTGGAATCTAATATATGACGCAGACTTAAAATAAATTCCAAACCTACAGTTGCTATTATTTCTGCTTGTTCTTTAGTTGGATTTTTACCACAAAATACGCGATTGAATTTATCTTCTACAAAAGGAATTATTCTCACTAGAAATTCAGGATCCTTAGCATAGTTTTCACTGATCCAATGTCCTAATTCTTCTTTCGTAGCATCAAAGATATCTACATTGACAGATTTACTCCCCCGGGTTACTCGAATATAAATACCAGTAAAATCAGTTACATCAGGGTACTTATTAGTCATTTTCATCATCCTTTTCCTCATCCAAATGTATTTCACGTACTTCTACTATTTCCGCTCCCACAATTAACGTATCGATCCCTGCTTTATTTAAAACTAGACCGCATCCGTGTGACATTGTACTAAACGTTACATTGAAAAGTTCATCGTCACCGCTAAAGGGCTCAATTGTTATGCCAGTACACTTATCAAAATATGATGCATCTACATTTTTAATACGTGACAATACCCTTAATCCAGGTTCATTTCCTGCGAAATAAAGTGTAGCATAACCAACATGGTGGGCATATTGAAATTTTACGCGTACATCTTGAACATAAAACTTATCCTTTTCAATTCCTACCAAGTACTTTTTCATAGGACTTTTTACCCGTTCATACCCCAGTTTTTCCAGATCCAACTCTGGAGCTTTATCAATAATGGATTGTATTTGTGTTCCTGCAGTTACCCCCATGCTGAATTCAGGTAAATTTTTCAATGCGTCGCCATCAATTATTTTCATTTTTAGTAATTCCTTTCTTATGCTCTTCTAATTCTCTTTTAATAATTTCTATATCTTTGCCATACACATTAGTAACAACTGTCGCCTGAGGTATGCCACCATGCATAACATAGTATATATCCGCCAAATAACTATTTGGTGGTTTAATTGACGCTAAGTAAAACGCAGCCTGGGCATAACATACCTGCATATACTCACTATTCCAACTAGGCATATAAAGAATATCACCTTTAAATATACGATTATCTTTTGTATCCAAATAACCAGTACATTGCCCTACAGTTTCAATATCTACCTCTTTTGCAACCATTTCTGAATAATCATCACCTATCCAGTTTGAGTACTCAACAATAAACGCTTTCTCTTCCTGGATTACCAAGAATCCATATACCCACTTTCTATTATGGATATCCTGCCCTCTGTATAGGAAGTTATTTAAGTTATTATTCATAATTTTAAATCTCCTTCGATTTCTAGAATATACTTATTTCTTTTCAATAACTCTACCCAACGATCAGACACATCGTAGCCCTGACGACGTGATAACCTGAAAGCATTTTTTTAATTGTTTTATACGCTTCATTTCTTCACCTCCTTAATTACTTCAATAGCTTTATCTGCAATAAAATTTACAGTATCTTTCATTACTTCCGTAGTTAATTCTTTAGCAGTTGTAATATTATTAGGTGTTATTTGCTGTGCGATAATCATTTTCGTTAGGGTTGTACTGTTAGGCATAAGCATTGCAACTATAAATAGTATAACAGATACTAAAAGTGCTTTCCGGGCTCTTTTATTCCATATCTTCTGTTCCTCTTGTGTATATATAATTGAGGAACCTTCTACTAAACACAGTATGCCCCCTAGACACACCGCTATCCATAAGATAAAGAATACTATAGCCACTATATCTATCTTATCAATAAGATAAATAACCCATGGGCTAATAATAGGGTCATCCATTTTTCTCACCGTCCTCGATCTCAATTAATGGACAATCTTTATGCCTACCACTTTTCAAAACCCTCATAGTCTCTTCTATACCCTTAATATCTGTACACCAAATATTAGGTACTAATGTGTCACCCCTAATGTAACAATACTGCCCACTGTCATCTATGAAATTACACTCGAAACAATTCCTGGGCAGAGCAGTCATTCCTTTCATTGCTATTAACTTAGTCATTTCTTTATCTCCCTAATTATCTCAATAACTTTATCATTGAGATAATCCACGCCATCTTTAACTACTTCAGAAGTTAATTCGTTGGTAGCTTTAATATTATTAGGAGTTATATACTGTATAAGTATCAGTGATGTTAGTGTTCTACTGTTTGGAATCAAAGTAAAAAGAGAAATGAATATAATACTCCCTATCAGGAAGATTTTAGATCTTCTACGCCATTCAGTTTTTTCATTTTCCTCGTAATAACTTGTTGAGCTTTCTATAAAACAAGCTACAGCAAGAGCTAAAGAACACAATCCAATAGTGATTACCCAAGCAAGCACCCCATCTACGCTTCCAATAAGATAAATAAGCCACGGACTAATAATAGGTTCATCCATTTTATTTATTCCCCTTTCCTTGCATTCTAGATCCACATTTAGGGCAGTAATTCTCCAAGTTAGTAACTCCAAAATTGTTATAGATGTGTTTATTACAATTTGAGCATATCTAGCACCCGTATAATAATAAGTGTTCTTTCCAATACCCTTTCTTTTTAGTCATTTGATACATCTCCTTTCTTTTCTTCCATAATAGCCCCACAAGCCTGACAATAATTGTCTTTGCTATATAATCCGAACTTGCTGTCACATACGCTACATTGGATAAAGTTGCTATACTTATCAGGTTCTAATTCAATCCAATGACCCTGCTTGCGTTCTTCTACTGTAGGAAAGGATAATATAATACCAACGGCCGTTGCTAACCCTGTTTTCTGTCCCAAAATATACTCATTACCATCTGCTTGCATTTCATTTCGCGTTTTCATTAAATATTGCACTATAGCTTCTTTATTTATCAATTGCACAGTAATCCCTTTCCTTCCCTTTCTTTTCTTCCATAATAGCCCCACAATTCCAACAATATTTCTGTTCTTCTTCAGCAATAAAATCAAAATGTCCATCAGTTGCAGCAGATTCACCACATACACTACAATTACCTTTCTCCCAATGACCCTGCTTGCGTTCAAATTTTTCTTTTGCTTTTTCATAGCCCAACATAAATGCAATGTGTACATAGTTTACAAGTGGCTTAGTAATATCCGAATCTTTTAATAGCTGTTCTATTTTTGTAATTTCTGAGTTATTATGCATGACATACACTCCTTTCAAATTTTGCTCCACAGTTCCAGCAAAATTTTATTTCATCCCGTGTGACCGTTCCTCCACAACTTGTTTCTACTAATGGTTTATGACATATACTGCATTCTCCGTACTCAGGATACCTGTTGCCTCGGAAATATTGTCGTACCGCTGTTGTACGGTTTTCTTCAGTAGGTAATCTATCCAATGCTTTAGCCGCAGAAAGGTACCCTAATTTCAAACCTTCAAAATAGCGCTCCCACTCCCCTACACCTTTTATAGTATTAGCTATACTCTGTAGTTCCTCTATGGCAGCTTCTTTATTTATCAATTGCACAGTAATCCCTCCCCTTTCTTTTCCTGGTCTTCAATGAGTATACGATCCGAGTAACTAATAGAACACGCTGGGTTATACTTAGTTGGCGGACTAGATGCAGTAACCCAAAAACATTCCGCGCATGTCGTTGAAAAATAATAATCATCCTTAAAATGAATACAATGACGACAATAACTTGTATACTTTATCATCCTGGCTCCCACCTTTCTCTTTTTGAATTTTACTATTCATAATTAACACCTCCTTTTACTAAAAAGCAGGAGAAGCGACGGCATTGTTTACTTCCCCCATAATACTTATACCAATTTAGGATAAATAAAAAAGCCCCAGGATAGTCCCAGGGCTCTCTTAGTTTTATTCGTTTGTTACAATCGCATCGGCTACATCATTGAGTCCCAGTGGGATACCCAGGTGAGTAGTTCGATCAAATAATTCTTTCAGCTTACCTTCATTGAAGTTGCTGTAGTTACTGAAATACCCTGTAATGCGTCGTACACGGCGAATGTCTGTACAACCGCATTGCGGGCATCCTTCCAGGGGGATTACTCCCAGATGTCCACAGCCATTGCAGAAATCAATTGGGAAATTGATCGCAATGTACCCCGCATCCGCATCACAGGCTTCATTGATGATCTTTTCTATCGAAGCAATATTACCTACAGGAGAAGCTCCCGCTTCGATATACAGGATATGGCCTGCATTTGCATATTTGTGATACGGTCCTTCCAGTTTGATCTTCTGCTCAGCAGTTACTCTGGCAAATGGTGCCACATGGCAGGAGTTTACAAAGTACTCCTTATCTGTAACATTAGCTACTACGCCAAATGCACGTCTGGTAGCTTTAAGCAAGGTATGACATGCAGACTCTGCAGGCGTTGCAATCACTGAGAAATTCAAGTGATGCCGCTCTGTACAGTCTACCGAATAGTCATACATGAACTTGGCGATACGCAGGCCAAGCTCTTGGGACTCTTGAGATTCATGCTGCCCCTTGCCGGTCAGTGCCATCAGGGTTTCATAGATCCCAATATACCCAAAGGATAATGTACCATTCTTCAACGATTCTTCAATCGTCTCTTCTTCTGGCCGGTCTTTCGAGTTTAACCACAGTCCAGACATATTCATCGGTACATCTTTTCTTCTCAGTTTCTTTAAAATATTATAACGATGGATCAACTGGTCCTCGCACAATTTCATACGGGATTCCAGGATCTCAAAGAATTTATCAATGTTTCCCTTGGCTTCCAGTGCGATCCATGGAAGATTTATTGTAACAAATGCAATATTGCCTCGGCCATTTGCTACTGCAGGACCATTGACGTTTGACGCTATACGGGTACGACCTGGTTTTCAATTGAGTACGTTACGCCCAATCAGGGAATTAACCCATCTCTAACTTTCATTAGAGAAAAGAGTACATCTTCTTCCTCACTGTAGGAAGGTATCCACTGTCCACACGTTTTCGTGGCACTTACTCGTTGAACGTTCCTCTATTCAAGGCTTCGCTGCTGATTTCCCATTCTAAACAGTACTTAGGATTTAACCATATACTATCCCAATATTTTTTTCTACTTTCGTCGCATTCACACCTGGTTATATTTCATACCTATGTTGTAGCATATTGGGCTTTAGGTGGAGCATTTGCTCTGTTCCAGCAATTCAAACACTTTTTACATACCCATTACTGGATACGGGGGCATCATCCACCCCATATAACTTACTTCTGTACCATAGGGCTCATTAAAGCTAGAGTCCATATTGATATACGTCGGGAACATACGTGTTCCCGTGACTTTCAGTGCTAACTGGTATAAATCATAGTTAGGGTCTTCTGGATTACGATTGATACCAGATTTTATTTTGAACAAAATATTCCTTTATACCGTCTCTTTCGAGATATTTGTACGGAGTAGACTATCTCATAGAGTCAGTGACTCTCAGTGCGCTTTTCAAATAGGAATTTCACCTATTCATTACTTCCTGTCGGAATAGTCGTTACACTTTTCTATACACGTATAGACTTAGCACGGTATCCGCTGCTATCCATTTCTGGACCGTAGCATCTCTTCTGAAGCGTATTCGCCTATGGACCATGAGTTCTAATTGTCGTAGAACTAGTCTTATTTAACTTCTACCGTTAGCCTGGCAAGCCAGACACGGGGCATCTACCCCTTCACACTGTTATCAGTCCTGTGTCACCACAAGACGCCCCCATATTTGTCGAGGGAACATTGGTTGTTCTCCATGCCCTAATCCTGCTTCGTAAGCTTCCAGAATAGCTTTAGTGATCAAGCGGGCTTTTGGAGAAGTATCCATACCTAATGTAATGGACGTAAACGGTACCTGATTCAATATGTTATCGTTAGGCTTTTTATCCTAACTTCTTATAGTCACCTATAAGTTCGGCGTACATTTTCACCGTCGTTTAACGTTACGTATTCTTGTTAAAGAATAGCTATACCTATATTATAGCATGCCCAACACTCTTGGTAAGATTATATTTATTCACTTACTACGCTCTACGGTGGTTATCAGCCTTTCGCTATCTGATAACTTACCTCGGTATTCTCTTAATTACCCGTTTAATAATTAAGCTTTCCACCGATTTTGCTGGGTACATTTATTATATTTCTATAATAACGGGCCACCAAGACCTGCTCTTGCATGAAGGGTATTCAGGTTTCCAATAAATCCCTCACACGCTTGAAATAACTCGTCGTAAGAATCTGAATCACTCAGAAACTCCGACATTTCTGTATCTATATTGTTTATTCCTATACCCGGAGTGTATTACTACACGGCCTGACTATATCATTAGGATTTATCATTTTACAGATAAAATCCATGCTCTGCACTTCGGAAGCAAGAGTTTCACTTGCCACCTACTCTACTCATTTACTAGGTAAAAGGTTTCCCTATTACTTACACTTTCGATAGTCGATTGACTTAAATACGAATTTAAGCACTGGATTTTTCTTAGCCCGGAATAATAAACTAAGACGTTCCCAGTTAGCCTAATTACTAACTACCATTTCCTGTAGTTCCTAAACGTTAATTAGACACCTTATATTTATAAGTTCACAGAGTTTCAGTTCGGCAGTGGTTGTTCACCGAACTGGCTGTTCGCTGCACTTTGAAGTGCAATGGCAGCCAATGCAAAAGCTGTTCCAATATGTTTAGGCCTACGTAGATACCCGTGAGGCATTTTCATATCGTTCAATAAATCACTAACCGCAAAGTTCAAACAGTTATACGTGATTTTATAGAAGCCTAAATCGTGGATATAGATCTGTCCAAGTTTATGAGCTTCCGCCATGTCTTTCGGTAATACATGTTCTAAAGCATAGAACTTATTGACCGACTCTGCGATCTGTGCCATCTTGGATGCCGGAGAACACAGGGTATTAGCGTTGTTTTTATCTGTTTCTCTGCTAATAGCTTCGATAGTATTAAGAATATCATCCATCTGTTTCTTACCCTGTTTACGGGTATTACGATATTCGATATAATTTCTGGCAGCGTTTTTATCAAGTTCCATCAACGCTTCTTCTACTAACCGATGGATAGCCTCGTAAGAGATCATTGTGTTGGTAGTCATGAAATCAACTACCTGCTCGTGTACCTTAGCTGCTACACAGGATGCGATCTCGTCAGCTTCTTCCCTACTATGACCTGCGTCCATTAGTGCTGCCCAGGCAGCTCTGACGATCTTCATGGAATTGTATGGCACGACCTTACCATACTTGTTTAGTACTTGTAATACAAATTCTTGAGCCATTTCCTCACCTCGTAACTAAAAAAATTATTAGAGTTAAAAGTTGGGAAGTCTCATTGACCTCCCAACACTATATATTGTACCTTGACTTTCTCTAATTGTCAACCCATTTTAATTCACGTTTTGTATTACTTTTACGTACATTTGTTCTTGTATACTATATGTTGTGCTACCGCATTTTAACACTATATATAGTACATTCAGCTTTTACGTTACTATCTGGTGTCATGATTCATTCGTGTATTCTGTAACTATCAAATTTTGTGATTCATTCGTGTATTCTGTAACTATCAAATTTTTTGATTCATTCATGCATTATGAAACTCTTTAATATTTTGATTCATTCTCTACACATGGTACTCACGAATTATATGATTCACTCTCGTCCTTTGTTACTATCGGTGTATCTGGCTCATTCAAAATATATGTTACTAACTCGTAGAATGATTCACTCACGTTCTTTGTTACTATCGACACAGCTGGCTCATTCAACCTTTATGTTACGAACGTTTGGGATGATTCATTCATTTCTCTCTGATACTATCTTCTTCCATGATTCGTTCTCCTTTTGTGTTACTATTAAATATTTTGACTCGTTTTCTTTATTTGTTACGATCTTAGGATGTGACTCTCTTCATCAGTATGATACAAACTATTAATGTGGATCACGCGTTACAAATGTTACTATCAATTTATGTGGTTCTTTCAAGTGGGTTGTAACGATCACATCACATGAATCTCTCAGCCAATTGTTACAAACGAATTACATGGATCTCTCAGCCAGTCTGTTACAAACGAATCACATGGATCACTCTAATTGAATGTTACTATCTACACCCATGGTTCTTTCCGTCATAGTGATACAATCAGCCCTTATAAATCTCTCTTCCACATTGTTACTATCCACTTATATGGATCTTAAAGTAATGATATTTATGCACTGCAATGCAAAAACTTATTAAAATCAATCAATAAATGCACTGCAATGCGAAAACTTATAACTTCTTTTTAGTAAATCATTCTTATAGTTTGGTACGCTTCGATTTCCTGATTCATTCTTAAAAAATGTTACTATCACGTTATGTGACTCATTCCCTCCGTTTGTTACTATTAAAACTTTTAATTCATTCAGATGTTATGTTACTATCCATTTTTTTAACTCATTCATGTGCTATGTTACTATCATAAATTTTAACTCATTCTTGTGTTTTGATACTATCTACTCTTTTAATTCATTCGTATGACGTATTACTATCAATTCATTTGATTCATTCAGTCATACTGTTACTATCTTCTTAGATGATTCATTCTTACTGAATGTTACAATTGTACATTTTAATTCATTTTAAGGCTGTGATACTATCAGCTCCAGTGATTCACTCATATATTATAGTACACTCGAGGATTTTGGTTCATTCATCAGCAATGTCACTATCTAAATATATAATTCACTCTGGTTTTTTGTTACTATCCTTTTATTTAATCCATTCACTTTTTATGTTACTATTCCCTAACTTGATTCATTCACTTTTTTCGTTATTATCTAAACGTTTGATTCATTCCCTTTTAGTGTCACTATCTAACACTTTGATTCACTCATATCTTTCGATACTAATTCGCTTTATATGGTTCATTCTTTTCATCTATCATGGTGGTTGTTACTGACCATCTGATTAACTCATTCGCTAAATTTGTTACTATCAACTTACATGATTCATTCATTCTTTATGTTGCTATCAAGGCTCTTTGATTCAGTCACTTTAAATGATACTATCTGTGTTTTTGCTCTACTTACTAAAAGTATATTTTAAAAATAATAGGCCGCAAGATATTACTCTTACGACCTATTAAATGGTATTTTATTTACATATTACTTATACCAGATCTTCGTTTGGCCAATTAGGGATAGGAATCTCATGTGCGTGGTTCAAAATTGCAATTGCATAGGGTTTTGGTGGTTTTTCCTTATGTTCCATTTCATACCATACACTAAACAAATGGCTCAAGAAAATCTTAACGGCATACCTGGATGCCCTTTGATTGATATGAGCCGGGGGCAGTTTACCCTGGCTATACCATTTATACGCATCCGTAGTCTTTTTAATATTAAATCTTTCCAGCTTAGCCTTCGCCTGGTCTGCCAGTTCACCTTTTTCGTTTCTTTCAATTTCATATGCTTTACGAATAGCAAAGATTTTACCGTACACATCTTCCTCGTTGTTTTGTACTTTGATAAAACACTGACCAATTTTCCAGCACAGAGTTTTAAGTCTGGCATTATATGGACGTTTTTCACCTTTATTCCATTCACGAGTAGGATCAAGGCCTGCAAAAGCCTGGATCTGACCTGCAGTTTGTACTTTAGTAATATCGATATTAGCCATGAGTCCTGCAGAAATAACAGGACCAATACCACAAATACTGAGCATCCATTGCCCAATCGGTTTACTCTCTGCGTATACCTGAAGTACAGATTTGATATTGCGTTCCAATGTCCTAAAATTGTTGGCAAAGAAAGCCAAAGTTTCATGTGGTTCTTTGTTGTCTTCTTTCTGCAATTGACGAACTTGATTATCACTTGCTTTTCTATATTCCTGCATTTGATAATATAAGTCCACGAGATACCTTGCTTCCTCTTTGGATAATGTTGTTCCTGCATTTTTAATATCACGTTTTAATTTGTTTAAAGCCTCTAATTCAATATAATCACTCATGTTTGTGTCTCCCATCTTTTTTATTATTTTATTTTTTTAACTTCCTGGGCCTATTATTTAGGTACTCCTTTCTACTTATCTTTGATTTGCACTGTTATCTCTGCACTCTTAGTTCCCAGAAATTTAAAATCCTCCATATCTTTGTGAATGTAGATCAATTCCTCTATATCTTCTGTAATAACATATTCATTGTTAAAATTTTCCTTTTCAACAATAGTCCATGAATCATCTGCAAAAATGATGTAGTCACCTTCGCGTGCTTCAACAGGAGTACCAGATGGTAACGATCCCCAATACATACTTATGGAGTCTCTTTGTACCCTCAGTGTAAACGGGTAAATATCTGGATATTTATCCCTAATAGACACAAATAATTCTAAGATCTCATCTATGTCCTTTTCCCGTATTTGAATAGCTCTATACCGGGTGGCCTTGGGTTTAATAGTGTATAATGCTAACATTTTATACCATACCTTTCTTCTAATGTGAAATCAGACATCTTACCTATATAAGGTTTATGCCATTCACAGTCATACACAATATAATCAAAAGCATAAATAGTTGAATGTTCTCCGTTTATATTCAATGAAATTTTGTTGTTTTCTAACATACATATTTCTAACTCTGTTATATCATCAAATTTAGTTCTAAACCAATTTATTATATCTAGTATTTCCCCTGGTCTATACTGAATTGCTTCATTTTTTGCAGGATTAGACCTTGGTAATTTTATAATTTTAGGCATTATTATTCATCTCCTTTAAATATCTTTCTTTCATCATTCTGTCTAATTCTCCACTTCTCCGCGCACTCAGCCTACATTCTAATTGTGTAACTATGTTTTTACATGAAGTGCATTGTAATACATTGTAATGGCCGCTTAGATCTGTCTTATGGAACGGTTCCAATTCCATCGCATTACAATATGGACATGGATACCGTTGAGCGGTTTCTTTTAAAATTGTAAACTCTCTTTCAACTTCTGCCCGAGTCAGAGTTTCCTGAGTATTAATATAATTACACCTTGCAAATTCATAAGATACAATTTTAACTTCACCTAAATCATTAACCAAAATACATTTATCTGGTGTTAATTCTACTTCTGCAATACTATTTGGAAGTTTAATAAAAATCTGTGCGTCCTTCCCGATCGAACTAGCTCTTACTGTTACGGTATTTGGAAGCATATCTACTAACTGGGATACATCTTGCAAAGGATCCTTTTCGGTAAGATGTACCAACTTCCACACTTGATGATTAGGACATACTACAGTTTCATACATTTTCAGGCATCCCCACTCCTATAAATTCATAATTTTCACGAAAATCATATACATTATTCCTAATAGTATTAGCTAGAACTCTAGCAAATCCCTCTTGTTTGCAAAATCTTTCTTCTATATTCAATACTTCCTTAGCAGTTTTAAAAGTCGTTGTATAAAATCCTTCAGGTGTAAAAACTAAATAGTGATCAGATATTACATACTCAGCACATCTGTCATTGAGTACTAATACATCTTCAAATTCAACATCGGATTCTTTGTATAATATTGCAAACCCTGTGGTGTATTTTTTATCAGATATTGTTTTAACATACCTTGCGATTTGAATATCATCTAATTGATCATATACATCGTGCAGCAACATTAATAACTCCACAATGCCTGCCATATTTTCTGGTGTGACCGGTATGAAAAAAGTTTGACGATCTAAATAATATTCAAGCATCATTTTTACCAACTCCTTCAAGTTTCTTTATCTTTATTCCATGATAAGTCATAGTAAACAATATATGGCCGGGAACCTCAACCTCATATGTATCTATGTCTAAAATTGCGTAACCATAGAGTATCCATATAGCTACATCACAATCTAATTCCCTGAAAAGCTTTACTATATCCCACAGTTTTTCTTCTGTTATTGGCATATAATGCCATTCTTCTCCATCGACTATCATTGTTCTCAGATTAAATTTTGAAATTGTTTTATCATCGAATTTCATTGCCTAATACCTCCTTTTCATCTCTAATGCCATAAAATGATTTAAACTCTTTATATTCATCTTCATTAAAATATAAGTACTCATCTGCAGGAAGAACCTGTTCATCAAATAATTCTACTTTTTTTATCTTTTCTTTTGTCCAACCAACCTTATAAATACCGAAATATCCTAAACTCTGTCGATCTTTGAAAAATTTCTTTAGTGTTATTTTCTTTTCAAATAAAGCAAGGACGTCCTCGATAACTACGGGAACAATGAGCCACTCTTGTTTAAAACGTATTTCACAGCAATCACATAAATAAAACTTCCCCTGTTTATCCTTACATATAAACAAAATAGGAACTTCATACTCAACTATACAATAGTCAAAATTTAGATCGCCTATTCCTGGAACATTAGTAAAATAAGGATCTGATATATTCATCTTGATCATACACCCCACCCTTCCTAACAATACAATAATCCTCACTAATATGAGAAAGGCTACTTCTCACATCTATTCTTTCCAGATTACCTCGATCATTTAAAATAAATAGTATATAATCCCCAACACATAGTCTAATATTTATCTGAGAATTCTTAGTGTCGAATATATGTAGCTGTACTGAAGCGTCTACACAGAGTATGAACTTTGCATCTAGTATAAACCTATAGAAACATTGTAAAAGTTTATCCGTATTATCCAAAGTAAAACGTAATGCATATATTTTATTAGGTTTGTACTGTAGTTCAAAGAATTTACTATCATCCATATTGTAGTCCCTCCTATTTAATGATTTCATATTTTTCCTGGAGATCTTTAGGGAATAAATTATAATCCAAAATACTAATGCTGCCATCTGACCGAAAATCAAGTACTATATACATACCTTCATATACACGAATCACCTCATATTTATACTTATCCATGCGAAAGAAAAGACGCCCCCAAACTTTTGAAATTTCAGTGTTATTCCCATGGTTAATAAATAAATCTACGAAAATATTGACATTTCCTGGACTCAATAATAATGCCCTAATATCCCCACTATTATGTGGTTCTAAGGTTACAGTAGCTCTGCTTCTATTTAAGTCTACGATCTTATACTCATTTTGAATGTCACTTAACTCCAGACCTATACTTAATATACGTAACTTTTGACATTTAGTATCATCGAAATCCTTATTAAAAGAATATGAATATACTATATAACGATCTGCCAGTAGCATATAAGACAAATCATTGTATGTAATATCTAGAGTTGGATACACATCTGAATCGCAGTGAGACTCAAATTTTATGCTATGCTTTCTAAATAATCTATAAATATCATACATATTATCCCCAGTATATTGCATTGCCTGATAAATTCTTTCTTCTTTTGGTTTTACATTTATCAGTCCTTTCATCTTACTTTACCTCCTTTCCAATGATTTCATATCTCTCCTGAAATTCTGCAACGGATAAATTGTACTCTATAATACTAATTGTTCTATCTGGTCTAAATCTGAATACTATATAATTATTGTGCTCTACCTTAACCGGATCGGAACTCACTGCATATATTTTTAATATAAATTTGTTCCAGACCATCGTTGAAAGTTCAACATTAAGGCCTTCAGTAAAAAATAGATCTAAGAAAATATTTACCGTTTTCCAGTTCAAGGGCAATGCCATAAGACCTTTCGTATCCATTGGTGTTATACTTAGATTATGCATAGAATTATCAAACTTTATAATCTTATACTTATTTTGAATGTCACTTAGATTCGGTGTTATTGCTCGTATACATACATTGTCAGGAGCACTCCTATCAGAATAATAAGAAAATATTATATAACTACCTACGGGTAAACAATAAGATGTATTCCGATCTGTAATTTTTAAAATTAGATTATCATTCCATCCACTCTCAACATTGAATTTCATGCTACGCTCATTGAATACCTTATAAATTTCAGGGATATTCTTCCCAGTATATTGCACTGCCTGATAAATTATTTCTGTTTTTGGTTTTACACGTAAGATTTCTTCCAGATTTCCCGGACTCTCCTTTTCAGTTACTGAAGTTTTCATTTTTGCATTCTCCTTTCAAATTTCCTAATTTTAACTAAAATTTTGTAGTCAAATATTTTTACATATTTTTCTACAATATACTTATACCAATTTTATTATCAGGTAATAATTGTGTAATTTTTATTGAATTCCTCATAAAGCGAGATCTCCTGGGTCCCGTCTTCCATTTCTACTATAACATATTTCTCCGGGTCTATCAGTATAAATTCATCTGACATAAATACCCTTACAAAATATTTATTATTTTTATAGATTACAGATGCTCTATATGTAATTTTTAATTTCTTTAACCATACTAATGGATCAGAATTAAAAATAACTACACATTTTTCCTTTGAACGCATTGCAGTATACTGAGAACCTGCAGAAGACGTCTTTTTTAATTTCCGTGACTCAGATGCTGTATTGGCTAAATCAGAAATCCCATGTACAGCATAGAATAATAGTATCGCACAGATTAAAAATCCTATAAAACTTAACATAATGTTACCTCCTTTAGAAACCAGTAAACTCTGTTACTTTATAATAAGAGTCTTTGACAGATCTTGTTATGGACGCTTCCTTTATTACCTCAACGTCATCAGATATTATAACGAGATCCCCCTTGGCTATATGGATACCTGCACCAACTATTTGAAGTTCATTATCCACTACTGTTATTGTACACCCGTATATCTCAGGTATACTTCTTAAAATTGTTTCAAAAGTCTGTCCTGTAGCCCGTATCATAATCGCTGTATTTGATTTCTTGCATATGTGACTAACTAAGTTGGTTCGTGTACTGTAAGCAAGAGTACGTACATAGTTATCTGATGTACCTAATTTTCTAAACATCTCTATACCTACTAGACTAGTAAATACTAGTATGTAATATAATACATACTCTAACGTACTTGAAATATCAACAGCACAATTGATTATTGCTACGATCAAAACGGTATAAACTAATATAAATAATAGGTCAGATATACTAAAGTCTAAGAAATATTTAAAATTATAATATGCGCGTTTAAATTTAAATTTTAAGTTATACATGTTTTTCCTCATATTTCACCTCATAAATCCCCAATACTTTTCTCAATTATAATATATACAGAAAAATCTGCGTAAGAATAAATATGAAAACTATTAAGTACTATATCCTCGGGAACATATACAATATTTCTAATACAATAATGGGGATATAACCTTTCTGCTAATTCACGTGCAACTAAATCTACTTCTTCTGGTGTAGGAGAACTCCGTAATTGTACATATCTCCGTCTAATTAATTCAGAAGTTTTATTTGTATCGTTTAATTCTACTAAAACTTTCTGCACACTTTTATTAGGTGTAACAATCTGGTTCTCATAATTATCAAAGGTTAACTTCTTTTTTTCAAACTCCTCAACCCTAGCTGCACGTTTCTCCAAATCCACGGATTTATTCCTTGATGAAACTGTATTATCCTTACATCCAATTAAAGTAATCATTGTAATACATAATAATATAGCTATTACTAAGCCCACCCTTACTTTTTTCATTTAAATATTCCCATCCAATCTACCACACAGGCTGTTGATATTACTAGTATTAAGCACAAAAGTATTTTAATATCATCAAACCCCCACCCCAAACAACTTCCACAATCTGAATAATGATAATTATAATTTGGGTGCTTACAGGAAAGTATACATGAATCCTTAATTATACAATGATAACAGCATGTATGGTCTCCACAGAAATTAGCACAGCCATATCTACATTTTCTAACTTTAAACAATTTTCTAAACAAACTCGTCATTTAAAAATCATCCTCCCTAATAAAGAAAGAGCCCCGGATAACCGGAGCTCTCTAATTATTTCTTCTTTGATTCTCGTACAGCTCTGCGTTCAGCCTTGATTTTCTCTGCACGCTCTGCTATCTTTTCTTCTAGAGTTTTTCTACGTCTGGTAGGTTTTGGGATTTCAATTTTAAAGCCAGATCCACTGCCTTCAGTACCTGCTTTCGATTTCGTACTAGTACTGTCAGCCGCTTTTTCGCTTTCTCCAGTTCCTGCCTTTGATCTTCGTCCAGGTTTGCTCGCTTTAACTCGAGTAGAACTATCTTCAGATTTATTTCCGGGATCTTGCTCGTTATGTCCCAGTACAGATTCCTCTTTAGTTCTTTTAATTCTTTTTGATTGAACTGTTCTCGTAGAAGCTCCGCAGTCCCCACTATCCCCTTCTCGGCTAGTATGTGTTCTAACGCTTCTCTCATTTTTTGCGCTGCTTCCAGTGTTCCTGGATTCGAGACTATAGGAGAAGGGTGGGTAGAGGAATCCTCGATCGAACTCTTCTTTTGGGACGTTGCAGGCGAGGTGGATGGCTCCAGCCAAAAAGTCTGGAATGCGTCGTAAACAGCTTTCACATATTTTACGATTTTCAATTTTACACGCCCTCTCATCTATTTTGATTTGGAGGCTAAAGTCTCGTATTCCTTTACTCCCTGCTTTATAAGTTCTTCTACATATATGGCAGGATACCATGGAAATATTTGAGTCACTACCTTCTCCAGATTTTTTCTTACTTCTGGACTGTACGGGTTGAACTCCGGCAGCAGCATCGGCAACGACTGTATCAGTCTTATTACTAGCTCGTCGTCTTGCAGCAGGTACTCGGACGTCTGCAGTTTCACACTTGACTTCTGTGGTGTTTGATATTCCAATGTCGGTAGTGGTACTGGTTTTTTTGCTTCTTCCCATATACGTTTTCTCTCCTTCTCTTCCTTCGCTTTCTTCAAGCTAAGGCGACGTTTGGTTTCCTTGATGTGGCGATAAACAGCATTGGCTGGATTTGCTTTATCAAGGACTTCAATTTTTATCGCTGCTATATACGCCTGAAGCTTTTGAAGCAATTCCGTAGGAGGAACTTTGTTAAGCTGATCTCTAAATTCATTCTTCGTGTGCCCGCTGCCTGTCCGTACTATCCCACGTTCCTCAAGATACTCAATGAGATACGCGGTCAGTATATCTATACAAGTATTACATAATGGTTCTACCGGATACAATTTTACTCCGTTTATTGTAATCTCACTGTTCCACTCTGGGAACATCGTGTTGGTACGAATCTCATTGTGATCCTCTGCCACACAGTATTTACGAGTGGTAGTCAGTACTTTCTTTGACTGGAGCTCTGCTTCCAAAGCCCTAAATTGTTTAAACGCGCAATACTTACATACCGTACCTGCTATTGCATCTTTTTGACGTAATAGATTGTGACATATCGCGCACCGCAATTCCTTATCCGCAGGTATTACAGGTGCATCAAACGCTGCAGTTTCAGCAGCGATATGCTTGGTTTTTTCAGGTACAACAGCAAGATCGACTCCCGCTTCATCCAGATCCAGCTCCTCTGAAAGCCCAGCATCGCTAACTTCTCCCAAGTCATCATTTATCACTATATCTTTTTTTGTATCTTCCATACTTAACCTCCAACCAGTTATAACCGGTTTTGAAAACTATAGACATGCCTCTCTTAGCCCCATACTTGACCTACAGGATTGGTCTAGATCATTTCATGAAGAAGTTATCCTGCCTCGACCTAAATCTCCTCTGAGGTGAAATATGAATGCTAGAGATACATATCTACTCCCCGTCTTGCTTAGAGAGGCGTTTACATTCCCGGCATAAAAATTCGTCCGGGTTTTTCGGTTTACTGGGGTCATCTTCTTTATATGATATCATGCGATTGCATTTTTTACACTTCACAATCTTGATCCTATTTTCTATCGATTGTACTACATCTTGCTCCATAGAGCGATCTTCTCCTTTCTTTTATAAGTCCAAATTGAGCGCAAGGTTTCTCTTCCATACACGCACCATGCCGTACGCATTTAGGATAAAAGAACTTACTAAGCTCGGGCTCTGCTTCTGCTACTAAATCCACCATCTTACGTGTAACGTCCCGGATCTCCCACTGTGCATGACTGCACAGCCTTTCATTAGCCAGGTTTATCAGTGCTTCCAGTGTAAACGAGATATTCATTGCAGTCTGAGAACCCTGCCCAATAATATAACGGGCATCTGATCGGGGAATATTGTATTCCTCTATCAGTATATTATAAACCTCCTTGCAATGCGCTTCCGCCTCGATAAATAGATCTCTGGCGTCTTCGTTTTGAGCTATACTCTCGGGCATTACATACTTCTGGCTGGTATCTAAAACCTGAAACACCCCCGATGCCTGATTGATAGCCACACCCACACTATGCCGTACAAGCTGATGTGAACAGACACGGCTGCACCCGTCTATCATAAATCTAAACATAAAGTCTCTGCTTGCTGAAAAGTGACCCGCATTTATTACACTAAGCCCTATGCGTCTATATACATCATCAGTTTTCTCTTCACTGCTTTTACAGATATTAGCAAACCTACCAACTCTTGCTAAAAAACCTTTAATCTCGTCCGCATTCTTCAGTATTACCGTTGCACTCATGCTCCGTCAGCTCCTTCTCCCTGCAATAATAAGTTGGAGGCCTGCCTGCTGCATACTCCCAGCAGTACAGACACCTCCATTTCACTACCGTCCCAGGTTCTTTTATATTTCTATACTTGCAGTCGTTACACCATTTCATTTTACCTGAACAGACTCTTTACTGCCTGCACTCCTTTGATAATCAAATCAATTAAATCATTACTGGCCTCTACTTTAGTACTCGTATTATTTTTACTCGCTTTAAGCGATAAATCACAGATTACATTGTCTGACGCCGTTTCTACAGGCACTTCATTTTTACATTGCTCTTTTTCTTCGGGCATCTCTGCGTTCCCTCTCTTTCTTTTTATCGATGGTCCTAATATATGCTTCAAATTTTTCATCTTTATGCCAATTGTTAATTAATGAATTTCTTTGAACTTTTTTGCTAATTTGCTTTTTATTCATAACTATTTATCTCCATATACACACGTTATTATATACGTAAAACAAATAAACATTACACACCAAACTATACACTCATATATATTCATTTCCATTTCAATACTATCCCCTCTAATATTATTTATTACGCTTCTTTACGCAATCTGCAATACGGAATCCCCCCCTATTTTTTGTATCGTCTGTTACAAGTGTTACATTCTCTACTGATTTTAAATTACGCAGATATTCTTGCTCCCGCTTTTTCGTCTCTATGATACTCTTCTTTTCCTGTAGGCTTAGCTCTGCGTCCTTTTGTCTAAACTGTTCATAAATCTCTTTCTCTCTAGAACTTAAATCATTGAGTTTCGATTTGTCCTCGAAAAATAATATCCGTTGAGGAGTCCACTCATTTACCAGAAAATTATTGTAAAATAATTTCAGATACATCTTACATACATAACAGGCATTGATTACCGCTACTGTCGCGGAAGTCAAGCCTGTCAGATATAAATTGATGCCCGTGATCCCCTCGGCTTTCCAGGCTAACAGTCGTCTCTCTGCCGCTTGCTGGAAAGCAATGAAGTCAAGGGGAGACCATGATTTGTCCTTACCAAATACATAGTCTGTCACATAATCCGGAAATAGATGTCGGTCCTCAAACAACGCTACGTTCTTAACTACCATCATTCTTAATAATCACCTCCTTCCAATACAACTCCAGTAATAAAATATAGGTAATTACTACCCTATTACTTATACCTCTCAGCCAATCCTACGCAGGTAAGAGATAGCCGAGGTATTCAATGCAGCATAGGATTCCAGGATATTCTTCAGCGTTTCACACATGTCATCTGTTACAATGATCTTGGATTCCAGCAAATACTTCACTCTTGAAATACTCATCTTATGGATCAGCAAAGCATCGTTGTCTTCCTTGTCCACCGAGTGTGCCGCTTCATACGCATCGTACACATCCTGTAAATATTCCTTACAGGTTCTTAAAAGTAAATCCCCTGCTTCCAAAAGTTCCGTAGTCATACCCAGGACACTCACAAGCGTCAAATCACTAGCGTTCTTAAAGCTGTCGATCTTAGCTTGGACCGCTTTACACTCGTTGTTTATAGCTGAAGTAATAGCATCCAAAAACTTATCCGTTTTAAATACCTCGGGTACACATTCTGTAACCTGACGCAGGTTAGTCATTGCTAAAAAGCTTGATACCGATTTTTCTTTGTTATATGTAAACGTCCATACAAGTCTGTTACCTGTATACTTACACGCAGGTAAACTGAGAAACTCTGCTACCCCCGGGTCTGTTATGCATACATCAGAAAAACAAATTTGGTCAGTGCTTCCTGCTACAATACTTCCATTCAGTAAATGCACATTCAGCATAAATGTACGCGGAGTTTCTCCTACGTCCAGATTAGTTTCATTGGTATTTGATATTACCCGAGCATACTTGAATGGTGCAAAATCTGTTAATACGAAATTTCTTCCTGTATATTTACCTGTAATTATTGTTCCTGCTTCTTTAATCGTTGCCATTATAAATTCCTCCTTTTGTAGTAATTATAGCATACCTAGTCGCATTAAGTCAATTGGTCCGAAATTGTATAAATTGTTATTTTGTATTCCATACTGATTATCCATCCTATGTTCCCCTATAGTAACATATCTTGTGTAAGCCTCATGATAATAATACCATGCAAACTTTGATACAACAAAGGTATGCAAAGCTGAAATATCAATATAATTTACTTCTTTCTTAATAAAATAGTTATGCAAAGCTTCTGCAACCTCAATTATTTTATCCAGTATTTTTAGGTCCTCACTTTTATCAGTTCCTGTTATAACCATATTATCATGGTTATATAGTTTCCTAAACTCCTCCATGATTTTACTAAACCCTTGATCATTCCCAATTGATATCCCTGAAAAGAAAATACGAATGAATTTTTCATACAGGGTAAATGGTAATGATTCTACCAATTCTGCATCATGGTCGCCCATATACGATAACGCAGTATAGTTTCCGCCAATAAAACTGATACAACCTCGCACTCCTGTAGTTTCACTATGCAGTATTTCAAAAAGCGTATCATAAAATACCTCTAAAAACACAGCAAAATCTGCATTAGTTGCATACGTTTCTTTGCTTTTTATTTTCATTAATTCAATCCAATTTTTAAAACATTTTAAACATAGATTTTCATAAATACAAACACTAATTAGTCCCTCTATAATACAATAAATAGCTACATTCATACCTGGGGGTTTATTGTCCGCAGTTATTCCTCTACTTAAATCATTTAGCAGCCTTTGACATCCATCGGCATCTAATATTGCATTATAGACAGAACTTCCATCTCTAGCAGTATGATTAAAGTTATAGGCAGAATAATCTCGATTATATAGATATTCCAAATTTAGTGTATATACTTTTAAATCCGGGCGATCACAAAAAATTATTTCACGAAGCGCGGGCTGTAAAAATATGGTATCTCCATTATACCTTTCTATTGCTATATTTTCTGTTTTCAATGCTTCTATAACTTCAGTTATTCCCAAAGGCAAGTATACACCAGCGTCGTCAAGCAACTCACCTAATTCCAGTATTTTGTTATTAAGTCCTACCAGTTCAGATTTATTGAGCGAGGCATCTAATACAGCAAAAATCTCAGGTAACGAAAGATCCTTATTTAAAAATTCTTGGATACGGTGCTGAAGCATATCAACCCGGTCAAATATTAAAGTATCTTCCTCTAGGTTAAAATACTTGCACAGATTCTTAGATGTATTATTTTTGGGTATACCATCGAGTTTGAATCCCCAATAAAATGGTAATACACCTGTTATATTTATTGTTTCTGGAATTATCTTTAAGCTTAAACGATCAACTATAGTCGAGCTATATACTCTTCTTTCAGTTATAAATGCTGAACTCAGTGTCCTAGTCTCTACAGGTGATGCTACTGTATGTTCCCATTTTTGACCTTTATAACTCATATGTAATCGGCTTCCCTTCCCAGCCTTTTAGAGAAGAAAACCCATCTGAATTATCTTCCCATGACTGCAATATTTTTAAATAGTATGCTGGAATCTTTTGTAATGCCATTTTTTCTGCTACCTCTCCTATTTTATTAAATATCTGTAATATATCTTCATTACCACTTACTAAATCGTTTTCAATGGCCCATTTCTGAAATCCTTGACACGCAAGTCCTAAACATAAATATTCTGATCTAATCCCAGTTATTAACAATGTAAGCCATGATCCCAAGTCAGCATCGGAACAGCCATACATCAAATAGTCTTTAAACGCGTATTCCGGGAAACCATAAGGTCCATTAATAAAATCCCTGTCTAGCGAATACTTATCAAAAGACAACATATATGCTTTAAAAGCTTTTTCTAATGGTATTTCTGCAAGTTTCTTTGATTTTTCTTTCATCATCAAAAGAGATGCCGGAATATTTGCATGTACTGCTTCAATATTTAACTTGAAAATATTTTGATAACACGGCATATCTTTACCATATAACTGTTCTGAAGAAAACAAATGCCGTGTATTTATATCTCTATATTCTGAGGCATAACGTTTCTCTACAATTGCAGTATAATAATACACATGTACACTTTTTCGATAATCACCTTCTATATACCCATATAACCTTAAAGTGTTAGCATTATATCCACGAGATTGGTTCCATATAGGAACATCTATTGAATACCCACCACTTAAAACACCAGTCTCAACGCAGTTCAGAGTCCTGAGTAGTTTAATTAAATATGGTTGCCCCAAACACATCGGAGTACCCATCTCAAAACTCTCACTCCCCTCATACACACTTCCTATTGATATACCTGTAGCATTTGTTAAAAATCCCTGTTGTTTTCCTGCTACCCGACTTATTTTTCCTAAAATCTTCCATAAATAGCGAATAACAGGGGTATAATGATTAAGTACTCGCGGCTGATTAACTCCTAACCGAAGTGCAGTTATTTTGCCTGGCCAATAAGGTTGGTGCTCTTCCCGCCGTATAGTTAATCTTAAATCGTTAAGTTCATCCAGATTTGTTTGGTTAATGAACTCATATCGAGTACCTTTAGTCTTTGAAAACCAAAAATTACCCCAATATCTATATCCACGTGTACCCATAGACTCCCATCTCATACACATTGAAAACATGTCCCGCATAATACGTGTCATGTTTGAATTCCGTTCCGCATCACGCTGAAATAACTCCGGTGCAATACCAACTGCACATCTGGCAGGAGTAAGCCGGGCTTCAAAAAACTGTTTTACACCCATATACTCTACCCAATCATCCGGCAACGTACCCCAGTAATCCATAAGTTCAACCTTCCGCTTTTCCCTGCGCGAAATTAATCTGGAGTAGATGTTCGCTTTTAATCCCAATTGAGTCATTGCATATGCAAAAGTATTATAAATCAACGTAAGCTCACGGGCTACCATTTCTATATCTTTAGTTTCTACTGCAGAACTAGAATATAAGAGTCTCCCCTGCATTATATAGTTCCTCCTTTATTTTATTTCGCTCTATATGAGAATAACATCGTAATTTTAACCTGAAACGATCAATATAATTTCGATTGAAAACTCCTCCTTTTTCATCATGTAATATTACTTGCGGTAATCCCAGAGGCCTACGCAAATATGTTGCAAAGTTAAAATTTCCCTGTACTAAATTTAATATATCCCCTATTACACGTTCTCCTATTTCCAACATTAAACTCAGAGATTTTAATTGTACCTGAAAAGAAATTGGATACGCATCAAAATCCGTAGAAATAACATTTCTTTCAGCACAAAATATAGGAGTTAAACTACTCATAGTATCAAGGAATTCAGAAATTACCACTCTATCTTTGCGGGTAAGAGCTAATCTGTGGGTAGTTATATCTGTATATTTTCTCGTCTTTTTCAATTGCTTGATTAATATTTTATATAGTTCAATCCTATATTCCATGGATATATTATTTAAAAGCCTTAATATACTTCTAAAACCGTAAATTAACCTCTCTCTATAATAACTCCCGGAACAAATCCCGGATATCTTAATCGTCGTAAGAGATTCATAACTGCGTAGCGTATTTTTATAAATATTATCTAAAATTCTGTGTAAACTTTTAATAATAAGTTTTAAATCTATAGCCGGATAAATAATATGGTCATAGCTATTTAACCTTGAACCAATCTTATTACCAAATAGCTCATCTCTGTTATACACTCTATAATCGCCAAGATAACGAAATTCATCTAGTTCAAACTGAATATATCTGATCATGCTTTGTACCACTCCTTTATATAATATAATTTAAATGGCTGGACCATTCTGTGCCATATTTCATATCCCATTTTGTTATGCCCTCAATGTACTCAGATAAAAACGACCAGTCACCCAGCCATTCTGGTTTATCATTGGGCAACATATACTGTTTCTGAATCCCCTCTTTGTACCAGGGATCATTAGCTAAGGGATTAAATGTGTCATCACTCCATAAAAATGGAATACTATTTACTTTTGGCATTTTTTCATGCATTACTTTTACCTGATCTTCTTTTACTAGTGCAATGGAAGTCATCCTGAATCCAACATCTGGGCTATAGTATTCAGACATTGTATTATTATTACTTAAATTTACAACATGACCATATCTGCAATTCAATTTGGGACCTCTGTTTCTGAATGCATCAAGTGTAAACGAAGGAATCATAGGGAAAACACGGTTGCACAAAGGTTCTCTATGCGTAAAACTATTATACAATTCGTGTGTTAACCAATTTAAAATAGCTACAAACTCGCTAGGCGACGCATACGCCAGTTGTACTCTACTATTTCCTTTAGAGAAACTCTTTATTACACGATAATACAGGTTTGTATAGATACCCTCAGCAAAACTACATAAAGAGTTTAAAACATTGAGATCTTCATTTAACATTTTCCGTAAGTCGTTAGACCACGTTGGACCTGGGATAATAGGATTATCAAATATATAAGGGACCTCCTTTTTACCACGATGATTCTTCGCGTATACAACATTTTGTCCTATTTTAATAGAATACGCTAAATCTAACCATTTGTAGTATAACCATTCCTCCAGTGCTTTTACATTGTCAGGACAACGTGAGTCATTGAGTTCTTGGAGTATATTAATAACATATAAACGAGATAATAAAAGTATTCCATATAAAGACTTAATTTTTCTCATTAAATTATCTTTAGGATAGGGAACTGCATCCGCGAAAACATTGTACGAAATCACATAAAATATTTCAGTGTAACTATTGTTTAAAATCCATGATCCACGATCAACCATATAATGTGTTGATTCCTCCGTCATTTCATACATTCCTAAAATATTATATATTACATCTGAAAGGTTAGTATTGCCTATAAGCAGATATCCATGAGCACATGGCATACTATATTTTCTAGATTCTAATTTTTTTATGCTATTAGTTGCCCAATCATTATGAGTATCATATGGTGTAATACTTAACAGAGTTTCTTTTAAATCAAAATTCCGGAAATTTAAAAGTGGTAAATCTGCTTCCCTAACCACATACATTATATTACTTTTAAGAATCATGGGAGTCGCTATAATATAAAATAAATAATACATGTAGGATAGTTCATCTGGAAAATTACAGGGAACAGATAGTTGACTACTCCAAAAAAAATTTACTTTACTCTCATTGCGTTTAAAAAGTTTTTCCAGTATCTCCCTATATCTGGGTCTACCATCTCTGATATATATAAAATCAGAACCCCTACCAAAATATAAACGTGTAATCTTGGAAGCAAAACTGTTATTATTATTACTATAATCCCAGTTCTGATTTAATAACCGTAATATTTTTCCGCTCTCATTCATAAATACATCTCCTTTTCTGTTAAAATATAGGCAGTTATACAAATGTCTACTACCATTATACTTATACCAGCCACTGAAATTCATTTTTTCCCGATGCTATCGACATAAACATCAAGTGTAGACACTTTTATGCCGATAAACTAGCAGAATAGGAATGCTTGTCTACACTGTCTACAAATCATTTCTAAAAAGTGTAGACACTTTTTTGCTTATAATATAATATAAATTATTTAATTGTCTACATGTCTACACTTTTTTTAAGGTAGAGACACATGACGCGAGATTTTTTACATGTAAATAGTGTATACTATATATAAATAGTGTATACTAAATGAAAAATAAAAAATGAAGATATATATAAGGGGGTCTACCCTGAAAAAAGTGTAGACATGTAGACAACGTGACATTTCATAGCACCGCGTCCTCAAAAAAGTGTCTACACTTTTTCAAAAAAATTTGTAGACAGGTGTAGACAACTTTGTGAACTATTTGTGAACTTTCTAGGTTTAATGCTGCCCGGAGGGGTGTAAAAACCTGGGAGCAAAGTGTAACCACCGATGGCATCGACAGAATTAGAAACCTCCCGAGTTTTCTGTTTTTAGACACAATTATTTTGCACTGTTTTCTCGGCGAAAAAGTGTCTACACTTTTTGAAAGTATTGTGTGCTCAGCGTTTTGCGAAGGGAGGCATTGTAAAACGTCGATAAACATGGCTATTTAAGAGATATGGACATTTTAAGAATCCAGTGGACACTTTAGGTTAAAAAGTTAACACTTTTATGTAAACTGTATTAAAGATTGTAATGTTTACAACTTCACAATTATTTCACATTTGTGTTTATCAACCAGACATGTGGATAACTGTGTCCCATAGCATAAAGCAATGGGTCTCGTTGTTTTTCATTGCTACTCCGAGTGTAACATTTAATAAAAGTGTAACATTTGTTACATTGTTAACCTGTGGATAACTCATTTTCAAGGTTTACACTTTTTGTAATTTTTTTGTCAAAACAAATGTCCACGGATTCAAAATATAATAAATGTGTCGATGCCATGCTGTGAATGATGTGTAAACCTGCTACCATTTTACCCTGTGGATAAGCTGTGGATAAGCTGTGGATAACTTTCAAAAATCTGTGGATAAGTACATTTGTTTTTCACTGTCTAAAAATCATTCCCAAAAATATCCACAAGTTATCCACAGAGTTATCCACAGGCAACAGTGAGTCCCCATGCTGTCTGAGACCACTTATCCACATTATCCACAGCCCCTACTACTACTACTCTTAAAAGATTATATATTTTCCTAGTAATAGAAAACCTTACACACGTGCGTAGGTTCCAAAAACAAAAAACTTTTTGGTTTCGCAATTTAGGTTGACTTGGTTCAGGTTCGTGTGGTATACTTTAGGTACAGCTTTTGGAACTCCCCTTAACACCTGGCTGTTTTATCCAAAACTTTAAATACGAAAGGCGGTAATATCATGACAACCGAACAAATCACAAACATCGTACCGGACATTATCACAGTATATGGGCTCACGAAAGTCCACAAAGATCTCGTTGAAAGCATTACGGATGAGGGTACTACGCTTTTACTGACCATTAAGTTTAACGATGCCCTGATGAAAATCCGTATCCTGAAAGATAACCCCAATATTGGTGTACGGGTTGACGACCATACTGACGAGGTGACTCTGTAATGTCAGAAAACATTTTAAACAAATCTAAAGAGGATCCGTTTGCTCGGCGGAAAGGTCCTAAAAAAGAAAGCACTTCACCTGTACAGAATGTCACTCCTGATGGACTAGGAAAAGTCAGTGAAGTCGATGATACTCTTCGTGACGACCTTAGTAAATTAGAAGGCCTGGTTCCCCAGGAAGCTTCTTTGGATGAAGGTTACAATAAGATGCTGGCTATTATGGGAGTAGATCCCAAGAAAGCAAAAACAGCTCAGGCAAGTATCTTAAATACTCCGCCTATAGAAACTGTATCTGATCCGATTGGTACTGCTCTGGATGGTCCACGTATGACAAATCCACAGCCTATTAAAGCTCCTGAACCTGTGAAAGAGGAAACTCCTACCTACACAGACGAAGAACTTCTTCCGTACATTGATGCTCTGTTTACCCTTGGGTACATTACAGACGAGTTTATGATGCGTGGGGCTAAGGTCGTATTGAAAACTACCTTTACCTGGGAAGAACAGATGGTCCTTACCAAGCTTGATGAGTACACGCAAGATCACCGTTTGAACAGTGCTGTTGATTTGATGTACCAAAAGTTCATGTTGGCTGCAGCTATTCAGACTATTGGCGGTGCCAGCTTCAAACCTATTAGGGAAGGTGACCCTGTACAGCTTGAAAAGCACTTTGATGCTCGCGTAGAAGTACTGAACACTTTGCCTACACCTATCGTACAATTCCTGTGGACTAAATACACTAACTTTGCTCAGAAAGTAAGTTATGCCACTAAGGAATTTGAACGGCTTATAAAGGTTTTTTAGAAAGCCCACTATATTTAACCAGAGCATCTATGCACCTGGAGGGTATCCCACTCGCTCCCTTGGGTACCCTTCAAGATTCTCTGTACCAAGCTGTTTGGACTAGACGAGAACAAATGAGGATTTTTGAGACGCTGATCAATGTTCTGGCTAGTGGGCTCTCTTTAAACCCATCAGTATCTAAAAAAATAGAGAAGCTGATGGATGAATATATCAATCTGGTAATACCGGGAGCAGAGCAGGCTAAGAAAAAAGCTGATGAAGCTTTTGTTACAAAGACTGCCAGTGCTTTAAGTGATGTCGCTAAACTGCTTGCATCACATAGTAAAAAAATTGGGGACAAATAGAAATGAACGATTATATTGCTGTGGTAGAATTCTCGGCTAAGGAAGCAATGCACAGAATGTCCAGCGAGAAACTGAAATGCAAGGTTGTAAAAGACTCCAGCAGTTATTATTATATCAAAGATAATCACCTGATCCACCATTTATACAATGGTAAAGAAATTCAGGTATTCTCTGATATCAATGAACTGCGGCATTTCTCAGAGCTTCTCATTGAACGTACAGCGTGGGAAATTGCAACACCGGAAAACTGTAGTGCGTTAAAAATTCACAAATAACCAAAAGCCTCTCAGGTATAATAGGGCATAGAAACTTAAGTGCTTGATATTATCTTGGGAGGTTTTTGTATATGGGTTTGATGGATACTTTACGGGCAGGCAAACGTCTGGTACGTGGAGATAATGTAACTGCGATCATGAAACGCAAAGAGAATATGCTGAATAACTTGGCAGGAAAAGTAATGAACAGGAAAGTAGACGCTAAGCATGGTATCGAAATGGGTATCCGTGGTGCTAACAGAATGGATAAACTGCAGCGTTCTGCACAGCGTCAAACAAATTTAGCAAGGGGAGTCGTGGCTGGCAGTGCCCTAACGGGGGTATACAAAGGTGTAGAACATGCTACTAAAACTCCGTCTGCAGATTTCGATGCTACTAATATTACAGATGGTGGCTATGATACGTATAAATATGCACGTGAAGCACTGGAGTCTTTTAAGAAAAAGCATGCATCCAAAATGGTAACTGATAAACCTGTCGAGCTGATAGAAGCTACAGATACCCCTTCGTTTGAGTCGCCTAACAGTGCTGTACCTACAGATTATTATGACTTTACGGAGTATGTAAATACAGATCCTGGTCCAACAACGCCAGACAGAGAAAGTCCTGTATTTAAACAATGGGCGCAAGGGGATGCACAGACTATCATTGGTAACACAAAGACTGCTGCAGATTTACTGGGAGTTGACACTGAGACCCGTGAGTATATCGACAGTGTATTTCAAGGTAGTACAAAGACTGCCAGTGTTAAGGCAAAGTTAGTCAAAGATACCGTTGGTAAGAAACTGTTGGGCAGTGCACTCATTGGTGCTGGTGCAGGAGGTGTGACATATGGCACAACAAGATTTATTAAAAGCGATCTTGTCCAAACGCCCGACTACTATAAATAAAGCTACACTGGCTGAAGTAGGTTTAGGTGCAACAACACTTGCCGGAGTGCATTCCATGTATGCAAATACTGAGAATGAGCTCGAAAAGGCAAGACGAAGTGCTAAAGGTGTTATTACCAGGAAAACAAAGACTGCAGGTGCAATAGATGAATTAAGAAGATTGTTTTTAAAGCGCCATCCGGAGTTCAGCAAAGATGTCATTGAGATCAAAGATGATGGTAAGAAAACCAGTGTTACTGTAAATGGGCCGCATAGTATTTTCAGTGATACTAAAAATGCTATAATGACTATCAAAGATGACCCTGGTAACCATAAGAAAAAAGCTTTGGCAGGTGTAGCAGGGGCATTAGCTGGTGCATATGTTGCTGCCAAAAACATGACTCTAGGTGGGCATGCTGAGAAGTTGGATAAAGCGCTAGAAGTTGATTCTTCCAAGGCATCTAAGCTTAACCAGGTGATTGCTGATGTATCTCAGTGGTTATTACCTGCAAGTGTTTATTATACATCGAGAAACCTGGATAGGGACAGCCGGGCGATTGCAGGCACTGCTGCTACAGTAGGTGCCCATAAAATCAATCAGATGGCTTTTAAAAACAGTGTTATGAAGAACCAGAACATAAAAATACCCCCGGAGGCAGTAGCTCCAATGATGCGAGCTAATGCGGGTATGGCAACTGCCGCTGGTTCTACCATATACGCCTTACATCAATTTCAGGCCGCCGCAGATGAGGCGGAGTTAACCAAGTTGAAGACCGTAACCGGATTGGGTGATGCAGAAAAGGCTAAGAAGATAAATGCAATCAGATCACGCCGCGATTTCCTCACTCGGTACCCAGTGTTCCGCTCTGCACCTTACTCTGAAAAGATGAGAGGCTGGTACAACAGGTTCCATAAACCGGTACCTAAAGTAACTCCGGAAGACTATAAGGAATATTTTTTAAAGGCTGAAACGAATCATAAAGACATTGGTGATCCTTTAAAAAACCGGTAATTCTGGAATCACAGAATGAAGGGGCTGGGAGAAATCCCAGTCCTTTTATTTTTATTTCCGGTATAATAACTACCAGAGAGAATAGTATTAAAATTTAAAGAAATGAGGAATATATTTATCATGTTAAACAATGTAAGAGCAAAAGGCCCGTTGATTTTCAGTTCTGATGTAGGACAATACAATGTACTAAAGAAACATTTACAATTATGGTACAATAGTGCTAGAATGGTAAATGGGGCTACTACGTATAAAATGCCGGACTTTGATTTACCTGAGGTAGTTGAGAAACTTGAACTCATTGATACCGCGGGCGATCTCCGCATGGTACTTCCTTTGGACGTTTTTTTAGCTACCAAGCTGGAAGATGGCGGTTATGAATTACCAATTGAAGAGTGGAAGGCTAAGTATAAACCTGTTCGTTTTTAATTAAAGAAAGGAGGGTACCAAGAGATCTATGGGACCAATGGACTATAATAACTCAAATCAAAACCTGGATGCACGATTTGTCCCGCCGGTTAGGGGACTTAATCAGAATACCCTTAATTCCGATCGGATGGCAGGAGTGCGTGAAGATCTCAGCAGTACTCTCCAATCTTTTCGTGATTCCTTAGCGTTCAGTTTCCAAACCTTGAATCTAACATTGTCCTCCTTGAATAACAGTGTTAGACTGGTTGGAACAAAACTTAATATAAATGATCCATCTTTATTAAATTCACAGTACGTACCTGCTAGTAAGCTGAATACTTATTATGGTGGATTATCCCGTGGATATGCACAGTTTGCAGGGAATCAATCCTTAACAGGGATGCTATTTGCAAACCCACCGTATAACGTATCTCCAATGGAATATTGGTTAGAACGTAACAGAGAAATGCCTATGCGGTTAAGCAGTGCTGCCGCAGGGATAACCGGTGCTGCTATAAACACTGGTGCGTACATGGCAGGCAGTGCAGCAGGTGGTGCATGGGCAGGCAGTGCCCTCGGTGTTAGCAGCAATTTAGGCAGGATGATGCTGGGTGTACCGTTTGGTATGGCTGCAGGTGCATTAGTTGGCACTGTAGTAGACCCGATGGTAGCTGCAGCTCAGGAGCATAACCGTGATGTCTCTGCTATTCGCCGTATGTCACCGAGATTCAGATCTCAGTTTAGCTTACGAGAAGCTCAAACTGTTGCTACAGGTATGGAAGACCTGGCGTTCTCTGAAATAATGAATACAAACTCCCTGATGCCCAGACTTAATATGTCTGGTATGCGTGATATCGCAATGATGGGCATGCAGGGCAATATGTTCCAGGGGACATCTCCGGAACAAATGCTGCAGCAGCTTAAGCAGGCAGGTCAAGTAGTTAAATTCCTGACAGGTGTAATGGGTAACAAAGATATCCAGGAAACCATGCAGGCTGTGAAACAAATGAAAGACATGGGCGTTAATCTGTTCCAAACAACAGGTGCGGCCCAAAATATAGGTACAGATGCGTTCCGTTATAGTAAGGCCATGGGTGTCGATGCTGCTACGTTGTTGAACCAGTCTATGAATATGAGTGCTGCAGCGTTTGGGCAGTATGGTAATCCTGCATTCATAGGTATCCAGCCTACAATGCAAAACCTTGCTTACCTTGCGGAACTTGAAAAACGTAGAGGACTGAGTACCGCAGATATCGCATCCGGCGGTGGTATTTCTACTATAGCAGGTAAAATATCTGCAGCTCAGGCTACACTTCTTAACAGTAATAATATTGGTATGCCGCTGCTAGCTTCTGGTTGGCAGGGATCTGGCTTTAATCAGCAGATGTTCAGTAATACCATGCGAAACAATGGGTACTTTGGTGCAATAGCTCAAGGCGCACATAACATGTTTAGCCAGGGGTTACGTGGTATATCCAATTACTATATGAATCGAAATAATATCGCTGCTGACATGGCTAACCAGGGGACACTAAGTGATAACATGCGTGATATCCTGGAAAGCGTAGTTTCCCAGATGCCTGGATTGAATGATCCTACATTGTCGCCATCTGATCGTACAAACATGGTCGCAATGTATCTCCAGAATATCATGGAAAGCAACGGTAACCCGATAGACGCTGCAACAGCTAAAGCCTATGCGATGCAAATGGTCCAGCCGAGCTATATGAGAACTGCTGAGCGTAATGCAAATCAGCAGTATATTTTGGGTGTCGGCGAAAATATGCGTGCTCAAATGGGACCTGGTAGATTTATTGAACGTATAGGTGAAGGTGTTGAACGTTTCACAAGTAAAATCCATAAAAATCTTATTTTAAATCCAGGCCGTGCATTGGGAGACTGGTTCAGCAACTCGTTCGACGGTACTCTTGAAGGTAATGGCGCGCGTACTAATGTACCGTTAACAGGGGAGAGTCTCCGTAATTACAGGTGGGCACTTAATGTAGCCAGAGGCGCTGATTCACGTGCTACTGGTAGTAGATACCAGGCTTCTGATTTGTATAATTCGTGGAATAGATTAGGTATCCGTGATACTTTGGGCAGTAGTGTTTTGTCATTGTATTCCAGTATTACAGGTAATGCAGACCAGAATAGGTTAACTGCTATGCTTGATACTAATATGGGATTCCAGTATGCAGATATGTGGAACAGGATCGCATCTGGTAATACTATGAGTAAAGATCAAGCACTGGGTGACATGTATGCCTGGCTAAAAGGAAGTACTACTGTAAAAGATATTGAAAACGTATTTAGCGACTACGAGGAAAATGGTACTGCAGCAGACCCGCTGCGTGCAGCAGCAGATCTGTTTATAAATAAGGGTAACGGTGTCATGGCGACACAGGCTGATGCTATGTATGCGGCGTTACGCAAGAAAAACGTATTTAGCACTGACTCTCTGCGTCAGGTCTTTGGTGACCAGTTTGTCAAAGACAACGTAGCTGGCGGGAGAATCGCGGGTACTGCGGACTTTATTGCCTCCGGGTATGGCAGTGATCCCAATGTTCGTAAACGTGCAGAGAAATATGTACAGCAATTACGTAGTCAGGGAATTAATATCACAGTTGACCAGTATCTTGGTGGTGTTGGTTTAACGTATGCCAAGGATACGAATAGAAACCAAAGTAATCTAAGTAAGGTAATGGTTGCAGGAAAACTGGACAGAGTAAAAGAGTTTGCAATGCCTTTTGCCAGTCAGTTCGGAGCTGAACGTTATGCTAATTTAGTACCCGGTACTGAAGGGTTTAACTTAATGTCTTCCGGTGCTAATAGATTACTGGAGAATCTGGGTATTACAGAGACAGGACTCGCTGATTTAATGTCCAGCGACAGTTCACCAGAGGAAATTGAAGCCTTTGGTCAGATCCTGCAAATGTATACTTCTGGTAATTATAGCCCAGGAGAAGGTCCTGGTGCAGATCAGGTAGCATCTTATGCACGAAAAATAAAAAATAAAGAATTATCAAGTGCAGTATCTCGATTACGAGAAGAGGGAAGCTTATGGGCACGTAGGCAGGTACGAGATTTCTCTGATAAAACTCCGAATGGTACCAGTGACTATGAAAAGCTGTACAAAGAAGATACAGCCAAGTTATTCCGTGATGTCGTCGGGTTCAAGATGGTTGATGATACCCGTGGAAAACTTGATACAACACTGTCTGACATTGGCTTTAAACTGAAAAATGGTCAAAGCGCTGCTGAGGCTGCAATTACTCCTGGTGGACTTGGTAAACTTATTATGAGTTCTACCGCTCTGACTGACGAAGCAGCACGTGCAAAAGAGTTTATAAGCAGTGTTTATAATATGAGTGACAATGAGATCCAAGAGCGATTTGGTGAATCATTGAATATTGATAAAGTAAACGCATCCAACCGTGAAAGTATCCGTGACAGCATAGTAACACGAGCTATTCAACTCCAAAAAGAGGAAACTCAGCAATCTACTGAGAAGATGGCACGAGTTACCAAGAGTGCTATTGATACCGCGGTAGACAAAGATGGCGCTGGTAAACCTGCAGTTCGAGTAATAATGTCAACTGCACCGGAAGAAAAAGCAGAAAAAGCTAGGGATAAATTCAATAGTATTACAGGGGAAACCAGTTTCAAACCTAATTGGTGGACTTGGGACAACAGGCAGAATATACAGAAAAAAAGGGGACTAAATGGTATGCCCCCTACAACGTTTGACTTAGGATATGGGTCGTAAGGAGGTGGACATAGTTAATGGCAGTCGATACACCCTATGAAGATATAAGTTCCAGTGTTAAAAATAAACTTGCCAATATTGCAAATTTACAAGTAAAAGCTGGAGTTCTATTTAATAACAGTACCTATCAGGATCGAGAAAACATTATGCAGACGACGTATAACCTGGTTAAAAACTCTGCAAATGAAGCTGCAATGCTTGCCAGCTTAAACTCGATGGAAGTTTCGATCCAGAGACAGATTGATGAGCATACTCTTAGCTCTCAAAGTGCATCTCCTGCGTCTACATATAGTAATGCGATTATGTCTGACTCCAAGGCTACTGAACTGTTAAACTCTGCAAATCTTGGCAGTTCATTATCTCTGGAAGATGTTCCAGGTGCTATTTCATCTAATAGCATTTTAGCGGGGATGACTGATGAGGTTCAAAACTCTGAGGCTGCACAGGCAGCAGTGGGATCACAGACCGCAATGGATATCGGAGCTTTGTACAGGCATGGCTCTGGTAGACTTGTTGATTTTACATATACCGATGGTACAGATGACGATTCTCGTAGAGCTTATATGCAACTGCAAGGTGAAACAACGGCTTTAACTAGTCAAATTGCAGGCGAGGATAAAGATTTACTGCAAAGTGTATACAACCACTTGATAAACGGTTATACTAGTATTATAATAACATCTGTACAAGAAAATTTAATGGAACGGCAAAGTATTATGCCGACTATCGGGGATAACTTTGCAGCTACATTTTCTGGCGCAGAACCTCAGATCCTGGTAATATCAGGTCTGTTGCCCTTTGATGCATCTGCAGAGGGCTCCTGGTTCATCTCGTTTCTCAATGCCTATAAATTTTTCATCAGGGCAAGTAAATTAGCGCAGTTTAGGTGTAGTCTTAAAATAACTTTCCCGGATTTCACATCGTATACATGTTATCCGGTATCGATAAATAACTCGTTGGTATCAGATCAGGATAACGTTATACCGTTTAGTATGACTGCAGTAGTTATCCAGCCCCCACCGAATAAAGCGTATGGCTATGATAGTTCAGTTACTGAACCGGAGAATACTGCAGAAGAGGTTGCGGAAGAAACATCAAATGAAACAAAACAGGCTGATATTGAAAAGGAAGTAACGAAAGATCCTAAAGAAGTTGCAAAAACTTCTGAAAAGAAAAGCTTTGTAGAGTCTGTATCAGGCTGGGTCAATAAGGTCACTACCAGTAAAGAAATGCAGGAAGTAAATAAAGCATTAACAGTAGCAAATCAGGTTTCTGGAGCAATAAGTGCTATTACCGGAAAACCGTATGGATCCCGGTATTATTCAGGCAAGATAGGAAGGGGGACCTATGATTAATGGCTAATGAAGGTAATAAAATAGGTTCGATATATGAAGAACAATCTAAAATCATAGAGAAAAAAGCGGAAGACGGATTAGCAGCATATGAGCTTCCAGGTGTAACTGTTGAAGCTGATAAAGAAACAGGTACTACTGAGGATGCTAATCAGGAAGAAACTAATAGTGGTCCTGGTGATTCCCCAGATACCAATGTATTTTTTTTAGACACCAAAGTATTTCTGGAAGGAGTCCAAATCCCTCATAGTTCTGTCGCTGTTTCTTATGGAATATCTGCGCCTCCTACTTGTACTATTGTATTACAGGCAAGCTCTTTTTTACGTGATTTGCCTGAAACGACAAAGATCCACGTAATTTACAGAGATTTATTGCCAGATAGCACTGGTGCGTATAAATATAGACTGTTATTTGATGGGGAATTATCTGGTATTAGTTATTCTATTGATCCTAGTGGTGCTCAGATGACTATTACAGGGATACATTCAACTGCGTATCTGGCTTTGATGCAAATTATGAGTTTGCCTGCAGCGCAATATATGAGTTTACCTTCTGCAACAATGTTGGGCAATGCTACTCTGGTAACTGTAGCATCCGGATTTGATAAAGTAAAAGTAGATATAATCAGTAAACTTATCGAGCGTAAATCATTTCAGAGCATGGGTGACCTTGTTTACCAGATTTTAAAGAATATTATCGAGGGTGGCAAGGACAAAGGCTCGGTGGGTAAGTGGTTTTATCAAAAATTAGGACCTGAACCTAATGGACTAAAGATTTTAGATAGAATTTATGGTGTAAGTGAAGTTGCTAAAAATGCACCTTTGGTAGACTGGAGCATTGAACGCAATAAAGGTGGTGCTGGGAGTGTTGGGGGAGCTATAACAGGTAAATATAGTGATAATCCAGCATCAAGTATAGTTCCAACAACTGACATAAACTTTGAAACAAGTACTGGGATAGATTATAAATTATATGAAGCAAACGGTGAAATAGGAACTGGTGGATTTGGTACTAATAGTGAATCTATTGTTCAAAATGCGGAGTCGGCTCTTGGTACTCCTTATATTTTAGGTGGCGACGGAACTCCTCAAAATGGTACAGATTGTGGACAACTTATAAAAACATCTGTTAATGAAAGCGGGATAGATTGGAATAGTAGATATGTACCTGATATGCTTAAGGAAGCTCGTGAAAAAGGAGTTTGGCATGAAGCTAATGATGGCTATGTTCCTAAAGCAGGGGATGCAATTATTGTAGGTAAGGACTTAGGACATATTGTAATGAGTGATGGTAATGGTGGATGTTACCAAGCATCTACATCTAGAAACGGAGTTGTTCATGATTCTTCTGTTACATATATGTTTAATGGAGAAATTGCAGGATATATAGCTTTTAATGATTTATCATCCGGGGAGAAATATACATAATGGCCAGTACAGACGCATATAGAATAAGTAATGTTGAACTTACAGCATATACCTATAATAGTAAAATAGAAAATGGTAAAGATGATGGCGTGGGGTCTACAGGTACGCCTGTTGTTCCTGGTAAAACTATTGCAGTTGACCCAACTAAGATACCCTATGGCTCAATAGTAGATATCAATGGTACAAAGTATCTTGCAAATGATACCGGAAGTGCAATGTCCAGTGATTTAGGTAACTATACGACACGCATTGATATTCCGTGTTTCAGCTATACTGAGGCGATAAATTTTGGCCGTCAGACAGCGGATATCATTGTATATCCCCCAGGTAACCTTCAGGGTGAAGTTATAAAGGACTCCATAAAGAAAAACTATGATATCCAGGAGGGTACAAATTTTTCTGAGTCTTGGAACTCACGACCTGAAACTCTCAGTGAGACCCAATTAGCTGCAGCTAATAAGTTGTCTAGCGCTATTGCTTCTGGCGGCGGCTCTGCAGTTGTTGGTAATGCACTCAATTCTGTAGATAAAATGCTTGCAAATGTAACCTCTGAGGGTGCAAATCTTGCAGGGTTTGACTCTGAGGTCACTGAAAAAAATGAAGCTAAGATTACCGGCGCGGGTATTGCAGGAGCAAAAGCTACAGAAACTGGTATTATAGACTTTGCATCGTTTGTCGGTACATTAGCATTTAATACCCAGATGAACATGGATTTCAATGAAGATGGTGAACAAACACTGTATGAATACTTGGCGAAGTTCATGTCTAAATTTTACCACCAGATATACTTTGTCCCTAATCTGAAGAATAATTATACAATACTTTGTAAACCGGAAACCTTGTTTATCCAGGCTCCGTCCTGTAATGTATTGTTTCCTAATATAAAAGCAGGCATCGGTTATAGCAGGCCTATGAAACAGGAGCCTACTCGTATTTTACAGGTATCAGACCCTATAGGCCAAGTCTTTAATAGATCAGGCGGTGAACTTTCCAGGTTACTTTGTATGCTATTTATAGACTCGGAAGACGAAGAGGTAACTCGGAACGGCATGCCTATCCATAAAAACTTTGTAGCATCGTTAGGCGAGGAACATGCAAATCTTACAGATAAAACATGCCCTATGCTTAATATAACAAAGTTTGAAGAAGAAAATGGTGTTCGCTGTACTACGGTAAATAAAGGTGCGGATATCTGGCTATACTTAAAGTCGAGTAAATTAAAAGGCAGTTCTTCTTCTGGTAAGGACGAAGATAAGTATACGCTGTCAATGCCAGCCAGCAAAGCTGAACAGGTAGGTATTGGCATGACAATTGCCAGACTAGCTCGTTATGAGCTTTTAAGGCAGCGTTATGGATATCGCAATGGTACAGCGGAGTGTTACTTTAATCCCTATTTAGTACCAGGATTTCCTTTTGTAAGTGTTGAATCCACTGTAGAGCAGCTAAATATATATGGATATATCACAGATGTTACTCATAATATAACAGATCGTTCTCAGACTACCAGTATATCTTTTACGTGTGCCCATGGGGACTATGAGGCAGCACCTGAAGCGTTTCCAATCGTAGAATCTGAGTACGCTGATAAAATAGACGCAACTTATAAGGATATGTTAGGCGATAATATCAAACCAGTGTCCAACGAGGATGTTCCAGGTCTGATAGAGGGGTATAATCAGTCTAACAAAACTGTAAGTAGTTCGCTAAAAAAAATCTGGAGAGAAACGCCGGACATTGAAAGCTATTTAAAAGAAGTAGCTGACGGTGCGACTATAGTAGAGGACCAGAATTACTGGTACTTCAAAAATGGTGAAGGGTCTCAATTCTTTAACGAGACTATCCAGGCGCGGCTCAAAGAGTATATGTCAGATATTGTTAATAAAGGTATTGCGTTGAGCAACGCTGACGTGCGTTGAGAAAGGTGGTAAGCATGATAAAAGTATTTATCTCCCAGCCTATGGCGAATAAAACCGAGGTAGAAATTCTTCGGGAACGTGAACGAGCAGTAAAACGAATAAAAAAGCGTTTTGACGATGATGATATTGAGATAGTAGATAGCTATTTTGGTATGGCAGGTTCAGACCATCCATTAGCATCACTGGGTAAATCTTTGATAGCACTGAGCACCGCAGATGTAGCTTATTTTGTAAAAGATTTCGAGAAATATCGTGGCTGCAAGATAGAAAACATGGCAGCAATTGCGTATGGCATTGAAGTCATTGAGGAACATGAGTAACCATGAGTGTTCTAATCCAGCATGATATAAAAGATACTGTGTATTCAGCTTTCGGTGCTACAGAGGCTGAAGCCAAAGCTAACGCTGAAACCATGGCAGCAGAGTTAACAGCAAAGGGTCACCACGTGCGCGTAGATGACTCAGGATCAAAGTTACGGGATGACTTATATGGTTGGACCGTGCTAGCTAAAAAAATTCAATACAGATAAAATTTAGAGCTCTGAGAGGTACTTGCGTATCAATCAGAGCTCTAGCTGTTTTATTATTTAGTTGCTAAGGAAAGCCTCGATATCGATGTCCTGCAAGGTAAGCAGTGATCCTTTGGGAACTGGGTGCAGCCTGTGGTTCTCAGGTAGATTACTTAGTACAGATATCATCGCGGGTCCATATACTTCAGAATCCAGGGTATCGTAGATTTGATCTAGTATATCCGAGTACGAATCGCCGCCTGCCAGTAGTGATACCTCAAAGATATAAGCTATGTATTTCGACGAGGGCAGAGTAGTTAGTCCAGGAAGGGTATCTACATTGAAATTCTCAGTACGGGAAATGTATATTGGTACTTTCATGTTAATTACCTGTAGAACCAAACCCGCCTTGACGGATTGCTTTTCTGGGAATATCAAGTGCTACAGTTAAGTACTTTTGAAAAATACCTTGAACAATTCGTTCCCCTTTCTTAAGTTCTACAGGTTCGATACCCGGATATAACTGAACCATAACACCAATCTCCCCACCGTTATCTTCATTGTCTGCATAGTCTGAGTCAATGACTCCTGTACCGTTCAGGAGATACATTTTTTTACTCAGAGAGGACCTGATATACAGTGCAAGCCATTCATCTTCTTGCATATAAGCTTTAACACCAAGCCCTATGAATACCGGTTCATCACTTGTAACTGTTACGTCCTTCGGCAGGAAAAAGTCGTAACCTGCAGAGCGTGCAGTGCCGCGGGTAGGGAGTTGAATATAATCAGGCTGAGGGTACCATACAGAATCAAAGGTTCTGCTGGATTTAGCCATGGATTTAATGTCCTGGCTATGGTCCCCAATTCTAAGACCATGCTTATCTATGAAAGCACGCAGAGATGTATATTCTGCTTCACCGTAACATTGTTCTGCCATACTAAGAGTTATGGGATTAATAAAAATATCCTTACTATAGCTTTTACTTACGTTCTCAAATTCAAGAGAACAAAATTCTTTAAACTCTTCAAGAGTAGGAAAGGAACTGATTACTTGCATTGCGTATACCTCCAAAGTTATTATTTAATACTAACTTTAGTATACCATATAAGTCAATGCAGGTCAACGTAGGTACGTTATTTTAGGCTTAATCGTGTCTGGAGTTTGATATGTATATTGTGAAAGTTCTTTTTCCAGATTCTTATATTTAGTTGTAAGCACTGAATATTTTTTGTTTAGCATAACATTATTTCTTCGTTCAGAATTTATAGCAAAACAAAGTTTAATCAATTCATCAGGGTCAATTTCAATAGTTTTCTGATTGTTTTTCTTAGCTGTTTTAGCTTTGGCAATTACAGCATCAATAGCTTCTCGTGTAAGTTTCATTGTCAATTATCTCCTTCAATAGTAGAATCTAACATTTTTAATACTTGATTAAGAGCTACAAGTGTAGGTGGAAAAAGATTAGCTTCTGACATTATTTCTTCTCTTGAGAACCATTTGAGTTCAGTCATTTCAGTTGTTCTTTCTCCTAATTTAATATCCATTGTTGGAATTTTGTACATAAATATGTAACTGCGAACCATTTGTTTTTCGCCTTTTATAATTGCAGGAGCAAAGAATCTGCCTACAAATTTCATATTATCTGGGTTCTCTACTACATAACCGAATTCTTCTGCACATTCTCGCATAGCTGCTTCAAACGGCATTTCATTGTTTTCGATTTTCCCACCTGCAAGTCCCCAGCCCTGACCATCACTTCGTAATCCTAATAATACCTCGTTTTTCTTGCTTACCAGGGCAACCCCTGTTCCTTTGTCGTAAATATTCATTATTTTATTCCTCCTTTATAGTAAAAACTAACCATGAATCTTGCGTATATCCAGCTTCTATAAGTTCTTTGTGCAACCTATTTATTTGGGAAGCCCATAGATATGACGTATCTATCATTATTATCTTTTGTTTATTTGCAATTGCAGTACGTACATCCTGAATTTCATTATCCATACGGGGTACTGTATAAATATATGTAAGTGTCGGTATTAGTGCATTCAACAAAACTAAAAGGATGACTGTACCTTTTTTCAGTTTACCCCAATTAGTGCCTATATATAAAACCAAAATACATATACTTACAATTGTTAATGTTGTACCTATCATAACGAATATATCCATTATTATTTCTCACCGCTTCCGTAAAAAGAATTTTCATTGTAAAAATAGTGAGGCGATGATTAACATCGCCTCTTTTAGTATTACGGATTTACAAGAGTATCTTCAGCGATATCCATGATTTCCTTGTTTAATACCTCAATAGGTATTGCCAGAAATCTATTGTATTGACTGTGCTCTGCAAAATCCCGTAATATATCATCTACATTTCCAGGTATAAAATCTGTTCCGTCTGCGATATATCCATTAGTATTAGCATGTAAACTCATTGGGTATCCAAAATTCTTCGTAAACCTACACAGGACATTTTCATCACGCCTAAAGCTCCCAATAAATTTACCAGGGTATATAATCGTATCATTTTCTATATAGAATGGGAGTATTGCCATAAGGCCATGAGTTTCATTTAGTATCCTAATTGCCAGATCAGGATTCACCTCATATTTTATCTGATTACGCCTAATATGCGAAGCCATACGTTTATTGAAGCGATCGTGAAATTTAGCTTCGTTAAAATCTGCAGGGAATACTACTTTCTTATATACGTTATCTCTGAACCTTTTAATCAGAATCTTAAATCTTTCTTGACGGGGAGGTCTATTTTCTTGAGGCTTACTTTTAGGTTTAGTTTCAGTTTGTGAAACCTCTACTGGAGGGGCAGGCAATTCTTTACACTCAGCTTTAGATTCCGCGTCTGCAGATATAACGATACATATACTTTTAAAGATTTTTTCCAGCCTATCTAATAACGTTGAGTATGTATTATGTATATTAAGCTCCTGGATATCCTTGCACATCTTTTTATGTCTTTTTCTAACCAGTTCTAAATTCAAAGATTTAGCATCTAATGTTGCTAAAGTAAAATACATATCTGCAAGTTCTTTTAGAGATGCTTTGTTGAATGTATCGGCTAAAAAGGCATCGATTGTAGGGCATATATCTTCAAATTCTTTTCTTGGGGTAGGTGTTATTTCTTTAGTAGAGGAAGTGTCATCTAATACTATTGCAATTGAAAACCAATCTATAAGAGTTCTTACACACATACCTTGAATTTTACCATATAATGCCCAATCAGCATCAGGGTCTCCCCATGGGTATCCTCCACATACACCTCTAAGCCAGTGGTCAACAATACTATAGGATAGTACAAATGATATAAGTTTACCAGACTCCAATTCTATACCAAATTTCCAGTCATCCATACGAGTATAGGGTACTGATACCCCATAGCAGCATTTTTCATAGAAAAATCTATGAACTAATTCATGTTGTAATTCTGGAGTAAGTTTGTAATTGAACTTTAATTCATCCTGAATAAATTTAATTAACGCTTGTGTTACTTCTCGATGATCTGGGGATTCCTGAAATACCTTTAAAATGTGATCTCTTAATTTTACGTCGTTTATCATATTAACGGCCTCCTTATTAAAATTTTGATACTATTACCTAGTATCTATACAATATACTTATACCAATCCAGGTATAATAAAAGCATAAGAAAGAATGTGAAAGGAGAAATAAAATGGTTAGACCTAAGTTAGTCGGGTTCCAAGAGGGTAAAGTTGGCCTTAAGGCATCTAATCAATATTCCGATTCCGATTTGGAACTTTGGCGTAAATATAAACAAGGTAATATTCAAGCTAAATGGGATTTATTGAAAAAATTCCATGGTGTCATTGTAAGCAATGCCAGAAAGCTTAGCAATGTACGGCCGTACTCTGTTGTAGAAGCAGAGCTAAAAGAGCTTACGTTAAAAGCCTTTGATACTTATAATCCTGCAATGGGAGCCAAGTTATCAACACATGTAATCAATACTTACAAAAAAGTAAGCCGTGAAAATATCAGTAACCAGCATGCTATCCGTATTCCGGAGAATGTACACTTTAAATTCCGACCAATCACTGAGGCTACTGAATATCTGTCGGAAGCTCTTAATAGAGAACCGACTCACCAGGAGATAGCCGAGTTTACCGGGTGGTCAGTGCCGAAAGTTATTGACGCTACTACCAGGCTTCGTCGTGAACTGGTAGAGAGTAAACAGACGTTTGACCCAGGCGTGCATGAGACTGATCCTACTGAACAGGCGTTATACTATGCTTATCATGTGCTTGATAATCCTGGTAAATATATACTTGAGCATACAACTGGTTATGGCGGCAAAGTAGAATTGCCTGACTCCAAAATCAGGACTTACTTAAAACTTACACCACATATGTATAATAAAAAGAAAAACGAAGTTATCGGAGTTGTACGAGAAGCTCTTAATACAGCGTCTGAAGGCTTCTAACGAGGTAAGGCTATGATAGTTCTCCATCCATTAAAAGGTACACGTCATACAGATACCGATACTTTTAGGATCTCTACAAATTATAAATTTGCTGAATTGTTAAAAAAATATATCGAGATAAAAGGTGACGAATGTATGCTTTCACGGGAATCGCTGGATGCAACAGAGCCTGATCTTCGAGATATAAAAGTTAAATATGCACCTACTGTAACTATAACTATTGATTGCTATACAGACCTTGATGCTTCTATTTCAGGCTATAACATTCTCTGTGATAGCTATAATGCCCTTGTAGGTACAATTAACTATGAAACTTATCAGCAGAAACGTACACCAATAGATTCATTGGGTTATACCCAGACAAACAGTTTAAAATATGGAACTATTTCGGATATAACCTATTATATTGGGTATGTTACTAATATAGATGATATGAAGTATCTAAAAAATGATGAAAATTTAGATACTCTGGCTAAACGTATCATCGAAGGATCATATGGTCCGCCTGTTAAAACAGTAGAAGATAATGACCCAGTTGGTAATGATGACCCTTATTTTTACAGAATAGATACCTGGAAAGAAAATGAAACAGTAGATGGTTGCTCAGGGAAAATCCTGGAAACTTTATACTCTGGGTTGCCTGTTAGATATCTATCAATTTCATCGTTCCCCAAAGCTGATAAAAATTATAACTGGCATACGCCGTTAACATATACTACTCCAACTACTTGCTTGTTTATTGGCTCTGTTCGTGCCCAGGGCGGTACTGCCACTGCGTATATGAAAGTCGGAAATACGGAGTATACTGAGATCATCGAAGATACTACCTTCCGAATTGTAATATTTGAAGCAGAGGTCAACGAAGGAGACAATGTACATATCGGAGTCCAGGGTTCCGGAAGATTAGACTACTCAGGTATTTGGGTTTCCCCTAAAGGAACATTGGGTAACCTTGATGATCCGCGTTCTACCTATTCTATCTTCCCTCCGGGCTACCGTTCCGTAAGCCGAGTTTCATCTGCGTATAACAGTGCAGATGCTATTCATATCGCGCTTACCAGTGCTAAGACACTTATTGAGCGTGCTAAAGATAAAACGACGCCTACTATTGGCAGTCAATTGACTCAGGAAGAAGCTACGTCTGAAAGTAGTGGTGGGGATTCCCTGACTCAATTTGTTTTTACAGCGTTAGGCTATGCAAACGCATTAAGCGGTATCATGGGGATTTTAAACGAATTCTCCAGTGATAAATTAAATATCGTAGATCCTACAAAGATCAACGTAGATTATAAAGCGTTAGAAAATTCTATATCAGCTATAGCCAGTGTTCAAAAACGGACAGAGATGATTAATGCAGTAAATGATATAAAAAATATGGCAGGTGCTGTTGGTGGATTAACGAGCACTGCCGAAGAAGTTACAGAGCAAGGTAAGGCTTTGGCTGAAAAAGTTCAAAGTAAAATCGAGGCAAAGGGGGAAGCACTTAAATCATGATTTCAGGTTTAATAATGACACCTAGGCTTGAAAGCAATATTGGTCCTGTTCGTGTTAGTTATACACTTGATCCCTATGATAAAGTGGCAGGACCCCTTAGGGCAATGCAGAAATTTACAGTTATTTTAATGACCGGGGTAGGTACTGATCCTATTCGTCCCTGGTTTGGGACAAAGCTCTCTAAGTTAGTACGAATGAATGTTGTTGATACTACAGAGACAAAAGTGTTTGTAAGAGACCAGGTATCTGAAGCTATTAGACAGTTCTTTAAACTCCAGAGTCTTGAAAGCTCTCAAAATACACAAACAGCAGATGATATCATTACATCTATAGAATTGATATCACTTGATATAAATGCTGCTAATCAAATCTCCATCACTGTACGGTTTACTCCGGCTAAAGCTGCATCGATAGTATATTCGATGAAAGTAAACTGAGAAAGGAGGAAACAATGGCGATAACTGATAATTTTGATACAACAGTCAATATGGAGACGAGAATATTTAATATTCTTTCAGATGCCTATCCCAATTTAGATTGTGGTCCAGGTACTCCTATTTATGAAATGTTAATACGTCCTGCGGCAATGATCTGGACACGTCAAGCAGAAGGTGCAAAGCGACTTCAGGAATCTGTAGGATTGCAAAATTATGTATCTATGGACAATGAAGACCTTGAACGTTTGATGAGTCGGTATTTTTTAACCAGACGTACAGGTAACTATGTAACAGGTGTAGTTCGAGTAATCTTTGGATCTAAGTCTGATATTTATATAAGTGCAGGCGATGTATGGGAAGCTAGCAATAGCAGAACATATGAAGTAGTATCCGACCACTTTGTAACTAAAGATGAACTGCCAGGTGATGATGTTAATGGTTACTATGTTGATGTCTCTGTTAGATCACTTGGTACTGGTAGTTTTTACAATGCAGTAACGAATGACGCTGTAACAGTTACTGGTTCGGTAGCTGCTTTTGTACGTAGGGCATATTTTCTTGCTGATACAAGTGATGGCGGTATTGTAGAATCGAACTATGTGTTTTATAATAGAGGCAAGGACGAACTGGCATTACGGGGACTCTTTGCATATAAAACTGTTAAAGCTATTTTACGTGATAACTTTGATAATATCCAGGAAGTAGTACCAGTAGGTATCAGAGATAATGAAATGATTCGTGACCTGGTAAATATACGTGGTGTAGGTACTGTACACATTGGTGGTAAATGTGATATTTATATTCGCAATAATACCTTTAATATAAAAAGCGGCTATGTAGCTCCGTTAGGATTCCCATTAGCTTTTAATGGCAAGAGTTTGATCAATGAACCTGAAGAACTAATGCAGGCATGGAATGATGCAAACCTGCTTCCTAATGATACATCACTGCGAGGCTCTGTAAAAGAAGAAGTACCACTGCTTACCCCTGCTTCTCCTATGAGCAGCTTAACATCCAGTATCTCAGATGTTGAAGATTTTGTAAACAACTCTAATAATGAGCTGTTACACACTGATAATCTTGTGAAACAAATGTGGCCGCTGGTATTCACTGCTTCGATAAAAGTCTCAGATATTGAATCGAGTACTGCGATTGCAAAGGTAAAACAGGCAATATCTCAGTATGTAAATGAATTACGAGATTCCGACTATCCCCAGGTAGCTGAAATTGCTCACATTATTCGTGACGCTGGGGTTATGATGGTACACTTGCCTATCGATGTAAAATGTTATTATTTAACCGAGGATCTACGTATGGAACGTATTGGTCTCGATTTATACCGTCAACCTCAAGATTCTATTCTTCGTCCTTTGGAATCTGATAGCTTGAAATTTATAATCGAAGACCGGTCACAGATCTCTATGCGTACATGCTGCTGGTACACAAATGAAGACTTGATAAAAGTTGATGTGGAGGCGTAGCCTATGCAACGTTATAACTCATGGCTTCAGACCTTAACACCAGACTTTTGGACTGAAAAGTTTAAGCCGAAAGATATTTTACGAGTAACATCACATGCTGCATCTATTTTATCCTTACCTACCGATATATCTCTTTTAGCTCGGTATGATATAAATGAGATAAATGAGCATACTGTTGGTATTACAAAAGTATGGCAAGAGTTTGAGTTTGGCGAGCCTACATACATTGAGGATGAGGATTATCCTTATGTGTACACAATTGATGAGAACTGGCTATTTTTAGATGCGTTTTACGATGCTTATGTAGACCCTGAAATCAATCTTCAAAATGAAGTAGATTTTAAACTAACTAAAGGTAAATTGGCATTTGTAAAAGAGGTACCTAAAAAAAAGCTATTATTATCAAAGGGTCGCTATGCTGGACTGCGTATCTATAACGAGATCGGCAATCTTCTGGATTACAAGCGTTTGGACTCGACTACCTATAGAGATTCTATTGCTCCTATATTAGCAGGATTTTACTTGGGGCCTTCACCTAGAAATTTGCTTGCAATGCTTAACTTAGTCGTTGGCTTACCAGTTGCTAAGTACGGTGATGAAACCGTTATTAGTATTGCAAACCAAGTAGTAGAAACTGATAGATATTCTTATCCGATGGGTAATGCTAAAATCAGTGTAAAAGAGGGGGATGTTCTTTATAGATTTCAGCCTCTGTCAAACACTGTTGAACTTATTACCCATAAAACACATCCGTATTGGTGGGAAACTAGACCAGTAGATCTGTTTGCAAAGTATCTCATTGATGCTCCGATGACAGAAGAAATTAGAGATTATATCATGTCTAATTTCCTGTATGATGTGGTAGCTTATATCCGGTTAAATCTCCAATGGCAAGATCTTCAAGTATTCCAGGACAATCAGGATATTCTTCAGTTATTCTATGATGCTTTGCCTACCAGGACCGATATATTTTTAACTCAGCAATACGTAGCTGAGTCTTACGATGATAACAATATAATGAGTCCGGACATTGATAGTCTAGGTGTACGACTGAATTTATCTGCAGTCTATGGTCTTAAGAATATACCTGGAGATATGTTTATTTACTCTAAGGATGTAGGCCGTCCGATATTTACAGATGACCTTTCAGATCCTTTAGCTCTTACTTTAAATAATTATTATTGGCATATCTTTGATAAAGAAGATGACGATAATTTTAATGAGTTCTGGAAAAGCAAGCCTAATCAACCGTCATATGTAGAACTTAACTACAGTAAAGTTTATTTTAGAGAAACAGATACTCCATTTGCTGAGCATAAAGAATTTCATCTTAGCCATATGACATTCCCTGCGGATGTGACTGACATGGGAATAAAACTTGATTTGAAGGGCGATACTTCTGGCGGCATTTATTCTGAGATCACCCAGGAAATAATAGATAGCACACCTAGCTATAATTTTATACAGGGCGAAACTGTTTGTGGTATCCTGGAAATGGATAAGTGGGAAATGGATAATGTTGTTATGGCAAAGGATGGTCTGGTTGTATTTGATGGTGATAAGGGCAGCGTTGTTTCTCAGAGTTTTCCAATTGGCGGCATTCCTAAAAATATTTTTGCAAGAACAGAATATGATGCCCCAGAAGGAACTCTGGTTGATATAAAATATTCGCAGGATAAAGCAAACTGGTGGTCAGTACCTGAAATACTGCGAGATATGACTGGGGTTATTTATTTTAAAATAACGATGTATGCTCTGGACCGTAAGAGTCCAACTTTTAGACGCCTGTATGTAAATTTACAGTATGGTGAGGAGGAAACAGTATGAATAACATAGCAATAAATGATATTGCTAATAAAGATGCTTTAGGTATCTGTTCAGGATCGAAACTTATCGGTAGAGTAGGTTTTAAGTTGAAAGATGCAGAGGGTAATGTAGTTCAGGAAGGTAAAGTACCTAATAATATCGTATTGGGTATTAGGTACCCGATTATAAAACTATTAGGTGGCTGGGGTACTGATTCTGCAGATCTTCCGTTTGTTCGCCAATTAGCATTGGGAACCGGTGATACTGCAGTGACTATCGCGGATGAACAGCTTGATAATGAATTATCAGGTTCTCGTAAATTAACTGCTACCGTTCCTACAATTGCGGATGATGGCTTAAGCCTTACATTTTCATTTCTGTATGACATGGTAGACGATGCGGTAGATAATCAGGATATTAAAGAGATGGGCTTATTTACTACTGATGGTACAATGATAGCTCGTACTACAGTTGGTTTATGGCGTAAAACTCCTGGGGTATATTTTGAAGTCTACTGGACTATTGGCTATCAAAAACAATAACTAAAAAAAAAGAAAACCCCGAAAAGTCTTAACTACCTATAACACGTCGGTCATGTATGGCTGCAGATACCGATCCTCCAGGTTTTTTATTTTAAGCTCCAAGCTTAAAAATAAGAAGACGACAATGAACTCATTGTCAAACTCTGTTATAGGTAGTTAGGGCGTTTCGGGGTTTAATTATTTTCATCTTATCTGACCTCCAGAAATTGGAGAAACGTTGATGGGAGTCGAACGTTAGGAAGCATGTGTTATATGTATAATATTAGTTATACATTAGGAAATAACATAAGGAGATGCTAACGAAATATTTCTGGAGGTCAAATAAGATGAAAATAAATTATCTTGATATTATTAAAGCTGCCTAAGTAGTCCCCATGCAATTTATAACTCTTCGTCGGATCTGGAGGAGATATAACGCGATGTCACGGGTTGTCTTCATAGGTTTATGACTGCCGTCTAAACCATAAGAAAGAACCATTAAGAACTCTTAATGAATATCGACTACCTAGGCAGCCTTAATAATATCAAGATAATAAAATACAGTATCCCATGTTGGCGCTATAATTAGTAATATCTTTCCTTACCGTTATCTATCCTATAATTTCTTACAGGAAGCGAGCATGTGACCAACCTGATACACAACTGCAATTGGGCCAGATGTTATTACTATTATTTATTTTTTATTCCTAGAACTCTCGGAATGAAAATTATAACACATGAGATACTGTATTTATAAATAGAAATAATATCTAATATTATTCCTACAGATTACTTATACCAAATTTTTTTTTAATTAAGCGCATACGAATAATCAATAATTTTAGTAAGATCATCCTTATATTTTTCTAGGGATTCACTGTCGATCTTATTAAAATCAAAGATATCTATGAGCAAATATACCAGTTTATGTCTGAACGTTGTGTACCAACGAAGGTGCATGGGCTTTTCAAAATCTACTGCTGTAATTGAATAACTGTTTGCTAACATCATAAGTCCATAAACCTTAATCGGGGTCAACTCAGCCTTTAAATTTATAAGTTTGAAGTATTCAGTACATGATTCGGATACCGATTTACAAAAAGCAATAGTTTCCATACCATCGTTTGCGTATTTAAGTATACACCCATGGTTTTCATAGGATTCTTTGCTGGCATAGATACGACTGTCATCAGTTAGGTACTCTTGACACTTTGGATACCAAACAGGATTATCTTTCCGATATTCCAACTCTGAAAGAACAGCATCATTAACTTCATCAATATCAGGATCTAAATACTCAGGTGTTTTAGTTACCATTTCTTTAAAATAAGAACTCTGCGCTTTCCATAACGGATCTGTTAAAAATTCTTCTTCCGGATCAAACAAATCATATTCATAGGTATCATTTAAATAACTAACAGAATCACTATAATCTACAAGGCATAGATCTTTGATAAGTTTAGAATTAACTTTATCTGACATAATCTCCTGCAGAATAGCTGTAAACTCACATCCTAATTCATAGATTATTGTATCCGCATCTCGCGTATCTTGAATTGATGAATATATTAAATTCATGAATTCTGATAAATAATAGGTAACTTCAGATACCGATAAAGGGGGACCCATTGGCTGTTCCAATGCTTTACATCTAATTTCCCCTTTATTATGATGGCAAGTAAAAGGCGCTAAGTCCAATAATGTATTCCCGTCTTCTTTTTGCGCCTTTTGTTTTGCCTTTTCTTTTTCTTCTTTTTCTCGTTCAACTTTTTCTTGTGCTAATTTTAACATTTCTGCGTTGACTATAATAGGTCCACTCTCCAACGCCTTTGTATCTATTTTGCTAACAGGTTCAGCCATTTAGAACCCCTCCCTTTTAAATATGTCGATCATATCTTCTACAGTTTTTTGACGATGCTTATCCATGATAGCTTTTAACTTTAGGGTTTTATCTGGATCTACCATACTGAGAAATGCCAGCTTGCCATTAAACACCCGTTTACTCAAGGGTTTCACCATTAAATTTCTAAATGATGACTTAAAGAATTTATTGTGAGCCGCATACTTTTTAACTAACGCGATTCTAGCAGGATGTATATTATACATTATTTCTCGTATACCAAGCTGTTTACCAATCAGCATCGCTTCAACTCGCAGATCATTATATTTACTCCGTGGATACTTTACTTCCGAGTTAGATATATGTAATCCCAATACAGTTTTCACCGATTGTACATATTTATACATTGGTTTAACTATAAATTCTAAATTTGGATATTTCGTATGAACCAGTTCAGTAATACGTGTCAACGTTTCTGGCAATTCATCCAATGGAATTTTGGTATTCTTAGAGAACGTGAACTCAATGACTTTGGCAGATATTGTTCCACGTAGATCAGGCATCTGTAAATAGTTTGTTATAATCTCGATAATTTTAGCAGACTGAGTAGATGGCAGATATGTAACTTTTGTTTTTATACGGAAGCCAGTTACAATAGGATAAGCTTTATCCCGCATAATTCCGACTTTCTTATAATTCATCCGAAATGGATGTACTATCTCACTAAGTTCGCTGATAAAGTCCTGACATTCTGCATCACTTTTGTTACCTGAAAAGCATAAATCATCTGCATATCGAGTATATGTAAAACCAAACTTTTCTGCTAGTTCTGCTACTCTACAATCAAAATCATAATTAAGGATTATAGTAAGAATTGGAGAGGTAGGAGCTCCCTGCGGTAGTACCCCATCTAAACAAACAAGTTTAACGATTCTACTCAGAACATCTAAGGGTAAACTTGTATTAAAATTTTTTGCAATTAAATGCCCAAGCCCTTTTTGTACATATAAGGATGTGTGAGCTGGGAAAAAGTCTTTTAAATCCACATGTACAAGTACCCCGTCGTTAGCAACGGTCTTAGCTGCATCCACAATGTTTTTACCTTGCATAAATGCGTAATTACATGGATGTTTAGGAAACTGATTAAAGAATTCCATTAGCTTTAATTGTAGTTCCTTTAAAGCTTCGGTAGGAGCATTGATTTCTCTAAGTTTAATACCGAAAGAATAGGGAACGATTTTTTTAGTGTTCTTATCGATATAAAACCTGGAATAACAGGCTTTTGCAGTAACGTCTGTTATAGACGTTAGTATTTCAGGAGTTACTCCCATATAACTTGAAAAAGAATTATAATCAATAAAGGGCAATTCGGATAATGTAAGTACTCGATTGCCACAGATACTTTCTAATGGAGTATGTCGTCCAGTTAAAGTATTATAATATTCACGTACAAGCTTTGGAAACCTGTTAATATCCATTATACATTCTCCTTTTCTACAGATTCATCTTTGAAATATGTGTTTGTATACCATTCTTCAAAGTCTTTATTACTTTTAAACTTTTGTAAAATAGGAAATTCACTGCTGTCGATATCCAACCCTGAAATAATAGTATTTGCATATAACTGTTGGATATCTTTATTGATTTCCTCTTTTGATATCGGATTTAATGTAAAGAAGCATTTATAATCGATATCATAATTAATACATAAAGTATCTCCTTTATGAGCTTGATGTTTACATAGATTACACTTATTCTTTATTTCTATACCATTAAGGATCAGCTTATGTTCTACTGGAAGATGCATATAGTATTTTAAGGATCTAATATCTTCAGTATCCTTTAATAGAGTAACATATGCATTTCCGAAAACTAGGTTTGAAACAAATACATTAGCATCAGTTATTAGACTCATAACAGTACTAATAGGCATAGGGGAGGTATCAAATAACGGTACTGTACAAAATACGGGTTCAGTATTTTCGTCTGTAAAAACCTGAAGGTCATTAAAAATTAACCGTCTAGAAGAAGAATAAGTTTCTAAAACACCGTAGGTACATTCTTTTAATTTAGTACAAAAGTCCCTGAATTCATCTGCACTAAATTCCCATATAAGATAATTCTTAAAAATGGGGGTCAACGGTTTAAAAGAAAAATAAGCGCATCTTGCAATTACACCTGGTACGATTTGCAGCAAGACACCGATGTTGAGAGCATTAGGTCCCCAGTAAACAATAGTATTGCTTTTGTCTACTATAGTTCCTTGTCTCTCTTGAGTTTCCATAGAACTCATGGCAGTCACATTCCTTTCTTTTAATAAAAAATAAAAGACCCTGAAATCAATTGCTTGACTCAGGGTCTTCGGAGGATGGCCGCTCTGGTTTAGATTTGTGCACTAAAGTGAAATAGTGAATAACACTTTGTAAGGGGATGATGATTTCTGCACAAGTTAGGACCGAGCGGCGTAGTCCTAAGAGAAGAAACCACCCCAATGAGGGCTGCATCTATAACAGTACTCTCCTAAAAGAAAACTGCGTTAGGGTACATCTCCCAGATGCGTGCCGTCAGCGCAGACTTACGTTTTCTTTAGAGGTTTGATATAGATATCTTCTCCATATTACTTATACCATTTTGATCTCTATAACATTTTACTCATATTCTTCAGGTATTTCACCGTTAGGTGGGGTGAAATCATCTAACTGATGTTTGAATGCCCTTGGATTTTTAGCAAAGTATCTAGCACCTAAACGTAAATATACTAACGTATGTGCAAAGTCGTCAGGAACATTTATATCCCTGATTATCTGGAATGCACGAATCCTATCATTATATTCACAAGATAAGGTTAATAGATCTTCTGCGAAAGGTTTCATAACCTTATATGCAGGGAAAATCATTCTTTGGCTTTTAATATCTAAAACAACGCCTGCCATTGCACGAGTACGATCTGTAACCCAGGATCTGGATTTATCGTTAAATTCCATACCTGCAGTTACACGTGCTTTATATTCTATTTCGTATACTTTTACATTCGGGAAATGCTTACGAAGCACAGAGTTCGCTAAACTGCCGCCACCACGGTCACATACTATTAAAACTGGAGCGGCAGAAGCTATTAGCTTAACGATTTGATCCATCTGGGATAATGGGTCCTGATCTACTGGGAATTTCTGGCTAAAAAATACACGCAGTTTATCCTGGGGGTCCAAGCCCCCAATAGTTACTACGGTATGCGTGTTTCCACCAAGTACACCCCAGTCTACTGTAGCAACTACAGTATATATTCCCCATTCACCTTTTCTATTAGTAGTAAATTCTGTTGTTTCAGGATCACAGCAAGCAACGACATCTGATTCAACCAGAAGTTTTGCACCGTTATCATATGAATAACCAAGACATTCATTGAAAAACTTTGCCTCACTATATAACGGGTTATTTAATTTTTCGATAAGACGGGACCAGGGAATACCCGTTTGAGGAACACCTGCGATCATTGCCTGAGAAATGTGATACCCAACAAAATCCCTGTCAGGATATTTGCCTACATATTCACCAGTTGCTACGTCCAAGGGTTTACCGCAGTATTTACATATAAGACCATCTTCACCCAGATTATCTACTACGATTGGTACATTCCACTTTGTACAACCCTTGCATTTCATTGCCCAATAGTGTTGAGTAGTTTGTTCCCAAAGTTTTTGAATACAATTATCAAATGTTTTAGGAGTACCACAGAATACCATGCGTTTCGGAGTTTTACGCGCTGTACATTCTTCTATTACAGGAATGTTATCCAAAATAATATCCTGTACCTCATCAAGATACACAGAATTTGCGGATATACCACGGATACCATCGGCTGTATGATAGCAGCTACGCAAATACATCATAGACCCATTTAAAAACTCTTTAGCCTGGGTTTGCATAGTACACGAAGAATTAACATAATAATTCTTTATAATCGGAGAATTATTTATCATTGGGTTAAGTTTATCATTATTAAATTGTGATACCTGATTATCTCGAGGAGCTACGTATAATGATCTCCAGAATGGTTTGCTGGCAAGTTCTGTAATACTGGTTGCACCAATAGTAGTTGATTTTGCTACCTGGCGACCAGTCATAAGAAGCAATTTTTCTGAGTCTGTATTCATTATAGTAACCATGTATGGTAACCCATCAAGACTAAAAGGTTTACCATCCAGGTATAATATCTTTTGAGAGAAATCAGAGGGACTTGTTTCCAGTGTATACATAGATCGAACTCCTTCACTAGGTTCTACGATCTATTATACCGAAAATACTTTGCTAAAAAAAAGAGAGAAGTATGGATCAGGATCAAACCCTGGAACCAAATATCTCTCGAAATATGCTTCTGAGCTAGTGCCTTGCTCTCACACTAGTGTCTCCTCAGCTTCAGCATATGCTAAAACAATCATCAAATCAAACCAAAGTATTGAGAAACAAATTAGAAGTCCAAGTGTTATCGCCACTTGGAACCTCCTTTCAGAGACGCATAAGATCCTTCTGCTTATGCATCTCGATGGAAACTTTGACATGCTTCTGCCATTTTAACAGAAACGTAGCGTGATTTCTCCAACCTCTGTTTTGGAAGAATTAGTTACGTTTCTGGTGTGTCAGAGGCTCTCTGACAAAACCGTTGATCTCCAGGCGTTTGCCAACAGGTTCAACGGAGAAACGCTCCTTGAATTCTTGGTCAGGAAGTAAAACCCAGAATACCCAGCGAGCGTCAGGCTCGGAGCTTTCCTTCCTCCAGCTAACCGGAATTCCTTCTGCATTAATATAATCCACTGCGTCTTTCGCTACATAGGCCACGCGTTGTGCATAAGTTAATAACGCAGGATTAACTGGCGGGGTAATCTTTATGGTATTTAACAATTGCCATAAAGCCCATGTTTCATACTCAGCATCGTTTTCCACTTTTTCTTTCTGAAGTTTCGGAATCGGCGCTTCTTTAAATACCTCCTTCATCGTTGGCGAGCTATCAATAAGAGCTTCGATACCAAGATAGAACTTTGGAGTCTTAAGAACATAGCGCTCCGTAAAATCTTCAGGTTGAAATTTGATGTTTTTGATGTTTTGTACAGTCATGGTTAACTCCTTCGTGACGACTATTACGTCACTTTAAAAAATATTATTTTATATAAATAACGGAAGGATGGAACGATTACGTTCCCATTATTTATAGCATAGGGGTGTTGGGGCTACCGCATCTTCTGCTGAACATAGCCCCGAGTTGCTATATTATAATGATTAAGGATTAACTTAATCTTGTTTTTCTTTGCTGCGTTGATCGCAGCGCATAATGCTGTAGATAAACCTGTTACGTATAAGGATACTTCTTTAAGATCCGTATTTTGTACCTTTAGGCTTTTAAATAATTCATCAGCACGTCTTTCCAGGCCTTTTATATCCATGGGATCTTTGATCTCTCCATAGATACATTTTTCTACTTCTTCTGGAAACGCATGCCTATCACGACACAAACCAATAGATACTGATGCACTCATCCAGTTCACCTCACATTAAATATTTTATTATCAAATGTAAGAGAAATAGAATAACAGTAGCGAGGAGAACCTCGCTACGTAGAATTATATTCATAATAATCACGATTATTTATCTGTGTTATTATTTTTATGTGCGGATTGCTGGTTTTGATTTTTATTACCTTTGGTATCAGCTCCAGCTTCCTTATTAGTATTTTCTTGGTTTGTAGTATTGGTATTCGGATTAGTATTAGTATTTTGTTTTTGCTTTTTATTATAGTATGGTTTAGATTGCTTTTGTTGACGATCAATACTTTCTTTGCGTTTCTTAAACGCATATTGAGCAATCAATGTTCCCGCAATACCACCTAAAATACCTAATGCTCCACCAATAATTGTTTTGTTATCCAGATTTTCCATATATATCATTCCTTTCGTTTACGTGCTTATAAATTATATACTTAAATTTTAATTTGCTGAATAAATGACGCCCTAGGATTTCTCCTAGGGCTATATTTGTTACACCTCTAATTAACTTTGTGCTTCTTGTTGTCCTTGTGCTTGAGTATAGGATTGAACAACTTGTTCTGCAGCTTTAGCCATTTTATAACCTTTGTATAACAAAACAGCTTTTTGTCCTACGTATAATCCTACTGCACCAATAACAACACCAAGTACTACTGATTTTGTATCGGGTTTCCAACCTTCATTTTGTTTACCTTCTACATTCAAATCCATTTCGTTGTTTTCCATTGCATTGTTCTCCATTTCGTTATTCTCCATGATTACGTCTTCCATTGTAAAACACTCCAATTCTTTTAATTAAATTTTTGCAGAAATAACAACTAATTTTATTTCTACAATATTCTTATACCAATAAATTGAATTATTTTGCGAGACTTGTTAATATCATGTTGGTAATGCCAATAATACAAATAACAATTAACCCATAAACACTAATGCGTGCTATATTACGTAATATCCTATTAGGTGCATCTGCTTTACGTTTAGCAGCAATGATTTCTTTGCTGTTCATAAATAATATTTCTCCTTTCATTTTTAGTTTCGTACTATTATGTACATTTTTCCTTGAATATTTCTAATCGTTACATAGTAAAAACACTCCCATCTTTTAATTAAATTTTTGTAGAAATGTAATTAATTTTATTTCTACATTATTCTTATCCCACGATTTCTTAATTTTTTTTGAGATAGTAAAGGGGACCCGTAGGTCCCCGCCATGTTATTTCTGATTTTTCTTATAATCCCGCAATTTATATTGCGTGACCTTCCTTTTAACGATGGGAGCTAATTCATATCCCATCTTAGTAACCAACGCGCCCATTATAATTCCTAATCCAAAGGATTCCCATTTACCAGGTTCGTGTGGTGCAGGCATTAAAAATTCTTTTACGTTGTCCATGTTTGTCATAATAAAACACCCCTTATGTAATTAAATTTTTTGTAGAAAAATTGCTAAAACCTTTCTACGCCATTCTTATCTCATAACTTTTTTATTTTTTGCACCAAAAGAAAAGACGCCCCAAATTAATGGGACGCCAATAAAACATATGATATTATTTTTTAGCCGGGGACTCATTGACATCTTTGATCTTGCGAACAGATATCCGTCCGTCTTTTCTTTTAATGCAAACCACTGTGTCACCAGATACAGAGTCGCCATCGAAGTCAGCGGCAAAGCCTTTAAGTACCAACGGCGGGATCTGGATAGACTTGCCTTCTGTGGGAATCGGTTTAAATGCCATGATGTTAAGCTTATGCAGGGTCGGTGCACGGTTAAGCAATACCGGCCGTGCTTCCATTTGTTTAAGCAGAAGCTGTTTAGCTACATCTGTACGATTTTTGATCTCCTCTTTAGCTTTTAGGATATTAACACCGCGTTTACGGAACTCAGCGATAACAAAAGGCTCAAAGATTTTCCAGGCCATATCCCAGGGGATCTTAGCATTGTCAACATGAAGATTCGGATCTGGCAGGATAGTACCACGACCAGTCAGTGTTTGTTGACGTTTGAGCAGTTTGCGATGGAAGAACGACTCCTTACTAGTACCCTTACCGGTATAGTTAGAACCTGTAAGTTGAGGTAAGAACCCTGTAACCCCACGCTTTTCGTTCTGCTTATTGATAGGAGCCATAAGGCCTACAATAGCATGAGCCGATTGACGTAAGTCTTTTAATAGTGCAGCTTTTTCTTCATCAGGGTAGTCCTTCATGCGTTCCAGTTTTTCATTAACGTTCAACATATCTTTGTAGAGATAGTTAACGTCGGAAACCATTGGTAAACCACCTGTCTTAGAATCATAGATCGGCCTAAACTGCGGCGGGATAATCGGAAACTTAGTCAGTACATATTCTGTCGGACTCATATTAGCTTTCTTCAGCGCAGTAAGGTATTTAAGCTCTTTAAGAAGTTTATTACGATTACTGCCTTTTGCTACTTTAAGTGCCGCAGAAATCTCAGCAATACGTTTCGGTACATTGATATTACCTAATTCCTGTTTGATCTGGTTACCAGTCATACCTGTAGTATCCTTGTGTAAAAGGGTGGCTACAACGCCCTCAAACAACGGATTTACTATTGGAGATGCCAGGTTTACATGTGCCCAGTTCTGACCTGTTAAACCACCAGTTACTACAGGGTCAAAGATACCACCTTTTTCAGGTCTGTCTTTGCCCATATGGTTTTCCAGAATAGAACCTTTTTGAATCGCACCATTTGATAAGTTGGTAATCATCTTATCATTAAGCGGGGCAATACTGATGGCATCTTTAGTTTCCTGTACACCGATACCCGATGCTGTAACAAGGGATTTAAATTTGTTGAAAGCAAACGGTTCTTTTGCAGGCATTGGAGTAATACCTGCTTCTAACTGGTTCCAGAAATCATCATTTTTATCAGATTTATAGGTAGCCATTTCACGAAGGTTGTTTCTAGCGTTATGTCCAAGTAGTGCGAAGACATCTAACTGACCAACGCCTTTCGCACCTTCTTCACCGCCTTTTACTGGTTGGTTATTGACATCATAGGCACCACGGTACAAAGCAGAGAAGTTGCCTTCTGTTTGTTTATGCAGTTTAATGATATATGAATTACCAGTAAATACCTTGCCTAATTCCTTACCAGTCTTAGGATCATACAGCGGTTCTTCGATAGGTATATTATCTTTCTTCATTTTAGCTAATACTTTTTCGCTGGAATCAGCGGGGTCAAAGTTATCTATAATAGATACTTTACCTGTAAGTTTAGCTCGCTTACCTTCCATAGCTTCATACATTTGTCCTGGATTTACACGGGAAGGAACAGATGCAGGGTTAAGCATTGCGTCAACATGGTTGCCCCTGGCGTCCACTGGCATTTCCGAGTCCGGCAGGATCAAACCAATAGTACCTTTATTACCATGTAAACCAGAGATCTTATCGCCTTGTTTTGCTTTATCCTCAGTAGTTACAACTACTCGAGTAAGCTTACCCTGACGTACTACCTCAATTACTTTACCAGGGGTATCGTGGTCCCAAACTTCACTTGCATCTTTATACGGATTTACAAGGCTGCCACGTAAGCGGCGCATCATATTATCCGCATTGGTCAGGGTTTTACGTCTCAGACCTGCAATTAGGATATCCCCACGTACTACAGTAGCTCCCTTCTTAATAACACCAGCGTCATCCAACTTCTGGATATTTTCGATGTTTATTTTTGTGGGGAACCACTTGATAAAAGAAGCTTTATCTATGTAAGAATCTGGAGAGGACTCGAATTCCTTAGTATACATATGCTGGCTCGTAAGTTTCTCAGCAGTAGACTCCGAGATAACGATAGAGTCTTCGTGAGTCCAGCCCTTGTATGGAATATAGGCTACATTCAAATTAGTACCTAGTGCTAATTCACCATTCTTGGTAAAATTAGAATCCGCCAGGATATCACCTTTTTTTACTTTGTCACCAACTTTAACTAACGGGTACATCGTCAGGAACGTATTATGAATAACCAAGCCGTTCTCTACTGCAAACATGTTGGACTCTGCAACTTCAAAGTCATAAACATATTCCTCGTGCGGCGCTTCAGTTATTGTTTTAATTGTATCCCAGCGTACATCAGAGCGTTTCCAACGCCTTTGCGTTTTCTCAGGCATTGTGCTATAATGTTTATTCGTTAGATTATAGCGGGAATTAGAGCGTTCAGGCAAAGTATCCATTAAATGCTGCAGGTACTTTTGTCTATCCTGGTAGTAAAAGAGCGGCCAGTTTGGTAACTCACGTACCGGAATGGTAAAAATATAAGCATCGTTCCATTTGTCATTCAGTTTGCTCTTGTCACAGAACCCTTTGGTGGCCATGATACCCAATGATGCAAACATGTCCATCAGATCGTCTCTAAGGGCACTGGAAGCTGTTGAAGCGCTGATTTGGAACTGAGATACCTGTCCATCTTCTTCGGCCTTAGAATGGGCAGATATGCACCCGTCACCAGCCATATACCCGGCGAGTAATCCTTTACGGAACTCTGGCGAATAACTAAAAAAATGATTTGGTATCAACTTGCCTGTAGAATACTTTTTAAAGTTCTCTACAAGCCATTGACTTAAATCTTTATCATATAACCGAACACTGTCTGCATAGATATGTGCAGAGTTTTTATTGGATACAACGTTAAGGATATGTTGTACCTCCAATTTCCTGCAATCATCTAATACAGAGATTTTAATGCAAGTACCGTTTACGCAGCCCTCTGATAAATACAGACCTGCAAAGATACCCATATTATAGTTATCCTCGTCTCTAAAGATAGTAGAACGAGGCACACCAGGTAACATTGCCAGAGGACATTTGGTCTCGCCTTCTATACAGTCTTTAGGGAATATGGGTACCAGTTCTCCAGACTCATCTATGGTAATCAGGCTATGATCTTCAGTAACTACTACGTTACGCCCAGATCTAAACTTGATATTATAGAGTTTTTTGTCGTTATCCTGGTAATCAAAAGCATTGATCAACTGCCATTTAGACCGCTTGGCTTTGGTATCCACAGACTGTATTTTATCCCCATATTGGAATTCATAGTCTTTGATTTTCCCACGCCAAACTTCACCATGCACTCGAAGAACGTTGATTTTCATTTCCCCACTAGGACATTTAAGATTCAACGGAAAATTCTCATAAATTTCCACTTTAGTATTTCCGATCTTGATATACTTAGATGTTACTTCTGTAACTGTACCGTCAACAGGGGCTTTAGGTACAAAGTATTCTTTGCCATACCGTTCCTGGATAGTTTTATATTTACCAGACTGGTCACGAATTTGTACCAGCGGAGCTTCTCGGTGCACTAAAGGTACTGCTTGCGTAACCATACGGCCTGCCATTGTAACACGGTTACCCTGATCGTTTTGCAGGAACGGAACCAGGTTGGTCGTAATTGTAAACATATCTGCTGGTTTTGGCATCCAGTAATCTACCTGATTACGCGGCATATCTTTCATACGATTATTGATAAGGACTTTTACTACAGGTTTACCCTCTTGCCCTGGGAACCCCACTGCTTTACCTGCAAGGTCGATAGGCCTGAGCATAACTTTTTTGCCGTTTTTATCTATGAATTCAGTATAGATATTACGGTTTTTTATAACTGTGGGACCTGTAGTTCTAAGGTCGATACCTACGCGCTCAGACTCTGTAGTACGTACAGGGTCAAGGAACCCGAAGTGAGACGGATGAAGATTACGTGCATTCATAGGGATAGAACGTTCTGAGGTAATACCACCTTCACCCATAGCAGTGATTTTATGGTTGGTTTCCAGGATTTCTATTGGGTTGATTTCAGTTTGAGGAGCAGAAAGCGAGGATTTAGTAAAGAAACCTTCTACAAGCTTAGTCAACAAGTTTGGTAAAATGATCGAACGTAAAGGACGACCCTGGTCCAGCTTGGAGATCAGTTTATACACGAGTCCTTCTTCTTTCGCTTTCTTCTCAATACGAAGCATTAAATGATCTTCGACAGCCAGGACTTCCTTGAATAACAAAGAGTCCAAGTCATCTTCGTCATCTTTATTATTATAGACACGAATGATTTTCGCAGATGCATCGAGCATAGCTTTCGGAGTAACTACATCATAAGCTTTACCTAATGTAATTCTGGTAGTATCAGCATTAAGCGTATTACCCTTAAAGTACTCACGTAAATCTTTGATATCATTACCCGTACGTTTAGTTGGATAAATAACCTGCTCTACGATTTTCTTGATATCCTCAGTAAGGTTGGATTTTGCAACGTTTACTTTAAAGATATCATTGCCCCATACTGCCTGGATCTCAGGGTCGGAGGCTCCCAATGCGTGTAACAGCGGGTACAGAGGGATCTTCTTGGAAGATGTGGATAACTTGGATTTATCAAATCTGACACTGAATACACCATCTGTATCCATATGTATTTCAAAGCCTAAACCTTTAGATAAGTTGAAATCGGCAAATACAGCATCAGAATCATTAGTTCTACGGGTATAAACACCAGGAAGTAAACGGGATTGATTAAATACGGAATAGTCCTTACCCTGTACAATAAATGTACCACGATCGGTAAGGATAGGAAGATCCAATATTTTTATTTTTGCAGTTTCGCTTTTGCCGTTAGTTTTTGTAAGCCTAAACTCACCATATACAGGAGTTCCTAGACTAGACCCAGCAAGCAGGCTTTGCTTTTGAGACTCAATGGATGAATTGGTCTTATTAGGGATCTCAAGACGGATCAGTTCGATTTTACCAGTCTTTCCCTCAATAGGAAAAAGGTGTTTTATACCCTCTTGAACTTTTTTTAAGATTGCATCCCATTTTTGGCTAACGTTTAGATACATTTTTCTTCTCTTCCTTTCCGTTTAACCCTTTATTAGTAATTGCTTCCTGTATTCCTAAACGTGTACCCCGTCGTACAGCTCGTTCTATTACAGGTGCTAAACTGCCAGCCGAGGGCAGAACTTGTTCCACCCAGGCCAGCTTCCGTAATTCTTTAATTATATTGTTGCTCATACTTGCTGATTACCTCCTTCGGCACGTGGAGGCCGTTGCTCTGGTAAATCACCATGTTGTTGTCCACCCATATCGATACCGTTGTTAGGCATTGGAGTCATGATACCATACGAACGTTGTACATTATTTTGGACAACACTACGCTGAACCTGTTTCTCCATTTCGTCTTTTTCTTCCTCATTAAGATATTTTTGCTCCTGTTCATATTCCAGATGCGGGAACAATTCTTTAAGTGCTGTATGTTTGGAAAGCACACCTGCTTCGACCAATCTAAGCAGCAAATCTTTCTGAGCAATATCATCTGCCATTTTAAACGGCTGCATACGAACTTTGATTTTAGGAATATCGAAATAAGTATGACATTCATCGATAATATAATCAATAACTTCCTGCATCATAGTGCGGTAGTTAATGAATTGGTTTTCCAGCATACGTAAGGATACATTAGCGCCAGACCACTGAAGACCACCATACACAAATTCATTTGGTACAGACATGCCTGCCAGGATCTGGTTGGTGATTTCTTGGATCTCGTTAGTAAGCATTAATGCTTTACCTTGTGCACCCAGGATTTGTGCATTTACAGGTACAGGCATGATACTCTTGCGTAATGGGTTGGCTTTCCACTGTTTATATTCTGTTTCCAGTGCCCCACTGAATTGCCCTAAATTTAAATCACCTGCGGGATCAATTGCTCCGTTAGAGGACGGGGAAATAATAGTCCAAGGTAAAATCTGGTCAATTGCTAAAGCATCCTGTGCTCGCAATAAAATTAACAGGTGAAATAGATATTTCAGTACTGGGGATATAATCGGCTGACCATAACCCTTATTATACGCAGAAGAATGTGTTTCTCGTTTCAGGTGAAACACTTTTTTATTGTACAGTTTAACATACTTACGCGATTGAGCAGCATTGATCAAGTACAAAGGATATGTTGACCAAAGATTAATGTTGCCTTGATCGATACCTGTAGTAAGTGAACTTGGTAATGAATAGAAGTATTCTGACATACCCATGGTTTCGTCATAGTTTACTTTCATATTCAGCGGGTCCCAGAGAATAGGACGTATAGCGGAGATTTCCTTCGTTGTGACATCTTTAATCTCTGCTGCAACTGATTTCTTACAGGTAGGACAGTCGATTATGATACTTTTTTGACGAAGTTTAAATTTTCCTTCAGAGGCAGCTATCGAAGTACGACAGTGAGGACATTCCAGCATTCGTTTAAAAGGCATCAAAAGAGAAAAATAGGAGTTGCCACTTACAAAATAATCAAGACCCATTTTTATAAGGATACCCTTCAAGTCGATTGCTGCAAATATTTCTTTATACTTTTTAATGGTTTCTTCTTCTGTAGTATCAAAGATAAACTCTGTAATAGGATAAGAAACCATTTTATTAATTGCAGCATGGATTATAGGGTGCCAGTCGTAGAAATAACGTCCCCAAAGCATCATGATCTTTGGATCCATCAGCGTTTGCATAGCGATCGGATCAAAGTAGGGTGCCGGATACAACATTCTCCAACGGGCATCCTGGGTCATCAATTTATATTGTGAATTATTATAGGAAGTCGCATTACCACTACCCATAATATCTGTATTATCAACAGGTACTGCCATGGATTATTTGTCACCTCCTCCGGCTGTCGATGCCGAAGTCATTATTTCAACGTAATCCTTAATTTCTTCAAGATATGCACGTTGAATAGACTGTTGCTCTTTATTTAAAAAGATAGGCGGGATAAAGCGCTGAGCATCTTTAAGCTCAGGAGGTAGGATTGCAATGCCTTCTTCTCCCGCTTCAGCAGCGAAATACTGGATTACTTTATCATCAAATTCATCGTTAGGAAATTCTTTTTTTAGACAGGTAACTGCAAAAGCTAATTCTTTTACACTGATATCCTGATCCACATCTGGAAGTACTGGCCTACCATTTAAAGTCAGTGCGATATTCTCAAAGACGATCGGATTATCCCAGGGTAATCTAGAAGTTTTAGCTATTTTAGCAGACATTAACGGTGCTACCATATCTTCGCCAAACTCATCTCGAATAGCCTCAGCTACCCAAGTATCAAAGTCTTTAAATTTCTTTTTAGCGTCATCATATGCCCTAAAGATTTCATTGCCAATAAGAAGACCGCTAGCAGCCATATTATTTCACCCAACTTCCAATTTCATTCTTTACTTGACTCGGAAGCCTTTCTATTTGAAGTTGCAGAGAATCCGGAGATTCACCATCCCAATCCAGGTCTACACCTAAATCTTTGATAGAATCCTGGTATTCAGAGATAACTGAAAGTGGAGCACTAACAGTACCCAGATTAACCATGTTTTCTGATGCTCTCTTTTCAAATACTGCATACTCAGGAGTACCTACTAAACGTTGCATAGCAGGGGTATCAAAGCCCAACTGTTCATCCAGGTCATGGAGGATCTCTACCATTCTTTCAGGAGGAACTGCGCTTGCAGTTTTAGCAATGGTTTCAATAGCTTCAATTTCTTCGGGCTCTGAAGCATGGTACGCACGGGCAGCCATACAGGTATCAAATTCAGTACCATACTCAGTTGCATGTGCATATTTTTCAGTAGCTTCAGCTTCTGTGTCTACCCAGTCTTTTTCAAAAGCATCAATAGCTGCCATGATTTCAGGGTCGTCCATTACTGATGCAACTTTGTTTACTACAGGGATCTCGATATCAATGCCATAGATACTGCAGGCGTTGTTGATACGATTTACTACTTCTTCTGGCAACATGGATGCACATTTAGTAGCATACAGTGCAGAGATTTTTGTTTCTACTGGGGTTGCGATAGAAAACATGCGATTGATATCGTCCGCAAAAACTGCGTCTTCCGCATAAGCCTGTTTTTCGATCAGTTCACCTAAATCGATATCCATTTCTTCCGGCGAAAGAAGATTTTCTACAGCAAAAGATGCTAGTTTTTCAAAGTTAGTATCTGTAGATAAATCAATAAGTTCTTCTTTATAGAGATTAGGTTTCATAAAAAATTAATACCTCCAATGTATTGGTTTTTCCGTATACTAGTATTATACCTAGTATTTATAATTGAAAACTGTATAGGTATAATATGGTACAGTAGAATAGAAAAACCGTTAAACCAAGGAGGTTATAATACCCCATGAACTTGTCATATCTATATAATCTTGATGAGTCTAGGTCTCAGGTATATGAACAGCAGATATTAGTACCTGCTTCTAAAAAAGTATACCTCGATCATATACCAAAAGTCAATACCCTTCAAATAGTTGGTATCCAATTAATATTTGATGGCGAACCATTAGCAGGACAAGCACTATTTAACTATAGATCGGAATATGATTACGTAGCTGCAAAAGGTATTGTTATTTTTAACAGTGCTGATGTTGGTAAAACATTCAATGTCCGATATGTCCCTGTTGCGTCCCGTGTAGACGCCTCGATAATCAATGAACTTATTCGCGTAGGCAATGCATTAGATGGAAATGTATGGACTAAAGATGAATTACTAAATCCTAAAACAGGTGAAGTAATTGTCTGGGATATCATTAAAAATCGACCGCTTCTTGCTTCTCAGGTAAAGGATGGCTTACTGTCTAAAGAAGACAAAGCCAAGTTGGACCTTATCCCCAACCCTGTACAAGTTAAAGCTATTGGTTCTATTCTAATAAATGATGCCTATGCTGTACCTACAGAATGGGGCGGGTCTGTTAAATTTGTAGAGAGTGAAACTTTAGTACCTGTTATTAAAGACGCCAATACAATTGAGTTCCGTGTAAATGTATCTGCCGTAATGAAAGATCTCTCTGCGTACATGGAAGCATTAAAGGGTACGCATGGAGTCCCGTCAGACCTAAACAGATATGTAACTAATGATGATCCTAGAATGACTGATGCTCGTCAACCATTAAAGCATCAACATACAATCTCGGATGTAATTAATCTGCAACAGCAATTAGATAATAAGGCCGCTAAAGTCCATACCCATACAGCATCGGAAATCACCGACCTCTCTGTAATCCAAGGACCTCCAGGTGAAAAAGGTGATCCAGGTGATCCCGGACCTAAAGGTGAAAAAGGTGATCCCGGACCTGAAGGAAAAAGAGGTGAAAAAGGTGAAAAAGGTGAAAAGGGGGATCCTGGTCCTAAAGGTGAAAAAGGTGATCCCAGTTTACCAATAGATGCTATAGGTGCAAGTGAGATATTTAATAACTGGACTGTTAATGGATTTGAACTTGAAGTTAATGAAGGCATGGGGATGTATACAAATGGTAAAGCTTATGTAAATGGTAGAGGGCTTACCATTCCTCAAAACGATGATAGTCTTGTACATGATTATACACGGCTGCTCATTGAAACCAACAGACAAGTAACCAATGCTAAAGCATATGTATCAACAGACCAACAGAACATTGCAAGCTTTGATACTAATACTGTATTTGAAATCACTCTTACTGAAGTTAACGCCCAGGAAATCATTTTTACAGTAGTAGCAGATGGCAAAACATTTTCTGACTTAAATTCTAATGATACTCCAATGGTACTTGGTGTCACTATATCCTTTGATAAAGATAAAACAATATATAATGTTGGAGATACGTTTACTTTAACAGTTTTAGAGACTGGTTACTGTTTAATATACTTGGCATACGAATCTGGGGTAAATTATGCGACATCAACTACTGATTTTACTAAGGAACAAATTAATAGCTATACTGCTATTGGTAATTATCCTATTACTATACTACATGTGGTTCCCGGTACAACACCTGATGAAGAAGGCACGATCTGGCCTGAAATAACTATTACAGATTTACAATATAGATTTCCAAATTATATTATCGATCCGGAAAATAAACTAGGATTAGTTGATATAATTGATTTTTCAGTGAGTGATTGGTCGTCTAGCCCTAATAGTGATGGCTTTTATACTCTTGAAAAACCTGTAACTAATCGTATTCCGATTTCTCGACCCTATCGCAAGTTATCTGCTGATCTTTGGGAATCCTTAGAAGCTACGATTCAATTTTCAAATACTAAAATCATATTACTTTCAAAAACAACTTTTGCAGGGTGCATCCTTGCAGGTACAAAGGAATGGAGGCCGTAATTATATGGATAAAATTATAACATTAAACGAACTTAAAGAAATTGCTGGAAACTGTAACAGTAAAGTTTATCATATTTATTTGCATTGGACAGCAGGTAGATATAACCAAACATTTGATGATTACCATATCTGTATTACTGGTGATGCACAGATTCATCTTATGGGAAATCTGAGCGAATATAAAGAACATACCTGGCATCGTAATAGTAATGCTATTGGAGTTACCCTCTGTGGATGCTTTGATGCAACAGCCTACGCGGATGGAAATGTAGACTTTGGTAGCCAGCCTCCTACAGCAGGCCAAATTGAGGCCATGGCTAAAGTTGTCACAATACTTTGTGAAAAATTTAATATCCCAATAGATGCAAGCCATGTAATGACCCATGCTGAAGCTGCTGACCTGGATGACTATGGCCCTGCAACAACGTGTGAACGTTGGGATTTATGGAAATTATATGATATCCCAGGTGATGGTAAACTTAAACCAGGTGGCGATGTTGTTCGAGGTAAAGCCATTTGGTTCCAAAATTATCCGGATACAATTTAATAGTTAGGAGGAGCTATTCGTGAAATTTCAAGAAACGCTTGCGGATGTTATCCTGGATGATAACGACGCTCTTTTGCGTTTGATCCGCGAAGTGTATAATAAAGGAGTAACAGCAGGTATGCAGGCTGCTGAAATGCAAGACTGTGAAAGCATTTTTAACGATTGGGAAGAAGTCGAAACTGCTTTGACTTACCCTATAACATCCATTGAAGATTTTGTAGATGAAGCACTCGATCCCCGTTATAGGAAATGGTGAAAGGAGATTTAGCTTATGGCAACAACTAGTACACCAATCATTAGTAAGGTTGGAGATCTGGCACTTACTTTAGCCTTAAATCCGCCCGCTGGTTTTTTAAGTTTAGGTGAAGGTTTAGTTTTAAATCGTATTCAGTACTCGGAATTATGGACATGGGCACAAAATACCATGAAAATAATTTCAGAATCAGAATGGCAGGATTTAGCAAATGCACAGGATGGCAATTGTGGATTCTTTAGTAGTGGTGATGGAAGTACTACTTTTAGGCTTCCTAAAATTACTAGCTTACTTAAAATGTCTGAACTTGCTGAAGTAGGAAATTATAATAAATCTGAATACTCCAATCTGCATTTCCATGGATTAGGACGCATGCAGAATAATAATGGCAACTGGGGGCGTTATGGCTACTCTGGTGCTAAATATCCATCTGGTACCTCAGGCTGGTTCTGGAATGGATCAGGTGGTACGGGTACCTCTGGCGGACCAGATTCCAGTGGCGATATTATTACATCATATAATATTGGTGATAGTGGAAAAGCTCCTAGACCAGCTTCTATAAATATTGTTTTATGTATTAGATATACTGTAAACAATCAGGCTACTGCAGTTGCTATTGGATCTGAAGAAGCAGTCGCGGCTGTTAATGCACTGACTGCCAAAATCGCCGATGTAGAAACTGCATATAACATAAATTGTCATCTTGACACTATCGGCTGGCAGGTGTATAATTCAGGTATCATAAGAGAATGGGGACAAACAGAACCTGGAATTTCAATGGGAAGTATTGTTTTCCCAATTGCATTTAATGCTGAGACCCCACCTTATTCGATTAAAGTTACACTTGTAGACCCCAACGCTGAAATCAGTACCCCTGGTAAAATATGCTTAGGAACCCCTACGAGTACAGATGTTTCCTTTACTTATTCTGGGGTATTACCTGCCTCTGCATATATTATGTGGGAAGCACTGGGCCGAAATTAAGAAACGAGGAATAACAATAATGTCTGATAAACTTGAATATTACTGTACTTTTAACCCTAACACTGGAATAAAAACAGGCGGATATATTGCAGGTGTCCAACAGGTGCCAGTGGATGCGGTACGTGTATCTTTTAACGATTTTAAACTCTATAGCTCTAGTTCTAGGTATCGTTATGATTGGGATAATAAAAAGCCTATTTATGTTAATGATACTTTAAGTGAAATTCCTATCGAAACTCTGGTATGTAGGGCACTGGAATTAAATAATATTATTACCAAAAATGATATTACTTCTCCTTTTCCGTTTAAAGTCGGCAATCAATTAGTATCTTTTGATAATAGCCTGGAATCACAAACAACATATAACTTATTTAGCACAATGGCAAATGTAAATCCTGAAGATACATTTGAGGTTCGTGGTACTCCCAGTGGACTTTCAAATAAACAAGTTTTTACATTCAATGCTGACCAAATGAAGCGCCTTGCCAGTGCATCCGGGGAACATGTATCTGAGGCTAAAACAAAAGGTTGGGAAGCCCAAACATACATTAATGATCCTAGACGCACTATTGAAGAACTACAAACTTATGTATTAAAACTTGAAGAAGTTATTAAAGGAGGATCTAATACTTAAATGAAAATAGATGTAACCGTTAATAACCGTACCCTGGAAACCTCAGAGATTTATCGCATCCCCAGTCGAAGTCAGGAAGATGTTTCTATCGCCTTTCACATTGAGCCTGGTTTTGGCTGGGATGCTTTAGATAAAACAGCAGAATTTTCCCGAGTAGAGGGTAAAACCTGGAAGGTTAATATCCAACCGGATGTATACTATAGTATCCCCACAAGTGCTATCAATCGTGAAGGTATACTTTATGTAAGCCTAATAGGTTGTAGTAAAGGGGAAAAACTTGCAACAACATTTCCTGTGAGCTTTATGGTTGAACGTAGTAATCTCGATTTACTTCGTCCTACACCATATCCAGTTGATGAAAATGGGGATCCAGATCCTGACGCTTATGCCCAATGGGTGGCTATTGTTACCCAAGCTGTTGCTCGTGCTGAAAAAGCAGCTCAAGAAGCAGAGGGAGTAGCTACAGGATGGTATACTAAAGAGGAATGTGATGAACGTTTCGCTAAACGAGTTAAGCTGTCTGTAACTGCATCTGAAGAATTTGATTTATCCTTAGCAGTAAGCGGAACATTACCTGAAGTACAAGTTAAAGCATTGCCAGTAGATGTAAGCTCGGGTACTATTGAAACCCCTGCGTCTATGATATGTATTGAAGATGCAAGATTTGATGTTTCTAGTACTAGCTCTACTACCTCATCTTCTTATTCTGGCTTTGTCCTGCGAAGATTAAATGACTCTCTCTATGATGAATTAGTAGTAGATAGCAAGGGTGCTAACTGGGTGAAAAAAGTACATTCTGTAAAAGGTTCTGATATTACAGGAATGTGGCTGACAGATACACAATATGCTTTTAATATTATTACCCAGGAAGACCCTGATCCCGCGTATAACGATGCTGTACTTTTTAATATTGGTCCTGTAACCTATGAAATGAAGAATAACAGTATTGTAGTAGATTTTCCAGCTAAGGCAACAGATGAACAGTTAGCTGAAGTTGAGATCTGGTATGCGCTAAAAAATCCTCAGGTAAAATTGATTTCTAATGCTACTCTGGGTACAATTCCTACAAGTAATGGTAGTATCAAAGGCTTTAAAACCATGAACCTGGAAGAATCTCCACTGGCATCTTTTGGCGTAATGGTAGAGTTGGATATTACTAAGTATCTTAACTCGTACATGGCGATTATCCAAGACTTGCAGGCTAAAGTAACTGCAGCAGAAGAAGCTGTAGAAGTAATGAAAACTACTGTAGATTCTAAAGCTAAAATTACTAAACTAGAATTTAACGCAGATGACTTTGTAACCGATGGGGTTTATGGTAAGCATTTTACTATCAATGATCCCAATATTGAAATTCTTCAAGTCTATGAAGGCAATGCCAAAGGTTCCTATGACCCAATTATGTACACAGTTTTTAAAACCCCAATTGCTACCGTTATTCAAGCTGAAATAACCGAAAAAGGTTATATAGTATATACTACTTACGGAACAGTATAAAACGTTTAATTAAAGACTCCTGTATTATGCAGGGGTCTTTTTGTATTTATAGATAGGTATAATATGGTCTAGAAATAAACAACCGGAGGCTTAAATATATGGCAGATCTCGAGAAATTTAATATAACCCCTGCTGAAGCGATATTAGTAAAAAAGGTTGAAGAAGTAATAGATACTGTTAACCATAAATCTGATGACACCCATCTTCATGATGACCGATATTTACAATTAACGGGTGGCACAGTAACTGGATCTGTGGAATTTGACCTAGGTAATACTGATGCCGCTACGGAATATATTTCCTTAAAACGGGGCACTACAGAAACAAAGGTTTATCAGGCTGAAGATGGTACTACCATAAATATAGACGAAAATCGCATATTATGGTTAAAAAAAGTATTAAGCTCTAATACATCACAAATAGTACTTGGTACAGATATCATTCAATCTCCTAACGCTGACAGTGATGCTGCTGATATAGTTTTAGCACATAAAATCACGGATATTAATGGTGAGAAAATTGCCACAACTGTTGGCGGACGTACTGATACTTTAGGGTTTAAATTTACTGAATTTAATTTAAATACAGGTGCTGCCAGCTTCTTCGGTACTGCGACAAACGCAAGTACTGCAGAGGCTCTTAAGACTGCGGTTTCTATCAAGCTTACGGGTGCAGTTACAGGGGATGTAACGACGTCACTGGATGCTCCAGTAAACATTACAACCGAGTTTACTACTATACCTGCTGATAAAATTACAGGTATGATCTCGCTTGATAATATTCCCCGAGAGGCAATGCCTAACACTGTTACCGTTCAAAATGATGAAGAACGATTCGCCTTGACTAAAGAGCAAGTACAGAATAACGACGTTGTTATCGTTGAAGGTGCAACTGAGAATGACCCAGCTACTATGTACTGGGTAATAGATGATACTAAACTGAATTTACCAGAAGGCTACCGTGCATTTACATCATCTATCGCTACTGCTGTGCCCTGGTCGGGTGTACTAGATAAACCGGAGACTTTCCCCCCATCTGCGCATACTCAAGCTGCAAGTACAATTATTGGACTCTCTACTGTTGCTACTTCAGGAAGTTTCAATGATTTAAGTGATGTCCCTGCGTTTGTTAAAACGGTAAATAGTGTAGCAGCTAACAGCAACGGGAATGTAGATGTAACAAATTTAAAAATTCAAAAAATAACTAGTGCAGTTGATCTTAATACTTATAGGACTCCTGGAGTTTGGGATTGTGACAATAATGGAATAGCAGCAACATGCACAAATTGTCCTACTCAGTTTGCTTTTTATCTAGAAGTTATTAGATTTAATAATACCAGAGGAGTTCGTCAGATAGTAACATCGTATAAACCTGATGCAAATAGCATGTTTATACGCACCTACTATAATGATACTGTGACAGAAACCTGGGGACCCTGGAAAGAAATAGCTTATCGTGGTACGACTTTGGCTTCCTATGGTATCACTGATGCAGTAAAAACGGTTAATAATACCACGCCAGACCCTGCTGGGAATATTGACCTTTCTGGGCTGCCTGTAAAAGACCTGGGTTCTTTTGCAACTAAAACTATCACTAATTTACGTCAAGAATTACAAGCATGGGTTGCATCCTACTATAACATGAACTCCAGTTGTGCATTTATATGCTCCGAAAATTGGATTTCGTTGTGGAATAATAGTACCCTTGATACCGAAATAGGTGATGGACAATTATATACCTGCCAAATTATTGGGTCCTCTAGGGATGCTTTATATACCCAATTGTTAATTAGCACTTATGCAACTGATAAAGTATACACATGTGCTATGGTAAATAATACCTGGCAACCTGTGCATCAAATCTCTTACTCTGACAGTATATCTGGTAGTTATTTGAAATTAGATGGCTCGTCTACAATGACAGGTCCAATCAATTTTAGTAGTGCAGCAGGACTAGACTTAAAATGTAATAATGTATCAGTCTTGAAAAAAAGTGCTTCATCAGGGGTAATTATTGGTGGGGATTCAAGCACTGTTAAATCTATTCATATTCGTCCTACCGGAATTGCATCGACAACCAATGAAAGTATTTTTACCGACACTGGTACCTTAACGTTGGGCAATGCTGTTCCAAGTAATAACAATGATGCTGTTCCTAAACTCTATATGGAACAGAATGCATTAATCACTACGGATCTTAAAAATATAAATGCTGAAACTACAGACTTAAATGAATATAAACGAACAGGTGTTTATTCTATTCAAGCTACATCCTCTGTTACGTTAACAAATGCACCTATAACTACTCCGTTTACTGGTATACTAGAAGTTTATACAACAGGAGATCCTGCGTCTCCTCAGGCTAATGATGAATATACCCAGATTCTATATGTGGATACTGATACCAGTATTAATATTTATACCCGTAAATATAAAAGTAATACTTGGGGCCAATGGAACCAATTCGTTCGTTCTGATCAAAAAGTAAATGCTGCTCAACAATTATACACTACTGAAATTCCTAATGACAGTGATCTCAATGATTATACCACTATTGGGTATTATATAGCAAAAACTAATGGGGTTGTGGCATCTTTGTCTAATTGTCCCTTGAGAGTACCATTTGGATTAAATGTTTCTACAACTGGTGCTGGCATTCGCCAAGATATGTATTCTTCCCGCGTTACTGAGCCTAAATTATATTTCAGGATAAAAACAGGAACTACATGGTCTGCCTGGAAAATCATGGGTGAAGATGTAGATATGACAGTTTATGTTAAAACTACATCAAATTTGACTTTTACTGGTGATAATAGATTTGAAGGTAGTACTGATTTTGCGGGTGATCTAATCGTAGGCAGTAAAGAAGATCCTGCTCAATTTATCTTCAACGGGGAACCCTTTAATAATGGTGTCCCTATCGGACAAGTATTCCCAGTATTAGACGGTATTGTACCAAGTGATGCATTGCCATTAACTGGTGGATTATATTCTCGCACTATTTATTCAGCGTTATGGGATTGGGTTAATGAACACGCCGCAGAACGTCTGGTTACTGAGGAAGTATGGCAGGCTACTAAGACTGCAAATGAAGGTAAATGGGTACCGTACTACTCCACTGGTGATGGCTCTACTACTTTCCGTATGCCGTTATGGAACTCCTATACTAGCGGTACATCTGATACTGATCTGGTAGGTAGCTATGCAACTGATACACAAAGAAATATTACAGGCGAATTTGTCATAGAGTATGCTAGTTCAGAATATACTAAAGGCGCTTTCGTTGCAGGAAATGCTACTACAACGTCGTACTTCGGTTCAGGTGGCAATACGGATGCTATACTTAAATTTGATGCCTCTCGAGTTGTAGGTACTGACCATACTGGGTCTGAAGTACGGCCTAAAACCGGATATATCCTTTGGTGTGTAAAAGCTCGTGGTGGCTGGACTAACCTGGAAAATATTGATATTAGTTCCCTGCAAACTCAAGTGGATACCGTAACTCAGCAAATGGGTGACGCTGCTCTTAAAGGTTCAGCAAATACATTCACTAAAAACAATATATTCAATGGGTTTATAGATGTAGCGAAAGGTATTAGATCTACGACACCTGGAACTTCACCTCTGACTATAGATTCCAGTCTTTCCCAACCTGTAAGTATGTATGATCCTACTACGGGTGGTACTGTAAACTTAGATTTCCAGCATGATCTGCATATGATAAACTTTATGACAAATAATGCATCGTCAGCTACGATCAACTTGGCAGGTCTTTATCTACCTAAGAATACAGAGTTAAACCAGGCAGTATCTCGAGTAATTACCTTAGCATTATACACAGGGACTGCAATACCTACAATTACCTGGAGTACGGCAAACTCGGCATTCTCATCGGTTATTGTATCTAAACCAAACGGAAATGACCCCGACCTTGATATGGGAGCCTGGAACTTCGTTAATATCTTGCTTGTAACAAATACTGACAATGTTGTTTATGTATTTATGTTCCCTACTACTCCGCTTGTTATTTCGTAACAAAGGAGATTATAACTTATGTATAAACAAGTACCTAAACTAAGTCAACCTCCGACCTTCCAAATAATAACCGCTGAGGCAGGCCCCACGGATCAAATAGAAGTACAAATGAGCTATGCCCCCAAACAAACTATTAAATCTATAGTATCTATGAATCCTGAACTGGTAGTCAGTAGTTTTACCTCTGATACTACTGATGTTACCATTAAACTGGATTGGGGGCCTGATGCTGCTGCAGGGGATAAAGTATTTCAACTGCGAGTAATATTGGCAGATGGTAGACAATATTTTTCTGATGCTCTAACTTGTGTGAAAAATGATACGTGTACGTTAAATCTAAATTATACCAATGATACAACTGGTACAAATTACTGGGTAAGTATAAACGGAACTCAGTATACCGCATCTACTACATTACAATTCCCGTTGGGAACTGATATAAATGTTGTTTATAATTTAAACGGGACTGCTAAAAATCTTATATATTGCCAACGTCAAATAAATGATGGTAATAAATTATACTTCCATCAAGCTACAGAAACTACATATGCTGAAACTATAACGCTAACTAATGATATCAATTTAAACTTTTCTGTAGCTGCATGGAAACTTAGACCTGATATATCTCCCCATAATGGATCAACTACTATATCCGGGTTTGCCTCGCTATATGGTGCATCAGATAAAGAATTTACAGTATCTTTTGCTCCATCAACAGGCTACGTTTTTGACAAGTTTGTCTTTGAACATAAAGGAGATATACTTACAAATCCAGTAACAGGAACCTTAGGTGAATATGTTCCTCTTGGATGGACAGGAATAACATCGTCCCCAACTAAAGATCCAGAAAGCATATATTATTTAAAAGCGGATGCATATGGTAAATTAGCTACATATACTGTAGCTATCACACAATCGGAAAACCAAACCATTAAGGTAACCACAAATGACGGCGTAGAACATACATCGACATTCACTGCAAACTATGGTATGACCTATACGGTCACGGTAACTCCGGCTACTGGGTATAACGCAGGTACTCCCTCTGTTTCCAGTGGTACTATCACGGGTAACCTGACTATCACTGCTACCGCGGCTACTATTAAGACTTTCCGGGTTACTATCACCCAGACTGCTAACCAGACTATCAAAGTTAAGGCAGGTAGTGTTGAGTATACCTCGACATTCACGGCAAACTATGGTATGACCTATACGGTCACGGTAACTCCGGCTACTGGGTATAACGCAGGTACTCCCTCTGTTTCCAGTGGTACTATCACGGGTAACCTGACTATCACTGCTACCGCGGCTACTATTAAGACTTTC